>Ga0209390_10000386_pt1 | contig 86011 bp, 42 predicted proteins | sample BON01_FD_187212 | JGI IMG/M metagenome (GOLD analysis project Ga0209390, IMG submission 187212) | Freshwater microbial communities from Lake Bonney liftoff mats and glacier meltwater in Antarctica - BON-01 (SPAdes) (version 2) | ecosystem: Environmental > Aquatic > Freshwater > Ice > Glacier... | reverse complement strand
CCCCCCCCCACACACACGCAACAACAGGTCCGCAAGGCCGATTCCTTCCCCGACGCCGTGGTCTGGAACCCGTGGCAGGCCAAGGCCGCGGCCATGGCCGACTTTGGCGACGGCGAGTACCGCGGGATGGTGTGCGTCGAGCCCGCGGTGGCCAAGAGCGGGCCGGCGTCGGTGGCGGCCAACGGGGGGACGTGGTCGGCATGGCAGGAGCTGGTGTACGTGCCCGCGGCCGAGTGAGGTAGGGCGCGCTTGCTAAAGGGTGAAGAGGGTTCTAGAGGCGCGACCGTCGGTGAAGAAGAGGAAGAAAAAGAAAAAGAAAATGAGGCTATCGGTCGTTTTGTGGTTTGCTCGTTCAAACTGTGCGCTTGTGTGCAGCCGCCCCCGTCAATGCGTCGTGTCTGCCTGCGCCTCGCCGTCGCTGCCGGCTCTCGCTCTTGCCTAAGCAGCGATCGAAAACGAGGGCCTTTGTGCGTCGTGCTCGTAGAGGAAAAACGGGTGCATGTCGTGCGCGCGCGCGTGACGGCCCCCCCGTCTCGTCTGGTGTCTTGCGCTCTGCGCCGCGCCATCGCCCCGCCGCCGGTCGTAACCGCGACCCTCTCCTGCCCCTTGAAGGCTCAGACCGAGAAGACTAGCGGGAACCCCGCGCCGCCGCGGCCGGCGGCGAAAGCCGCCCGCTCCGCGTTCTCAGGGCGCACGGGCGCGCCGGACGCCAGCAGCTCGGCGATCGCGGAGCGGCACCGCTCCTGCCCGCGCTCCAGCTCCGCGGCCGCGGGCGTGCCGCGCGTGGTCGAGTCCGTCACGATGACGTCCAAGAGCAGGCGCACGAGGTAGTCGACCGCGCCGTGGCCGTCGCTGGCGCCCACGGCGCGCCGCGTCTCGGGCGTGGAGCGCCGCAGGATCTCCTGCAGCAGCGGCCAGTGGGTGTCGCGCAGCCACGCCTTCTCCGTCGCAAGGATGAGGGGCGTGTAGCCCGCGTTGACCTTCCGGTTGACGTCGGCGCCGCGGTCGAGCAGCAGGCGCGTCGGGGCCACCCGGTGGTTGGAGACGGAGAAGGCGAGGGGCGTCAGGTCGTTGCCTTCCCGCGCCTCGATGTCCGCGCCCGCGTCCAAGAGCAGGGCCGCCGCCGCCGGGTCCTCGACCACGACGTAGTTCGACAGCGCGCAGTGCAGGGCCGTCGCGCCGTCCTCCGGGCTGCGCTCGTCCACCGGCGCGCGCCCCTTGTCGAGCAGCAGGCGCATGAGGCGCGTGTTGGCGTGCGCTGCCGCCACCATCAGCGGCGACCGGCCGTCGGCGTCGAACACGCCCGACATGCGCGCGCCCGCGGACACGAGGGCGTCGAACGCGGCCTCGAGCTCCCCGCCCTGCTCGCCGCCATAGCGCTCTCCGTGCCTCGCCAGGAAAAACACGTCCTTGCCCCTGGCCCCGCCGCGGGCCGCTGCCGTCCTCTTGGCCGTCATCCTCTTGGGCGCCATTGCTTTCCTTGGTCGTAGTGCGAGGCGTCGACGTGAAGCGTGCAGGACGCGCCGAGAGCCACAAGAGGCGCGTCGGATTGAACAAAGGGGAAGGGGGGAACGGCGGAGTCGGCGACGCGCGCGCACCCGTTTCAGGCTCAACTTGTTCTTCTCCTTCTTGCTTGTGGTGTCGTTGCGCTGACTCGGCGCGAGAGAGCGACTGCCCAGTATGTCGCTGCGTGCGTTTCGGATGTGGTAGTTGTGTGTGCGGGCCGTTGTTTGTGTGCGGGAAGAGAGTCTTGAACTCGCGTTTTTGGTCCTTGCTTTTGGGACGGCGGCGGCGGCGATGGCGAGGGCGCCGCCGACGGCACAGGCGTCAACGACGGCGACGAGAGGACAACACGAGACAAACGCGCTCACGGCCTTGACCTTCCACACACCGGACGCATCCACTTGCTCAAAGCGGCAATGGCCGCGACCATACTGACCCTAGGAAGAAGGGCTCATGCCTCCGCACTGCTTCCGCGACCGACCCCCCCCTCCTCGCCAATCGCCCGATCCCCATCCGCCGCAACGGCGACGATGATGACCAGATATCAACCACCCGGCCCTCGTCAACGCGTCGATCAGCAGCAGCAGCACCAGCGCCAGCGCGCCCGCCGGCGAACGAGCCCCGCCACGGCCGCCGCCGCCGGCGCCGCCGCGTCGTCGTCGTCGTCTCGGGCGCCGTCGCCCAGTTGTTTGCAGCCGCCGCCCCCGTTGCTGGCGACGACGACGACGCCGCCCGGCAAGAGGCACGCCCCCGTCCGCCCTCGCGCGGCCGCGACCGCCTCCTCTCAGCCCCCCCCTCCCCCTCCGCCGCCGCCGCCCGGCTCGGACGCCTTCGCCGCCCGGCAGACGCCCGCCGTCTGGCGCGCGCTCGACGACCCGCCGCCCGTCCTGCGCGGCCTGCGCGTCGTGCTCGTCGCGCCCAAGGGGCCCGAGAACATCGGCGCCGCCTGCCGCGCCCTGGCCAACTTCGAGTGCCCGGACCTCGTGGTCGTGGCGCCGCGCACGGCGGGCGATCCCCGCACCGACGCCAAGGTCGCGGCCGTCGCCTGCGGGGACAGCGTGCGCGCGGGGATGCGCGTGGTGGCGACGCTCGAGGAGGCGCTGGCCGACTGCGCCGGCGGCAGCGTCGGCATGACGCGCCGCGGCGGGGCCACGCGCGCGACGCACGAGTCGCTGGACGCGCTCGAGGCGGCGTTCCAGGGCGCGGTGCTGGGCGGGTGCGGGCGGCCGGACGGCGGAAGCGGCAGCAGCAACCGCGACGGCGGCGGCGGCGACGGCGGCAAGGGCGGCGGCGGCGGCGGCAAGGGCGGCGGCGAGAACGACAACAGTGGCCTAGTGGCGCTCGTCTTTGGGCGCGAGGAGTCTGGCCTGACCGAGGGCGAGCTGCGCCTGTGCTCGCACGCGTGCGCGATGCCGACGGGACGCGTGCACGCGTCGATGAATCTGGCGGTGGCGGTGGCGGTGGCGCTGTCGTGGGCCTACACGCGGCGCGCGGGCGCGGCCGAGGCGGCAACAGCAGATGGAGCCGCAGGGAACGACCGACAGCTCGACCCCGCCGGCGGCGACAGCGGCGGCGGCGGAAACGGCAGCGGCGGCAGCGGCAGCAGCGCCGCCCCCCGCCCCCCCTCGCCGCCCGTCAACCCCGGCATCGAGCGCAGCGCCGCGGGCGACCCGCGCACCCAGCGCGGCTTCCTGCCCGCGAGCGCCGCCGAGCTCGACGCGCTGCTCGACAAGGCGGCCGCGCTGGCCATCGCCTCGGGCGGGACGCCCGACGAGAGCACCGGCGGCGGCAGCAGGGGCACTCACGGCCGCCGCCGCAAGGCGCAGGGCCACCTGCGCGCGGTGCTGCAGCGCGCGCGCGTGACGTCGTGGGAGGCGCGGTCGCTGCACGGGTTCCTGTCGGCCGCGCTGCGGGCGAGCGGCGTGTCGGACGAGCGGGCGGCGCTCGAGGGGGCGCGCGCGCGGCGGCGGGCTTGGCAGCGCGCGCAAAGCGGGGACGCGGTCGCAGGCGGGGGCGCCGATGGGGACGAAGAGACAGAGGACGACGAGTGAAGAGCGAGGCAGGCGTTCTTGCGTTGGGAACGACCATTCTGTACCTAGTGTAAAAACCGTGTGGCTTTTCTCGTGCCTCGTCACAGCCGCCACACCAAATTCACCTCTGACACGTCGGCGTGCACGACCACGCTGTCAAACAAGTCGGGCGACAGCGGGATGGTGGTGGCCGAGCCCGCGGGCGCCCCCAAGCCGCCGCCGCCGCGCTCGAGCAGCGCGGCCGCCCCCGCGGTCGCCCGCCGCGCGGCCGCGGGGCGCAGGCGCGCGGACACGTCCCCCACGAACTCGAGGCCAAGGCGCCGGTCGAGGAAGGCCGTCTGGCGCACGTCGATCGAGCCGAGCGGCGACCCGCGGATGGTCGCCGACGCGCGCGTGGCGTCGGCCGCCGCGCCGCCGCCGCCCTCGCCGCCCGCCGGCCCCTTGCCGCCGCCGCCGCCCCTCAGCGCCGTCGTGAGGCCCACGCGCAGCGCCGGGCGCCACGCGGGCTGGCCCGGGACAGAGGCCTGCCCGTCCAGCCGCCAGCTGGCGCCCAGCGCGAGCGCGGCGCCGCCCAGCGGAAAGGGCGCCGGCAGCGACTTGGTGTAGTCGAGCGTGCGCGCGGCCGGGTCGACCGTCACGAGCCCGCCGAGGACGCGGTCGCGGCACACGATCCCGCAGCCGCACCAGGGCGGGCGCGCGCCCGCCGCTGCCGCCGACGGCAACGGGTGGGAGGGCGCGCCCTCTTGGCGCCGCGCCCTCCGGGGCAGCGGGGCGGCGAGGCGCTGCTGCTGCTGCCGCCTCCGGGCGCGCAGGTCGTAGTCGCCACCGCCGCCGCCGTCGCCGCCGCCCCCCTCGCCGTCGTCGCCGTCGCCGCCGCTGCTGCTGTCGTAGCTGTCGTCAGAGGCGGCAAACATGCGGGGCGGCGGGGGCCGGCGGGCGGGGAAGGGCGAAGAGGCGGCGCCCTTTCGCGCCTCTTGCAGGAAGCGCCTGGGGTCGAGCCACGCGTAGGCGGTGATGTCGAGCAGGGGGAGGGCGAGGACACGCTTGATGGCCTTGAGGCGGTTGGGGAACCGCGTCCAGTCGTACGAGGCGCTCAACGGGCCGGCCTCCCAAATCGTCGGCACTTGCGGGTGCCGGGCGGGCGCCGACGAGGAAAAGGCGGTTGCGATGCCGGCGTCGTCTGCGCTCGGCGCGCGCGTCCTCCTTTGGCCGCCGCCGCGCCGGCCGCCGCCATAGGGGTCGCCCCCTCCTGCTCGTCCTGCCACTCCTGCGTCTCCGTCGAGCTCCACCACGCGCGCCGACATGCGGTGCGTTGGGGGGGGGGGGGCGTTGGAGGGGCGGAGCCGAGAGGAAGACAGCTCCTTTGCCGGAAGGGGGTGGGACGCCCTGTCTCTCTCTCGCGCGCTGTGGCAAATCCCTTGATTGGATTGTCGAGGCGGATGACGCGTTACGGTGTTGGGTCTTCGAGGAATGAATTGGCTCGGCGCGTGCATGCGGTTCGCGCAAACATATGAGGAACCGATGTCGATCGAACGAAATCGGCGCGCTGCACGGCGGCCGCGGCGGCGGCGGCGCCGAGCGCGTGGGGCGGCGCCGCCGCCGCTCATCATCATCATGGCCGGCCATCATGGCCACGGCGTGGGGCGGCATCGGGGGACCGCCGGCCTGGGCGGCGTCCGCTGCTGCTGCGACGGTCGGTGGCGACGGCCGCAACAACTTGATGCCGCCGCCGACGCCGCCGCCTTCGGTGCCGGATACGCCTCGCCGCTGTCGCCGCCGCCCGCGATGCCGCCCCCCGCAGCGAGCGACCTGTTCTCGCTGCTGTCGACCGCCACCAACCCGCGCCCTGTCGGCGCGTGCAGCAGCGGCGGCACCGGCGGCGCGGCCCCGGCCTCTACGCGAGGCACCTCGTCTGCCCGGGGCTGAGGCCTCAGCTAGAGCGCGGGCGCGACACGTGGAGGAGGACGGCCAGGCAAACGAGCGAGCAAGCGAACGAGCGAACGAGCAAAAGTGCGGCGCCGCCTCGTCACACCGAAAGAGCGGTCTGTTGTACACACGCATGCAATTGATGTGCGGATCTTAAACGCGCACAGGCCGGCAGCACCACCGAGGCACGATCCAGTCTGTGCTCACCCTTGTCATCAGGCCGCCACGAGCAAAAGGGTCGCTCGGGCGCCGCGAGGCGCGCGCGACGCCCTACGCCGGCGCCGAGGCAGCAGCAGCAGCAGAGGCGGCCGCGGCAGCCTCTCGCGCCTTTTTCAGGACCGGGCACATGAGGCGGTGGCAGGGCCAGGCCGCCTTCTGGCAGTCGACGCCGCAGTAGCGGGCCGCGAGGCAGCCCGCGCACTTTTTCTTCGAGCGCTCGGGCTCCAGCCCACTGCGGTGGCTCACGCAGCGGCCGTAGGCGCAGATGTTCTTGGCGGCGGGCCGCTGCGCGCGCTCGGCGCAGCTGCCAGACCCGGCATGCGCGCTCGTGCTTGCCGCCCCCGAGGGCCCGCCGACGCTCAGGAGCGCGAGCGACAGGACGTCGGCGGCGGAGCCGGACCCGAGCCCCATGCACGCAAACTCGACCCGAGCGAGGCTGATCGGGCGGGGCGGTGCAGGGGGCTCGCGCGACGGCGATGGCGACGGCGACGGCGACGGCGACGGCGAGAGCGACAGGGGCGAGCAAGGCCTCGTAGTCGCGCGCCAGGTCGAGAAAGGGGCGCGCGCGGCGCTCAAACTCGGCCATGGCCGCGCCCTCGAGCGTCGAGAGGTGCCGCTCCAGCAGAGGGGCCGCGGGCGCGAGATCGGACATGCACCGGCGCGCGACGAGACGGTCCCTGCACGCGTCGAGCGGCGTCTCAAAGCCGAGGTGGACGCTGCACGCCGCCTGCGCAAACGAGGCCGCGTCCGCGCGCAACAGCCGCGCGGTGGCGACCTCGCAGGCGGCCACGGCCCGCGCGCGCGCAGCGTTGGCGGCGCGCGCGCTCGCTGCGCCGGGCGCCGCCACGGCCGTCGCCAGCCGGGCCAGGTCGAGCCCGCGCGCGCTGTGCTCGAACCACAACGGCATCTCGGCGGAGTGTTCTCCGACGCGCTCGCTCGTCAGGTCGGATTGGGCAGGGCTGTTGGAGACGCGGTGGGCACGCCTCTGCCGACAGCGTTACGGAGTCGGGTTTCTAAGATATGAAATGGCTCGCTCGGCGCGTGCATGCGGGTCGCCGCCTTGACGCGAGCGGGCGAGCGAGCACATGACCCCCCCCGACCCCCCCCCCCCCCCCTCCTCACCGCCGCGTGCTCCTCCGCAGCGGCGTCCTCGGCGAGCCCGCCGCCGCCGCGGGCCCGTCCGTCAGCGGCGTGTCCGGCACCCCCAGCCGCGGCGCGCGCCTTGGAGACGCGAGGCCCGCCCCCTCTGCCGCGGGCGCGTGCGCCGCCGGGTCGCCGCCGCCGCCGTGCACCGATCCGGAAAAGGCGCCCCAGGCCGCCCGAAAGTAGACGGCCCCGGACCACACGGCCAGCAGGGCCGCGCCCCACAGGGCCACCCAGGCGCCGAGCACGACGGCCTCGGGCGTGAACGCGCGGCGCAGGCAGAAGAGCCCGGACGCGCCGGGCGCCGCCGCAAGGACGGCGGCGGCGGCAGGGGGAGGCGGCGGCGGCGGCGGCGGGCCCGCCATGCTGCCAAACGCGCGCGCGAGCGTCGACGCGAACCCCCCCTGCTTGCCGACGATGCCGGCGACGATGCCGCGGCCGGCCCCCGCCGCCCCTCCTCCCAACGCCGCCCCTCCTCCCGCCGCCGCCCCCGGTACCGCCGTCGCCACCCCCCCGCCCCCGCCCGCGCAAGGGCCCGCGCCCACCGCCCGCGCCGCCCCGTCCAGGAACGCCGCCAGGCAGCCCGACCGGTCCCTCCCCAGCATCAGCGCGCTCATCGCCGCCATCTGCAGCGCCGTCTTCCACTTGCCCAGCGAGTTGACCTTGACGGCCGCGCGCATGCCCCCCCCGCCCTGACCCCCTCCGATCCCTCCTCCTGCTGCCGACCCCGCGCCCAAGGAGGCGGCCCACTCGCGCAGCGCCGAGATCGTAATCTCGCGCGCGATGATGATGACTACGGGCGCGGCCAGGTCGCGCGGCGACAGCGGCGCCGGCGGGGTGGTGGCCAGCAGGACCAGGGCCGTGGACACCATGACCTTGTCCGCGACCGGGTCGAGGAAGGCGCCAAAGGCCGACGTGAGCTCGAGGCGGCGCGCGAGGTAGCCGTCGAGCCAGTCGGTCAGCGAGGCGGCAACGAACAGCAGCGCGCAGGCGAGCGGGTGCGAGGGGTGCTCGGAGTACCACAGGAGGCCGATGACGGGCACGAAGACCAGGCGCGAGAGGGTGAGGACGTTGGGCAGGTTGAGCAGGGCCTCGCCCGCGCCCGGGGCGCCAGAGGACGGCGCGGGGCCCGCGCGGTTGCCGGCCGCGCCCGCGGCGCCGCGCCGGCCGCCGCGCCCCTTGGCGGCGCTCGCGGCGGCGGCGGTCTCGAGGTGCTCGGCGAGCGCGCTGCGGCGGTAGTAGTCGCTGCGGCGGTCGACCAGGCTGACCATGTCCTCGTGGTCGTGGTCGATGCCGAGCAGCGGCACGTGCGCGATGTGGTGGGGCGCCGCGCCCGCGGCGGCGCCCTCGCTGCTGGTGCGCCGGTGCGCGCGCGCGCTCATGACGTCCTTTTTTTGAACGGGGCGTTTGATTTTTGATGGGAGGAAGGTGGTGGGTGGGGCGCTATTTGGTCGATGGTGGGTCGGGGGAATGTGGAATGTCGAATGTGGATGCGGTGGTGTTGTTGCTTGCGTGTGTTCGTGTTTGCGCGAGGCGTTCTTCGCTGCGTTCGTGTGCGCCAACTCAAGAGAGTCTAGTGCCGAGACCAAAAGGATGCACGCCTTCCCCCCCCCCCCCAAACACAAACACATCATCACCAACACACAAACACGATGCGACCAGAGGTGCACGTCGAGCGCGTGCTGATTGCGCCAGGTGAGCAGCCCCTGCTCTCTCCTCCCACTCTCTTCCCCGACAGGGGTTCCCCTTCACGGAACCGCCACCCGCCGCCAACCAATCAACCAACCAAAACAACAGAGGTGATGCTCGCCTGCACGACCCAGGCGCTCACCACCGAGGCCGAGGAGGTCATGGGCCTGCTGCTGGGCGACGTGGTCGTCGTCGGTAACGCCGACGAAGACGACGATGGCGCGACGACGACGACGACGACAACGACAGCAGCAGCAGCAAACGCCGGCCCCGCCCCGACAACAGGCGGGGCAGTCCCCCGCGTCGTCGTGCGCGTGTGGCGCGCCGTGCCCCAGCGCCGCGTCGACCGCCGCAGGGACCGCGTGGAGACGTCGCCCGAGCAGGTCGCCGCCGCCGCCGAGGCCGCCGCCAACGAGGGCAGCGCCGTGGTCGGCTGGTTCCACAGCCACCCGCACATCACGCCCTTACCTTCGCACGTGGACGTGGCGACGCAGGCGCGGTACCAGTCGTTCGCCGACTCCGCGTTCGTCGGGGTCATCGCGTCGGTGTTCAACGACGACGCGGCGTCGCGCGAGCAGCGGGTGTCGGTGCTGGCGTTCCAGGCGCGGAGGGTCGGGGGCGGCGGAGGCGGCGGCGGCGGCGGGTTGGGGGGAGCGGGGGGCGGCGGAGGCGGCGAGGACGGGGGGGGGGAGGCGCGCGCGCGCGCGGCGCTCGAGGGCCTGGACGAGGAGACGCGCCGGGCCATCCTGGAGGCGGCGGGCGGGGACCTGTCGGCGGCGCTGTCGGGGACGACGCATCAGGGCCGCGGCGGCGGAGGCGCGGGAGCTGCGGGAGGAGGAGGCGGGGCGGGCGGCCAGGGGGACAACTGGGAGGCGCGCCTCGTGCCGCTCGTGGTGTTTTCGGCGGGCGGCGCCGCCGCGGGGTCGCCCGCGGACGCCCTGCCGCCCGGCTCGGCCGCGCGGTTCCCGGCGGACTACGCCGCCGTGTTCCGCACGCTGCTCGAGGAGGAGCGGCTCGCCGCCGACGCGCGTCGGCGGCCGCGGCAGCAGCAGCGGGGCCGGCGGCGAGGCGGCGACGGCGGCGGCGACGGCGATGGCGACGCCTTCCCGTCGCTGCTGCGGGGCCAACAAGGCGACGACATCCCCCCGGGGCCGGGCGAGGAGGCGGCGCGGCTGCTCTCCGACGTCCGGCAGGGCGCGCGGCGGCAGCGCGGCGCGTGCGCGCTCGTAGAGGGCGCGCTGGCGCCGGCGGTGCACCTGGCGCGGCTGCAGCGGCAGGGCGGGGCTCTGCGCGCGGCGGCGGAGCAGGACCTGGCGCGACGCCTCAAGGGGAGGGCCGAGGAGGCGCGGCGGCGGGAGGGGGCCGCGCGCGCGGCCGCGCTCGAGGGATTGGCGGCAAGAACAGGGGCGGCGGCGCAAGAGGGGACGGCGGCGGCGGCGGCGGTGGGGCCCGCTTGATAGGAAGAGACCTCTCTCAAAAAACAAAAACAAACAAAGAATAGGTACATAGATTACACACACATCCACGGATGAAAACATTTCAGTACGGCGTGAACATGTCCTCGAACACGACGTAGTGGCTCGTCATGCCCAGGGTCGTGTAGGCGCTTTGCGCGCCCGCGTTGGCCCGGTCCGCGTAGAGCCTCAGGCCGCACGCGCCCGCCGCCTCCGCCTCTTGCCGCGCGCGCGCGTACAGCGCCCGCCACAGCCCCTTGCGGCGCCAGTCCTGCGGCACGAACACGCTCTGGATCCACCAGCACTCGGCGTTGCGCCAGTCGCACCACTCGGTCGTGATCATCGTCTGCGCGAGCACGCGGCCCGTCGATCGCTCCGCCAGCACGAAATATTGGGCCCGCCCGCCGACGACGGCCGCCGCCACGCCCGGCCCGATCACCGACGGCGGAAGGTCTAGGCCCTCCGTCTCCTTGGCCATGGCGACGTTGTGCGCGACGATCTCGTCGACGTGACTGGCCTCGGCCTTGACGAAGACGACCCCGTCGGGCAAGGGCGGCGGGTCGCGGTCCTCTGGTTGTGGCGGCGGGTCGCGGTCCTCTGCCATCGTGAGTGTGCGCAAGGGCTCGGCCTCCGGGTGAACGCGGAGAGTGAGAGGCCAGAGAGACACAGGGAGAGGGGACCGGCGGCGTGCTGATCGGAAGGTGTTGATGCGTTGGACGAGTGTATGTGCTCATGGTACCAGAATGAGGGGATGGAGACGGCGCGCGCCGCCGATCAAGTGCGCGCGGCGCGACGCCCGGCGCGCGGCGCCCGCCTGCCATCCCTTTCCGCTCTTCGACGCCCGGTGCGCACGACGCCCGCCCGCCTCCCTTTCCCCCGATCCGCTCTCTTCGACGCCGCCCCATCACTCGAGCGCCACCACCACCACGCTCCTGTCCTCCAAGCCGGCGTCCGCCAGCGACTGGCCCCGCGCCAGCACCCGCCGCGGCGGCAGCAGCGTCCGCAGCACCAACGAGCGCTGCTGCTGCGGCTGCTGCTGCTGCTGCTGCTGCTGCTGCTGCTGCTGCTGCTGCTGCTCGTGAGCGTGGTGCCCCGCAAAGGCGTAGAGATCTCCGACGCTGCCGCCGAGGGCGAAGCGGCGCTCGAGGCGCGCGCCCGAGGGGAGGCGCAGGGCGAGGCGCAGGGCCGGCTCGCCCTCGGCGGGCTCGTCCGGGAGCGGGGCCGGGGGCGGGCGCGGGCGGGGAGGGGGCGAGGGCGGCGGGGGCGGCGGGGGCGCCGCGCCGGCCAGGCTCGCAGCGAGCGCGGCCGCGAGCTCGGGGTCGGCGTCATCGTCGTCGTCGCGGCCCGCCTGGTCGGCGGCGGCAGCAGCAGCGCCGGCACCGCCTGCCTGGCGCGCCTCGGCCGCGCTCATAGCCAGCACCGCGGCCAGCTCCGTGTCGTCCTCGTCGTCGTCGCCGCCGCCGCCGCCGCCGCCGCCGCCTCGCCCCCCCCCCTCTCCGTCCTCGTCCCCCTCGTCCAGGCCGGCGTTGCGCGCGGTCGCGGCCGCGGCCGCCGCGCGCCGCGGTCGAAGCGTGAGCCCGCCGCCGCCCGCCGCCTCGGCGCGCGCAAAGGCGCCCTCGACCGCGTGCATCGCGCGGCCGCGCCGCTGCGCCGCCGCCTGCTCCGCCTTGGCCTCCTCGGCCTGCTCGGGCGTGAACCAGCGGCCCTCGGTGCCGCCGCCGCCCCCGTGGCTCGACGCGGCCGCGGCCGCCGCCGCTTCCTGCATGAGCGCGAGCGCCGCCTCCGTGGCCTTGAAGCAAACGGACGAGGGGTCGTATGCGCCGCCGCCGCCGCCGCCGCCGCCGCCGCTTCCGTCTCCGCCTCCGTCGCCGCCCGCTGCTGCGGCCCGAACCTCGAACACGGTGTAGTTTTGCTCCTCGAGGCTGTCTAGGAAGGCGACCAGGTAAAAGTCGGTCAGGGACTGGGGCGCCGGCAGCAGGGAGTTGAAGTTGAACCAGCGGCCGGCGGGCTCGGCGGCGAGGGGCGGGGGGCCGGCGGGAGCGGCGCCGGCGGCCGGCCCGTTGAGGGTGCGCCCGACGCCGCTGGGAAAGCCGCCGCCTCCCTTTTTGGCGGTCTCGCCCACGCGCCGCACGGTGAGCCAGTGCTCAGACTGATTGAGCAGGTAGGCGACCGCGGGCGGGGGGCCGGGCGCGCCCGCCCCCCCCCCCTCGCCGTCCCCGACGCCAGCGCCGCCGCCGCCGCCGCCTCCGCCGCCGCGCGACGCACGCGCCCGGCGCCGGACGAGCGACAGGCCCCACCCGCCCAGCGCGCGGTCCAGCGCGGCCGACGAAAAGTTGCCGCTCGCGTCGACGTGGCCGTGCTCGCCCGCCGGGCGCCCCCCGCCCGCGCCGCCGCCGAGCAGCGCCAGCTCCTGCGCGTCGAGCTCGCGCGCCACCTGCGCGAGCCCCAGCGCGTCAAACAGGGGTCCCTGGGCCAGGGCGTTGAGCGCGTGCACGCCGCACAGGGCGTCCTTTTGCGACTCGTGGTACAGGAGCATGGCGTGGCTCTGCCTTGCTCGACGGCGATAGGAAGAGAAGGAGACGGAGCACGCCGCCGCCGACGACGCCGATCGAGAGCGTCGCGCGTCGTGTGCGCGCCGTTGCCGCCGCAGCCCGATGCGGCGAGCGGAAAGAGACAGGGAAGGGAGCGCGCGCGCTCTCCCCCGAACGCGCGTGGTCCGTGCTCCTTGGCCTGGCGCGATCGATCGCAGGGAGGAGGGGTGCTCCTTTGTGCTTTTCGCGGGTGCGCGCGAGAGTTTCGAAAACTTCGTTGGCAGAGAGAGGGGGAAGAATCGCAAGTCAGGCGCCCGCTTGAAGCAGTCGACGGAATCGCCTGTTGGTGCTGTATCTCTCTGTCTCGCTTTGTTGTAGGAGCATGACACGGCGCGGGTGGAACCGATTTCTTCGAACAAAAGCAGTTGGACAGGGCCGCCGTCGCGCGCCGAAAGCTCTGCGCCGCCGTCGGGCGTGGCCCCCACCAGACTCGTTTGATTTCGCGCGCGAGATCGGCACTGGAGGACGTTGGTATGTCGGCGGACCGGGAGGGCGCGCGCGTGCAGAGGAGCGCTGCACACGATGGACCACAAAAAGAGGGGCCGAACGGCGACGACGGCGACGACGACGCTCCTCGAGGATCGCGCAAACGACTTGCGTTCAATTTGCAAGTTTTAAAGTTCTGATCTTCCGCCCCCTACGCTCGCCCTATCGGGCCTGGCCACCGCCTTCATGCCCGCCGCAAACTCCCCCAAGCTCACGCCCTCTCCCGGGCCCGCCGCAAACAGCGCCACCATGTCGGCGAGCGCCTCGGCGCCGCCCAGCGAGGCCGCGCCCTGGGCGCCGAGCGTCGCGGCGGCGGCCGCCGCGAGGTCGTCGCGGGTCACGCGCCCCTTGCCGCCGCGGTCGAGCAAGGCGAACGCGCGCGCCATGTCGGCGTCCCGCCCGCCGGGGACGCGCTCGCGCAGCGCCTGGCCCACCAGCTCGCGAAAGGCGCCGCGCGACAGGCGCGGCATCGCGGGCTGCCGCGGCGGCTGCTGCGGCGGCGGCTGCGCGTCGCAGGGCCCCAGGTGGCCGTGTCTCCGCAGCAGGGCCACGATGTCATCCTTGCGGACGGGCAGCCCAAAGGCGCGCAGCGCAAACTTGAGCCCCGCAACGCCGATGGTCGGAGAGGAGGAGGCGTGATGGTCGGAGGACGGCGGTGGCAGCGACGCCGCGCCCGCTGCCATGGGGATGATGGGCAGCGGCAGCGGCGAGTTGGCGGTCGTGGCGGGCGCGCCGGCGCCGTCCTGCCCTCCGGCGAGCTTGTCGAACAGGTACTCGATGTCGGCGAGCTCTTCGCGAGCGAGGCGCTTGCGAATGACGCTCCCCCCGGTCGTCGGTGCCAATTCGGGGCCGCCGATGCCGCCGCCGCCGCCGCCGGGCGACGCCATATGCGCGGCTGTGGTACGTCGCCGCCAACGCCGCGATAGGCTTACAATGCGTTGATATGTTGACGATTCACGGCCGCTTGGATCGGCCAGAGGGCGGGCCTCGAAGCAAACCGATGGGCATTGAATCGCTGAAGTTTTGAGACAATGCAAGCCGTCCTGTCTTGATGCTGGGCAGGCCCGACGACAGAGGGTCGTCGTCGCGTTGTGATGCAGGTTGTTCCGAACGATCGTGAGGTGTTGCAGGGGGCGTTTACAGCAGATGCCGCCGACGCCGCAAAACGACCGACGGACGCGCGCGCCCCCTAAGCGTCTTCCGTGGTCGCCGCTCGACGATTCATCAAATGGGGGGCGCCGATCCTTACCGCACCCCTTACCCACAGCGACGTCGGTCTGACCCATCGACCACTTGTGCCCCTCTCGCCTCAAGATCAATCAGCATGCGCCTTTTCTGGTCCGACCCCTTTTTCGTGTCGTTGTGCAAGCGCCCATCCTTCGAGGATGAGGCCGCGGTCATCGCGCGCGGCCAGCGCCTCGGGTTCAACTACGAGTGCCCGGGCGCGTCGCGCGAACTCGTGTGGCCGGACGATGACTACGTTCACGGCGGGCCGTCGACGTCGTCGCGCAAACGCGACGACGCCGCCGACGCCGCCGAGCGCCGATGCCGCCGACAGCCGCCGCGGCGCTCATCGCAGGCGCTCCCGCTGCCTCCCCTCGCCCAGGCCGACGGGTGGTGGGCCGTCGACCGCGCGCGCGTGCGCGTCGGCTACGGCCGCGACACCTACCTCCAGACGCGCGACCTGGTGAAAAGGTGGGGCGCCTTCCGCCTCCCCTGGGCGCAGGTCGCGCCCGACACCCCCTCGCGCCTGGGCAGCGGCGTGTGCGTCGCCGCGCGCCTGCTCGGCGGCCTGGCGTGGACGGCCGTGCCGCTGCGCGTGACCGTGTGCGAGGAGCAGCGGCGGTGGCCCGTGCTCGCGCGCGCCCCAGGTAGTCATGCCGAGGCGGACCGGAAGAAGATCGGCACCAAGGGCCGGCGCTTCCTGCTCGCGCACGGGTGCCTGCGCTCCCACTTTCTGGCGGGCGAGGAGCGCTTTGCGGTCGAGTGGCGGCGCGGCGGCGGCGGCGGCGGCGCTGACGAGGACGGCGCCGGCGGCCCCGTCTACTTCGAGGTGGCCACCTTCTCGCGGCCCGCCCACCCCCTGGCGGCGCTGGGATACCCGGTCGTGCGCGGCCTGCAGGCGGCGTTCCGGCGCGAGTGCGCGCGGGACGTGGCGCGCGCGGCGGCCGTGGCGACGGTCGACCGCTCGACGGGCGGCGTCGCGGCGGCGGGCCCCTGGTGGGAGACGGAGGCGCCGGGGGCCGGGGGTGGGGCTGGTGGCTCGGGTGGCGGCGGGCCGCCGCGGCGAGGGTGGGTGGGCCTGCTTGCGGGCCTTGTGGCGGGACCAGGGGCGGCGGCGGCGGCGGCAGGGGGCGGGGCGGCGGCCGCGGCAGCAGCGGCGGCAGACGCGCCGCGGCAGCGGAGGCGACGCGCCCCCTCGGGCAGGACAGCAGGACCGCCGCGGTGCAGCGGCTTTTAGCCGGGCGTGGAGATTCTTCATGTTTTACGAGGCGAATTACAACCGAGCACCAAAAGAACGAATCAGAAAAAAGCCCCCTCCAGGCCGGCCAGGTGCGCTCCCCGCCGCCCCCCTGCTTGCCGCCAACGTCGGGAGGGCAGGCGTCGGCTTCGTCTTCGTCCGTCTCTCTCTCCTCTCTCTGCAAGAGCGCGCCCACTCAGTCGGCCAGGTGCCGCGCCCCCAGCGTCGCCGTGCCTTTGCCCTCCCACGCGAGGCCGTCGCTCCCGGGCGGCGGCGCCGACCCGGCGATGCCGAGCGCGGCGCCGTCGCACCACCCGCCGCCGTCGTCGTAGTGCGAGTAGCCGTCGTACTCTTCGGCGTCGAGGCGGATGGCGGGCGGTTCCCGCTGCTGCCACGGGAGCTGCTGCAGCTGGGCGCGCTCGCGCGCCGACTGCTGCGCGGCCTGGAGCAGGTGCTGGCGGGGCTCGCGCGGTGGCGGCGGGAGGCGCGGGGGGTGGCGGCGCGGGGCGCTGCCGCTGCCGCTGCCGCTGCCGCTGCCGCTGCCGCTGCTGTTGCTGTTGGCGCCCGGCCGTCGCCTCGGCGGCTGGGAGGCGGCCGCCGCGACCGCGGCGGCCGTGGCAGCCTCGGCCCCGCCCGGAGGCAGCCGCAGCTGCTCGATCGCCAGGGGAGGAATGCCGCCGCCGCCGGTCGGCGCGGCGCTGCTTCGCCTCGGCGAGGACGACGGTGGCGGCCGGCCGGGCGCCGCGCCGCCGCCGCCGCTGCTGCTGTTGTTGTCGCGGTTGATCTTCCTCGGGACGGATCCGGCCCGTGGCTGGCCAAAGACGCGGGGCCCCCGCGCGTCCACGGCCGCAACGATGGCGGGCCCGGGGAGGGCGCCCGCGAGCAGCAGGGAGGACGACAGCGGCGCGGGCGCGGCCGGAGGAGCAGCGGCGGCGGCAGCGGCAGTTCGAGCGACGGGCGGTCTGTCGACGAGCGACGCAGCGAGCTTTTCCAGCGTGCTCTCTTTGCTCGAGCGCTTGGTCGCCGTTGCGCCTCCTGAAGCTGATGATGACGGTGTTCCTCCTCCTGCGGCTTGCTGCTGGGGTGCGCGCCTCTTAAGGCGCGATTCTGGTGGGCCCTCGTCGAGCGCCCGTTCAAAAAAAAAGGGGAGCCGCGAGCCGGGATTCATTCTCGAGGACGGCCGCCCTTGTTTGACGTGTGTTAATGGTGGTGGTCGCGTGCGGTGGTTCTGACGTCGACGCGCGCGCCCCGACTTTTGTTTTTAGGCACAGGCCTGCGCGTTTTTCGCGTCGTTCCTGTTGAGAGCGCGAAAAGACGAACGCCGCCGACGCCCGCGCCCGCGCCTTGCATATATCTAGTTGATGAGGAGACGCGCTCGTCTCGTGAGTTTGCGTTGCCTCAACACCATCATTTTCTCTCTCCATCTGCCGCCGCAGCAGCAGCAAGGAGGCGCACACAGTCACGCACCAGAGACCTCTCTCACCGCGTCCATCTCTCTCTCGCATCTCCCGCCTCCATCGCCGCGCCGTCCCTCATTGCCTTGGCCACCGCATTGGCCTGCTAGTTCTTGGCCAAGTGTTGCGGGCGCGTCTGCAAGGAGAAGTGCAAAAGAAGGGCACCAGACGAGGGGAGGAGAAGGTATGTCTTCCGCGAGCGGCACCAGCGGCCGCATGGCCTCCTGGCTGCCTGCCGCCGCGGCCGTGACGATGGCCGGCGCCGTGGTCTACGCCATGCACCGCAACATGCGTGCCGCAGAGGAGGCCTGGCAGGAAATCCTGGCAAAAGAGGAGCAGAAGCGCACGGCGGCGGCGGCCAAGCGCGGCGGCGGCGTCGTCGCCAGCGGCGGCGACACCCCCCAAAAAGCAGCGGCGGCGGCGGCAGCCGCTCGCGAGGCCCGACAGGCCCAGGCCCGCCCGAGCGCCGCCGACGACGTGCCGCTCAAGCAGGACGGGAAGACCGACAAGGCGCAGCCGGCCGCCGCCGCCGCGAAAAAGGCGGGACCCGTGCTCCCGCCGCGCAGCGCGGGAGGCGGCGCCGGCACCGGCGCCGGCGCCAACGGCGGAGGGGCGGCCGCGCCGCGCCGCGCGGCCGCAACCGCGGCCTCCCAGCCTCCGAGCGCCGCCGCCGACCCCGCCCCGACCCCCAGCAAGCCGGCGGCCGACGACCAGGCCGGCGACGCGCAGGCCGGCGGCAGCAAGGACGCGGCCAAGGAGGCCAAGGGCCCGCGCGGCGCCGCGTGCAACGCGTGCGGCAAAAAGGGGCGCGGTGGCGGCGGCGGCGGCGGCGGCGGCGCCTCCGCCGACGGCCCCCCCGGCCCCCCCGGCCCTGGCAAGGCGCTCCAGCGCTGCTCCCGCTGCCACGACGCCTTCTACTGCGGGCCCTCGTGCCAGCGCGCGCACGCGCCCGAGCACCGCGCCGACTGCGACCGCACGAGCGCGATGCTCGAGGGGGCCAAGGCAAAGATCGAGGCGGCGACGGCGGCGGCGGCGGCGGGCGCTGCTGGGGGCGGGGGCGGGGGCGGGGGCGGCGGTTCCGGCGCGGCGGTTCCGGCGAAAAGCGACGCGGCGGCGCCTGCTGCTGCTCCTGCTCCGGCCGAGGAGGAGCAGCCGCGGGACAAGGAGCAGCAGCAGGAGACGCGAGAGCGGGAACAGGAGAAGGGCCACGGCAACGACAAGACCCTGGGCGGCGGCGACGACGACAAGGAGGCGGCGGCCGCCCCCTCGTCCTCCTACCCCGCTGCCGCCGCCGCCGCCGCCGCCGCCGCCGCCGCCGCCGCCGCCGCCGCCGCCGCCCCCGCCGCCCCCGCCCCCGCCACCGCCGCCGCCAAGAGCGACGCGCAGACCATCATGGACGCGCTCGCCTCCCACGTCGAGCGCCACGCCGACGCCCAGGCGCGCGACGGCGAGCCCCTCGCGCGCCTATACGAGCGCGCCGTCGTCGCGTTCGTGCGCGGCGAGTACGCCTCGTGCGTCGTGCAGATGGCGGCCGTCGGCGCGCTGGCGGAAAAAGAGGGCGACCGCGCCGTGGCCGGCGACGCGCTGCGGTGGTCGGGTCACGCGCACAACCGGATGGGGGACGCGACGTCGGCGACGCGCGCGTTCGTGCGCGGGGTGGAGATCGCGCGCGAGGCCATCAAGGGCGAGCAGGCGGGGGGAAAGCAGGAGGAGGAGAAGGAGGAGGGGGCCAAGGCGCAGCCCGCCGCCGCCGCCGCCGCCGCCGACGCGGGGGGGCACGAGCAATCCGCCGCCGCGGACGAACATTCCGCCGCGGCCGCCGCCGCCGCCGCCGCCAAAAAGAGACCGCCGCCGCACCCGCGCCTGACGCGCGCGCAGCGCGTCGCCCGCCTGCGCAAGCTCGAGATCGACTGCCTCTCGGGCCTGGGCGTCATGGCGCGCGGCCAGGGCAGGCCCGCCGAGGCCGTCGCGCACCTGTCTGCGGCATTAGAGGCGGCCGAGTCGCTCGGCGACCGCGACGCGCGCGCGGGCGTGCTCGCCAGCCTGGGCGCGGCGCGCCTGCCGCTCGACCGCGCGCGCGCCACCTCGGAGCTTGCCGAGAGCGTCGCCCTGCGCGAGCAGCGCGTCGTCGACATGCACGCCGCGGGCGAGCGCCAGGGACTCGCGACCGCCATCCTCGAGCACGCGGGATCGCTGGTCAGCCTGGCGGGCGCGCTGTACGCGGGCAGGAGGCACCGCGAGGCGGCGGCGGCGTACGAGCGCGCGCTCGACGTGTTCGAGGCGATCGGGGACGGGGACAAGGCGCTCGGGGCGCTGGCCAACCTGGCCAACCTGCACGAGCTGCAGATGGGGGACCGCGACGCGGCCGAGCTCGAGGCGCGCGCGCGGGGCCAGGCGGCGGCGGCGGCGGCGCGGCGCGGCGGCAGTGGCGGCGGCAGCGGCGGCGGCGGCGCGGGGCAGGAGGAGGAGCAGGAGGGCGTGCCCGTCGCCGGGGCGGCGCGGCGGCGCGCGGCCGCCTTCCGCCAGCGCATGCACGACCTGGCCAAGGAGGTCCTCCCCGAGCGCGGCGAGCAGGAGGCGTCGTGCGCCCTGTGCGACGAGGCGCTCGAGGAGGCACCTCCCGAGGCGGCGGCGACGGGCCCGGCGGCGACGGCCTCCTCCGCCGGCGCCGCGGCGCAGCGCCCCGCGCCGCCGCCGGCCGCGCGCCGCCGCCGCATCATCGTGCTCGGCTGCCTGCACTCGCACCACGAGCCCTGCTGGCGCGCGTGGTGCGAGCGCCCGGGTCAGCCCGAGTGCCCGACGTGCGAGCTCGAGGTTAAGCGCAAGGCCGAGGAGGCGGCGGCAAAATGAGGCGGCAACGAGCGAGAAATGAGAGGGAGAGAGCGCGCTTTCTTTTTGCGCGGCGCTCGGCGCGCGCGCATCAAAACGTTTTGTCGTTGATGTTCATCGCACGCACAGACACAAAATAAAACAACTGGCGCACGGGAATCCGATGTCAGGCTAGCTAATTGAATGGACAACACACACAAGCAATAAGCCTCCACGTTGTGACTACACGGGGGAGGAACGGGGTTGGTTTTTGGACCGAACTCGCAGCGCGGAAAAAAGGCGCGCCCGCGCTCTGTCTCTCTCGCGCTCGCTCGCTCTCTTCGTCCCGCCGGTCTCAACCGCGCCCCGTCAACGACGTCACCCACATCTGCAGGCTGTCCGCGTCGCGCCGCTCGACCGGGTACTTGATCGCCTTGCCCGGCTGCGACTTGGGCAGCATCACGATCGTGGGGAAGGTCTTGAGCCCCAGCGCTTTCTCGGCAAAGGCGCGGTCGCCGCCGCCCTCGCCCTCCCCGCCGTCCGCCTGAAACTTGGCGACGCGCACGTGGCTGCCCTCGAGGCGCGCGGCGAGCTCCTCGTACGCCGGCTCGAGGGCCTGGCAGAACTGGCACCAGGGGGCGTAGGCGACCAGGAGGGTGTCCTTGTCGGCGGACGCGGCCAGGGCCTCGGCCTGCGCGCGCGTGAGGGACTCGACCTTGCTGCCGCCGCCGGCGCCGGCGCCGTCGGCGCCCGCCGCCGCCCACAGGTCGCGCGCGGCGGGCTGGCCGGCGGCGCCCTCGCCCTCTTTGCCTCCGCCCTTGATGTTGCCGCTGTGCAGGCCGCACTCCTTGGCCGCCGCGTCCTCCCACCACCACCGCCCCTCGCGCTCCGGCTGGTTCGGCAGGACCGCCCGCGTGCAAGGGGCGCACCCGATCGAGACGTACCCGCGCTCGTGCAGCGCGTTGGTCGGCACGCCCATGGCCCTGAGGAAGTTCCACACCTCTGCCGACGTGCAGTTGCTCAGCGGGTTGTACTTGACCAGCGACCCCGGCCCGCCGGCCGCGCCCTCGAAGACCGGGTCGACCTCGACCACCGGCACCGCCATGCGGGTGCCGGGGGACTGGTCCTTGCGCTGCCCCGTGATCCAGGCGCCCAGGGTGCGCAGGTGCTTGCGCAGCGGCCTGACCTTGCGCGCGCGGCAGCACTCCTGGTGCCCGTCCTCGTAGAACGAAAAGAGGCCCTTGGCCTGGACCAAATCGATCACTTCTTGTGTGTCGGGAAACGTGTACTCGATGCGGACGCCGTAGCGCTTCTCGACCGCGGCAAACAGCTCGTACGTCTCGGGGTTTAGGCGGCCCGTGTCGAGGGAAAAGACGCGGAAGGGGCGGCCCGTCAGGTGCGCGTACTCGACCAGGGCGACGTCCTCCGCGCCGGAAAAGGCAATGGCGGCGTCGGGGCCAAAGGTGGCGAGGGCGTGGTCCATGATCTCCAGGGGGGACTTGGGGTCGAGGTCGGCGGCGGTCTTTGGCCAGTCGACCGAGGTGGCGGTGGCCGGGCGGACGACGGAGGGCTGTCGGTGCATTTTGATGTTGTGGTTTTTTGGTGAGAGGAGGGGGTGAGGTTGACGGGGCGACGACGAGGACCGACGACAACGACCGACGACGACGAGCGACGAGATGATGGTCGGTGTGATGCGGCGCTCCGTGTGCGCTGCAGGGACGACGGCGACGGGATTGGGCGCAGCAGCGTCCAAAGCGAGCAACCCTGGATAGGCGCGCGCGTTGCGCAGACGAGGCTCCCTGTGCGCGCGCGCGCCGCAAAAACGGGGGGGAGACTCCGTCACATTGCACAGAAGGACAGCAAAACTCACCCTGCGTGCGGTCACGCGGCGGCCCGCGGCGGCGCGCGCGCCGGCAGCGGCGCGCGATGCCTGTAGGTGGTGGGTGTATGATGGCGGATTGATCGGGAAGGGGCGCGGGACGAACGAGTGAGTTTTTTTGGTCTTGTCCAATCGCGCCCCACAATCCAACGCTGGCTGGCGCGACCAATGCTTTGCGCTCACCTGGAGGGTCTGCATGATGCGTTAGTACTGTGGTCCTGTGCGTTTTGGCTGAGAGGGGAGGGATTGCAAAGATGGGGCGCGATCGTTTCAACGTCACGGTGGCGTTGCACGCGTCGACTGGGTCGCCTTCGCGCTACAAGTGCGCCCAACCACGCTGTCGCTCGCCGCAACCACCGACCCCCCCCGATCATCACCATCGATATCCTCATCCGACGACAGAAAAGCCAGCCTGGATACTTCACACGACGAGAACACAAACCCACAAACCTCGTGAACTCAGAGTCCCGTCCCCCTCTCAAAAACACCCCGACGCGCCGCGCCCGCTCGCCAAAGACCGCGCGCACCCACAGCGCACACGTGACCCGAGCGCTTGGGCGGGCGGAGAAAGAGCGCAGCTCTTGACGAGACCCTCCTTTGCCTTCGTTCCTTGCCTGCAAGCGCCCGTCGGATGAACCTGATCCGGTACCGCCTGGGCTTTGCCCTGCGCGAGACCGGGCAGGCGCTCGAGCGCGTCGGCTGCGTGTTCCAGGGCATTAATTCGTACGAGGAAGAAAGTGCGTCCCGGCACGGCGGATGAAGCATCACCTTCCGCCCCACCCTGTTTGGGTCGCTCACCCGCCCTCCATCCCCCCTCGATCAACGCGAAAACCCGACACCCACAACAAAAACACAGTCACCCGCCACCGCACCGTCGCCAACGCGGGGCCCTCGCACGTCCCCTCGGTCAGCCCCACCGCCTTCCTCGCGCCCAACGCCGCCGTCGTCGGCGACGTCTCGGTCGGCGCGCGCTCGAGCGTCTGGTACGGCGCCGCCGTGCGCGGCGACCGGCACGCCGTCCGCATCGGCGCGGACACCAACGTCCAAGACGGCTGCTGCGTCGGCACCCTGAGCCCCGCAGGCGGCCCAACCACCCTGGGACGCGGCGTGTCCGTGGGCCACGGCGCCGTGCTGCGCGGCTGCACCGTCGGCGACGGCGCGCTTGTCGGCATGAACGCCGTCGTCGGCGACGGCGCCACCGTCGCGCCCGGCGCCATGGTCGCCGCCGGCGCCGTCGTGCCCGACGGCGCCACGGTCCCGTCCGGCGAGCTGTGGGGCGGCAACCCCGCCCGCAAGCTCCGCGCCATGAAGCCCGAGGAGGTGCGCTACGTGCAGGCGCTGCCCGAGAAGTACGTGGCGCTGGCGGCGCAGCACGCCTCTGTGGTGGCCTACATGCGCGAGCGCATGGCGCGCATGCCCGAGATGGTGGGAAGCACGGGCGCGCCGGCGGCGGGCGCGGGGCCCGCGGTGGCGCCGTCGGCGCCGTAGTTGGTTGGTCGAGGGGGGCGGGGGTGTGCGAAAAAGGTGGAAGGAAACACACGGCCGCCGCGCGCGCGCGTTGCGGCGCCTGTCTTTGGCGCGCTATCACCAGCTGGAAGATAAGATTAGTCTAAGACACAGCGCCGGGGATATTGATTTAACAACGGCGTTCCTCCGACTCGACACCACGATTGGGCGTCATCAGGATGCCACATCTCGCGGATGCAGTCCCACACCCCGCCCGTGAGCCCCATCGGCCCTTGGCGCGCGACCAAACGGTCCCCCCCTGGCCCCCCTGGCCCCCCTGGCCCTGTCTCCCCTCCACCCCCAAAAAACGACTTCAGGCATGCTCCTCCGCGGCGATCGCGGCCTCGACCGCGGCCTCGTCAAAGTAGCGGTTGAGCGCCGCGAGCAGCTGCGCGGATGAGCACGCGCCCAGGCCCAGGCGCGCGCACAGCGCGCGCCGCCGCCGCGCCGCCTCGCCGCCGTCGTGCGGCGCGCCCTCGTACGCGCCCGCCAGGCCGCGCTCGCGCGCCCACTCGGGCGAGAACGCGCGCCTGTCAGGCCCGCGGGACGGCCGCGCGGCGTCCAGGGCCGCGCGCACGGCCGGGGCGGGCGCGTGCTCGATGCCGCGGTTGCCCGCGGCGTGGCCGCCGGGTCGGGCCGAGTCCTCAGCGCTGGTCCCGGCCGCCTCGGCGACGAAGGCGTGGCGGACGCGCGCGCCGGAGGCGGCAAACACGTCGTCGAGGAACAGGCGCAGCTCGCGACCGCGCTCGTCCGGGTCGGTCATCACGACGAGCTCCACCTGGGAGGGCTGCGGGGGGACGACGACGGCAGCGGCGGCGGCGCTCGAGGAGGCAGCCGCCGGCGCCGGCGCCGTCGCTGCTGCCGCTGCTGCAGCCGCCGCTGCCGCCGCTGCGGATGCTGCCGTTGCTGCCATCGCCGCCAGCGCGTCGAGCTCCTGCCGCGCGTGCGGCCGCATCGCCCGCGTGCCGTCGCACACGTAGCACGGCGACTGGGGGGCGGCGCGGTGGACGGCGGCGGCGTCGGCGTCCCCCTCGACAACGACGAGCGACAGGCGCGTCGGCGGCGGCGGCCGCTGCTGGGAGGCGCCCGGCGGCGGCGGCGGCGGCGCGACGATGTGGCGCCGCAGGGCCGAGTGCAGCGGCCCCGCGGGCAGGGCGAGGCCGCCCTTCAGGACGGGGGGCGGCGGGGGGCGGCGACGGCCGACGCCGCCGAATGCCGAGGGGGAGGCGGAGCGCGGGCGCAGCGGGGATGCCGCCGCCGACGGCGGCGCCAACTGCTGGCGTCTGCCTGCCGCTGCTGCTGCTGCTGCTGTTCCTGCGCCTGCCGGTGGTGGGTCGACGTTCCTGCTTCGAGAGCGCGATGGTGCCTCTGTTGCCGCTGCTGCTGCGGGCGCCCTCTCATCCTCAGCTGCTGCCTCTCCCTCTGCCTCTGCCTCTGCCTCTGCGACCTCTGCGGCAGCGGCATCAGCAGCAGCAGCTGCAGCGGCCGCCGCCGCCTTGGCCGCCCTTGTCGCCGCTGCCGTCTCCGCCCTCGTCGGCGGGGGCGCCACCATCTCTGCGTGCAAGTCCGAGATGAGGCCCGCGAACGGCCCGCGCCGCAGCTTCTTGGACGACTTGACGACCGAGGCGACGGCGGCCTGCGCCTGCGATGCCGCCGCCGCCCCGCCCGCGCCGGCGCCGCCCTCCTGGCGCTGCCGCCGCTGCTCCTCCTCCTCGCGCTCCTGCTGCCTGTCGGCCTTGCGGCGGCGGGGAGGAGGAGCAGCGGCGGACCGCTCCTGGCTGTAGCCGTCCTCCTGCTCGTCCGCCCAGGAGGTCGCGGGAGGAGGAGGGCGGCGGCGCTGGTAGGAGGAGGAGGAGGAGGCGGCGGTCGAGGTGCGCCGCCGCCCGCCGCCGTCGCCGATGCCGCCGTCCCCGCCGCCGCCGCTCGGTGCGTACGCGCGGATGTACGACGCCGTCGGCGGCGCGCGTGTCCGGTGAGGCGCTGCTGCTGCTGCTGCTGGTGTGCTCGCTGAAGCGAGCTGCTGCAGCGGGGGGCAGCAGCGAAGCAGCATCGCGGACGATTGCAGAGGGAGGCGGACGATTCCGGCGGCCTGTTGTCAAACGCTGCTGTGTCAGGTCTTGTCTCTCTTTCAATGCGCAAGAGGGCGCTGGGGAAAGGTTCGATGTGTAGCTGGGTGGCTGGAATGTTGGACGTGTGCGCGTGCGTGCGTGCGCACTTCTTGGCCTTGATGCCTGAAGGGCGACAGCCTTCTCCCGAGAGCGCCCTCTCAATATCGCATCCAACGGTCGACGCACAACGCAGGCGCTCACATCAGCAATCAATCACCCCTTCCTTACCTCGATTGCCGGTTTTTGAGCGCGCGCCTCTGCCCTGAACGACCCGCAAGCGGGCACAGGTCTCTTTCCGCTGCTGCTCGTCGCGCGCGCGCGCGCGCGCGCAGACCCCCTTTGCCCCCATATCCCGCTGATAACGCGCAATGGCCAATCGCACGGACATCCTGGCCAAGTCGGCGCACGGCACCGACCCTCAGGTGGGAACGCAGGAACGAGAATGCGTGCGCGACGCGACGGCGCGTTCGCGTGCGTCCGTTGTCGGCGTCGGCATCAGCGCGCGCCGCCCGCTCCCTCCCTCCCTCCCTCCCTCCCTCTCACACTCACCACCTCCAACTAAAACCCCAACAAAACAACAACAGAACCTCGTCGACAAGATCGTCCGCGAGCGCATCTACGCCTCCGTCTACTGGAAGCAGCACTGCTTCGGCCTGAGCGCCGAGGGCGTCGTCGAAAAGGCGCTCGCCCACCTCGACGCCGTCGGCGGGGGATACGGCGGCGCGCACAAGCCGACGCCCTTTCTCTGCCTGGTGCTCAAGCTGCTGCAGCTGTCGCCCGAGCCGGAGATCGCGCTCGAGCTCATCCGCACCGAGGACCACAAGTACGTGCGCCTGCTGGGCGCCTTCTACTGGCGGCTGGTGGCGAGGGGGGCAGAGGTTTATACGCGCCTCGAGCCGCTCTACAACGACTGGCGGCGGGTGCGGGTGCGCTCGCCCGACGGGTCGTACGCCCTGTCGCGCGTGGACAGCGTGGTGGACGACATGCTCCGGCGGGACCACATGTTCGGCGTGGCGCTGCCGCACGTGCCGGCGCGCAAGCTGCTCGAGCGGGCCGGCGCGCTCGAGCCGCGGCGGTCGGCGCTGGACGGCGAGGTCGACGTCATCGAGGCGGCGGAGGCGGCCGAGATGGCCGAGAGGTTGAAGGAGGCGGAGCAGGAGGAGGAGCGGCAGCGGTCGAGGGGCGCGCGGGAAGCGGAGGAGCAGGAGGAGAAGGACAGGCGGCGGCGGCGGCAAGGGCGGAGCGAGGGGGATCTGGGGCGCGGCGTCGGCAACGGCGGCGGCGGCGGCGAGCGGCGGCGCGAGCGGTGGCAGCTGCGCCCGGCGGAGCGGCGCGAGGCGCGGCGGCGGCACAGCCGGAGCCGGAGCCGCAGCCGGAGCCGCAGCCGCGAGGACGAGAGGGGCAGGAGGCGGCGCGGCGAGCGCGAGGAGGGGGAGGCCGAGGAGGAGGACGAGGACGAGGAGGAGGGCCAGGCGCGGCCGCGGCGCGAGGATGGAGGAGGCCGGGGCAGGGACGAGATGCATGAGCGGTGGCGCGGCGGCGGTGGTGGTGACCATGGCCGCCACGACGAGCGCGAGCGCGAGCGGTGGTGCGGGGGCGGCGACCACGGGCACCGCCAAGACGAGCAGGGGGGGGGGCGCGTTGGCGAGGGCGGCCGAGCGGGCGGGCGGAGCGGGCTGCCGCCGCCGCCGCCGCCGCCACGCCCGCCCGCGGTGGGGACAGCGGCGCCGGCGGCCGGCCCCGTCCTCGACCCGGAGATTGTCGCCGCCAACGAGCTGCGCGCCAAACTGGGGCTCAAGCCGCTGCGCCCGTAGGGTGAGCGTTGTAAACGTCGCAGTTCAACGGAGCGCGGGGCGGCGCCCGACCACCGGAGAAGGGGGGCGACCTGGTGCTGCTGCGGCTGCTGCTGCGGCTGCTGCTGTGCCTTGGGCACGCCGCGCGCCGACGACGACAGGTGCGGCACGGCGCAACCCACGCGCCGTCGAGTGGCAGTTCGACCGGCGTCGGCGTCGGGCGCGTCGCTGCCGGGCCGACCCTCGCCTCTCTTCTCCGCCCCTTGCGGCGTCGCTTTAGGCACTGACACCACACTCTCGGTCCCTCTCTCACATCACATCGATTCGTACACGCGCTCTCCAAGTTGTGCCCTTCCTTCTTTTGGCATCACTCGGAACGCCACATCCAGAAAGTCTCGGCCCCGTTCCGCATCAGCAGGGGCCAAGGTGGTGGATCCCCGGCCCCTCCTCGGTGCCGGCCGGATGCCGCCCCCTCCCAGAGGGCAGCAGCGGGGTGAGGAATCGTGATGAAGGAAAGGCAAAGCCCCTCCTCCTTTCATCGACACAACCCCGTGGTTCTCAGAAAACGCGCGGGCGCGGGCGCGCCCGCCGGTCCATGCAATCAGCAAAACATGCTGGAAACGCATCGAGCGCGACGCAACCGAGGCTGAACGGCGACCATGCCTCTCGCTCGACCAACCGTCCCCCATCGACGGCGAGCAAGGCTGGCGAACAGCGCGAGCGCCGCTCTCGCCCGGCGGCACCGGCGGCGCAATAGGGGAACGCCGGAAAAAAAAAACTCACCCGACGCCGAAACACAAACACAAACTCAAAGCAACAGGACCCCACAACGGCAACGGCGACTATGCGGACCTGCATGAGCTCGAGGAGGCGGTCGACGAGCCCTTGCTCGACGCCCCTGACGGCAGCAACAACGGCGGACTCGGCGGCAGCAGCGCGCCCCTCGGAGGCGGCGGCGGCGGCGCCTCGGCGCCAGCAGCGGCGTTATTGGCAGCGGCGGCGGTAGCGGCGGCGGCGGCAGCGGCGCGCCGCCGATCAGCGGACGTCGACGCCTCGGACAACGCCTTTGTCTACGGCTACGGCGGCTCGGGCGCGCGCGCCGCCTCGGGCGGCCTGCTCGACCGCGACCGCGGGGTCAGCGCGGGCGGCGGCGGCGGCGGCGGCGGCGCCCCCCTGTCCTCCTCGCGACATCTGCCGGGCGGCGGCGGCGACGGCGCCAACGGCGCCCGCCCGGGCAGCGGCAGCGGCTTCTTCTTCGACGACGACGACAGCGCCAGCGACGGCGGCGGCGGCGCCGGCCCCCCCGCCCCCGGCGGCGGCGCCCCGTCCACCTCGCGCGTCGCCCGCCTCGCCCGCCGCGCCGGCCGCGCCGTGCGCCGCGCGCTCGGCCGCGACGGCGAGAGCGCCAGCGCCAACCACCGCTTCTCGCCGCAGGAGCGCCGCCGCCTAGCGCAGTTCGAGTCGATCGACTACCTCCCGCCCAACTCGCAGGTCTACCGCGCCTGGCTCGCGCGCCAGCCCCACGGCCGCACGTGGGACCGCTGGGCCATGATGGGCGCCATCGGCGTGTCCGTCGGACTCATCGCCTACGCCATGGACACGGCCATCGACGTGCTCGGCGGGCTTAGGTACGGCGGCACGCGCTGGCTGATCCTGCACGCCAATATGTTCGTGGCGTGGCTGTTCAACGCGACGGTGGCCGTGTCGCTGGCGGGCCTGGCCTCGGCGCTCGTGGTGGGCGTGGCGCCCGCGGCCGCGGGCTCGGGCGTGCCCGAGGTGATGGCTTACCTGAACGGCGTGGCCATGCCCCGCGTTTTCAACCTCTTCACGGTGGTGGTGAAGTTCTGCTCGGCGGCGCTGGCGGTCGCCTCGGGCCTGCCGGTCGGGCCCGAGGGCCCCCTGATCCACATCGGCGCGGCCGTGGGCGCGGCGCTGTCGCAGGGGCACTCGACCACCCTGGGCTGGACGAGCGCGGCGTTCCGGCGCTTCCGCAACCCCAAGGACAAGCGCGACTTTGTGACGGCGGGGGTGGCGGTGGGGGTGGCCGCCGCCTTCAACGCGCCCATTGGCGGGCTCCTGTTTGCGTTCGAGGAGGTCGCGTCCTTCTGGCAGCAGTCCTTGGGGTGGCAGATCTTCTTCGCGTGCATGTGCGCCGTGGCCGCGCTCAACCTGTTCCGCAGCGCGGGCCACGCGCTCCTGCGCACGGGCGCGTTCGGCTGGTTCTCCGAGGACGTGGCGTTCGAGGCCGGCGTCGAGGTGACGGCGCACATCCTCGCGGTGGTGCCCGCGGCGGTCGTGGGGCTGGCCGCGGGCGCGCTGGGCGCCCTGTTCACGGCGCTCAACCTGCGCGTGTGCCGCGCGCGAGGGCGCCTGAGCCGCGGGCTCAGGTGGGGGCGGTGCGTCGAGCCGTGCGTGCTGGCGCTGGTCTACGTGACGGGCGCGATGCTGCTGCCGCTTTTCTTTCCGTGCACGCCGACGCAGTGCGTGGCGGCGGGCGGGGAGGTCTACTGCGGGCAGGACGTGTCCGGCATCGTCAACGCCACGGCCGCGGCGACCGCGGCGGCCGCCGCGGCCTCGGACCCGTCCGACCCGGCCTCGGCGCGCGCCGCCAACGCCACGGCCGCCGCCGCCGCCGCCGCCGCCGCGCTGGCCGTGCCCTCGGGCGTGCCGCCGCTGAGCCTCCCGCTTTACACCTGCTCCATCACCCCGTCCGCCGCGTCCTCCGCCTCCTCCCCGGGGGGCGACCGCGCCTGGCTCCCGGGCGGCGGCACCCTCACCCCGGCGACCGACGGCTTCGGCAACGAGACCGCCACCGTCTACTACAACGAGCTCGCCACCCTCCTGCTCACCAGCGGCGACGACGCCATCAAGCACCTCCTCAGCCGCGGCGCGCACCGCCGCTTCAGCTACAAGACGCTGCTCGCGCTGCTCGGGTGGTACTTTCTGGGCGCGGCCCTGGCCGCGGGCTCGGCCATCAGCTCGGGCCTGTTCGTGCCGATGCTCATGATCGGGGCGGTCATCGGGCGGCTTGTGGGCGTGGCGACGGTGGACGTGGGGTCAGCGCTGGGGGGGGTCGACCTGGCCGGGCCGAGGGGCGCGGCGGCCGCCATCGCCGACGCGCTCGGCGGCCTCGGCGGCGGCGGCGGCATCGGCAGCGGCGGGGGCACGGCGGGCGCCGGCGGAAGCGTGGGCCCGGGCGACGGCGGCGGCGGCGCGGGCACCGGGGCCGGCGCGGCCGCGGCCGCCGCCGCCGCCAGCGGCAAGGCGCTGCGGACCGACGACCCGTGGGCGTGGGTCGACCCGGGAGCGTTTGCGCTGATCGGCGCCGGCGCCTTCATGTCGTCCGTGTCTCGGCTGACGATCGCCGCGGCCGTCATCATGGTCGAGATCTCGGACGACGTGCACCTGCTCCTGCCCGTGCTCGTGGGCATCATGGTGGCCAAGTGGGTGGCGGACGCGTGCGCGCACCCCCTGTACCACGGCCTGCTCGCCTTCAAGTGCGTTCCCTTTTTGGCGCCCGAGCCTGTGTCGGCGCGCTCGCTCGACCTCGTGCCCGTGTCGGCGGCCATGCGCTCGCCCGTGGTGACGCTCCGCGCGGCCATGCGCGTCGGCGACATCCAGGAGGTGCTGCGGGACACGACGCACAACGGCTTCCCCGTGGTGCGCGACACGCCGCAGGGGCAGGTGTTCCTGGGCCTGATCTCGCGCGCCCACCTGGCCGCGCTGCTGCAGCGCATGGCCTCGACGGCGGCCGCAACGGGGGTGGCGACGGCGGCGGGGGCGGGGACGGGGGGGGGAGCCGCGCCTTCCCCTGCCGCCGCTGCCGCTGCCGCCGCCGCCGCTCAGCAGCAGCAGCAGCAGCAGCAGCACGCGCGCGGGGCCAAGGGCTCCGAGGCGGAAGCATTCCAGCAGCAGCAGCAAAATCAGCGGCAGCAGCAGCAGCAGCAGCAGCGACAGACCCACGGCGGCGTTGACGGCGGCGGCGGCAACGAGCCGGACGACGGCGTCGCCTGGGAGGAGCTCAACCGCCGCAACATGGAGCCCGTGGAGGCGGCCCAGGACGCGGCCGCGGCGCGCCGCGAGCGCGCAGGGCTTGAGATGACGGCCGTGGTGTCGTCGGGGGCGGCGGGGGGCGCCGGAGGAGGAGCAGCAGGCGCGGGGGGAGGCGGCGGCGTCCGCGCCAACGGTGGCGGCGGCCGCCACCTCCACAGCGGCGGCGGCGGCGGCGGCGCCAGCGCGGCCAGCTCTGCTCAGGCATTCCTCCTGGCCGGCGCCGCGGCAGGCGGCGGTCTGCTGTACGGCGGCACGGGCGGCAGCGGCGGCGGCACGCAGCAGCAGCACCACTCGTACGGGGCAGCAGCGGCGGGCGGCACCCCCGCCCCTCTGCTCCCGCTGTCGTCGTCGCCCGCCGCCGCCGCCGCCGCCGCCGCCGCGCCGCCGTCCTCGCCCCCGCCGCGCGCCGAGCGCGCGCTCAGCGGTGACTGGGCGCCCCTCGACCTCGACCCCTCCCTCGCCGCCGCCACCGTCGACCTCGTGCCCTACACCAACGCCAGCGCCTTCAAGTGCCAGGACACCGTCGCGCTCGAGCGCGCCTACATCCTCTTCCGATCGATGGGCCTCAGGCACCTGGCCGTCGTCGACAGCCGCAACCGCGTGCGCGGCATGGTCACGCGCAAGGACCTGCTCGGGTACCGGCTGGACGAGGCGGTGGCGCGGGCGGTGCGGAGGGACGGGGAGGGATCGTTGGGGGCGGGGGACTGGCTGGACGCGGCGGCGGACGACTGGGGGGCGGGCGCGGGGGCGGGCGGAGGAGGAGGGGGAGGTGCAGGGGGAGGAGGAGGCGGGGTGCGCGCGAGGCCGGGCGGCGCGCGGATGGCGCGTTGAGAACTCGGGAAGCAAGACCTGTTTACAACTTGGGATCTAATTCACAAGCGTCATCGTCGTCATCGTCGTCATCGAGATCAGACGTACTGCGCGGCGCGGCGCGGCGCGGGAAGCGTCGGCCTGGCGTTGAGGCCGAGGGACAAGGGAGGCGTCACAACGGCGACCGCGGCGGCGTCCGAGCTGTCGCCGGTGGCTCCGCTGCCGTCGCCGTGCTCGCGACGCGACAGCGGGAACGACTGGGGGGCGGCGCCGTTGGCTCCGCTGCCTCTGCTCGCGACCGCCTGCCGCAGGGGCGGCGGCGAGGCCCCGTCCTCCTCGCCCGCTTGTGCAGCGGTGGAGGAGGACGCAGACGACAGAGTCGCGATCGACGCGGCGGCAGCCGCAGCGGCAGCAGCAGCCACAGCGGCGGCGGCGGCGGCGGCGGACGCCGCATCGGACGCGGCGCTCGACCACGCGACCGCCACGGCCGCGGCCGCCTGCTCGCGCGCGCGGCCGGCGTCCTCGGTCGCGCGCCCGCGCGCCGCCGAGGATTCTTCTGCGGGCAGCTGCTGCTGCTGCGGGCGCGGCGCGGGGGACCAAGGGCGGCGCGGCTGAAGCGGCGAGGGGCTCGGCACGTACAGCAGCAGCGGCAAGGCCGTGCCGCTGCTGCTGGCGTGCCCGGCGCCGCCCGCGCCTGCCGCCGGGCGCAGGGACGACGCCGACGACGACGCCGACGCCGATGCCGCCAGCCACTCGCGCGGAGGCTGGCCGCCAAGCAGCTGGACGGCCACGACGGCGCGGCGCGCGGCGTTGTCGGCGTCGGCGCCATCGCCGGCGCGGCCCAAGCCAGCGCGGCGCGCGGCCGACACCCACGAGGCGAGCCAAGCGGGCTCGCCGCTGCTGCCGCCGGCGATCCGCGCGCCGCGTCGGAACGGCTGCTGCAGCTGCCACGACGGCGCGTCGCCGTTGCGAGCGACCGTGTGCAGCGCGGCCATGGCCTCGAGGATGTGCAGCCACCAGTCGGCGGTTAGCTCGGCGGCGGCCGGCGAGGGCGAGGCGCGGGAGAGGCGCGCTGCCGCGTCGTCGGCAGCGGCGTCGTGGCCGTCGCCGGGCGTGGCGGCGCGGGCCGCAGCGGCGGCGGCGGCGGCGGTAGCAGAAGCGGCCCTAGCCACGGCCTCCTCGAGGCGCATCGACAGCACTTCGGCGACCTCGGCCGCGGTGGTCGCGCCGGCGGCCGACGTGGGAGTGCGGCCCAAGCTGCGGCCCGTGATGCTGCTGCTAGCACCGCCGCTGCTGTAGCCGCCGCTGCCGCTGCTGCCGCTGGCACCGCCGCCGGCTGTCAAGGGCAAAGCGCTGACGCCGGCACCAGCGCCGGCGCCGGCACCGCCACCGAGCTCCGCGGCCGCGACCACGGCGGACGAGGCGGCCACCAGCAGCAAGACGCCGATGCCCCACATGCCGCGCGAGAGGTCGTCCGGCGACCAGATTCGCGCGCGCGACGAGACCTCGGACGCCATGCGCAGCAGCCAGGCGCGAGGGAGCGGCAGCATGACGCCGGCAGACGGCTGTTGCTGCTGCTGCTGATGCTGCTGGCCGCCGCCGCGGGGCGACGTCGACGCGAGCAGCAGCCTGCGCGCGGACGCGGCCGCGGCGTCCGCCACGGCGCACACGTCGGGACTGCCGCCGCCACCGCCCACAGCCGCGGGGCCAAAGCGCGCGGCGACGCTGCTCATGCGGGCGAGCGCCTCGAGCAGCGCCGCCAGGTCGCGCGCGGACGACGCCGCGCCGGACGACGCCACGAGGCGAGCGCCTGACGCGGCGGCAAACCGCTGCTGCCACGCCGGGGGCGGCACGCAGCGCGCGCGCGCCAGCGACGCGGCCAGCGCCGCCAGCTCGGCCGCGCGCAGCGAGGGGAGCGCGGGCGCCGCGGCGAGCAGCAGGCCGTGCACCAGAGCGCGCGCGCGCGCCGTGCGGTGGGCCAGCCCGCGGTCGCCGGACGGCTGGCCAGGCCCGCGGGCGGCGGCGGCGGCGCAGCGCACGCCCGCCTCGGCCAGGGCCTTGAGCGCGACGGTCGCGACGGCGTGCGCGCGCGAGGCGGCGGCGAGGGCGAGAGCGTCGCCATCGCCACTGACGGCAGGGGCCGCCGCCGCCGCAGCAGCCGCCGCCGCAGCAGCCGAGGAAGCGATCCCCGCGGCGCGCTCGCACAGGGCGAGCACGTCCTTTTGCGGCGGCCGGGGCAGGCGCGCCAGGCCCAGGGCCAGGTCGGCCAGGTCGCGCGCGCCGTCGCCGCCGCTGAGGCCGTCTTTGACGCCGGGGGACGGGGCGGAGGCCCACTCCCGCGAGCGGGAGATGAGGAGCGCGCGCAGCATGGCGGGCGGCTCGGCGCGCAGCGCGGCGGCGCCCTTGAGCAGCAGCGCGGCCGAGTGAGGGGAGAGTGCGAGGGCGAGCAGGCCCGGGCGCGCGGCCCTGAGCAGGCGCGCGGCGGCGGCGGTCGCGCGGGCCGGACACGCGGCGCCGGGCGAGGGCAGGACGAGCGCGCTCGCGCCCCACACGAGCGAGGCGACGGCGCGCGGGGGCAGGGGAGGCGGCGGCGGCGGCGCAGCGGCGGAGGCGGCGGACAACGCGGGCGGCGCCGCCGCCGCCGCAGGCTCCATCGCCTCGAAGGCGTCTGCCGCCGCGTCGAGCGCGGCGACGGCCAGGCGCTCGGCGTTGGCTTGCAAGGCCGTGAGGTCGACTGTGGCAGCAGAAGTGGTGGCGGCGGCGGCGAGGGAGGCCGCGGTCAGCTGCACGAGCACGCGGACGCCCAGGGCCAGGTCGGCGGCCGAGGGGGCGCCCGAGGCCGCCGACGCCGGCGCTGCCGCGCGCGCCGCCATGGCCGCCGCCCACGCGCCCACCCAGGGTCCGGCGGCGGGCGGCCGCGACCCGAGGGCCCGGAGCGCCGCGCCGAGGCTCGCGAGCTGCGCGGCCGGCAGCGCGTGCAGGCGCGGCTGCGACGCCGCCAGCAAGCCTGCCGCCCACTCGGGCCCCAGCATCGCCGCGCCGCCGCCGCCCGGCGCCAGCGCGGCGAGGGCGCGCGGCAGGGCGGCCAGCGCGCCCGCCGAGCCCGCGCCGTAACCACGGCGCTGGACCTCCGCGGCCGCGCGCGAGGCCCAGGAAGGCGGCGTCCGGTGCTCGGGCAGGCCCGTCTGCGTCAGGCGGGCGAGGGCCAACAGCAGCGCGGTGAGGGCCGGGGTCGGCAGGCGCGGCAGCAGGGCCGCCGCCGCCGCCGACGGCTCCAGCACTGAGGCGAGCCATCCCGGCGGCAGGCGGGCGGCGGCGGCGACGGCGACGGCGTCGGCGGCGGGAGAGGCTCCCCCGCTGCCGCTGGCCGCGCACCACCACGACACGCCCGTCAGCAGCGCCACGAGCTGGTGCCCGGCGACGAGGCCCGCGGCCCCGTTGCCGCCGCCGCCGCCGCCGGCGCTCTGGTGCAGGCCCTGCGCGCGCCGGCGCTCGTCCAGGCGCGCCGCAAAGGCGGCCAGCAGCGCCGTGCGCCAAGGCGCGGGCGGCAGCGCACCGGGGGCCGAGCCGCCGCCGCCGCCATGGGCGCACGCATGGCGGCGCAGGGCCCCCGCGGCCCAGGCGAGGGTGGCGAGCTCGCGGGTGCCCGCGAGGGCGAGGCGCTCGGGCGCGGCGGGGTCCTCCAGCAGCGCCGCGGCGACCGCGTCGGCGGCCGGGCCGAGGGGAGACGGCGCCGACGACGACGCCGACGCCGCCACCGCCGGAGACAACAGCGACGCCTGCGCCCACAGGATGCCGGCCGCCGAGCACACGCCGGCGCCGCCCGAGGCGCGCAGGTGGCGCGCGAGGGCGCTCCAGAGGGCGTCCGGGGGCCGCTGCCGCGCGCGCACGCAGGCCCACAGCGCGTTGGCGGCGACCTGGTCGAGGCGCGGCGGCGGCGCCGGCCCCCTGTCGCCCGGCGCGCCGACGTGGACGGCGGGCGTACCGCCTGCGTCGACGGCGTCGTCGGCCGCTGCTGCTGCTCCTGCTGCTTGTGCTGCTTGTACTGCTTGCGCTGCCGCCACCGCGTCCGTGGCCGCCTCGAGGTGCGCCGCGAGCGCACGCAGCGCGTCCTGGAACCACCGGGCGCCCTCCTCGGCCCGCGCCGAGTCCTCGTCCTCCGCGGCAGACAAGACGCCGAGCGAGGCGGCCGCCCAAAGCGCCGTGCCCAGCGCCCGCGCGCGCGCCGCGGGTGCAAAGGCCGCTGCCGCCGCTGCTGCTGCTGCTGCTGCTGCTGCTGATGCCGTGCTCGCTCCCTCGCGCTCCCGCTCCGCCTCGCCCCCTCCGGCGCAAAACAGCTCGTCGGCCACCGCCCGCCGCCACGCGCGCGTCCAAGCCTCCGGCGGCCGGTGCCCGATGCGCGCAAGCGCCCACGCCGAGGCGGCCAGCGCCCGCGCGTCAAACTCGCCGCGCTCGAGCCGCGGCAGCGTGGCGGCGCAGAAGGTAGCGAGCCACGCGCGCGGCGGCGGCGCGCCCAGGGAGGCGAGCGCCCACAGCGCGTTGCAGGCGCCGCGCGCGTCGTACTCGGGCAGGTGCTGCGCGGACAGGGCGGTCAGGGAGGCGACGAGGCGGCTGCGGCGCGAGCGCAGGGCCGTCGCCGACAGGCTGCGGGCCTCGAGCGAGGCGGCCGCTGGCGGCGGCGGCGACGGCGGCGGCGGCGCGAGGGGGTCGTCGTCGCTGCTGCTGCTGCCGCTGTTGGTCCTGGCGCCCGCGCTGCCTTCGGCGGCCGAGTCGCACCACACCGCCATCGAGGACAGCCGCGACTCCCACTCGGGGCTCGCGTCAAGCCCTCCGAACAGCGGCAGAGGCGGCGGCGCCGCCGGCGAAAGCGAGGGGGCCGGCAGGGGCGGCTGCGCTCCTGCCGATGTTGCTGCTGCCGCCCCCTCGTCCACTTGGTCCCCCGTCTCCGACTGCTCCTGCTCCTGCTGCTGCTCCTGCTGCTGCTCCTGCTGCTCCTGCTGCTGCCGCCGCTGCTCGTGCCGCTCGGCCGCGGCCGCCAGCTGCGCCAGGTGCGCGAGCATGGCGCTGCTGTGGATCGGGTTGAGCGCGCTGCCCGCGCCGCCAAAGCCGCTGCCATTGCTGCTGCCATTGCTGCCGCTGCCGCTGCTGCCCGCCGCTCTCCGTCCGCGCCGCTGGTACAGCTTGCCGACGTCGCGCCAGGTGCGGGCGCGCTTTATGGCGCGCGTCAAGGCGGCGCCCTCGTCGTCACCGCCGAGACTGGGCGCGGCCGGGTTGGCGGTCGCGACGACGACGGGCGCCGCCGCTGCTGCTGCTGCCGCTGCCGCTCCTGCTGCTGCCGCTGCCGCTGCTGCTGCTGCTTCTGCTGCCCCGATGCTGCTCCCGCCGCCATGCCTTTCGCTGGCAGAGTCGCTGGGTCCGGGCCAGCAGCGAGCGACCAGCGGTCCCCTTCGCCGCCAGCCGCTGCTGGTGCTGCTCGCCGCTGTTGCTGCTGCCGCTGCCGCAGGAGCGGTGGCGGCGGCGGCAGGAGGCTGGGCAGAGGCGGCGGCGGCTGGTGTTGCTGCCACGCGCGCCCTGCCCGCGCCGCCGCCACCGCCGCCGCCGCTCCAGTTGGCAACTAGCGAGGGCGGCCTACATGTCCACGCACTGTTGTGTTTTTTTGTTTCGGAACGAGGAAAGTCGGTTGGTAAGCTTTGGCCAACGGCGTCGCGCCGCGCGCCGACGTCCACGACCACCAAACCCCGCGCGCCGCGCGCGCGCTCTCGCCAACGCGCCCGACGGCGGCGTCGGCGGGCACTGCCGCGTCCCCACCCGCCGCGCCCAGGCGATGTGGTGCCTGCCTACGGCCGGTCGGGCCGGACCGACAAGTGGTCCCACACGCCGCACAAGAGGGCCTGGCCGCGGCGCGCGGGTGGGGAGGGAGGAGGAGCAGAGGCGGATTGGCAGCAGGAGCCACAAAGACGACGAGGTCGCGTTTTTCGGCGCGCGCTGCCACGCCTCAACGAGCCCGCCAGAACGCGCTGGACGACCATGCGGTGCAAGCCTAGACCTGGGAGCACCTGCACCGATGGTCAAATGCACGCCTCGTCGTAATGGCTCACCTTGAGCGCGCGGCAAAGTTTGGGGAGGGCGACGATGAGTGGCCACAGTGGGGGCGCATTCAAGCGCCGATTCGGGCGCCCTGCATCCGGCTCGGGTGCGCCGGTCGATGCCGGGTAGAACAAATTAGCGTCAATTGAGCGGCGGCAGGAATAGGGCCGAAATATTGCGGGGGTCCTGCGGGCGGGCGCGTTTTGCAAAGGCTTTTCAAGCGCGGCGTTCGTTCTTCTTCTGCTACTTGTCTGTAGGAAAGGTGGTTGATGGAGTCACTGATGCGATGACAGACAGAGAAACGAAATTGCTTAAGCAGAACACTGGTGACCGGGCGCGTGAGTAATTGCTTACGCCGATCGTCGTCTTCTTTTTGTGCGGTCCGCGCGGCTCGTCGCGGCGGCGCCCGTCCCGGGCGCGCTCTCCCTCCCTCATGACCGACATCCGAGCACCCACTCATCGCTCCCTCGCAGTACCAAAACTCGGACCAACTGACTGGTGACCGCGCGCGTTCAACAAACATTCACTCGGACAACGCGCGCGAGTCCACTCAGCACGCGACCACTGGCGAGAGACAGTCGATTCAGGAAACCCTCCAAAAACTGCCTGTGAGTGGGATCGTGTCCCCAAGCGCGATGTCTCACCAGGCCCGCCTCCTGGCAGGCGCGCGCGGCCTCGGCCGACTAGCACAGCGGCACTGGCAGCAGCAGCAGCAGCAGCTCTTGGTGGCGCTGCAAACCGCCTCGCCCGCCGCCGCTGTCGCGCCGCCCCCGGCCGCCGCCGCTTTCGCCGCCGCTTGGCCCCCCTCCTCCTCCTCCCCGGGCGCCGGCCTGCGCGCCTTTGCCGCGCAGGCCCAGCAGCAGCAGCAGCAGCAGCAGGACGACGCGGCGGCCGGCGGCGGCGGCAACGGCGGCGCCGACCTCTCCCGCGTCCGCAACATCGGCATCTCGGCCCACATCGACAGCGGCAAGACCACGCTGACCGAGCGCATCCTGTTTTACACGGGGCGGATCCGGGAGCTGCACGAGGTCCGCGGCAAAGACGGCGTCGGCGCCAAGATGGACCACATGGAGCTCGAGCGCGAGAAGGGCATCACGATCCAGTCGGCGGCCACGCACTGCCGGTGGGGCGGCACGAGCATCAACATCATCGACACGCCCGGGCACGTGGACTTTACGATCGAGGTCGAGCGCGCGCTGCGCGTGCTGGACGGCGCCGTGCTGGTGCTGTGCAGCGTCGGCGGCGTGCAGTCGCAGTCGATCACGGTCGACCGGCAGATGCGGCGGTACGGCGTGCCGCGCGTCGTGTTCGTCAACAAGTGCGACCGCGTGGGGGCCAACCCCGCGCGCGTGGTGCAGCAGGCGCGCGACAAGCTAAAGATCAACGCCGCGCCGGTGCAGCTGCCGATCGGGCTCGAGGACGCGCACGAGGGGGTGGTCGACCTGCTCGCGCGCGAGGCCGTCTACTTCCGGGGGTCCAAGGGTGAGACGGTGGAGCGCGGCCCTGTCCCGCCCGGCATGGAGCAGGAGGTGGAGCGGGCGCGCGCCGAGCTGGTCGAGCGGGTGGCCGACGTGGACGACGCGCTCGCCGAGCGCTTCCTCGAGGCGGACGACGGCGGCGCGTCGATCGGCGCCGACGAGCTAAGGGCGGCCGTGCGGCGCGCCACGCTCGCGCTCAAGCTGGCGCCGGCCTTCGTGGGCTCGGCCTTTAAGAATCGCGGCGTCCAGGCGCTGCTGGACGGCGTCGCCGACTACCTGCCGTGCCCGACGGACGTGACCAACACGGCGCTCGACACGGGCCGCGGCGACGCGCCCGTGGTGGTGCCGTGCACCACTAAGGGGCAGTTCATCGGCCTGGCGTTCAAGCTCGAGGAGGGGAGGTACGGGCAGCTCACCTACCTGCGCATCTACAGCGGGAGCCTGGCCAAGGGCGACGTCGTGACCAACGTGGCCACGGGCAAGAAGACGCGCGTGCCGCGGCTGGTGCGCGTGCACGCCGACGAGCTCGAGGACATCTCGCGCGCGGCCGCGGGCGACATCGTCGCGCTCTTTGGCGTCGAGTGCGCGTCGGGCGACACCTTTACGGACGGCCAGGGACCCGCCCTGGCCATGACGTCCATCAGCGTCCCCGAGCCCGTGATGAGCGTCGCGCTGACGCCCAGGGCGTCGGACCAGCTGCCCAACTTCCAGCGCGCGCTCGCGCGCTTTGTGCGCGAGGACCCGACCTTCCGGGTCGCGCACTCGGCCGAGACGGGGGAGACGCTCATTAGCGGCATGGGCGAACTCCACCTGGACGTTTACGTGGAGCGCATGCGCCGCGAGTACAAGGTGGACTGCGAGGTCGGGAGGCCGAAGGTCAACTACCGCGAGACGGTCTCCGGGCGGGCCGAGTTCAACTACCTGCACAAGAAGCAGTCGGGCGGGAGCGGGCAGTTCGCGCGGGTGGCCGGGTACGTGGAGCCGATCGAGGAGGAGGGGGACGAGGAGGAGGGCAGCGAGGGGGCGCAGGCGGCGGCGGCGGGCAGCAAGGACGCGGGCAAGGGCAAAAAGGGCGCCGCCGCGGCCGAGGCGCCGGCCCCCGCCGCCGCCGCGACCGGCGGCCAGGTCGAGTTTGAGAACGCGCTCGTCGGCAACGCCATCCCGCCCGAGTTCCACGCCGCCTGCGAGAAGGGCTTCCGCGAGGCCGCCAACGCCGGCGCCCTGATCGGCGCCCCCGTGCAGCGCGCCCGCGTCGTCCTGACCGACGGCGCCGCGCACGCCGTCGACAGCAACGAGATGGCCTTCCGGCTGGCGGCCATCGGCGGCTTCCGGCAGGCGTACGCCGCCGCGGGCCCGGCCATCCTCGAGCCGCTCATGCGCGTCGAGGTGACCGTGCCCTCCGAGTTCCAGGGCGCGGCCATGGGCGACCTCAACCGCCGCAAGGGCCTGATCCTCGACTCGGGCGCCTCGGGCGACGACGCCGTGATCGAGGCGCTGGTCCCTCTGGCGCAGATGTTTGGCTACTCGACGGCGCTGCGGTCGGCGACGCAAGGGAAAGGCGAGTTCGCGATGGAGTATGCGCACCACGCGCCCGTGCCGCGGGACGTGCAGAACGAGCTGACGGCGCACTACCAGAAGGGGCGGGGAGGGGGAGGGGGGGACGCGCCGCCGGCCGCGAAAAAGTAACACACTGCAGCGCGAGTCTTTTTTTGCGTTTGTTTGTCAAGAGATTCATTCTCACACTCAACCGCTGGACGGGCGGTTCTTCGTCGCTTTGCGGTGCCTTGCTCAATCAAAGATCGCTCTTTTCAACCCTTGGCCGGCGGCAGCTCCGCCAGCGCCACCTTGTGCGTCATGCACTCCTTCTGGATCTGCTGCGACGCCTTGTCCACCAGGTCGAGCAGCTTGCCGATGTTGCCCGCCCAGCCGTTGAGCAGCTGCTCCGGGTCGTCGTCGCTCGCGGCGGGGCCCGCGCCGTCGGCCGCGCCCGTCGCGGCCGGCGCCGCAAAGGAGACGACGCCGCGCGGCCGGTCGATGCGCGCCGCCACCGCCTTGGCCACCACCAGGCGCGCCAGCTCCTGCTCCGCCTCGTCCGCGGGCAGGTCCAGCAGCGTCGCCAGGCGCGGGAGCGCGATGCGCGTGTAGTAGCGCGCGACCACCAGCACGTTGTGCTCCGCCACCCGCGTCTGCAGCGCCTTGCGCGCGGCGTCGCCGATGCGGGTCCCCGGGCCAAAGACGGCGGGCATGGCGTCCATCTCGGGCGCCTGCGCCTCGAGGAACGCGGACCAGCGGATGATCTCGCGCGTGGTGAAGGCCGACAGCAGCGCCTTGTAGCTCGGGGGGAGCTCGGACACCCGGCGGTCGCCGGCCGTCGCCGCCAGCAACGCGGCGGCGTCCGACCCGGTGCCGTGCTCGGTCGAGTAGGCCGGCGTCAGCGCGCAGTACCAGGCGGCGCTCTTGAGGGCCGGGAGCCACGCCTCCTTGAGCTTGAGAACGGCGGCGGCCGCGGCGGCCTCCTCGTCGGCCGCGTCCGAGGCGGTCTTGAGGCCGCCGCCGGCGGCGGCGGAGGCGCCGCCGCCGTTGTCCTCCCCGGCGCCGGCGCCGGAAGCGGGCTTCTCCAGCAGGGCGCGGAAGCAGCGCGCCACCTCGAGGTAGTTGCCCGTGGCCTCGAGGTGGTACTGCACCATGAGGGCGTAGTAGCGCGCCTTGAGCTCGGGGAGGGTGGGGACGCCCTGTTTGTGTTTTTTGTGTGATGCTTGGTTTTTGCGTGCGTGCAGCGCGGTGCGTGAGCAAAAGCCCCCGCTCTGCTTTCGTAAACAACGCCCCCCCCCCCCCCCCCCCCCCAAGCAAACAAACAGAGCACCTCCTCGGCCTCACCTCCTCGGCCTCCTCGATCGCCGTGCCCTCGATCCCGATCTGCCCCTTCTCCTCCGAGCGCTTGGGCACAAACGCGCGCGGCGACACCTTGCGCGCGAGGATCTGCGCGCGCGCGTGGTCGCCTTTGGCGAGGCACAGGCGGACCTGGTCGAGGATGTAGGCCACCTTCTCGGTCTTGGCCATGGCGCCGAACGTCTCCTGTGTTTGTGTGTTTTTGAGGGTTAGGAAGGGAGGGGCGTTTTTGGGCGGCGTGAGAAAACAAGAAAGAGGGACGCGCTCGCGGGCCACGCTTTGCCCCCGAGGAAGGGAGAAAAAAAAAAGACGACGCACCACCGGCACCTCCTGCAGCTCGTCCGCCGCGCCCGCCACGTCCCCGTCCGCCTCCTTGATGCGCGCCAGGCGCCGCGTGATGCGCGCCCGCTCGATCTCCACGAAGATCTTGCCCTCGGTCACCGCCTGCAGCGCCTTTAGCAGCGCCACTCGCGTCCCCTTGTCGGGCGCGCCCTTGTCGGCGAAGGCCAGCGCGAGGCGGACGACGTGCTGCGTCGCCTGCTTGAGCTGGCCGCGGCGCTTGGCCAGCAGCGTGGCGTTCTCCTCGAGAAGGCGCCACTGCCCCGCGGCGTGGCACGCGTCCAGCACGGCGCCGCACGCGAGCTTGCTGCCCGTGATGTCCTCGGCCAGCCGCGCCTGCTTCTCCAGCCCGAGCAGCGCGTCGACGCCGGCCTGCAGCTGCGCGGGCGACGCCTTGGCGACGGCGAGCGCGGCGGCGACGTCGGCGCGGAACTTGGGCAGGTCGAGCGTGGACTTGCGCTGCTTCTCCTCGTCGCGCGCGTCCTCCTCCATGGCGATGTTGGACGCGTTGAACTCGCCGACGACCATTTTGTCGGGTTCCCTTGGCGGAAAGGAGAGGGGTGGTTTTGTGATGTGTTTTTTGTTGCGCTCTTCCTTCGCGCGTGGCAGCGAGGCAACAAGGCGCGCGAGGCGCGCGGTGTGTGATGCGCCCTGTGGCGCCGTGTGGCGCGCGGTCTTGGCTGGACGTCGCCTTGGTTGGGCGCGTTGTCGTTTCACGACAAAAATCGAGGCTCTCGTCACGGTGATCGTCTGTTGTTCGGTTTCCGCGCCCTGTTTTTTGTTTCGAGTGTGCTTTTGCTGTTGAATGCAAGACAGCGTGATTGCGTCGATGATGTCGTTGTGGTTGCTGATGATGGTGTACGTTGGCCTCGTGCAGTGGACGATCGACGATGACTTTCTGCCCCGAGCTCCGTGCTCAAAACACAACGCAGGCGTCGGCCAGGAAAAAAAAAACATCCGCCCTTCCTCCAATCGAGACCCGCCTAACACAAAAACCAAAACGGAACCTTCCTTGCCTTCTTAGCAGTACCCCGCACGCACACGACGAAAACAGCCCCAAGCAAGAGAGACGCGCGAATCCCCTCATCCGCACAAAAGCTGCGACGTCCCCGCCGGCACAAAAGCGCGCCCTAGCCCCGCGCGCGCGCCTCCCGACCGCCGAAGTCGATGGCGCCGGCCCCGGCCGCCTCGAGGGCGCGCTCCGCGCTCCGCACCGGTGAGGACGCCGCCCGCGACAAGCGACCGCGCCGGCGAGCGCGCGCGCTGACGCCGCGCGGCCGCCGCCGCCGACGACCACGAATCGCGTGCCTTTCAAGTTTTGTTTGCGGCGGTGGCGGTGGTGTTGCATGAAGAGGAGGCCCAGCCCAGCCCATCTTTGGGCGACCGCGCCCGTGTGCGACGACGCGATGGCGACAGACAAGGACCACCGCGCCTCCATTCAATTCCTTTGACGCTCACGCACCGCCGCCCCCCTCCCCCCTCCCCCCTCCTGTCGTCCGCCCCGCTCGTCCGGCCCCCGCCCACGAACGAAAAAACCAACCCCCGACACAGCAATGCCGCCGCTGCGCATGGCCGCCCCTCTGGCCGCCACGCCGCGGCCCGCGAGCGTTTGCAGGTCCCAGACAGCAAATGCACCGACGTCGTCGCCCTCTGCCACGCCGTCGCGGCCGCTCGCAGCCGCATCAGGAGCAGCAGGAGCAGCAGCAGCAGCAGCAGCAGCAAGTGACGGCTGCCGCCGCCGCCCCCTTGGCGCGGCCCCCCGCCGGTCGCCCCTCGCCGCCGCCGCCGCCCTCACCACCGACGTGGCCCCCTCCCCCGCGCCCGACCGCCCCCCCGCCGCCGCCCCCAGCTGCCGCCTCGTGAAAGACGTCGCAGTCGCCGTCCAGCGCACCTCGATCACCTCGCGCGTGCTGGTCGCCGCCGTCGACATCGCCGCGCCGCCGTCCGCCGTGTGGGGCGCGCTCACCGACTACGAGCGGCTGGCCGAGTTCATCCCCTCGCTCGAGCGCAACGAGTGCCTCGCGCGCGACGCCGAGCGCGGCACCGCCCGGCTGCGCCAGGTGGGCGCGCAGGACCTGGCCATGGGCGTCAAGTTCCGCGCGGCGGTCACCCTGGACATCCGCGAGCACACGGGACCAGGGGGCATCGCTCCGGAGCTCGTCACGTCTTCGCCCGACAGCCGCGACTACCTGGGCAAGGCGGCGCGCTTCCCCGCGCCCGTGGCTTCCTTGGACGGGGACGACGACGGGGAGGACGGGGACGGGGGCGAGGGGCGCGCGGCGCTGGTCGAGGCGGCGCAGGCGATGGAGGGGGCCGGCGCCGTGCCCGCGGCGCTGTCGACGCTGATGAGCGTGGACGAGGACGACGAGGGGGGCGGCGGCCTGCCGCTAATGGGCTCGGGGGCGGGCGCCGCCTCGGCCTCTCCCGCGCCGGTCATCCGCACGCGCCGCGGCTGGCCGCGCGACATCTCGTTCGAGCTGGTCGAGGGCGACTTTGCCGCCTTTCGCGGCGTCTGGCGCGTGAGCGAGGGGCCCGCGGGCCCCCTGACCGCCCGGCTTGCCTACTCGGTGTTTGTGCAGCCGCAGGCGTTCCTGCCCGTGGGCCTGATCCAGGGGCGCATCAGCCGAGACGTGGCGACCAACTTGAAGTCGGTGCGCGCGCACGCCGAGGAGGTGGTCTTTGCGAAGATCCTGCGGCAGCAGCAGGAGAAGGAGCAGCAGCAGGCGCAAGAGGCCGTTGTGTAAACGATCCGATTGAACCGTTTCGTCTCTTCGGGTGCTGCATGTGTTGGCGTCGGCGTCGCCGTCGCCGTCGGCGTCCCAAACCAAAAAGCGTGCGCGTCGGCATTGCCTCATCATCGACAACTTCACAACTAGTCACAAACCCACAATCGACTCAAACGCTCCTTTCACTATCGACACGCAAGCGAGCCTCTCCGTCGACAACAGGGAGAGAGCACACGGCACGGGAGGAGCAAACAGCAAACTTTCTCTGCTCCTCTTCCTCCTCCTGGTGTGGCTTCTCTTCGACACCCGCGAATGCGCCGGAGACGCAGCCGCAGCGATGTCCAAGCGCCGGAGATTCAGCTTTGAGGTGCGTGCTCTCGGCGGCGACGCCACGCGGACGTCCTGGCCCTGCGTGGCTGGCTGGCTGGCCCGTCGTCACGGGGACTGACGAGAGACCCAAACGCGAAATCCGACAAACACACGCAGGGCGACGAGGGCTGGCAGAAGCGGTCCCGCAGCGTGTGCCAGCCGGAGCAGCAGCTCCAAGAGGCCCTCTCGTCGGACACGCAGCAGCTTGAGCAGCAGCAGCAACAGCAGCAGCAGCAGGAGCAGCAGCGCGCGCTGCTGGCGAGCGTCGCCGACGGCAGCAACGGCGGAGGAGGCGGCGGGGGCGGCCGCGCCGACTCGGTCGGCCGCGAGGGCGAGGACGACCGCACGGCGGCGCTCATCCACGCGGCCGCGGCGGCCAACAGCAACGGCGACCCGCTCGCCTACTACCGCATCTTCAACGGCCTGCTGGGGCGCCTGCACGCCGAGCGCGAGGCGCGCGCGGCGGCGGCGGCGGTGGCGGGCGTGCACGTGACCACAGAGGGAGGAGGGGGGGAGGCGGCGGGGGGGACCGGAGGCGGGGGGGCGGCGGGCGGCGGCGGCGGCGGCGGCGGCGGCGGCGGCGGCGGCTCGGGGGCGGGCGGGGGGGAGGCCCCGCGCCACCATCACCACCAGCACCACCAGCACCACCAACAACAGCGCGCGGGCATGGGCGCTGCTCCCGGGGGCGGTCCGGGGGCGGCGCCTGGCGGCTGAGCGCTCGCCACCGGCGCCGGTTGCGAGCGCACGAGAGACGGGAAGGATTCAGGCGGTCGCGATGCCCCCGCCGCCACCGCTCCTTCAGCCGCCGCAGCAGCAGAACGGTGGCGGCGGCGGCGCCGGCAACGGCTACGGCGGCCACCCGCGTGGGGTGCAGCAGCACCTGGCGTCGGGCGTCAACGCCGCCGCGGTCGCCGCGGCCGCCGATGCTGCCGCCGCGGCCGCCGCCGCGGCCATGGGAGGAGCAGGAGGCGGCGCGCGCATGGGGCCTGGCGGCGGGATGCCGCCGGCGCCCTCGTCCGGCTCCCTCCACCACCACCACCATCACCGACGCCGGCAGCGGGGCACACGATCCCGCCCCGACGCCATCACAACAAATCCGCCATGCACCTCTCCCGCCCTATGCGGGACCGCACCTCTCGAACTCCATCGGCGCATGTCCTCGTCTTGGGTAAATCGGAGCCCCTTTCTCCATGCTGCTTATGAAACAACCTTTCCCTGGTGGCTCTTTCGCGCCCCTCGAGCCCGCCCTGGTGGAAAATGTGAACCCTGCGGATTTTTGCAGGGAATCTTTTGGGTGCGCACACTACGTTGTGATGCAGTAATATAATAACCGCGAGCGGGCGCTAAGGAGGCCGACGAATGGAACACGCAGGGAAAGAACCGGAGGACGACGGGAACCCAACCACCGGGCGCCTCCCGTTTTTGAACCCCAAGGCGCTCTCACGACGACGGGCCGGCGGCCGCCGCCGCCGCCGCCGCCGCCACGCCGGCCGCGTCCGCCTCGATCGCCGCGCGCTGCTGGTCCAGCAGGCCCTTGACCTCGCCGGGCGACAGCACCCCGTTCTGCATCCGCTGCACCAGCAGCGTCGCCTCCGGGCGCCGCAGCAGCCCCTTGACGTTGCGCAGGCCCGTGCCGAAGCAGCGGCCGCACACGCGCGCGCCGCGGCCGTAGCACTGGGGACACTCGGTGAACTCGTACGTGTCCTTGGCGCGCTTGCGGCTGAGGGCGCGCCACTTGCCCGTGCCGCCGCACATGTCGCAGGGGACGACGCCCGTGCCGACGCACTCGCGGCACAGGTCGTCCTCGCGGGGGGCGGCGGCGCCGGCGCCGGCGCCGTCGGCGGCAGCGCGGGCGGCGGGCGGGCCGAGCGCGGCGGCGGCCGCGGCGAGCGCTGGCAAGAAGAGCGCGACCTGGCGGCGCGTCGGGTGGATGAGCATGCCCTCGTGGTCGGCCGATGGCGACGACGACGTGGCCGTGGCCTCGGCCGCCTCCGGGGCGGCGTCGGGCTGCTGGGGCGCCCCCGCCGCCGCCGCGTTGCTCGCCTGGTGGCTGCTCGCCGCTGCGGCAACGGCCAGCCTGGGGCGGCGCGGGAGGCCGCAGCGGGCGCACGACGGCGGCGCCTGTTTGTTTTTTGTTCGATGTGGTCGACGGGGCCGGCGCGTGAGCGTGGGCGATGCGTCGTCGTCGCATCTTGCTGGCGCGAGGGCCCTGCGGCGCGCGCGATAGAGAGAGAGCAACCGACGGACGCAAAACGAGAGGTCGAGATTTGGAGGAGCGAAAGAGCGCGCGCGACCTTGCACTCACCACCTGCGGCCGCGGACCGCACGCCTGCGGCAAGAGTCCCGTGCGATTCATCATGCCTGATGCTGGTGGGCCAGAGGGCGCGATGAAAGGGCGGAAAAGGGGGGTTCGGCGCTTTTTGGATTGGTTCGCACGCCGCCAAATAGGAAGGAGCTGTGGACAAACGGGTTTGAATGAAGAGAGCAGATGGTGTGTGTGTGTGCGCACTGTCAATCAATGGCGGGAGAAGGAGGAGGCACGGTGGAGAGAGCTAGCAGCAGTCGCCGTCAGGAAGGAACATCCGTCGTTCGTTGAAGCGTCTCGCCGTCGGCGCGCAACGCCGTTCCATCGACGCCGACGGAGCATAAGGCATCGGGCGCGATAGGCATCCTCACACGGCCACGCAACTTTCTACTTCGGCACTCACTCGCCTTTCACTTTCGTCGTCCTTACGGGCACACCAATCACGACTTGACCCACCGCAAGAACAACAGAAACAACCCCGCCCCTCCCCTCGAGCGACACCCCCAACTCTAGAAAGAAGGGGGGGGGCGCTCCGATCGGGCCGCGCGCGCGCGCGCGTGAAACAAGGCGAAAGGGGACCACAAGCATCCGCTGATGATACTGGGCGCCGCGCAGGCCCGCGCGGCGTCGAGGGCCGCACCAGCAGCGCCCCTGACCGCCCCGTCCTCGCACTGGCGGCGAGCGGCGCCGGCGCCCGTGGTCCTGCGGCGGTCGCAGGGCAGCGCGCGGCACCACGGCGCCTGCCCGACGGGGTCGGAACCGTCCGAGGGTCCCGCGCCCGACCCGGCGGTGGCAGCGGCAGCAGCAGCGGCGGCAGCGGCGGCAGCAGCGGCGGCAGCGGCGGGAGCGGCGCCCGGAAAAAACAGCAGCAGCGGCAGCGGCAGCAGCAGCCTGGACGAGGACGGCCTCGACGACAGCGGCGCCGACTTTTGGCACCGCCCCCGCGCGCCGCCCTCGTTCCACCTGCGGCAGAACGGCTACGACAACGACGTGGCCGAGGTCTGGGACCGCGAGAAGGAGGAAGGGCGCAAGGAGCGCCGCCAGCTGTTCTCCTTCCGCGACTGGAAGCGCCACCGCTCGAGCTACCGCTACGTGCACCAGCTGAGCACCATGCTCACTTCGCGCGTCCTTCGGGGATTGCTTTGGCCCGTGCTGATGTTCTCGGGCCTGGCCGCACTGGTGGTCGGGTGGCAGTCGCTCGCCGCGGCCGCGGCGTCCGGCGCGCTGCTGGCCGCCGCGCCGCCGCTCCTCGCGCCCTTTGTGCCGGCGTCCCTGCCGGCGCTGCCTGTGGTGCCGCTCGAGCTCTTCTCGCTCGTGTCGTTCGCCATGGCGCTGCTGCTTGGCAGCCGCATCAGCACCAGCTACGGCCGCTGGAACGAGGCGCGCCAGTCCTTCGGCGGCATCACCACCACCGCGCGCAACCTGTTCCGCCAGTCCCTGGCGCTCCTGCCGCCCGAGGCCACGGGCGCCCGCGCTCTGATGTGCCGGTGGCTCATCGCCTACGTCCGCTGCGCGAAATGGTACCTGCGCGAGGACGAGCCCCTGATGGAGGAGCTGGCGCAGTGGCTGACGCGCGCCGAGCTGCGGGCCCTACTTCGCGCGCCGCACCCGCCCAACTACGCGCTGGCCGTGCTCAGCCGCGTGCTGGCGTCCACGCCCGGGATCGAACCCTTCGCGCTGGTCCAGCTCGAAAAAGGGCTGAGCGGCATGATGGTCGGACTGAGCGCGTGCGACCGCATCCTCAACACGCCCGCGCCGCTCATGTTCTCGCGGCACGCCACGCGCCTGCTCACGCTCTTCCTCGCGCTCCTGCCCTTGGGATTGTGGCCCATCACGGGCGCGGGCACCGTGCTGGCCGAGGCCATTGTCGCGTTTGCGCTCACCGGGATAGAGGAGGTCGGCATCTCGATCGAGGAGCCGCTGTCGATCCTGCCGCTGGAGAAGCTGTGCGTCAAGGCCGAGCGTCAGATCGCGGACATGCTGCGCGTGGACGCGGCCGTGCTGGCGTACGTGAGCGCCGAGCAGGCGGCGCGCGGCAGCGCGCGCGGCGGCGGCGGCGAAAGCGGCGGCGAAAGCGACCGCCCGCGGCCGCTGGCGCTAAGCGCGTTTGGCGACGAGGGGCCCATCCGGCACGCGTACGGCGGCCCCTCGATGGCGGCCGCGATGCGCGAGCGCGCGGCGATGATCAAGGCGGCCGTGGTGGGGCTGGAGTTTGCGGCGGGCGACGTGGGCGACCGGGGCGACGGGGCCGTGGGGGGGGCGGCGCGGAGGGCACAGGACGCCGGGGGTGCGGCGTCCGCGGCGGGCGGAGGCGCGGCCGGCGGAGCGTCGCCGCAGCCGACGGCGCGGCGGCGGCGGGCGGCGGGCGCGGCCGAGTGGGCGGCCGTCTCGTCCATGGACCCCGAGGACATCGTGCAGAGGCGAAACAAGGAGCGGGCGCTGGTGTGGGCGCCGCTCTTCACGCGCGAGGGGCTGGGAGGAGGGGGCGGCGGGGGCGGCGGATCGAATAAGGCGGGTGGCGGTGGCGGTGGCGCGCTCGGCGGCGGCGGCGCGCCCGCGGTGGCCACCTGAGGTCTGTTGTCGTGTGCTGTCGTCACCCCGGCACTAAACACACGCTGCTCATCTTGTCCCTAACAGCACTGTGAACATGCAGCCCGAGAGCTTCCAACGCGGCGCAAGGAGATAGAGGAGAGGAGGCACAAACGCAGAAATCGATGGTGATGGGTCCGCCCCCGCCCTGCGAGCGGTACAGCGCGCGCGCGCGCCGGCGAACACCACCGTCGATTCCTGCTGCACCCGCTGCCGCGGCGGCCGCCCTGCTGGCCCTGCTGCTGCCCCTCGCGGTCGCGGTCAATGAGTGCGTCGCAGCACCCCCGGGCGCCACGCGCCAGCAGCAGGAGCAGCCCCATCACCGCCGGTTCCCGGAGCTCTACACGTACGAGATCGTCGCCGAGTACCCGCACGACCCGAGCGCGTTCACTCAAGGTGCGTTTGGCTTTGTTCGTTTTTCGAAAACGACGGCCCCACCCGCCGTTTTGACCGCGCTCGCCGACGGACGCTCGACGCGCGCTCATTTTTCCTCGCCCAAAAAAGGACCCCTAAACAAACAAACAAAAGGCCTCGAGTACGGCGTCCTCTGCGACGACGAGAGCAACGGGAATTTCACCATCCGCGAGTGGTACGAGCCGGACGACGCGCCCCCCTCGACCGCGTCCCGCGCCCCGTCCTCCCCGTGGGCGGCCGGCGGCGCTGCCGGCGCTGCCGCGGGGGCGGGCCGCTGCCGAGAGGTGCTTTGGGAGTCGACGGGCCTCTACGGGCGGTCGCAGGTGCGCGTGGTGGACCTGCTGACGGGCGCGCCGATCGCGTCGTCGAGCCTCGGGCAGGAGTGGTTCGGCGAGGGGCTGGCGCGCGTGGGAGACGAGCTGCTGCAGCTCACGTGGCAGGGGCCGCAGGGGTTTCGGTGGGGCGCGCGGCCGCGGCCGGCGCCGGGCGGAGGCGGCGGCGGCGGCCCCGGCCCCTCTGGCGAGCGCGTGGGCCTGCGCGTGGCGCCGATCGGGTCTTTCAAGACCCCTCTGCAGGACGGGTGGGGCGCGGCGGTGGACACAACGGACTACGGGGCAGCAGCAGCAGCGGGGGACGCGCAGCAGCAGGCGAGGCGAGAGGACGCCGCCGCCGCCAAGGAAGGCGACGGCGCCCGCCCGCCGCCGCGTCCGCCTCTCGTCGTGCTGTCCGACGGGTCGGACCGCCTCACCTGGGTGCACCCGGGCAACCTGAGCGTCGCGCGCCACGTCGACGTCCGCGACCCCGCCAACGGCGGCGCCCCCGTCCGCCACCTAAACGAGCTCGAGGTAGTCGACGGCCGCGTGTGGGCCAACGTTTGGATGACCGACTGCGTCGCTGCGATCGACGGCGCCACGGGGCGCGTCGACGCGTGGGTATTGCTGCACGGGCTGAGGCGCGCGCTCTCGGGAAGGAGGGACGTCCCGGGGACGGCGGAGATGGACGTGCTCAACGGCATCGCGTGGGACCGGCGCCGGCGCAGGCTGTTTGTGACGGGCAAGCTGTGGCCGCGGCTGTACGAGGTGCGCGTGGCGCCGATCGCCGACCCGGCTGAGCGGCTCGAGGCGGCGCGGCACATGCTGCCGTCGTGCTTCGTCGACGCGTGAGGGGGGCGAGCGGGCGGGGCGAGCGGGCCGGGGTTGGTTTGGTGTGGGCGCGCTGAGAGAGAGGGGCTTTCTAGGACTAAAGGGTAGTACCCTACAAGAGGACCTAGCGCGTGTGGTTTACTAACAACGGGTTGCTCCTTCCGAGCAGTAATTAGGGCGGATAGTGTGCTGTGAAAGATGAGAAGAAAAAGAGGGGGCGATGACGCATGTGCCTTTTCGCTTGGTCGGCGCTTTGTGCGGCGGGGAAAGAGCGTAAGCGCGGGCAAAGCGACGGGGGGGCAAGGGAAAATCGTCCTAATGTACAGCTTCTAGAACGCGTCAGTAGACGTCCGGGGGCGGCGGGGGCTGGAAAGGGTGCTGCGAGTAGTAGCCTCCGCCGCCGCCTCCGTCGCCGCCCCCGTCGCCCGGGCCCCCGCCGCCGCCGCCGCCGCCGCCGCCGCCGCCGCCGCCGCCGCCGCCCGCGCCAAACGAGGCGCGCTGCAGGTGCAGCGCCAGCGCGTAGTTGGTCGACTCAAGCGCGCGCACGCGCTGCTGGCACTCCCCCAGAGCCCGACGCAGCGCCTCGACCTCCCCCTGCAGATGCAGCTCCCGCTCCCGCTGCTCCCGCTGCTGCTGCTCCCGCTGCTGCTGCTGCTGCGCCCCTTGATGCCCCGCGCCTCCTTCCACCAGCTGCAGCCTCGCGTGCTGCACCTGCACGGCGCGCTTGAGTATGGCGTTCTCGCGGAGGAGGTCATCGGCGGAGCGGGGGGCGCCCCCCGGAGTCTGCAGGAGCAGGGAGGCGCCGCCGCCGCCGCCGTTGACGCGTGCGCCGCTGCCCGTCGGCGTGGAGGGCGCCGTGCTGGCGAGGCCGCTCGGCTGCTGCTGCTGGCGCCGCGCCGACACAAACGCCTCAAACGCGGCGAGCAGCTTGGAGGCGCGGCCACGCGCTTCGGGGAGGTCGCGCGCGGCCGACATCTCGGTGACGAGGGCCTCGGTCCACTGATCGGCGGTCTGCGGCTGCCTGCTGCTGCTGCTGTTGGTGTTGTTGTTGGCGGGCGGCTTGGCCGCCGCCGCCCCCGCCGCCGCCGCCGCCGCCGACGCCTCGCCTGCGTCGGACGCCGGCGCCGACAGCGGCGCCGCCGCCCCCCCGGCGCTCCCGCCCGCGTCGCTCCCGCCCGCGCCGCCGCCGCTGCTGCCGCCGTCGCCGTCGCCGCCGCCCGCACCTCCTCCGCCCCCCAGCCGCAGCCGCGTCAGCCGCCGGATGGCCACGTCCACGTCGCCGCCGCACTCGGCGAGCACGCCGCTGACGACGCGGTCGTCCATGCCCGGGAACAGGGCGCACAGGGCCGCAAAGGTGGCCGGGTGGACGCTGGCGGCGCCGGCTGTCGCTTGTGCCGCCGCCGCTGCTGCCGCCGCGCGCTGAGGGCTGCTGCTGGCCGCAAAGCGCACGCGCTTGCACCGGCCGTCGAGCAGCGAGTCTGCCGCTCCCGCTCCCGCTCCCGCTTCTGGCGCCGCGTCGTCAAGGCCGCGGCGCGGCGCGTCGTTCTCGTCGTCAAACAGGCGCTTGGTACCCGCGGTGAACGGCGACTGAGCCACGACAGACATGGCGGGGGAAGAGGGGAGAGGCGGGTTGCCGGAGGGTTTTGGCGTCCCCCTCCTCTGCCTTCTCCCACGAGGAGGAGGAGGTGGGACCAAGTTTGCTTCTTGTGTCACGCCGCTCGGGGCGTGCGCTCTAAAGGGAGTCGGCGCCTCCACTTCGAGGCTGCTGCTGCCGCTGCCGACGCCGCCAAAGGAGCAAGCTTGCCTCTCTCCGGGGGCGAGGAGCGGGGGACGGAGGAGCGGCTCTCTCTCGTCCCTTCTCTTTTCGTGCGCGACGCAGCGCCTTGTCGCCGCTTGAGGCTGTCGGGTGAGAGGGCCAGCCGCCCGAGAGAGGCGTCGCTCGTATGCGCGCGCGCGCGAGGAGAGACCGCGCTCGCGCGTGTGCCTGCGGAAGAGAAAAAGAGAGAGAGAGTTTTTGGAATCCTCTCTCCAACCGTAAAAGGATTCTCTCTCTCTCTCTGTCTCCTTGTCGTGGGTGTCCGTGTTTGTGTGAGAGAGAGGGCGTGGGTAGATATATTTGCTGCTGCAAGAAGACTTGCGTGTTAAGGGAGGAGGGGAGCCTGACGAAAAGGGGGGAATGGCGAGTGTGGCGGAGGCTCGACGGCGAGACGGCGAGTTGTCCGCCGCCATCGGCGAGTGCGGCGAAACGGCGAATTGACGGCGAGTTGCCGATGTCGTCGGCGAGTTGGCGGCGAGTTGCATTTTAAGCTTTCTGAGGTCCTAACCAGCCTCGCGTCAAACACTCTCACTTCAAACGGGCGGGGTTTCTTTTCAAACTTTTCCTCTCCTCTCTTCTCCCCCCCCCCTCTTCCCGCTCTCCTCTCTTCTCCCCCCCGCTTCCCGCTCTCCTCTCTTCGCGCCGCGTTTCCGGCAGGCAACCTCTCCCAGCCGCACAACACTGTGCAACACCACGCGACGGCACGCATCGAATCGCTGTCCCACCTCCTCGGCGTTCTCTTTCGATCCCCAACCCACTTCTCCACGAAAGGACGCCACGCCAGACCCGCCCGACGACCACCAGCCCCTCGACCATCACCACACCATCTCTTCTGACCTCTCGACACATTCGCACGCACGGCTTCAAGGAACAAAAGGACCCTCTCTCTCATTGAAGGCGCCAATCAATCGCCCCGAATGAGCGACAGCGACGAGGACGGGGGATTCATGCCCCCCTGGGCGCGCGCGCTGCACCGCGCCGCCGCGGAGGGCGACCTGGACACCATCCACGGCGTGCTCGAGGTCCTGTACACGGCCCACGCCGCCGTCGAGGCGCGCGCCGACGGCGACGGCGACGGCGACGGCGACGGCGGCGGCGGCGGCGGCGAAGAGGAAGAGGACGCCGGCGCCGTGTTTGGCGCGACCAGCAGCGAGGAGGAGGCCGGGGCGCCCGAGGACGACGGCGACGACGAGGACGACGAGGACGAGGACGACGAAAACCAGCCGGGCGCCAAGGCAAAAGCGGAGGAGGAGGAGGAGGACGAGCAGGAGGAAGAGGTGGCCGCCGCCGCCGGGGGCGACAGAGGCGGGGAGGAGGAGGAGGACGCCGACGGCGACGCCGAGCCCGCCGCGAAAAAGCAGCGACCCGAGGACGACAAAGGTCAGAGAGCGCCCCCGCCCGATCTCGAGGCCGCCCTGGCGGCCGCCGCCGCGGGCGCTCGCCCCTGGCCGCGCCTGCCCGTCGACTTTAAAGACTGGGGCGAGGCGACGCCGCTGCACGCGTCCATCCTCGGCGGGCACGCGCCCGCGGCCGCGCTGCTGCTGCGGTGCGGCGCGAGCCCCTCGCTGCCGCTGGACGGGTGCCCGCCGCTGCACCTGGCCGCGTGCGTGGGCATGCAGGCGCCCCTGCGCCCGGCCGCGGGCGAGATCACGCGCCTGTTGCTCGACGGCGCGGCCGCTGCCGGGGCCGCCGACGACGCCGCCGACCCTTCTTGCGTTCCTTCCCGGCTAGAGACGGCCGACCCGTTGCAGCGCGACGACTCGGGGCGCACGGCGCTGCACTGGGCGGCTGAGCACGGGCTCGAGGACGTTGCCGAGGCGCTGCTGGCCAAGTCGGCCGTGGCCGAGGCGCGGCTGCGCGCGGCCATCGCCGAGGACGAGGCCGCGATGGCAGGAGGGGCAGCTGCCGAGGCAGAGGCAGAGGATGGAGCCCCGCCGCCGCCGCCGCCGCCGCCGCCCACGCTGTCCGAGCTGGTCGACGTTAACGGGGACACTGCCCTGCACCTGGCCGCCAAGCACAGCAACCTGCCCGTCGTCGAGCTCTTGCTGCGCCGCGGCCAGGCCGCCGCCGCCGTCGCGCCCGGCGCCGCGCCCGCGGCCCTCTGCGCGGCAAAAAACCGCCAGGGCTTTTCACCCGCGCACCTGGCCGCGCACCACGGCGCGTCGAGCGACGTCGCCCTGGCCATCGCGGCCGCGGCGCCGGACGTCGTCGCGACCCTCGCGGACCGCCGCGGGCTCACGGCGGCGGACGTTGCCCTGCGCCGGGGCCTGCCCGACCTGGTCGCCGCGCTGACGCCGGCGCGCGGCGCCGGCGGCGCCGGCGCCGGCGCCGGCGGCAAGGACGCCAAGCGCCTCAGGGCCGCGGCCGCGCGGCTGCCCGACTTGCGCGCCACGGCACCCGGGACCCTCGTCGTCGCCCCGCCCGAGTGCGGCCTGCACCTCACACACCCGGCGGGCGCCCGCGGCCGGGCCGCCGGCTCGGAGCCGCCCCCGGAAAACCCGGGGCGCGTCGAGGTGCTGGTCGACCCCTCGCGCGGTATCCTGCGCGCCGACGCACCCTGGTCGCGCTCGCTGCGGTGGGCGGACCAGCCGGGCGAGGTGAGCCCCTGCGCCATGTCGGACGTGCTGCGCGTGCACGACTGGCCGTACGTGCGCCGCATCGAGTCAGTTTGCGCGGCCCTGCCGCCCGACGACGACGCCATCGGCCGCCTCGACGCCGACACGGCCGTATCGCGCGGCACGTACTGCGCGGCCCTCGCGGCCGCGGGCGCCGTGGTCCACGCCGTCGACGCCGTGATGTCCGGCGCGGCGCGCAACGCCTTCTGCGCCGTGCGCCCGCCGGGGCACCACGCGGGGCCGCGCGGCGTGGTGCCGTCGGCCGTCGACCCAAACGGCTCGCACGGCTTCTGCCTGCTGAACAACGTGGCGATCGGCGCCGCCTACGCCATGGCCGTGCACCGCAAGCAGGTGCGCAAGGTGGCCATCCTCGACTTTGACGTGCACCACGGCAACGGAACCGAGGCGTGCGTGGTCGGCGCGTGCCCGCGGACCGTACGCGTGCCCTTTTCCACGGGCCTGAGCGAGGGCGTGCAGGTCTACCACACGTGGAAGCCCTGGCGCGGGGCGGACGACGGGGACCGCGTGCTGTTCATCAGCGTGCAGGGGGTGGGCCCCAAGGCGCACGGGGTGGACGCGTACGTGTACCCAGGATCGGGCGCCACGCACGACTCGAAGCGGGACGCGGCGGCGGCGGCGGCGGCGGCGGAGACAGAGGGGGGGAATGGCGAGGCGGCCGCGGGCGTGCCCGCGGCCGCGCCCGAGGCCAACGGCAACGGTCCCGCCCCCATGGACGCCTCTGACGACCACGGCGCTGCTGCTACCCCCGTCCCCGCCGCCGCCGCCGCCGCTGCAGGCGCCGGCGCCGCCGAGGAGGACCCCGAGGGCGAGTTCCGGGGCGCCATCCCGGCCCCCGCCGACGCCGCGCCGGCCGACGGGCCCCGCGTCATCGACGTCGGCATCCCGGGCCCCGGCTTCCACCCGGCCCTGTGGCGCCGCGCCTGGCGCGACAAGGCCCTGCCGGCCCTCGCCAACTTTGCGCCCGACCTCGTGCTCGTGTCGGCCGGGTTTGACGCCCACCGCAAGGACGACATCAACTTTCGGTACGTGGGCGCCACGGAGGCCGACTTCGAGTGGCTGACGGACCAGATCGTGCAGGTGGCCAACGGGTGCTGCGCGGGGCGGGTGGTGAGCGTGCTCGAGGGCGGCTACAACCTGCGCGGGCGGGGCGCGAGCTCGGCGTTCGCGCGCTCGGTGGCCGCGCACGTGCGCGCGATGGCCGAGCCAAATTTTGAGGCTTGGGACGCGGGCGAGGCCGGGCGCGAGCGCGGGCTGGAGCGGCGGCGCTGGGAGGAGCGGGCGGCCAAGGCCGAGGCGCGGGCGGCGGCGGCGGCGCGCCGCGCCGCGGCCATGGCGGCCGAGGCCGCGGCGCTGGCGGCCGAGGCGGCCGAGGCGGGTGGGGATCAGGGGGGTGGGGGCGGCGATGCTGGAGCGGCCGCCGCCGCGCCTGCTGCTGCTGCTGCTGCTGCTGCTGCCGCTCCCGGCAAGCGCGCGCGGCGCGGCGGCGGAGCGCCCCCCGACTACGCCGCGCTCAACGCCAAGCTCGAGGCGGAGAAGAAGGCCGCCAAGGGCGGCAAGTGATGTGTGCCGCTGCATGTGTGGGTGCGCTCAGGCGGGGTGGAGACACGTGGAGCACGCAGGGGAAGACACGCGCGCGTGCGGCAGAGCGCCCTTGCCGCCGTTTGAAAACCATAGAGAAATAGAATTGACATGCCGCGAGTGCACTAACAGATACGATTGACGATTTACCTAGCGTTGTAAGACCGACCCAGGGTCATGACCACCGCCGGCCTCCTCGCCGTCCGCAGCAGCGGCAGCAACGCCGCCCCCCTGCTGCTCGCGCGCGTCCAGCATGGCCAGCGCCTGCGCCACGCGCCACCGGATGTCGGACACGGCCCGGTCGCTCTTCGGGCCCCACCACACCACGCGCGCGCAGTCGTCGCAGCGCCAGAACGCCTCGACGGCCGCCAGGGCGCGCGCGGGCACGTGCGCCCGCGCCTCCTCCCGGCCGATGCGCATGTAGGCGGCGCTGTTGCACACGGAGCAGCGCGTCAGCAGGGAGGAGGACGAGGGCGCCCTGCTGCTCCCCGCGCCGCACTCGCCCTCGCCCTCGCCCTCGCCGTCGCCTCCGCCTCCGCCTCCCGCGACGCCCGACGCCAGCAGGTCGCGCCCAAAGTGCGACGCGAGCTCGGCCAGCTGGGCGACGCAGTTGTCCGAGGCGAGCATAAAGGCGCCAAAGGTCAGGCCCTCGCGCGACGTGGCCAGCTGGGCGTCGCGCGTGAGCAGCACGCGGCCCTCGCGGCGGGCGTGCAGCTCTGCGACGGCGAGGCGCAGGCCGCGGCGGCGCTGCGCCGCGACGAGGTCGGCCGAGGGAGAGGCTTTGCTGAGGGCGCAGGCTGCTGCTGCTGCCGCTGCCGCGGCCGAGGACGCCGCGACGGCCGCGCGGGCGGCGGCGGCCTCGTCGGTTTTGCCGGCGGCGAGGACGCGGTCGATCGCCGCGTCGAGCGACAGCGCGTCGAGTCCCAGGCACCTCAGCCAGCGCCCGAGGCGCCCGCACATCGAGTCGATGAGGAACTTTGGGGACGCGTCCAGCGGACGCAATAGGGCGGGCTGATGCGCTTCGGCTGGCGGCGCCGGCGAAAGGGCGGTCGCGGCAGCGGGAACCCGAGGCGGGGGCTGCGGCACTACGGTGGTGGCGGTGGTGGCGGCGGTCGCGGCGGGGTCGCTTGCGGGCTCGGCCACGTCAGCGACGGCCGCATCGCGCCCAGCCACGGTGACCAGCTGCGAGAACGTGAGCGCGAGCTCGAGCTGTTCGTCCCCAGCTCCAAAGATGATGGGCGGGTTGTTGTCTTCTCCTCCTAGTGCTGGCTGCCCCTGCTGCTGCTGGTGGTGGTGGTGGTGGTGGTGCTGCTGGTGGTGGTGGTGGTGGTGGTGGTGGTGCTGCTGCTGCTGCCCGCCGAGCCGATAATCGACGACAATGGTCGTGCGGGCGTCGTGGCCGACCGGTGGAACGGTTCCGGGCGCGTACCCGAAAATCTCGAGGCACTCGCGGCGCGAGGCAACGCGCACGCCGCGTCGCTGCACCCGCAGATGGTGGGCGAGCTGTTGATTTTATTTATTTATTTTTGTTGCATTTTCAGCGTGGCGTTTTCAAAAAAAGGACAAGCCAAAAAAAAAACAGAGGTCAGCCCCGCCAAGCCGCGGAGACGGCCGCAAACCCGGCACTTGCCGCGGCCACCCCCCCGAACAATCGGCGGGGCACAGCACGCACCTTCCTCAAGTCGATGCGGTCGCCCGCCCGAGCGACGGCGACGACCGGCCGGCCCGCCGCTCCTCCAGGGGCGGCGCGGTCGCCCGCGAGCAGCGCAACGGCCTTGCCCTCGAGGCGGGGAGGGCGCGGCGGCGGGAGAGGGCTACTAGACCCGAGCGTGGAGGCGGCTGTTTGTTTGTTGGTTGGTTGGTTGCGTGGCGTCGGCTGGATGTGTGCTCGTCGAGTGACGAGCGAGCGGGACGCAAGACAGGAAAGGAAGCGGAGGCAGGAGCCGGGAGAAATAAGCGCGCGGAGACGGAGGCGCACCCAAAAAAAAACATCACTCACCGTGCAAAGGGGCCGGGACCTGCTGCTGCTGCTGATGCTGCTGCTGCTGCCTCCGCGCGCAGTGCAACAGCCCGTGCTGCTCGAGCAGGGCGAGCAGGAGCGACGGACCGTCAGGGGGCGCCGCCGCTGGCGCTCCTGCTGCTGTTGTTGCTGCCGCAGCGGCGGCCGTCGCTGCTCCCGACGCACGCGCGCCCTGACCACCGCCGCCGCCGCCGCCGCCGCTTGCGGCGAACGTGAACTCCGCGCGACGCTCCACCGCGTCGGCCGCGGCCGGCCCCAGCTCCTCGCGGAGGCGCGCCCGCAGCCGCGGCAGCACCTGCGCGTCGGCGGCCGCGTACTCGACCTGCCGCGCCGTCAGCGGCCGCGCCATCCAGTCGGACAGCTGCATGCTCTTGTCGAGCGGCGCGCCGAGCAAGGCGCGGCAGAGGGTCGACAGGCCCGCGCCCGTCAGCGCGCGCAGCGAGGGCGGGGGGGCCGGCGGCGGGGGCGGCGGCGACGAGGAGGCAGGGGCCGGGAGGAAGGCCGGCGGGGCGGCGCCGTCGCCGCTGCCGCTGCCGTTGCCGTTGCCGTTGCCGTCGCTGCTCTTGACGCCGCTCGAGGGCGGCAGCAGCGCCGGAGGGGCCTGACCGCCGATGCCGCCGCCCATGCCGATGCCGCCCATGCCGCCGCCCATGCCGCCACCGCCCATGCCACCGCCCATGCCAATGCCGCCGCCCGCCCCGCGCAGCACCGTCACGTACTCGACCCACAGCGCGCGCACGTCGAGCACGCGCGTGACGCGCCGGAAGGCCGCGATCTCGGGCCAGGACGACGCCAGCTTGGCCAGGTCGCCCGCCGCCTCGAAGCCGAGCACGAGCGCCGCGTCGGACGCAAAGGGCGCCGCGAGGCACGCGTCGAGGTCGGGCGCGAGGCGCCTGCTGCCAGCCAGTGCGGGCAGGTCGAACAAAAACACGTCGCCGTCGCGCGCCGCCGCGTCGTCGTCCGCGTGGTCCGCCGAGGCGCCTCTGCTTCTGCTGCTGCCGCTGGTGTTGTTGACGCCGCCGTTCCGCGCGGGCAGGCCCCACACGGCCACCTGCAGCAGGGCGGCCTGCTCCTTGGGCAAGCGGGCGGCGGCGACGGCGTCGGACGAGGCCGGGTCTTGGCCCCCAGAGCGCCCCTTGCTGCTTTCGCGCCGTCTCCTCCGGCTGCGGCTGCGGCTGCGGCTGCGGCTGCGACCGCTCGTGGCGACCGGCGTCTCGCCCAGCGGCGCGGGCCCGTCGTCCTCCTCGGCCCCCGCTTCCAGGTCGTCCACCCCCTCATCGTCTTCCCCAGAGCCGCCGTCGCCGCCGCTGCCGCCGCTGCCGCCGCCCTCTGTGGCCATGGCGCCAGCGACGGGGGGCAGGGGCCCCAGCAGCATGCCGCCCGGCCGCCACTCGACGTCCAGGGCGACGATGGGCGCGGCGGCCAGGGCCGCCGCCGCCCGCGCGAGCGCCTCGGGGCCGTCGACCACCACCAGGCGCGCGCGCGGCAGCAGCTGCAGGTGCTCGGCGCGCCGCCGCGCCTCGGCCTCGACCAGCGCCGCCGGGTCCATGCGCAGCGCGGCCAGCAGGCGGGCGTCGTCGCCGCCCCCGTCGGCGGCGCCGCCGCTGCCTCCTGCTCCTCCCGCGTGCAGCTGCTCCTCCGGCTGCTGCTGCTTCTTGAAGTACCCCAGCTGGTCGGCGTACGTCGCCGCCAGCTGCGTCTCTCCTGACTCGGCCATCGCCGTCAGCAGCTGCCGCTGCAGGCCCCGGTCGCCCCGCACGAACCCGAGCGCGACGGGCCAGAGGCGCCGGCCGGCCATGCGCGCGACGCTCCGCTCGCGGTAGGCGCGCTCGGCGCCCGGGAACTCGCGCTGCAGCCCAAACAGCTGGACGGCGCGCGCGGCCGCCTTGAGCCGATCGGTGTCGACGCAGGCGCGCACAAACGCCGCGCGGCGCTCGCGCGCGAGCGACGCCGCCCAGCGCTCGGCCAGCGCCTCCTGGCCCTCGTCCACGAGGAAGGCCATGGCGGCGTCGACGCGGGCGTCGGCGGCCGCCTGGGCGACGGCGAGGGCGGCGGCGGGGTCGGCGTCTCCCCCGGCTCGGCGAGGAGCGGCGGCGGCCGGGATAAGCGGAGGCGGCGGCGGCGGCGGCGCGCGGCCCAGCGGCCCGGCGGCCTCGCCCGCCAGCCGCGGGAATTGCATGAGCAGGCGCACGGCGGCCGCCTGGTGCGCGCGGTCGAGCATGAGCTCGGGCACCAGCGCGCGCATGCGCGTCCACGCGGCCGGGTCGACGTCGCCGGCGGCCAGCGCGAAGTTGGCGGCCACCTTGGCGCCCAGCTTGGCGCCGCTCGCGCCCCCGGCCACGACGAGCCGGGAGAAGAGGGCGGCGGCGCCCGGGCGGGCGGCACGGAGGGCGGCGCCGCTGGCGGGAAGCGCGCCAGCGGGCGGCACGACCTCGGCGAGCAGGTGCGCGACGACGGCCGCGAGCGACGGCGGCGTGCGCGCGGCGTCCGTCGCCAGGCCCCCGTCGTCGCCGGCGACGTCGGCGAGATCCGGGTTCAGGGTGTCGTCGAGATCGGCGTCCGACCCGGCCTCGGCCTCGCTCTCGCCCTCGCCCTCTTCGCTCTCGCTGCTGCTGCTCGCGCCCGCGCTCATGCCCGCGCCGCACGCGACGGCCGCGGCCAGCGCGTCGACCAGCACGGCCAGCGGCGGCGGCGGCAGGCCTGCGGTGGAGGCGAGCGGCCGCGCCGCCGCCGCCGCCGCCTCTGCCGATAGGATGGCGGACGACAGTGCCGTGAGCGTCTGCTTGTAGTTGGCGCCGACGGGGTTGGCCTTGGTTTTGCGGCCGCCGCCGCCGCCGCGGGGTTTGGGCGGGCGGCGGAGCGCGCTAGCCGAGCTGAGCGCCACGCCGCCCTCGCCGCCGCCGCCGCCGCCGGCAAGCCGCACGTCCGTTCCCAGCAGCGCGTCGCGGACCGCCACGAATAGGGACGTCCCCGCCTTTGCCGAGTCTGGGTCTAGCAGCGCGCGCTCAAAGGGCGAGGCGTCCATTATTTGAGGCGGGGGGAAGCGCTGGTCGACCCGCCGACGGCCCGCTACTTGCGCGTTGGCCGGTGCGTGCAAGGGTCCGTGAACCAGAGAAAGGTCTCCTAAGCAACTAATTAGCGCTGCGAAAAGATGCGCGCGCGGATGTCTAGTTCTAAATGGGGGCGTAATACGAGGGCGAACGCGCCGCCATCGTCCCGGTCGCCGACTTGGCGCCGTGTGCGCGCTGTCGTCAAACGCGTCGCCGACGCCGTCAAATTCCCGGGCGCTGCTGCGCTCCTCTTTCATCTCTGCGTGCCCCTCGTCTCTCCTCGTGCCACATACGTACCCCAGCCCTGTTCTCGCCACGCCAATTTTGACACCCACCCGCGACCCGTTGCCCCACTGTATAGAAGAAGCAAAAAGACAGAGAGACATCGAAAAACGTTCAAAAAAACGCCAGCCCCCTCTTGAAACGTCTCCTCCCTTATCCCTTGGTGCCCGTCTGACGTGCCATGGTGAGTGCTCCGGACAGGACCGCGAGCGCGCGCGTGCTCGTCTCTCGAGCTGCGGAGCCGGGGCCTGTTGTGTGGGGCGTACGGGCCAAAGAGAGAGAGGGGGAGGGAGAGAAGAGAAACCTCCCAAAAAAGGCGCGCCCGGCGCCCTCCAGGGCCGCGTGTGGGCTCCGGGGACGCCCGTGAGAGACCCGCTCCTGCAATTGGCGTCGCGCGGCGGGTGGCAAAGGCACCGGCGCCGGTCGCCGCGGGCCAAAACGCCTCTCTCCCTCTGTGCCCCCCCCCCCCCCCACCCCCCCCCCCCTCTCAAACGCGCTGCCCTCTTTCTTGCCCCAAACTCGGCCCGCCGCTATGGTTCCCCCCGGGCTCCTCGATTTCTTGGCGCCCGTGCGCAGCGCGTGCAACGCACGAACGCGCCGCACACGAGTCCCGCTAGACACTCGGGGCGCGCGCGCGTGACGTTTGGGAGGTCGGCCCCGCCCGCCGGCGCCGGCGCCCGCCACAAAAACCGACGCCGAGTCGGAGCAACCGGGACATCGGCTCAACCATCGGCTCAACCTCTTCTTCCCCTTTGCCCCGAAAAAACGACCACCGCAACAAACAAACAAACACACGCGCAGGCCAGAAAGAGAGGCTTGGAGTCGAACCCCCTCTAGTCTTTCCTTTCCACCACCCAAAAGCAGCGGCGGCGCGCGCGCCAGCCCGCGTTCGCCCGCAAACGGCAACCCGCCACGCGCCTGCGAACCACAACCGCCACCACCACCATGGCACCAGTCATGGCGGCGCTGCAGCAGCCACAGCTGCAGTTGCAGCTGCGCGCGCTCAGCGGCCGCTTCGCCAGCAGCCGGAGCAGCAGCACCATCAGCAGCGGCGGCAGCGGCAGCAGCGTCAGCGCCCAAGGCCGCGGGGCGCCGTCGCTGCTGCTGCCCTGCCGGCGGCCGCCCTCGGTCGCGCGCGCCTCGTACGGCAGCTACGGCAGCAACGGCAACAACGGCAACGGCAACGGCAACGGCAGCAGCGGCAGCAGCAGCGCGCACCACCTCCTCAACCACCACCAGCAGCAGCAGCTGCGCCGGCGCCGGCAGCTGGCCCCGCCGCCCGAGGGCGCGTTCGACCTCGTCCTGTCCTCGGGCTTTTTGGCCTTTGCGCTGCACACGGGCTTCCTCAAGGCGGTCGAGGAGGCCGGCGTGCCCGTCGCCGGCATCATGGGCACCTCCGCGGGCGCGCTCGCCGGGTCGCTCTACGCGGCGGGCTACTCGGCCGAGCGCGTCGCGCGCGAGCTGTCGGCCGTGCCGCCCATCCAGCTGCTGCGCCCCTGCTGGGAGCCGTGGCGCGGCGGCGTCCTGTCCATGGACGCCGTCCTCGAGCGCCTGCGCGACCTGCTGCCGCCCACGTTCGAGGACCTCGAGCGCGACTTTGCCGTCGGCGTGGTCGACGCGCGCGGCAACCACGTGCTGATTGACGAGGGGCCGCTGCCCGAGGCGGTGGTGGCGTCGGCGGCGATCCCCTTTGTGTTCGCGGCGGTGGACGTGCCGCAGGCGCGCGGCGCGGCGAGCGGCGCCGCCGCCATTTCGTCGGTGGACGCGGCCGAGCAGGCCGTCGCCGCCGCCGAGAAGGCCGAGCAACGGCAGGAGGACGTCGCCGCGGCGCGCGCGTTCAAGGACGGCGGCGTCGTCGACCGCATCGGCGTCAAGGCGTGGCGCGAGCGGCGGCGGCGGATGCACGCCGCCCTGCACGGCACGGGTCCCGCCTCGTCGCGCGCGCCCTTACCGCCCTGCCTCGTGCACGTGATCGAGCGCTCGTCGCCCTTCAGCGGCGAGGACGACGCCGCCGCCACGGGCGAGGCCGCGCTGCACGTGGTGCGCTCGCCAAAGTCGGGCGTGTCCTTCTTCGACCTCGGCGCGTTCGGCGAGCAGTTCAGCGGCGCGCGCGGGCGCGCCCTGCCCGTGGTGCAGCGCGCGTACGCGGCGGAGCGGCGGCGCGCGGCCGCGGCCATGGGCCCGTCGGTGACGGCGGCCGCGCCAATGATGCCGTCGGCGGCGGCGGCGGCCTCGTCGTCGTCCTCGTCTTCTTCGTCGTCGTCGGCCGGCGGCGGCGCGGGCAGCGGCGGCGTCGTCCTGCCCATGTCGGCCGCCGCCACGGCCGCCATGGCGGTCTCTCCCGGCGGCAAGCGCGGCAGCGGCGGCGGCACGCGCGGCACGACGCAGCCGCAGCCGCAGCGCGCGGCCCCGCCCACCGTGCGCCCGCGGTAAACGAGGGGTGGGTTGCGAGGAGGATGGATGGCGGGAGCGGGAGGGGGCGGCGGCCGCAAGGCGTCGTCGCCCCCTCTTTTCTCTGTGTCCTTTCGTTGGCGCGCCGTTGCTGAAGAGCAAGGGCAAACTCCGCGTCGACGAACCAAAGACACAAGCTCCTGCTGGCCACACCGTCGGCCCCCGCCTGCACGTGCGCGCTTGTGCGCGTGCGCGCTACAAACCAGAGAGAGCGCGACAGAGAATTCAGAGAAAGCCCCCGCCAACGCGCGGGGCCCCTCTCTTTTTCTTTGCGCGCTCCGTCTCTGTCGCACCGCCTTGTTTCCTACCGCATGCGCTGCCTAAGCCCGCTGTGCAATTTTTTCTCGCCGTACCTTCTGACGTTGCCATTGTACATTCCGCCCCCCCATTTTGGCACCGCGTGGGCTAATGGCACCGCGCGCGCGCGCCGCGACTGATCAGTTTTGTGTGAAGAGCCCGACAACGGAGATACAGGCGCCAGCGCTCCTTCTCTGTCCTCGACCGTGTAGGTTTTCGTTTTTTGTCACTCAAGAGAGTCCTCTCTCGCCCTTTTCCAGCAAAAAACCACCCCCCGAACGAATCCCACATTCAAACCCCTCGCGCGCGAAGAAGACCACAACACAACACACACACACACGCCTCCCCCCCCCTCCCCCCCATATTTCGCGCGAGATCAAAGGCGGGGGGCAACAAAAATTGCCTCGAAATCATTTGCCCGTCGGCTTGCAACAAAAGCACGCGCCGAGATCCGACTATGCTCTCGCTTGACATTGTTTCCGTCCGGCGCTAGTTGCTTGTTGCGGGGTCTCTCCGCGGGGCGCCCGACTTCAGGGGCCCCGGGAGGGGGGAGCGTCGACGCCGACCCCTGAAAAAAAATAGTCGACGAACGAATGAATGAAAAAAAAACTACTGCTCGTCGTCGTACGTGTCGTGGTTGACCCAGCCGCGGCACGTCTTCTCCCCGCAGTTGCACCGCAGCCGCTCCGAGTCGCTGCTGAACCGGTAGTCGTACGTGAGCTCGTCGCCCGGCTCGATGTCGCGCCGCGCGACGACGACGACGTGGTCGCGGGCGCGGCCCGTGGCCGGGTCGCGCAGGGTGAGCGCTCGGCTGTAGCACGACGGGCGGCACGAGTGGTTCAGCAGGTGGGCGATGCCGCCCGCGCGCGTGGCGTCGACGCACATGGGCTCGGGCTCGGCCAGGTGGGGGTCGGCAGGGGCGCCGCCGGCGCCCCCCCCGCTGCCGCGCCCGCCGCTGCTGCCGCCGCCGCCGACGCTGGGAGAGTCGGCGGCGCTCGGGGGGCCGCCGCTGCCGCCGCCGCTGGCCGGGCCGCCGTGGCCTCCGGCGGCGGCGCCGCCGCCGCCGCCGAGCCCGCACGACACCGCAAAGACGTACGTGCCGGCCCCCACGACGCTGTCGTACAGGCGCCGCTCAAGCGCGTCCGCCACGGGCTGCCGCACCAGCGCCCCCACGTACTCGACGACCAGGTCGCCCGCGCGGTGCGGCGCCTTTGCAAAGGCGCCCCAGCCGTGGATGGCCGACTTGCCCGCGGCGACACGGGCGGCGGTGGTGCGGGCCATGGCGGCGTGGCGCTCGGCCAGGGACGGGTAGGCTTGGTGGCGCGTGGAGGGGGGCGAGGGCGCGGGGGCGGCGGCGGCGGCGGCGGCGGTGGGGGCGGGGCTGTTGGGGGCAGCCGGCGGCGGCGGCGGCGCGGCCTCGCGGGACTCGTCGTCGCCGCGCTTCCCGCTCTTCTTGTCCTCCTCCCCCACCTCCTCCTGCTCCTGGACCGCGGCCATGTCCGTGAGTGCTGCTATTTCTGTCGCTGGTGCTTCTGCTGCTGCTGATGGCGAGGCCGGCGACTCGGCGGCGCCGGGGGCCGGCTGCTGCTCGACAGAGGCGGTGTCGGCCGCCACCGCCGCCTGCTCGCCGTCGCCCGTCGCAGCCGCTGCCGCCGCCCTGTCCTCTCCCTTTGCCGCCGCCGCCGCCGCCGCCGCCGCCGCCTGCTGCTCCTCCTGCGCCCGCAGCCGCCGCGCCGCCTCCACGAGGTCGGCTCGCGAGCGCGACGCGGGCGGCGGCAGCAGCAGTCCCGCGCGCGTGCACCCCGTGTTGACGTAGGCCAGCGGCCGCACGTACAGGCGCTTGCGCAGCGCGAGCGCGACGGCCTCGGGCGCGCGCAGGCCGCGGCGGTGCGCGAGCGTGGCCGGGCGCGAGCGCGCGCACGTGCCGGGCTCGGGCACGGGCAGCTCCTTGGGCACGGCCAGCGGCGCGGGGAGGGCGACGCACGCCTTGGCGCTGCGGGCGGCGGCCGCGGCGCGCGCGGCCTCGAGCGGGTTGTGCAGCAGCGTGAAGAGCGCGGGCGGCGGCGGCAGCGGCTTGGGGTGCCGCGAGCACACGCACAGCAGGCGCGTGGCGCCCGTCAGCGTGCCGTCGCCCGCGCGGGCGCCCGTGCCCTTGGCGCGCACGCGGTGGCGGCGCGAGGGCGCACCGAGGGCGGCGGCGGCAGCCGCGGCGGCGGTGGCGGCGGCCGGGGCGGCAGAGGTGCCCGCTGCCTCTGCTGCTGCTGCCGCTGCTGTTGCTGTTGCTCCTGCTGCTCCGCCGGCGGCCGCCGCCGCGGCGACGGCGCCCTTGCCCTCGTCGCCGCCCGCCGCGGGAGGCTCGTTCTCGCCCTCGGACATGGGCGCGGGACGGGCAGCGGAGGCGGCAAGGGCGGCGGCGGGGCCGACCGCAGCGACGACGAGGCCGGCGGCGGCGGCCTCCGCGGCCACCAAAGGCACCTGCGGGGGGGCCGCAGCGGCCGCCGCGACCGGGCCCAGCGCCGCCGCCGCCGCCGCCGCCGCCGCCTCCTCTGCGGCCGCCGACTGCTGCTCCTGCTGCTGCTGCTGCTGCAACAGCTGCTGCTGCTGGTGGTGGGGCTGCTGCTTCTGGAGCGCCATCATGGTGTACCCGGCCTCGCGCGCGCACGTCGGGTGGAAGGCCGCGTAGCACCTGCGGTCGCCCGCGCACTGCACGCACGCGCCCTCGCGCCGCCGGCACACGCTGCACGTCAGCGCCAGGCGGTCGCGGTGGATGCGGTCGATGCCGGCGACGACGATCTCGTCCTCCTCCTCCTCGCTCTCGTCCTCGCCCGCGCCCCCGCTGCCGCTGCCGCCCTCCATGCGCGCGCTGGGAAACAGCAGGTAGGTCTCCGGCAGCCACGTCGCGCACAGCAGGTGGGCCCAGCGGCCGTCGACCGTCGGGCGCATGGCCCCGCCCGAGCGCGGGCACAGCGCGCAAGGGATCTCTGTCACCGCCGCCCGCTCGCCGCCCTCGCTGCCAACAGCGCCGTCCAGCAGGCCCGTCGCGATCACCTCGCAGGCGGCGCACAGCCAGCCGGCGCCCGCGGGGTGCCTGCTGACGCCGCCGTAGCAGCCCATGTGCACGAGCACGCGGCAGCGGTCGCACTCGAGCATCCAGTCGCCGTCGACCTCGGTCTCGTCGCCGCAGACGTCGCAGGAGCCGGCGCCGTGGTGGCGCATCGGCAGCAGCGGGGCGCGGCGCGGGCGCGCGGTCCCGTCCCCGTCCCCGGCGGCGGCGGCGGCCGCGGCAGGGGCTGCTGGGGCGGCAGGGTCGGCCGCCAGGGCGGCCGCCGGGGCCAGGCGCGCGCGCAGCTCCAAGGCGCGGCGGATGGCCCGCTCCTGGGCCGTCAGCCTGGGCGCAGGGGCGCGCTCGGCGACGGGCGTGGGGGCCGCCGCCGCCAATGCCGTCGGCGCAGTGCTGTCGAAAAAGGCGCTGCTGCTGCCGATGCCGCCGCCGACGCCGACGCCGCCGCCCGCGCCGCCGCCGTCCCACGGCGCCAGCAGGCGCTCGAGCCGCGCGGCCTCGGGCCGCCGCAGCAGCGCGTCGCGCACCTTTTCGTGCGTCAGGCCAAACACGTGCGCGCCCTGCCGCCCGATGTTGCGCTGCTGGTCCGCGCCGTACAGCAGCGCCCACGCGAGCGTCGGCGTCGCCGCCTCGACGGGCGCGCCGCCGCCGCCGCCGCCCCCCGGTCCCCCGCCCTCGGGCGTCACGCGAAACACGGGCGGCTCGCACACGACCTCGGCGCCCCCCGGGCCCGCCAGCGCGCGCGTGCCGCCCGCGAGCACCTCCATCAGATGCCAGCGCTGCCCCGGCCCGCCCGCGGGCGTGCACGCCAGGCGCCGCGCCGCGTACCCGACGGGGAACACCAGCCGCTCGGTGTGGTAGGCGGGGTGCAGCCACTCGACGCGCCCCAGCGACAGAAGCTCGAGCGTCTTGCTGAGGCGGCAGGGGAGGCGGGCGGCGAGGGGCAGGCGGGCGCGGTCGGCGAGCGCGGCGGCCTTGGCGGCCTTGGCGGCCCTGGCGGCGGCGGCCGCCGCCGCCTTGGCGCCGCCGGGCGCGCGGCGCTCGCGCGCCCCGCCGCCCTCCTTGCCGCCCGTGACGCCGCCGCCGCCGCCGGCCCTCCCGGCCTCTCGCCCCTCCTCGTCCTCCGCCTCCATGTCGGCGTCCTCGTCCTCCTCCTCCTCGTCCTCGTCGTCCTCGTCGCCCGCCTCGTCGTCGTCGTCGAGCCAGGGCTCGTCGTTGTGCTCGGGGACGACGGGCGCCGCCAGCTCCCCCTCGGCCATGTAGCAGCGCAGCTCGGCCAGCGCCATCTGGTAGGCGCGCCGCAGCAGCGCGCCGCCGCCGCCGCCGCGCCCGCCTCCGCCGCCGCCGCCGCCGCGCGGCGACAGGCCGCGCGCCCACACGGCCGGGTCGGCCAGGCCCACCTCGAGCGGCACGAGCGCGTGGGGCGAGACGCGCGCGCGGTCGTGCGAGCCAAAGTTGACGACGCAGACCGAGGGCGGCGGGGGCAGGGCGCCCATGGCGGCGGCGAACGCCGACTCGGCCGCGCTGCCGCCGACGCCGGCCAGCGCTGCCGCCAGCGCGCCCGCCGCAGCGTTGCCCGATCGCAGCGTGCCCGCGCCCACGGCCGCCTTGTAGTCGTCCGCCTCGGCGTGGGTGATGACCATGGCGGGCCAGGGGGGCACGCTCGGACTGCGGCAGACGACCCAGAAGACCGCCCCGGGCACGACGGGGTAGATTTTGGCCGCCGCCGCTCCTCCTTCCTGCTGCTGCTCCTGCTGCTGCTCCTGCTGCTGCTCCAACTGCTCCTGCTGCTCGTCGCCTGCCTGCGCGGCACCCTGCTCCGACGGCCTGCGCCACCCCTGCCGCTGCTGCTCGCCTCCGTCCTGCCCCAAGCCCGTGACGCCGTCTGCCTGCTCCCCGCCGCCGCCGCCGCCGCCGCTGCAGCGAGGGCGCCCGTGCCGCTGCTCAGGCTGCTGCAGCTGCTCCTGCCGCTGCGCGTGCTCGTGCGTCGTGCACAGGCAGCCAAAGTCGTGGAGCTGCGCGGCGAGCGCCAGGTGGCGCGCCTTGGCCTCGAGCCGCGCGGGCAGCTCCAGGTCTTCCTCCGGCGCGCCAAAGGCCGGGACGTCCCCGTCGCCACCCGCCTTGGCCGCGGCCGCCGCCGACGCATGGCGCGGGCCGGCGCGCGGCGGGCGGCCCCCCCTTTTCTTCGCCGCCGCGCGCTCCGCCTGCCAGGCCGCCACCTGGGCCGCGCGGCGCGCGTACGTGGCGGCGAGCACGCGCAGCTCCGCCGGCGCGGGCGGCTCGACCTCGCCCGACGCGCGCCCGAGCACCCGCACGCGCTCGGCCCCGAGCGAAAGCCACTCGGCGTCGCCGTCGGCGTAGGCGACCCGGTGGCGTCCGGTCGGCGGGTCGTAGCGCTCGGCGCGCCCGAGGAACCAGGCGTCGTCGTCGGGCCAGTAGACGCGCAGGGGGCGGCCGAGGAGCGCGAGCGGGGGGATCAGGGCGGCCACGTCGAGCTCGAAGAAGCGGCCGCGGTCGGCCAGCGAGGCGCCGTGCGCGGCGAGCGCCCGCGACAGGTCGGCGCGCAGGCGTTCCTCGACCAGCCGCGCCGCCTCGGCGCGCGCCGCGGCGGCGGCCTCGGCCGCCGCGCTCGCGGCGGCGGTGGGGCTGGCCGCCGGGGGGGGCGCGCCCGCGGCGGCGGCGTCGTCGTTCTCGCCGGGTTGTTGGCGGCCCGCCCCGACGGGCGTCGCGGCCGCGCCGCCCCCCTCCCGCTCGTCGTCCACCTGCTGCTGCTGCTGCTGCTCCTGCTGCTGCTGCTGCTGCTCCTGCTGCTGCTCCTCCTCCTCCTCCTGTTGTGCCTTGCCGCAAGGGCCTCCACCTTGCCAAGCCCCGTCGGCCCCGCCCGTCCACACCAGGCGCGTGCAGGTCGGGCGGCACACGCCCGCCGGGATTGGCAGGTACCGCTCGAGCAGCTCGACGGTGGCGGCAGAGGCGGCGGCTGCGTCGTCGTTTTCGCTGGCGGTGCCGGCGGACGCGCCGGGGGCATCGGCTGGACCGGCAGCAGCAGCAGCGTCGTCACCGCCGCCGGTTGCAGACGCGACGACGGTGGCGCCACCGGCGCCCGCTGCTGCTGCTGCCGCCGACGTGGCCGCCGCCGCCGCCGCCGCCGCCGCCGCCGCCGCTCGAGGCGGGCCGCCGCCCTTGCCCGCCGCCAGCATCGCCGCCGCCTGCCGCACCGCGTCCTTGAGCACGAGCGCGCGCGCCTCGGCCTCGTCCGCCGCGGTCAGCAGGTCCTCGGCGCGGCCCTGCAGGCGCAGCGCCTCGGCGCGCAGCGCCTCGGCCTCGCGCTGCTTGCCGCCGCCGGCGCGGCCGGCGCGGCGTGCCCGCCCGGCGACGTCGGCCCCTCCGTCCTGCTCAAGCTGCGCCCGCTCCTTGGCGTCGGCCGCCTCGGCGGCCGCGATCGCCGCCTCGCCCGCCTTGGCCGCCACGGCGGACAGCAGCTCGGCCGACGGCGGCGGCAAGAGCTCGCCACGCCTGAGCGCGACGCGCAGCTTGCCCCGCGGGTCCAGCGCGAGCACCGAGCGCTCGTCCGAGCCGTCGTCGTACTCAATGTGGTGCTCGAGCGACGCGTCGTCGAACCCGGCCACGACGCCGCCGTACCATCGGTCGCCCTCGAACAGCACCTGCACGCGCCGGCCGACCAGCGCGCGGGGGCAGCAGGTCGCGGCGACGTCGCAGCTGTTTGTTTTTTGTTTGTAGGGATTGTTTCTCTCGAGGGGTGCCGATGGTGTGAGAGCACGTCGAGGTCGACATGGGAGGAGGTCGAAGAGAGGGTTGCGCGTTGTGGCGTTTGGGGTGGGACGAGGGGGGGGGGGCCGGCGGGCGCTTTGTTCGCGGCGAGCGAGTGAGCGAGCGAGCGGGTGAGAGCTCGGGTCGGTGCGCCGAAGCGGCGGCGGCGGCGGCGGCACATCGTGGCGCGGTGCGCCCCACCTGACGTAGACGAGGACGCGCGGTTTCTTGGCGTCGGGGGGCGCGGCCTCCTGCCGAGGCGTCGGGTGCGCCCCGCGCTTCATCGTGGCGAGCGGCGCACGCAACAGAGCGACTCTCTCGTTGATTGGATTTAAAGACGATCGTGATTTCAAATCAGCAAGAAGTGGGGTTTGCGGCGCTCAGGGGGTCAGCGCGGCGAGCGGCGCGCGCCAAAGAGAGGTCAGAGGATTGAGTTTGCTTTCGGATGGGAGAGGGCGTGTGCGTCCGCGTCCGCGCCCGCGTTTAAAACACACTCGAGACAAAGAGGGCTCGGAGCGCGCCGCCGTCTTCCAGCGTCGGCGGCGAGCGCCATCGAGCGCCGGCGGCGCGTTTCAGCGATCGATCCAACAAACGCACCAACGCGCTCGAAGCCTACACGACCAGCCTCCGCACAATTGTTCCAAGACAAAGGCGAGCGGATGCTTCTGTCGGCCGAGCACGTCTGAGACAGAGAGAGACAGAGAGAGGGCAAAAGCGGGTCGCCGACCAAAACAGGAGCCACTGGCCGCCCCCTCCTTCCTCCTCTCCTCGCGTGCCTCGCCACATCCTGCAAATATGGCCACCACCGAAGAGGAGGATGCGCGGATCCAGGAGGCGGTCGAGCAGGCGTGCGCCCAGTTCCACGCCTCCGAGTCGGCGCGCCCGCAGGCCGAGCGCGTGCTGCTCGAGTTCCGGCAGCGGGCGCCGGTGTCGGCGTGCCGCCGCACGCTCGAGCGCAGCCGGGTGCTCGAGGCGCGCTTCCACGCCGCCTGCGCACTGCGCGAGGCCGTGCTGCGCGAGTGGGCGGCCCTGCCCCCGGGCGAGGCCGCGGGCGCGCGCATCTACGCGCTCGACTGCGCGCTGGCGCTGGCGCCCGCGACCGGGCCCGAGGCCGCCGTGCGCTCGACGCTCCTGGGCGCCGTGGCCGTGCTGCTCAAGCGCGGGTGGTGCGACGACGGCGCGGCGAGGGCCGGGCCTGGGGGCGAGCAGCAGCAGCAGCACCAGCACCAGCACCAGCACCAGCAGCACCAGCAGCGGCAGCAGCACTTGATGCAGGAGCACGCGGCCTTTTTAGGCGAGCTGGAGCGCCGCTCGGCCCAGGCGGCGCAGGGCCCCGCCGGCCCCGCCGCGATCCGCGTCGGCCTCGAAGCGCTCGAGGCCGTTGTGGCCGAGTTTTCGCTCGTGGGGGGCGGCGGCAATGGCGGCGGCGGCAATGGCGGCAGCAATGGCGGCGAGCGCGGCGGCGGCGGCGGTGGCGGCGGCGGCGGGTCGAGCTCGCTCGGCATGGCGCGCGAGCGGCACGCGCGCTGTCGCGACGAGCTCGAGCGCCACTTCCTGCCCTCCTTCTTCACGCACGCGCGGCGCATCGCGCGCGAGGCGTGCGCGTCGGGCGCGGCGCTGCGCGGCGAGGACGGCGGCAGCTGCCGCGCGGCGATGCGGCTGATGACGGCCGTGCTGTCGTGGGACCGCTTCTCGCACCCCTCCCAGCCGCACCACCAGCAGCACGGCAACGGCGCGCCCGCTGCCGCAAACGGCGGCTTCCCGACCAACTCGTGCGAGCCGGGCGCCGACTGGGCCGCGCTGCTGCTCGACCCGGCCACGACCGACTGGCTGCTCTCGCTGCTGGCGGCGCTCCGGGGCATGCAAAAGCAGCAGCGGCAGCAGCACCAGCAGCAGCACCAGCAGCACCAGCAGCCGCAAGCCTCGTCCGCAGCAGCAGCAGCAAGGCAAGCCGAGGAGACGCAGGCGGCGGCGCGCCAGCTGCTGGTGGCGCTGGCCGCGCTGGGCGGCCCGGGCCTGTTCCCAAAGCCGGCGCCGGGCGCCCCGGCCTGCTCGCCGCAAGCGCTCGCGCACCTGACGGCCGTGCTGCGCGGCGTGCTGCCCCTGGTCCACCCCGCGGACGCCGCGCTGGAGGCCGCCATGGCCGCGGGGGGATCCGAGGACGAGCTGCTCGACGCGTGCCGTGCCCTGTCGGCGCTGTGCGCCAACCACCGCGCCGCCGCGCTGGCCGCCGCCAGCGACGAGCTCGCGCGCTCGGCGCCGGGCGCCCCCGGCCTGTTTTCCGCGCTCGAGGCCCTCCTGCGCGCCGCGCTCGAGGCCGGCGGCGTGTCCCCGGCGTCGGCCACCGAGGCCTGGCTGCCGGACGTGGTCGAGATGGCGCTCGAGAGCCTGGGCGGCGCGCTGCTGATGCCCTCGGCAGGCTGCTCGGGCCCGCCGCCCGCCGCGGCCGTTGAGACCGCGTGGCGCGCGTTCGTCGCGCTGGCGGACGCCGCGCTGGCCGACGCCGCCGCGGGCGCGCACGAGGACGAGGACGCCGACGAGGAGCACGGCGCCGGCGCCGCCCTGCAGGAGGAGTGGTTCGCGCGCGTGGCCGCCCTCGCGCGCGCCGACCCGGCCGCCTCGTTCGCGCACCTGGCCGACGTGGTCGAGCGGCTGCGGGCCGCGCTGCTTTCCGCGGCCGCCTCGGGCCAGGACCCGAGCGAGCTGCTCGAGCAGCTCGTCTGGGCGCTGCGCATGGCCGCGCACGCGCTGGCCGACAGCGGCGCGGGCGAGTCGCCCGCGCCGCCCGAGCCCGTGCTGCGCGCGGTGCTGGCCGGCGGCGACGGCGGCCGGGCGGCGACAGCGGCGGTGCTGCGCCTGAGCCGCGCGCTGCTCGGGGTGGCCGCCTTGCCCCTGCAGGAGGCAGCGCGGCCCGTGTGCTCGGCGCGCCTGGTCGAGACCGCCGTGGCAGCCTCGGCGCGCTGGGCCGACACCTACCTCGGTGGCGGCGGCGGCGGCGCGGACGACGACGACGACGACAATGTCTGCCCGCCCCTGCCGCCCGCGCTCGAGGCGGCGTTCGGGCTGGGCGGCGCAGGTGGCAGCAACGGCAACGGCAACGACAACGGCAACGGCAACGGGGCCGCTGCTCATGGCGGCGGCGGCGGCGGCGCGGAGGTCCTCGACGCGCTCTCGCACCTGGCCGTCACGTGCTTGGCCGGCGGCTACTCGGGAGAGGCCGCGCTCCACATGGCGGTCTGCCGGGTGCTGCTCCCGTCGCTCGTGCGGCGCAGGCGCGCATGCGCCGTGCTGGTCGGGCGCCCGCTCGACGGCTGGCGGCAGCTCTGCGCTGCGTTTGCGTCGCGCGACGCGCTGCTGGCCGTGCAGCTCCCGCAAAAGGCGCAGCGGTTCCTCGCGCAGGCGCTGTGCGAGGCGGCCGCGGGCCTCCCGACGGGCGAGCAGCAGCACAGCTACGTCACCCAGCTGATCGGGCCCGCGGCCGCCGAGCTCGCCGCGCTCGCGGCCGCGCCCGCCGCCCAGCTGGCCGCGCCGGCCGCGTCGCTGCGCGCCTGCTGCCTGCTCGAGACGCTCCGCGGCGCGGCCCTCGGCACGCTCCCCTCGACGCAGCGCGCCGTGTACGCGCAGCTGTCGACGCTCCTGCCCTCCCTGCTGGCCCTGCACGACGCCTTCAAGCGCAGGCCGGACGTCGTCGCCCTGCTGCTCAAGCTCGCCGACGCGCTGGTCGAGACGCAGGCCGACGCGCTGGGCGCGACGCAGGCGGGCGGCGGGGCGGCGCCGGGCGGCGCCGGCGCCGGCGCGCGACCCCTTCTCGAGTGGGCACTCGCGCTGCTGCGGCAGTACCAGGCCTCGCAGCTGTGGCAGTCGTCGCTGCGCCAGGCGGCCGCCGCGCTGCGCGAGGAGCAGATGCACGAGCAGTGCCGCGACCTGCGCGCCGTGCTGTCGCTGCTGACGCACGTGACGCAGCGCGGCAGGGGGGGCGTCAACGGCGGCGCCGGCGGCGAGCCGGACGACGGGGGCCTCGCGCCGCAGGTGGCGCTCGCGGGCCTGCACATCGTGCTGCCGCTCATCAGCTCCGAGCTGCTGCGGTTCCCCAAGCTGGCGGGCCTCTACTACGGCCTCCTGTGCGACCTGCTCAACGCCCACGCCGCGACCGTCGCGTCGCTGCCGGCGCCCCACTTTGCCTCGCTGATGGCGTCGCTCGAGTGGGGCTTGGGGGGGGGCGGCGGCGGCGGGGGGAGGGGCGGCTCGCCCGCCGGTCCTGCTGCCGCTGCTGCTGTTGGTGGTGGCGGGAACAACGACCCGCGGGTCGGCATCAACAACCCGCTCGCGGTGCGCTACTGTTTGGAGGCGCTCGCCGGCCTGGCGCGCTTTGCCGCCGGCACGGGCCCACCGGCCGCGGCCGCCTCGGCCGCCCCGGCGGCCGCGAGCGCCGCCGCCCGGGCCGCCGCCGCCGCCGCCCTCGCGCCCCACGCGCCGCAGCCGCCCGACACGTCCGTGGTCGGGCACTTTCAGCGCGTGCTCCTCACCCGCCTGCTGCTCGAGGACGCGCCGCAGGACACGGTCGAGCTGGCGGCGGACGCGCTCCTGCCGCTGCTGGTCGCCGAGCCGGACGCTTTTGCGCAGCTGCGCGACGGCATCGTCGCCGCTGCGGCCGCTGCGGTCGTCGGGGCCGGCGGCGGCGCCGCCGCCGCCGCTGTCGTGGTGGACGAGGGCCCGCGCCGCGCCGCCGTCACCGCGGTGGCCAAGGCCATGGACGAGCTGCTCGCGTGGCTGCAGCAGGACCAGCGGCGCCGGCAGCTCGAGCTCGAGCAGGAGAGGAGGGACGTGGCCGCGGGCATGCTGCCGGGGGCGGGGCCGGCGGGCGGGGCGGGGACGGCGGGCGGGGGCGCGGCAGCGGCGGCGCGCATGCGCCAGGTGGCGGCAGGCCGGGTGGCGCAGCGTGAATTCAGGCAGCTGCTCTGCTCGACGGTGGCCAACGTGCGCGGGCTGATGGGCTGATTGAGTTGTCCCGTGTTAAATAAACACCTTCAATCAGATAGCTAGAAATGACTCGGTACGGGGAGGCGTCCGAAATACAGGGGCAAAACACACACACACCAAAAAAAAACAGCCACCCCCGCACTATAGAGGCGGCTGATTGGGAAGTAGGGTTGTTGCGCAAAACAGGGCAAACACACACAACAAAAAAACAGCCCCCCAACTCACAGAGGCGGCTGCGGCGACGGCGCGGCGACCCGGCGCACCCGCAAATCCACCTGCGAATGGAACGTCTCGCTCATCAGCTCGACCAAGCCCTGCGGATTGTCCGTGTGGACCCAGTGGCCGCTGTTGCGCAGCACGTGCACGCGGTGGCCCAGCCGCTCCAGCCGGTCGCGGTCAGGGCCCGCCCAGCGGAAGGTCGACCCCTCGGCGCGGACAAAGTCGACGCGCAGGCCCTGCGGCGGCGTCTCGAGCAGCGGCCAGAGGTCGGCGGCCTCGTAAGAGCGGTACATGTCGGCGAGCCCGTCCACGTCGAAGGTCCAGGCCAGGTCGCGCGCCGCGCTGGCGCCGGGCGTCGCGGAAGGGCGCAGGTTGGTCGTCATCCAGCGCGCCACGGCGGCGGAGAAGCCCGCGCGCGTCAGGTGCTCGAGCACGGCGTTGCGCGAGGGCACGGGGGTGGGCAGCAGGCGCAGGGCCTGGATGAGGTCGGCTGGGTGGTCGCGGCGCTGCTGCTGCAGCAGCGCCTGCTCCTCGGCCGACGCGGGCGGCGGCAGCGTCGCCTCGAGGTCGTCGTCGTCGCGCCCCTGGCGGCCCGGCCGCTGCGACCGCGGCGAGCCCGACACGTCGCCCTGGCGCACCTCGCCCGGCAGTGTGTCGAGCACCCACACCTGCACGGGCCTGGGCAGCGTGGTGGTCGTGCTGCCGCGCGCCCAGCCGCCGCCGCCCCCGTCCATCGACGACATGGACGAGCCGCTGCCGCTGCCGCTGCCGCTTCCGCCGCCGGCGGCAAAGTCGCCGCTGTTGGGGTTGCACGCCTCTGCAAACTGCTGCGCCATCGAGATGACGACCTTGCCCCCGAACGAGTGGCCGATCAGCATGTGCGGGAAGAGGCGCTGCGCGCGCAGCAGGCCGAGCACGTCGCGCGCGGCGGTCGCGACCGTGTGGGGCCCGTTGACGGGCGTGCCGCCGCCGGACGACGCCGCGCTCTCGCCGTGGCAGCGCAGGTCGACCAGCAGCACCTGCCACGAGGGGAAGGCCTCGACGAGCGTGTGCGCGAACGAGGCCAGGTTGCGGCGGTTGCCCAGGATGCCGTGCACGAGCACGGCCGTGGGCGCGCCGCGCTGCTGCCCCTCGGGCAGGAAGCGCACGATGTTGCCCTGCACCAGCTCGTACGCCAGCGGCGCGACGTTGTTGTTGTTCTGGCTCTTGGGGCGCGGTGGGCTGGTGGTGGTGTTGTTGTTGTTGTTCGCGGGGCTGGGGGTCGGTGCTGCTGCTGCGCTGGTGCTGTAGGGGGACGTTGGTGCCGAGGCCGACGCTGCCGAGGCTGATGCTGCTGCTGCTGCTGCGGGGGCCGCTGCTGCGGGGGCCGCGCGCGCGGGCGCGCCCAGGCAGCCAGCGAGGTCGGTCATCGCGGGGATAGGGGGGGCGCCGATCGCGGCGGCGGCGGCCGGGTAGGCGACCGCCGAGGAGGACCAGGACGAGGGAGGCAGCGCGGACGCGGGAGCGAGGGGCCGGCCGCTCCCCCGGGCGGCGATGGCGCGCCCGCCCAGGGTGCTGCGGTGGGCACGGCTGCGGTACGCCGCCGGGGAGGCGGCGGCGGCGCAACACACGGCGGCGGACTGTTGTGTGTTTTAGGTGTGGTGAGAGGAGCGAGAGGGACGCGTTTCAGCCCGTTGGATTTGGTGTGGTCGGGGGGATGTGCGGTCGTTCTCTCGCTCGAGGCGGGGGCGTCGCCGAAACGCTTAGGCGCTCTCTCGCCGTCCGGGCGCCGCCGCTGCCACTACTCACCCTGCTGCGTCCAGCGACAGCGCCGCGCTGGGCGGATGAAGCGATGGCACGCATTGCTGCTGCGCTGGTCTGTGTGGTCGGGCACACAAGTCCGAATGGGGCCGGCGCAGAAAGGGGGCACCGGGCGCAACAGGGAGAGGAAGGGGGGCAACTGCAATGTCTTCGCCCCGCGCGGGTTTCGCGGCCAAGCTAGAGTCCGCCGCCGCAGCGGGTCGGTCGAGAACAACGAGTGGGTGAGGACCTCTCGCGCGCGCCTCCGGGTGTTTTGCTGCGGGGGATGAGGGAGGAAGGATGGGGGACCCCCACGTCTCAAGAGGAGGAGGAGAGAGAGGGGGAAAACTTGACGCGTGGTTTGCAACGACGGGGAAAGGGGGGCTGACGGTGATGGCACGGAGTGCGTGAGTACAATCGGCAGCTGGGTGGTGAGAAAAAAAGGGAGGAAATTGGCGGATGCACGAGGTGCAAGGTCGCGGCGTCCAAAAGGCGCTTGCGACGCCGACGCCGACGCCGACGCCGACGCGGAGCGTCGTCGTCGTCGTGACAAGTTTTCGCAGCGTCGCCTTCCGTTTGCCTCCATTCTTCCATCATCGACCAATCGTCCTCACCCACCATTCTTCCCGCCTCTCGAAATCAACCCTCATTCCTAAGAAGACGCGTGCGCCCTTTGTGACCCCGTCCAAACATCTCTCTGTCGTGTCGGAGAGGTGAGAACCACATGATGTTCCGCACGCCGCCGCTCTCTGAAGGGACGAAGGGACAGGTGGCGCGCGCGCGCGCGGCGTTTGATGGCGTCCTATCGCGCGAGCAGCTTGCCGAACTGCGCGCGCCTTGAATTGCACTTTACCGGGGGGACTCTCGGAGAAAGAGGGGGAGAGAGTCCCTGGCTGCCCGTCCTCCCAACAACCCCGCTCGTCTGCACGGAGGGAGCGCGCCGTCGTTGACATGCGCCCGACAATTCTTATGGTCCGGCAAGGGGATCGAGCGCGCCCGGCGCCTTTGCTCACGTGGCTTGACAAACAAATCTTTACCAAATCACAGGCCTTTTCTCGAGAGAGAGGGCTTCCCACGCAACCACTAAAAACGGCTCCGCTTCACAGCAACGTAAGCGGAACATGCCCGCACGTCCCGACTAGCGAATCACGGCGCGGCGCCGCGCGCAATCGGCGGCAGCGTCGGCCGGCCGCCGCCACCGTTGGCGCCGGCCTCGTCCTCTTGCTCCTCGTGACGGCCGCGACGGGGCCAGCGCGCGCGTGCGACAGCCACCAGACACCAACCACCGCCACCACGACACCAACGACAACAACAACGACATGGCCTGACGACCCCGTGGCGCCGGCCACGCGCCGCCGTTTGATGAGCCTCGCGGCGACGGCCTCGCAGCCCCACCCCTGGGAGCGGCCTCTCCGCACTGACAAGCACGGCCGGCGGCGGTCGCTGCTGACGGGCATGCTGCGGCGCTGCGGCACGCACGCGCCCGCGCCGCCCGTGCGCCAGCGCCTCGAGCGCGCGATTGCCGTGCGCCGCGCGCGCGAGTCGGCGTTTGCGCCCGCCGGGGGCGGCGACCAGCAAGGCGGAGGCGGCGGCGGCGGCGGCGGTGGCGTGCGCACCATCGAGGTGCCGACTTACGTGACGATCGTCCTGCGCGAGGACGGGCGCGGCAGCGCGCCCGACCCGTCAACGCTCGTGAGCGACGCCGCCGTGCACGCGCAGCTGGACGCGCTCAACAAGGCCTACGGCTCGACGCCCGGCTCGCCCGTGCGCTGGACGTTCGCGCTCAAAGCGCTGTCGCGCGTCAAGGGCGGCGGCGACATGTGCGACCAGAAGGCCGAGGCGCGCCTCAAGGGCGAGCGGCGGCGCGGCGGGCCCGGCGCGCTCAACCTCTACTTCGCCGACCTGAGCGAGTGTGGCCTGCTCGGCTTCTCGTCGTGGCCGTGGGACATGGCCGCCAAGGGCGAGGCGGCCGACGGCGTGGTCATCCACTACGACACGCTGCCGGGCGGCACGTACAAGCCGTACAACCGCGGCTTCACGACGATCCACGAGACAGGGCACTGGTACGGGCTTTACCACACGTTCCAGAACGGCTGCACGGGCGCGGGGGACTCGGTCGAGGACACGCCCTTTGTGGCGACGCCGACGGAGGGCTGCCCAAAGGCGCGCGACACGTGCTCGCAGCCGGGCGGAGACCCGGTTGCCAATCCGATGGACTATACCGATGACGCTTGCATGGAAGGATTCAGCGTGGTGAGTCGAATGATGTGTTTTTCGTTGGTTTTCTGCTCGTTGATGTTTGGTCGCCGTCGCCCCTGTCTCTTGCTCGCTCGTCACTCACGCCACCCGCCTGCACGCCCTCGGTCGCATCGCTGCCTCCTCTTTGCAAACCATCGAAAACATCCACAGGGCCAGCAGCAACGCATGGAGTCTCTCTACCGCATGTACCGCGGTTTCAAAGAGCCCCCCGCTGGTGGCGGCTCGTAAGCACTCGCGATTCCGGAACTAGGAGGCCAGCAAAGCGCAAGTCCTGGACGACGACGACGACGACGACAACTCTTTTCGCTCATTTTTCTCCACATTTTTCCATTCATTTTTTCTGCGTGTTGTCTTTGCTCTGATTTGTTCATCCCGCCTGCTGGTCTGGCGATGCTTCCTCCTGTTCCTCGGGTCGCTCTGACGTGTAAATCTCTTGTCTCTGGTCTTGATCGTCGCCATCGAGTACACGGCGGGGGCACGGCGGGCCTCCTCCCTCAAGCGACGGCAGGCGCGACGATCCTCGCCCCCTCCCCCCCACCCCCGCCCGCATATCTCGAGACGCCTCGGCGCTTTGGGCGCGCGGGTCTGGACCCGCGGCTCAGACACAGCGCGCCGACCTCGCGTGTCTCTCGCTCGCTCACAGGCGGGCAGCTGTTCGACACATGATGCATGGCGGGCGGCGCGCGCCGTCGGCGCCGACACGGGGCGGGGGGGAGAGGAAAGAGTGCCACCCCCTGTCCTCCTCCTCCTTCCCCCCGCTCCCCTCTCTCGAGTGCATTTTCTTCCCGAATCATGGCCAGGGCTCCTCAACCAGGCAGCGCTCAGCAGCAAACAAAGCTATGAGGCCTCGGCAGGCCTCTGACGGACATGTCTGCTGCGTCCGCGCGCGCCGCTTTCGCGCGCCCGCCTTCCTCTGGCGCACAGACGACACGATTTGCCAACCTCTCAACCACCCCCAACCAGCGCCACGCGGCTGCCGGACCTCGCGCGCGCACTCAAGGAAGCTTGCTCTCAGTTCAAACGGCAGTCCGATCGGGCTTGGACCCTGCTCTCCGTCTCTTTTGCGCGAGAGAGGGGGCGCAAACGCGTGCGTTTGCGTCAGTGGCGCGGGCGGGGGTCGACTCTTGACCCTTCCCCCCTTTTTCCTCTCCAGCTCCTCCCCCCCCCGCGTTTCTCTTTATGAGCACCCCGACGGCCGGCAGGGTCTTTCACCAACATCCGACAACGCCGCCCCCGTCCTCCTCGCCTACGCTGGCGTCGCCAGGCCCTGCGCCATCGGCATCGACAAGAACTAGCCCGCCGCGCTGATCGTGGCGCGCGGCCTCGTGCAGCGGCTCTATCCGCGTCGTCCCCGTGGCTGCCGGCGCCGCCGCCGGCGCCGCCGCGCTGCCGCCCCGCCGCCGCGCCTCGTGCCCGGGCAGCCTCGCGCCCTTTGCGCAGCAGGCAGCAGCAGCAGCCCCCCCTCGCGGCCGCAGCCGCCAACGACATGCTCCTCGTGGCCGAGGCGGAGGACCTGGTGCCCGGCGAGCACCGTACGGTCAGCCTCATGGGCCTCGGCCGCCTCGTGCTGCGGGCATCGGCGGGCGGCAGCCTCTCGTTCCTCGCCTCGCCCTTCCTGTTGCCGGTCGCCGCCCGCTCGGCGGCGGCCCTGGCGCGCGCCGTCGCCGGCGCGGCCCTCTCGCTGGCCGAGGCCACGTGCGCCACGGCCCGGCCACTGTCGGCGCCAAGGTGGTGGAGCGCGCGCTGCGGCCCCCTGCCGCGCCCCTCCTCCGCCTCGGCCGCCCGCACTCGCCACGGCGGCGCGCTGCAACGCGGGCCTGGCCGGCGGCGCGGCCTCCGCCGCCGGCCTCGGACGCGTCCGAGGCGGCGCGCGGCCTGGAGTTCTTCGGCCGCCGCCGCGCCGACGAGTGACCGCTGGACACACGGGAGGTGACTCACGGACTGGGGGCGCTGCACAAGCGTCCTATCAATGGGCCCCTCGTTCCTGACACTGTGAGTTGCACGGCGCCTCGCGCTCCCTCTGTCGCTCCTCCGCCTTGTCGATGCAGCGCGCGTTCTGTCGGCGCGCGCCGCAGCCTCTTCCTCGCCCCGCTTCCTTCCCCCCGTCCTCCCTCCTTCTTCCGAGCGCAATGAACCAAAAACACCGCAGCAGCAGCAGCAGCAGTAGCAGCCCCCCTCAGCCGGGCTCACGCTCCCCCTTCCTTCCACGCTTGACCTCCTCGGCCCCCATCCGCCGCCCCTCCTGCTCCTCCTCCTCGTTCGGCGCCGCGCTTTCGCGAAACGGCCAAACATGCGTGCGGGCCCCCTTCCCACCCCCGCCTCCCCCGCGGCTCGCAGCCGCCCGCCTGTGATGAGTGCACTGGATGGTATGAGGAAAGCCGGACTGGAAGGGGTTGCCTTTCCGAGCCAAACGTTGCCGCCGTCAGTAGTCAGTCGCCAGCCGCCAGTTGCAATTGCCAGATCGTCCTCGCTCCTCCCCGCAACGACATAAAATAAAATAAACAGGACGATGAGGAAAACTGACAAACGAGCAACTGTGTCTCAGCCGCTCCGACGACAAAGAATCGTGCGACCGCCTCTGCGTGCGCCCTCCTCCTCGCCTTGTCCGCGAACGAGGGATCCCAGATCAGGGGGGCAGCGCCGCCGCTGCCACAAGACGACGTTCCGGCGACAAACAAAAAGCGACCCCGCCGACCTGCGCGCGCGCGCTCGGCCACAGGCCGCAGCGTCGGCAACATCTCGGCCGCGCGCCCCAGGAAGGCCGCGAGCACCGCGTCGTCGACGGCCCGTATACTCCCGCACGTCTAGCAAGTCCACCCTGGTCGCACACGCCTCTATCAATGAGACGAGCAAGGCAAGCAACGTCGCCGCTCGTGCCCCCCCGAACGACGACGTCGGCGCCGAAGCCTCGCGCAAACATTCCGCCTCGATTCTTTTTTCTTTCAGCGCCCTTCAAGCCCAACATATTGCCGCCTCTCCTCCTTATTGAACGGCCTCGCCTCGTTTCTGTGTGCACTGCTCTCCCAAACCGCCCACGGAAGTTTCCACCCCCCCCCTTTTTTTCCGAGACTCTTTTTCTCGTTTTTTCCTCCGCGCCCGCAATCCACCCCATGAGCCGCATCAAGCTCCTCGCCGATTCGTCCTCGGTCGCGGGCGACGCCAGCGTGGACATGGGCGAGGGGCCCTCAGCCAAGGCGCTCGTCGCCCGATGGGACGCCCAGACTGGCGTCCCCGTCCCGTTCGGGCACGGCGACACGGTGGTGTCGTGCAGCCGCGCCTGGAGCGAGGGAGGGCGCCCGGTGGTGCTGATCAGCGCGCCCAGCTTCAAAGGCGCGGTCGTCGTCGCGTGCCTGCGGCTGACCGACGGCAGCAATGTGAGGCGCCGAGGCCGGCGCCTAGTTCTCGCGGACGGCGCTTCTCACAGCAGCAGGGTTGACTACTCCCTCATCGGCGGCGACGGCATCCTCGCGCAGCGCCTGCGCAGCTCGACCGTTGCGGCGGGGCGGCTCGCGTAAGTTTTTGTTTTCTCCTCTTTGACGCGAGGGCGGGGGGGGGGGTGGGGGG
>Ga0209390_10000384_pt1 | contig 86175 bp, 50 predicted proteins | sample BON01_FD_187212 | JGI IMG/M metagenome (GOLD analysis project Ga0209390, IMG submission 187212) | Freshwater microbial communities from Lake Bonney liftoff mats and glacier meltwater in Antarctica - BON-01 (SPAdes) (version 2) | ecosystem: Environmental > Aquatic > Freshwater > Ice > Glacier... | reverse complement strand
CGCCGGCGATGGCGGCGCCAAAGCCGCCCGCGGCGGACGCGTCGCCGAGGAAGAGCGCGGCGCCGTCGGCGCCCAGGTCGAGCACGGCGGCGGGCCAGCCGGCCACGCGGCCGGACTGGCCCGCACCGCTGCCGCCGCCCGCGTCGTCCTCGTCCTCGGCGCCGTCATCGGCGTCGCTGCCGCCGCCGCGCCCGCCATACGCGGCCGCGACAGCCACCGCGTCGGCGGACGCCATCGGCGACGCTGGCGACATAAGGGAGAAGGAGGCCTGGCCGCCGCCGCGCGGCAGCGTCAGGGGCGCCATGGCGCGGCGGAGCAGCACCTCGGCCTCGTCGAGGCGCCCGGCGCGCCGCTCGAGCCGCGCGAGCGCCACGAGGGCGGCGGCGGCGACGGCGACCCCGCCCTTGCCGGCAAAGCGCGAGGAAGACGGGGAGGAAGAAAGGGGAGAGGAGGGAGAGGGGGAGCAAGACGCCACCGCGTCCAGCACCTCGGCCAGCAGGCGGCGCGCCTCGCGCTCGTCGCCAAAGTAGTCGGCGTCGAGCTGGGCGAGGGCGACGCGGGCGCGCGCGGCGGCCGGGGACAGGCGGGAGGCCGCAGCAGAGGGCGACCGCGCGGCGGACGAGGCGGCGTCGAACGCGACCGCGCCGTCGGCGCCGCCGCCGCCAGAGCCGAGAGAGAGGGCAAGCCCGTCGGCCGAGGCCTGCGCCCCGCCACCGGACGTGGACGACGTCTCTCTGGCAGCTGCCATGTCGACGGCCTCGTCCTCCTCCGGGAACGAGGGAGATGGCGAGTGAGCTGCCGAGGGCGCAAGCGTCGGTGAGCGGCCGCCGACCCCAGGGCCGCCGCCAGACGCCGCCGCAACCGCCGCAGCCGCCGCGTCGCCGCGGTCGGCCGTGGCCACCGCGCGGAGCACGAGCTCGCGCGCGACCTCGGGCCTGTCGCCGGCGTGCACCTCGAACGCGGCCGCGGCGAGCAGCGCGCGCACCGAGGGGCGCCGCTGGCCGCCACGCTCGGCCGCAGCAAAGGTGCGGGCGCGGCGCGGAGAGGCGCCCGCCACGGCCGAGCCGGGCGCGGCGCCGCCTCCGCCGCCGCCCGAGGCGCCGCCGCCGCCGCTTCCGCCGACCAGGGCCGCGGGCGCGCGCAGGCAGCGGCGCCACAGCGAGCGGGCGCGGTCCACGTCGCCCGCGCGCGCCTCAAGCGCCGCCCACTCGGCCAGCAGCAGCTCGAGGTCCCCGGCAGACAGCAGCGACGGGGACGAGGAGGACGACGCGCGCGGCATCCGCAGCGCGACCTGCATCGCGGCGGCGGGCGCGCCAAACGACGACGGGGAAGAGGAGGCCGCGCCGCCACCGACGCCGCCGCCGAGGGCCGCAGCAGCGACCGCAGAGGGCGGCTGCTGCGCGTCGCTCTCCATGGCGACGGCGACGGCCATGGCGGCGGCAGACGCCGAGCCCATCTCCCCGCCCGATTCTTCGTCCTCGTCCAACCCGCCGCCGCCCGCGTCGCGCTCCTCGAACGTGCCGCCCGTGCCGCCGCCCGAGTAGGTTCCGCCCGTGCCGCCGGCGGTGCCGCTGCCGCCGCCCCCCAAGCCCGGCGCCGCGCCCTGCGGCACGAGGCGCGCGAGGCCCGCAGAGACGAGGGCGCGGGCGAAGAGGGCGCGGGCGGCGTCGCGCCGGGGCACACCCCCGCGCGCCTCGACGCGCGCGGCCAGCGACCAGGCGGCCGCGTTGGCCACGCGCGCCGCCGCGCCCGCCGCGGCAGAGTCGGCGGCGGCGGCAGAGGCGCCGGCGCCGCTGCTGCCGCCGCCGCCGCCACTGACGAGCAGGGCCAGGGCGCCGCCGCTCTTGCGCAGGGCCTCGCCGACGACGACGCGCGCGTTGCGCGCGTTACCGCGCTCCAGCTCGGACGCCGCCCAAGCGATGAGCACCTTGGTCGCAGAGACCGAGGCGGCAACGGCCACGGCGCCGCCCCCGCCCCCGCCGCCGGCTGCGGCCTCGTCGGCGGCGGCGCGCCACAGGCGCCGCGCGGACCCGAAGAGGCCGAGCCGCCACTCGTGCAGCGCCCAAGCCGCGAGGACCTGGACCAGGCGGGCGCGCCTCCGCTGCGCTAGCGACCCGGGGATGCTGTCAGCGTGGGACGCGGAAAGAGAGGACGACAAGGCAAAAGGAAGGCGAAAGGAAGGCGCGGCGGCGGCGGCGGCGGCGGCGGCGGCGACCTCTGCGGCCGAGAGCTCGGCGCGGCAGCAGGCGGCGCACGCGCGGAACAGCTGGCGGGCGGCGGCGGGCGCCGTGCCGGCGCGCGAGGCCGCCAGCTGCGCCAGCAGGAACCAGGGCGCGGGAGCCGCCGGGTGGCGCGCAGCGACGGCCGCGATGGCCGTCACCGGGCTGCTCGCCACGGCACCAGACGCCTCGGCGGCTGCCTCGGTGGCGGCCGCCTCAGCGGTGCCATTGGCCCCGCCGCCGCTTGTCGCGGTTGCGGCTGCGACCACGCGCCGGCGCACCTGCGCGAGCACGTCGGCCAACGCGGCCTCGGCGGAAGTGGGCGGCGGCGGGGGAAAGCGCGAGATGGCGGCGGCAGCCGCCGCCGCCTCGGCGATGGCGGCGCGGCGCTCGGCGGCGGCGGCCGTGGTGCTGGCGCTCCCCCCGCCTACGGCCCCCGCGGCCCCCGCTGTCCCAGCCGACGACGAGGACGACAGCGAGGTCGCGTCATCGTCGCCGTCGTCCTCCTCGAGGCTGGCCAGCAGGACGTCGTAGTAGTCGTCGTCCCGGGCGGCCGACAGAGGGGAGGCGGGCGAGGCGCCAACGGCAGCGACGACGGCCGAGGACGCAGCCCAGGGGGACTCGTCCGCAGAGGCGGAGGGCGGCTGCGAAGGAGGCGGAGGGGGCAGCAGCTGCTGCTCGCCGCCGCCCGCCGCCTCGAGCAGCTGGCGCAGGCGCGCGAGCCGCCTCGCGGCGGCCTCTTCGGCTGCGCGCCGCTGCTGCCGCTGCAGCGCGCGCGCCTGCAGCACGAGCGCCTCGCGCTGCCCCTTGAGCCCGCCGCCCGCGTCGAGCGACGAGGCGGCGGCGCCGCCCGCGCCCGCGGCGAACCGGCGGAGCGCCTGCGCCACGGGGCACCACGCGCCGGCGGCGCCGCGGTCAGCGGCCTGGGCGGCGTCGACGGCGACGACGCGCACGGCCAGGCCGGAGTCGCCGAGGACGATCACGTCGCCGGCAAGCGCCTCGAGCGCGCGGCCGTGGGGGGTGAGGCGGCGGCGGCCGCCGCCGCCGCCGCCGCTGCCGCCGCCGCTCCCGTCGGCGGCGGAAGCACCGGCAGCAGCAGCAGCAGCAGCAGGGACGAGGGTAAAGGTGGCCGCGCGGGCGCCGCGCGCGCGGACGACGCGCGAGCGGTTGCGCAGCACGAGCGCGGGGCGGAGCAGCACCGGGACAATGGCCTCGTGCGCCGCCTCATCGGCCGCAGGCGGCGGCCCCGCCGCGCGCCGCTCACTCGCTGGCCGCGCCGCAAACGCGGCGCCGTCCTCGTCCTTGTTGGGGCCGCCGCCGCCGCCGCCCTTGCCCTTGCCCAGGGCCTCGATCTCGCCGTCCTCGCCGCCGCCCTCCTCCTCCTCGACCGACACCCACACGACCTCGGCCTGCAGGCAGAGGCGGTCGGGGCCCTTGTCGGCGCCCGCGGGCGAGCCGTGCGCCGGGTCGACGTCCAGCAGCAGGTCGGCCGAGGGGAAGGCGCGGCCCGAGGTCGCGAGCAGCAGCGGGCCCTCGAGCGGGACGGGCAGCGGCGGCGACAGCGCGAGTCGCGGCGAGGCGGCGCCGCCCGTCGCGCTGGCGGGGCGCGACGCCGACGGGGGCGGCGGCGGAGCGGCCGCGTCCAGCACGCGCGCGCCGCGCCCGCGGCTGGCCTCGCCGCTGCCGGCGACGGCCGTGGGCCACGCGACGGGCTCGAGCGAGAAGAACACGCCGGGCTCCGGGAAGAGCGGGGCCGGCGGCTCGGGCGCGGCGCCGACCGCGACGGCCTCGGCGGCGGCGCGCCCGAAGGCAGCGGAGGTGGCCGCCGCAGCTGCTGCTGCTGCGGCTGCTGCCTCGTCGGCGTCCTCGGCGACGATCGAGTCGACAGGGGACGACGCGGGCCGCGACAGAAACGACGAGGGGGGCCGCAGCAGCGAGCGCGGGGGCAGCGCCGAGCGCGCGGGCAGAGGGGACGTCGGGGCGCCCGAGGGGGAGGGCGCGGGGGAGGAGGCGGCCCCCACCTCTTCCTGCTCATCCTCCTCGCCACTGCGTGCCATGGGCCCGGCCTCGCGCGCAGTGGCGCGGACAGCCAAGGGGACGCGGCGCGTCATGCGCGCGAGACGGCGGCGCAGCGACCCAGCGGGCCCAGGCAGGAGAGAGGCGCCGACCGCGGCGCGCAGCAGGGCGCCCTTGCCGCCCGAGAGGGCCGCCGCGCGCTGCGGGCCGCCGCCGCCGCCGCCGCTGCCCTCGCTTTGCTGCTGCTGCGGCTGCTGCTGCTGCTGCTGCTGGAAAAAGGCTGACAGTTCCTCCATCGACACGCTGCCATCACCGTCGGCGTCGAGGGCGCCAAGGATCAGCTGGCCGGGCTCGTCCGCGGCCGCCGCCGCGAGAGCCGCCGCCGAGGCCTGTGCCGCCGGGCGGGCGCCATAATACTGGGCGCCGCCGCCGCCGTCGTCCGACCCGGCCCCGCTGTCGCTGTCCAAGTCGCCCTCGCCGTCGGAGCGGCGGCCGCGCGCCGAGATCGGCGGGCCGGCGAGAAGCAGAGCAGACAGCTCCTTAAGGCTCAGAAGCCCGTCCCCGTCGCGATCGAGGTGCGCGAGCACGGCCGAGGCCGCAGCGTCGGCGGCCGAGGCCGGAGGCAGAGCCGGCGGCGGCGAGCCAGGGGCGGGCGCCGGCGGCGCGCGGTCGCCGGCGCGGCCGTGGTCTTGCCGCTGCTGTGGCGATGTGGCGACCCCCTGCGGCCCGTCCCCGTCTTCCACGGTAGACGCCAGCACGTCCACCACGGCGTCCACGCAGAGGAGCTCGTGGGCCGCAACGGCGGGCGGAGACGCCGAGGCGGCGTCGGCGCCGGGAGCGGCGGCGCTGACGACGCGCAGCCGCCGCGTCCACTCGGCGAGCAGCGGGGGGCGGGGCCCGGGCGCGCCAAGCGCGAGGCCGCCCTTGTACGCGCCGTGCGAGGCGTCGCCGCGGTCGGCGGCCGCGTCCATCGCGGCCGTGCGCACCTGGAGCTCGAGCGCCAGGCGGGGGCGGCGGCCGCCGGCGTCAGCGTCGGCGTCGGCCGTCGCGCCGTCGGCGCCGTCGGCGCCGTCGGCGCCGTCGGCCGAGCGGGGGAGAGGGGCGAACGGGATGAGCACCGTCTCGTGCAGCGAGGCGTAACCGCTCGGTTTGGGCCGCGCGATGTAGTCCTTGCTGCGCGAGCGGCCCAGCGCCGGCCACAGGCGTAGCGCCGCCGCGCGCACGCGGTAGCACGCCTCGGCCGCGAGCCTCTCCGCCTCGCCGCCCTCGCCGCCCTCGCCCGCCTCGGCCACGCCGCTGCCGCCGGCCGCCGGCCGGGGGAGGTCGCGCCGGGGCACGACGACCGCGCGCAGGCCCAGCAGGTCGTACAGGGAGGCGGACGAGGCGTCGGCGGCGACAAGGAGGTCGCCGTCGGCGGCGGCAGAGGGCTGCGCGCCGCGCCCCTGCTGCAGCAGCAGCCTGCGCCGCGCGGCCTGCGCGCGCCCCCGAGCGCCCGCCGCGCCCGCGCCCGCGCCCGCGCCCGCGCCCCCCGCGCCCGCGCCCGGCGCCAGCTTGCGCACGGCCGAGTAGAGCGACTTGGTGCGGCCGCGCAGCTCGACGGCGGAGCACAGCTCCCGGAGGCGCGGGGCCTCGCGCGCGATCTCGCGCGCGAGGGCGTCGCGCGCGGCCGCGAGTGCCGAGGCCGCGCCGGCGCTGCTGCTGCTGCCGATGTTGTTGCCGCCGCCGCCGTCGCCGGCGCCCGCGCCGTTGCCGCCGTCGCCGCCGCCGCTGGCGCCCCACGCCGCCGCGGCGCGGCCGTACGAGCGAGGGTACAGGGCGCGCAGGGCGGCGTCCTCCAGGCGCGAGGCCACAGAGGCGAGGCCCAGGGCGTGGCCGAGGGGCCCGTACACGCGAAGCGCCTCGAGCGCTAGGAGCTGCAGCTCGTATGCCGGCAGCGCGCCCGGCGCGCCCGCGCCCGCTGCTTCCGCCAATGCCGCTGCCGCTGCCGCTGCTGCGCTCTCGCCCCCTCCGACCCCACCGGGGCTCATCAGCGCCACGGCGCGCGTGAGCGCCTCGCAACGCGCGACCACCTCGATAGCAATGGCGCGAGCGTCGCGGTTGCGCAGCACGGCCGTGCGCACGCCCGCCACGCGCGCCTCGTCCTGGTCGACAGCGGCAGCGCCCGCCTCCTCGCCGCCGACGTCGTCGTCGTCGCCGGGCGCGGCAGCGGCGGCCGCGGCGGCAGCGCTCATCGCGCGCTCGGCCTGCCCGCCCGCGCCGTCGCCGTCGGTCGCCGACAAGGCCTCGTACTCGGACTCAGTGCTCGCGGCGTGGGTGGCGGACGCGTCAGCAGGGTCAGCAGCAAAGGCACCTCCGCCGCCGCCGCCATACCCGCCCCGCTCGAGGGCGCCGCGCGCCCCGAGCAGGGCCGCCGCCTGAGCCGCGGCCCCCGCGCCCGCGGCCGCCGCGCCGCCGCCGCCCACGTCCAGCGCCGCCTCGCCCGCGCGCCGCACGGCCAGGAGCTCCGCAACCAGCGCGGCCACCCCGCGCCCGAGCCGCGCCTCGACCTCCCGCCGCCGCAGCGCCCCGACCTCGACCGCCTCGGCGACGACGGCGGCCGCCACGCACTCTCCGTCGACCGGCGCGCCGGCGGCGGCGAGGTCGGCGAGCGCGCCGGCGAGCGCGAGGGCGCGCTCGACCGGGGGCCTGCCGTCGCGGCGCGGGGGGCGGCCGGCGAGGACGCCGACGACCAGCTGAAGGGACGACATGAGCACCTGCTGCTGCTGCTGCTGCTGCTGCTCCTGCTGCTCCTGATTTAGCTGCTGCTGCTGCGACAAAGCAAGGGGCGTGACGGACGCAGCGGCCGCAGAGCTGTTGCGTCCGGCGCCGCTCGCGCTTGGTACGAGCGCCACGGACGACGACGACGCGTCGATCACCGGCGCCTGCTGCTGCCAGGGTGGTCGCGCGGGAGACGGCACGAGGCCGCCTGCTCCTGCTGATGCTGCTGCTCCTGCTGCTGCTGCCGCTGCTGCTGCCGCTGCTGCCGCTGCCGCTGCTGCTTCCGCTGCTGCTGCTGCCGCTGCTGCAGCCAAGCCTGCACCACCCCCAACGCCTCCCACCGAGAGCCTTCCCGCGAGCGCGCCCCACGTCGCCAAAAGGTACAGGGCGCCCTCTGCCGCGGCCGCGGAGGATGAGGAAGGGGAGGGCAGCGAAACGCGGCCGTCGCCGCCGGACGTCGGCGCCTCGGCCGGCGCTCCTGTGGGGCGAGGCAGTTGCCGCTGCTGCTCCTGCCGCTGTTGCCGCTGCAGCTGCTGCGCCAGTGCGGCCTCGAGTTGGCTCATCTGCGGCGCGAGCGACGGACCCTGGGCGGCATCGGCCTCGTCGTCGTCGAGGCTGTTGACGGCGCTGCCACCGGGCGAACGCGCGAGCGTGGCGCCGCCGGCGGCCGCGGCCACGGGCGGGCAGAGGCGGCCGTGGCGGGGCAGCGGCGACGACGACGGCGCGATGCTGAGGGTGCCCGTCGTCGCGGCCGACACCGCGCCGCGAGCAGCCGCAGCAGCAGCAGCCACGACCGGCGCTGCTGCCGCGGGCCGCCGCCGCCGGGAATGCTGCCCACCCTGCTGCGGTCGCCGCGCAGCAGCAGACCACACGCCGGCGGCGGCGGCGCCCCTTGCCCCGACGGTCGCCGCCGACACCGCCGTCGCCGCCGCCGCCGCCGCCGACGACGCCGCCGACGCCAATGCAGCGGCTCCTGGGGCCGCCGATTGCGCGGTGAGAGGCGCGGGTCCGAGCTCACGCACAGCCTCGGCCACGCCGACGCGCGCTGGGCATCGAACGCTCGCCGTGCGCGCGCGCGCGCCCGCCCCGACCACGGCCCCCCCCACTGCTCCTACTCCCCTTGCCGCTGCCGCTGCTGCGGGTTGCGCGGGCAGCCGGCCGCCGGCCTGCACGCTCGCGCGGCTCATATGATACGGATGCTCCAAGTGTGACTACTGAGTAGCGCGGCCGCGCGCGCCACTACAAATCGTGCTGCATTGTTGTTGTGGCTCTCTCTCTGTCTCTCTCCGTTTTTGAGGCAGGCGTCGACGATTCGAGGGGTGCGGAACGCACACGATGGTGGAAAGAACAATGAAAGGCTATGGATGGGCGAGAAAGTAGGTTGCTTGATGCGATCGGGGAGGGGTGCGCGCGGAGCTCTAGAGGAGGAAACGAAACGCCGCCAGTCGCCTGATCGCGTCGCCATGGCCGTCCCGTTTCCACGGTGGCCCGCCGCGCTCGCCTTCTCCCACTGGCCCAACCCACTGCCCCTTGTTCCTCCCACGAAGCCCCTGCCCGGTGCGGACCTGAGCACCTCGTCTTGTTTAAAATTGTGACGATGGTGGTTTGCGCAGACGGCGCTCCAGTGAGTAGATCTCCTTTCTCTAAAACTCACGCCGCCGCCGGCGCCGCCGCCCGCTGCGCCCGCGACAGCTCGGCCGCCGCCTGCTGCGCCTCGTAAGCCCGCTGCGCGCAGCGCGCGTAGGCGTCGACCACCGGGCCGCACGCAAGGATGCGCGAGGAGGAGTCCGGGGCTGCTGCTGGCCCCGGAGCCCCAGCCCCGGCGCCCCCGCCGCCGCTGCCGCCGCCGCCGCCGCCGCCGCCCCTGGTCTCCTCCGCTCCCCCTCCCCTCCCTCCTCTCCCTCCTCCTCCTCCCCCCTCAAAAAGGACGGACGAGTAGCACGCGACCGCCGCCCCGCGCTCCGGGCCGCACGGGGGCTCGGCAAGCGGCGCCGTGATCCACGCCCTGCTGCTGTTGCTGCTGCTCGCGGCATCCTCCCGCCCCCCTCCCCCCGCTCCGGGCGCTCCCCCCCCACCCCCAGCGGCCTCCCACCCGCCCGCCCCGAGCAGCTCGTCGGCGAGCCGCCGCACCGCCTCGGCCTCGCCCTTCTCGCGCGTGAGCAGGAGGTCGCCGACGCGCTCGCTGGGGGCGGGGAGGCCGTGCGCCTGCTGCTGCTGCTGCTGCTGCTGCTGCTGCTGGTGAGCCTGCACCTGCTGATGCTGCTGCTGCGGCTGGTGCGCCGCCGCGTGCCCGGCGGCGGCGGCCGCGCCAAACAGAGCGCCGAACGGGCCCGCGGCGGCAGCGGCGTTCTGCTGCGCGGCGCGGCGTCGCTGGCGCTCCTGGGCCTCGGCGGCACCCGTGCGCTTCTCGGGAGGGACGCCCGCGAGCTTCTCGAGCAGGGCGATGCTTATCTGTTGGTTGTTTTGGGGGGAAGAGGGGGCGATTCGGTTTTTGTACAAATTGGGAAAGAGGGGGTTGTTTGTGCGCGATCCGCGCGATCCATGCCCTCGTCGGCGACGTAGATGCGCGCGTCCAAACTCTATCTGGGCGTATGGGGCAGGCGCACAAAGGCGACGCGGCGGCCCGACGACGAACAAACCGATGAGCCTCACCCTGATGCCGCCCGCCATCGTTTTTCGGGGGTCCCCCCGTGTGCGTTTAGGGTTGAGGCGAGCAACACGTGGAAGTGAAATCTTGAATGGGTGGCTTGACAGCGCGTGTGCAAATCACAAATAGGGGCAGCGCGCGGCTCAAGGGGGAGAGGCCGCCATCGCCGTCGCCGTCGTCGCCGCCGTCGCCGCCGTCGCCGCCGCCGCGACGCCGCCGCCGCCTCCGCCACTGCTGCGCCCTCCGCTCGACCCCCTGCCGCCTCCACCGCCACCACCGCCACCACCACCGCCACCGCCACCGCCACCACCGCCGCCGCCACGCCCGCTGTACCCGCGCGCCCTGTACCCTCCGCCCTGCCGAGGCGGCCCATCGCCATCGGGGCCGCCGTTGGCCGAGTCGCCGCGGCCGCCGCCGCGGCCGCCGCCGCCGCCGCCGCCACCACGCGCGCCCGAGAAACGGCCGCGGCCGCCACCGCCGCCGCCGCCGCCGCCACCGCCGCCGCGCGAAAAGCCGCGGGGGGCGCCTCTGCCGCCGCCGCCGACGCCGCCCGTCCGCCACGACCCCCCGTCGTGCGTCGCGGGAGCAGCAGCAGGGGCAGCTGCAGCGGCGGCCTCGGCGTCGTAGAGGGCCGCCTGCTCCACCTCGTCCGCCCAGTTGGTCGAGACCGTGGTGGAAATCAGAGGAGGGAGGGGCGGCGGGGGCAGGGGGGGAGCGCCGGCCGCGGCGGCAGGCGGCACGGCGCCGTTGCCAATGGCGGCGTCGGCGCGCGGGGCGCCTCGGCCCCGTCCGCCCCCGCGCCCGCCCCGGCCAGCAGCGCGCCCGTTGCCCGCGCGGCCGCCCTCGGCGCCGTCGGCGCGCCCGTTGCCCGCGCGGCCGCCCTCGGCGCCGTCGGCGCGCCCGTTGCCCGCGCGGCCGCCCTCGGCGCCGTCGGCGCGCCCGTTGCCCGCGCGGCCGCCCTCGGCGCCGTCGGCGCGCCCGTTTCCCGCGCGGCCGCCCTCGGCGCCGTCGGCCGCAGGCCCGCGGCCGCTGCGCGCCTGCTGCCCGCCACCTCCGCCGGGCCCGCGGTCGCGGGGCGCCACCGGACGCGGCGGCCTGTCGCTCTGTCGGCGCTTGCCGCCGCCGACGACGCCGCCGCCGCCGCCGACGACCCCGGTGGCCGCCGCCGCCCCGTCCCCGTCCTCCCTCGGCTGCTTGTGCTGCTGCGGGCGCGGCCCCTGCTGCCGCCAAGGCGGCGGCTTGCGCTGTTGCAGTTGCTGCTGCTGCGTCTGCCGTTGCTGCCGCTCCGCCCTGGGTTTGCGCTGCGGCTGCCACTGCCCTCCCGCCTCGTCGTCGGCCGCGCCCTCTGCCGCCGCCGTCGCCGCCCGCTCATGCTTCTGCTGCTGCTCGTCCTGGCCCGGGTCCTCCTCCCCGTCCCCCTCGTCCTCCCCTTCATCCTCCTCGTCCTCGCCCGCGCGCCGCTCGCCCATTGCCACCCGCAGCAGCTGCTGGTACAGCGACTCGTCCTCGCCGGGCGCCGCGGGCTTGCCGCCGCCGGTGCCGTTGGCGGCAGCGGCCGCCGCCTTGGCCCCCGCCGCCTCTGCCGCGGCCCGCGCTTCTGCGACCGCCGCCGCTCCCGCTGCCGCCTCGGCCGACTCCTGGTCGTGGGCGCGGCGCGCGGCGCGGCGGGCGTCGGCCACCTGCCTGCGCAGCGTCACCTCGCAGTGCCCCGCCTCCAGCGGCCGCAGAACCTGGACGCCGCCCGCGCCCGTACCCGAGCCCGCGGCCGACTGCGCTCCCTCGGCGACGGCAGGCAGCAGGCGCGAGGCCGAGGCCGCCGCGCCCGCCGCCGCCCCCCCGCGTTGTTCCCGCCGCCCCTCCTCGCGCTGCTGCGGGAAAAAGTCGACCACCACCACCGACACGTCGTCCCTCAGGCCCCTCGGCCCCTTGACCGCCAGCCGCGCCGCGTGCGGCGCCGCGCGCGCCGCGGGCATCCCCCGCAGCGCGTGCAGCAGCGCCCGCGGGCCCATGCCCTTGGGTGGCGCCAGGCCGTCCCACACGCCGTCGCTGGCGATGACGAGGCGCGCGCCGCCCGGCGGGAGCACGGCGACGCGGACCTCGGGCACGGCGCGGGCGACGTCGCCGGCCGAGGCGTCGCCGATGGTGCGCGACATGGCGAGGCCGCCGGGCCACAGGCGCGGGGGTCCCGCGGGCTTGCCGTCGACGGACGACGGGGCGACCTCGGCTGCGCTTGTTTTTTGTGTGTTTTGTGTGTTTGGGTTTGTGTGTGTTCAAGGAGGTCCGGTGGTTTGTGAGATCGATGAGGACGACTGCGGATGAACAGAAAGAGAGAGAACGAGGAAAAGGATGAGCGTCGGCGCCAGCCAACAAGGGAGCGGCGGCGTGAGAAAAGAAAGGGGAGCGCTGGGCCGCCCCCCGGGGGAAATAACCACGAGGGGGCGCCGACGGGGGCCAGTCTGGCACCGTTTTTGACAGGACAGCTCGCACTGGGGGTTGTGTATAAGCGGGCGCTTGCTTCGAACGGTGCGGAACAAGGGATGGAGGGGGGGACGGCAGGGGCCAAGCGACAAAGAAGGACCCGGCTTCTCCGCTGGCAAACTTGAACAGGACGAACCAAAAAACAAAAACCGATGCAAAAAAAGCGACTCACCTCCCTCTGCCAGCACGCGCGCCCGCTCCGACGGCGAGTCCTCTAGCCGATGGTTCCCGCTCATCTGCACAACCTCCTTTCCCGTGTCCAAAAAGGCGTGCGAGTCGCCGACCGACCCGACTGCGAGCACAAACCCGGCCTGCAGCGCCAGCGTGGCGGTGGTGCCGGAGGACGGGTGGCGGCGGCGGCACTCGGCGTCGGCGGACGCAAACCCCTCGCGGAGGGCCCAGGGGAGGGCGGCGGCGAGGGCGTCCTGGGCGCGCCAGGCGGCGGCGGTGGCGGCGCCGCTTTGGTCGGCGTCGTGCTCGCCGTCATCGGTGCCAGCGCCGCCGCCGCCGCCGTTCTGTGCTGCCGACGCCGCCGCCGCCCCCGCCGCCGCGCCGTTGTCGGGCGTTGGCGGCGTCGGCAGCGAGAGGGCGCTGCAGCGCTCGGCCGCGCGCGCCACGTGCGGCAGCAGGTGGCGCGCGGCAAAGGCGGACGCGGCCTTGCCGCCGTGACCGTCGAAGATGCCGTAGGCGCTAAACGCGCACGAGGCGGGCGGGACAGAGGGGCGGCCGCCGTCGCCGTCTCCTGCTGCGCCTCCCTCGTCGCCGTCGCCGTCGCCGCCGCCGCCCCCCTCCTCGACGAGCAGAGCAAACACGTTTTGCGGCGCGAGCAGCCACTTGTCCTCGCCCTTGCCCGGGACGGCGCGGCTGGCCACCTCATGCGAGACGGGCGCGAGGCCGAGCAGCGGCGAGGGCGCCGGCGCGGAGGGAAGAGCCGCGGGCTCGGTCGCTGCCGCCGCCACCGCCGCCGCCGCCCCTGCTGCCGCCGCCGCGTCGTCTGGCTGCGGCGGCGACGACGCCACTGCCGCCACCGCTGCCGCCGACTCGTTCGTCTGCTTGTCGTGGCCGTGGAGAAAGCACACGGCCAGGCGGCGCTCGCCAAAGGAGGGCGCTGCCGGGGGCGGCGGCGGCGACGAGGACAAACGGGCGGCAGCAGCAGCGGCGGCGGCTGGGGGCGGCGAGGCCAGCGCGGCGACGGCGGCGGCGGCAGCGGGTCGCGGCGACGGCGACGTCGGCGCCGGCGCCTCGCTTGCTCGCTCGACGGGCGGCGGCCCTCTGGCCGACTCGTCGTCCTTGGCGCCGCCGCCGCCACCGCCGTCGCCCCCGCCGCTGCCCAGGATCTCCTTTCTCCTGAGCGACTGGCGCTTCTTCTTCTCTCGGCGCCGCGCCGCCTTGGCCGCCGCCGCCGCCGCTCCCCCGTCCCCGTCCCCGTCGCCGTCGCCGCCCCCGCTGCTCCCTCCGGCGTTGTCGCCGCCGTGCTTGGCTCTGTGATTTTTTTGCGGGATGTGGTCGAGGTATGTGTGTGTGAGAGACGGTGCTGTCGCGCGCCGTCGCGGATCGCCCGCGCGCGAAAGAGGGCGTGACTGTGTTTGGGGAGGGCACTTGCACACCTTTCCTGGCCGCGCTCGGCCTCCTCCGACCCCTCCTCCTCGGTGTCGAGGGCCACGAGCGCGTCAAAGGCCGATCCCATGCCGGTCTTCAGCGCGCCCACGGGCGCCAGCTGCATCGTGTTGGAAAGGAGAGAGGGGAGGTTTTTTTTGATGGTGGATGTCTTTGTTCAAGTCCGTCTTGCGCTTTCTCTATGATGCTGGTGATCGTGGGTGTCCAGATCGTGGATGTGTGCGATAGGACGGGCTTCCTCGTCTCGAGAGATGAGCAAGAGAAGCACGGCGCCCCCGGGCGGCGCCAGGGCGCTGGCCTCCGCGCCGCTTCGCCCCGGCCACCGCCTCACCGCCCGCCGCCCGCCGCCAGCAACGACTGCTGCTGCTGCTGCTGCCGCTGCTGCTGGTGGTGGTGCTCCGCGCACGTGGACGAGGCGCCCCCGCCCCACCACCACCAGGCGTGCGACCGCGGCACGCCCATCGGCACCGCGACCGCGAAGCCGTCCGACCCCCCTCCCGCCAGCGCCTCCTGCAGCGCCCGGTCGATCCGCGCTGCCTCGGAACGCAGCCTCGCCGCGACGCTCGGGCACAGCGCCCCGGCGTCGGCGCCGGCGTCGACAGCCGACGCCGAGCGCGACATCAGGCGCGGGAACCACTCGAGCAGGAACGCGAGGCAGCTGCGGCGCCGCAGGGCGCTCGCCAGCAGGGCGTCCCGCGCCGCCTGGCCCCCCGCCCGCCCGCGCTCGTGCTCGGCGGCCGGTCCCTGCCCCCGCTCCCGCCCCGGCCCTGGGAGGAGGTCGAGGCTCTGGGCGGTCGCGCGCGCGTAGTCGACGGCCAGCTCCGGGCGCTCGCGCAGCCAGCGGATCAGGGCTACCTCGACGGCGCGGTAGTCGGCGGCCACGGACGCGAGCGGCGTGCGGGCGGCGGCAGCCGAGGATGGCATCGAGGACGCCGCCGCCAGCGAGGACGGCGGCTCGCCTGCTCGCGCGAGCGCCGCGCGCGCAACGGCCAGCGCAAACAGAGAGTCTATCACTTCCGACGCTCCGTGCACGGTCGAACCCAACTGACCGAGCTCGGCCGCACATCCGCTTATGCTGTCGCCGCCGCCGCCGCCGCCGCCGCCGCCGCTGCCGCCCGCCGGTCGCCGCCGCCGCAGCTGCCTCGCCACCTGCAGCCGGCACTTGTCCGCCTCGCCGCCCGCCGACGCGGCAACCACGACTAGGTGCCTGGCCAGCGCGCGCCCGCAGTACAGGCGGCACCAGGGGCTGACGGCGGGCGAGGCGGAAGCGGCCGCGGAATCAGCGGCATAGTGCTCGGCGCCCGCGTCGGCGCCGCCCGCAGCGTCCTCGGCGGCCGCAGATAGCAGCGGCCAGCGTGCGAGGGCGAGCGGCCGCCACAGCTGGCGCGAGCCCGACAGGAGCGCGCGCATGCGTCGGTCCTGCACGGCGACGCACGCGACGTCCGCGGCGCGCAGGTGGCTGTGGGTTGTTTTTGTGGGTTTTTGTTTTGCCGCGTTCGTGTGAGGAGGACCCACCAGGAAAACAGGCTGCCGGTCTCTTTGTGTGCGCGCGCTCCCCTGCCAGATAAGCACGCGCCACAGCGCATTGCGAATCACCTCAGGATCAGGATGAGCACGTCGTCGGGCAGGTCCGACAGGGTCGCGGCGGCTGGGGGCCTTTGCGTCTGGGAGGGAGGGAGGGAGCACGGAGCGATAGCCATTGTTTTTCAGTTTGGTTTCGTTCCGCATCGGCGACCCGCTCAGAACGCGCGTTGTACGTGCCGTGGATGCATGCCTAAACCTTGCGAGATCGGTGACAGTAAGTAGCCGATTGTCCGTTTGGCAGAATTCACACTGTGAAGGAGAGGCTTGGGGAAAACTTTTCCCGGAAAAGGAAAAGGAATTCACCCCCCCAACCGCCGCCGACCGCCAGACCGCCGACCCGCGCCCCCCGCCTCGCCTCGCCCCTCTCCGCTCGTGGATGCCGGGTAGGGAGCACCAGCCCGCCCGGCACGCCGCGCGCGGGCCACGTCACCACCCCTCCTTCACAAAACCCACCACCCCACGCCTCACCCCTCACGCCGCCGCGCCGCCACCCCCGACCGGCGGCGGCGCCCGCCCCATGACCACCCGGTGCCGGTGGTCCGACGGCGCCTCGACCACGTCGAGGAAGCCCGCCCGCCTGAGCGCCGCCGGCAGGTCAAAGGCGTAGTAGTCGTCCGACCACGGCTCGGTCGACTTCATGAGCGTGAAGACGAGCGCGGGCAGGTTCTGGATCGTGGCCGACTGGGGGTCGTTGTCCGAGAAGCACAGGACGCCCGTGCCGGGGGCCAGCAGGCGGCGCGCCTCGGCGCAAAAGGCGTCCATGGCGCGGCCCGGGCATTCGTGCGCGACAAAGTTGAAAGCGACCAGGTCGAACGAGGCGTCGGGAAAGGGGGCGCGCTCGGCGAGGCCGTGGACGAAGCGCGGGCGGGTGAGGGTGCGGGGGGCGGCGCGCGCGCCCAGGAGGGCCGGGTCGTCGGCGTCGTCGTCGCCCTCGTCGTCGCCAGCGGCGTCGTCGTTGCCCTCGTCGTTGCCGCATTTGCCGCCGTCCGCCGCCGCTCGCCGCCGCCGCCGCCACCGCCGCCGCTCCTCGTCCTCGGCCACGGCTAGGAAAAAGGGGGACAGATCCAGCCCCACGAGCGACTCGAGCGCCCGCGGCCCCCCCTCTCCCCCGCCGCCCTCCTGCCCGTGGGCCTCGCGCGCGCCGAACGCCTCCTCGAACTCGGCCCCCAGCCACCGCGTGCTGATGCCCGTCGAGCAGCCCACGTCCAGGACGCGCCGGACGGGCGGGGGCGACGGGGCCGCCGCCGCCGCCGCCGCTTCCGCACCCGCACCCGCACCCGCACCCGCACCTGCCCCGGGGCCGCCGCCGCCGCCGCCGCCTCTGTCGCCGCCGCCGCCGCCCCTCCCCCTCCGCCCGAGGGCGTACTCGCGCACGGCGCCCGTGATCTGCCGGCGCATCTTGGCCATGGCCCAGCCCGCGAACGCCGCCTCGGACGCCGCCGGGGACTCGCCGGCGCCGCCGCTGCCCGGGGCGGCGTCGGGGCCAAGGCCCGTGAGGGCGGCCGGCGGCGGCGAGCGCGGCGGCGCCAGCGGCGCCTCTGCGGCAAACGTGCGCATGGCGACGGCCAGCGAGGCGGGCTCGACCTCGAACGCGGCGGCCCACTCGAGGTTGCCGCGCTCATAGCTGTGGAAGGGGACGAGGTAGTAGTCGGGGTAGGGCGAGGCGGAGGTAGAGGCGCTCTCGGAGGCAGAGGAGGCAGAGGCGGCTTGACCCCCCTCCTCGTCGCCGTAGGGCCCCATGCCGAGGCCCGAGGCGGCGGCGAATTCGAGCGCCAGCGGCGCGAGGCGGGCGCGCCGTCGGCGCTCGAGCGCGGCGACGTGCGCGGTCCAGTCGACGCCGCGCTCGCGGGCGGAGCGCCGCATGGCGCCCTTGGCGAGAACGCGCATGGCGCCGAAGAGCAGCGGGTTGGCGATGGCGCCGTTGACCGCGCGCGACAGCAGCGAGTCGCCGGTCCAGGCAGGTTTAGCGCGGACGGCGGTTGGTGCGGGGGGCGGCGGCGCCGGCGTCGGGGCTTCTGTCTGCGGCGGCGCGGCGCGGGCGGCAACGGCGGGGCGGGGGCGCGTGGTGGTTGCCCCTGGTGCGGCGCGTCGCTCCGATGCTGCGGATCTCATGCCTCGATGCTGCATTTGAAGGTGCGCCATTTGCAGCAGTGGCTTGTTGCTCTTGTTGATTGCCGGGTGGAGACAAGAGGGAGATGGAGTTCGAGTCGCTCTCTCTCTGCCTCACCCGTGTTCTCGCGGCTCCTCTCGACTACGATGCGATCAGATAGGGGAGATGGTCGGTACGATTTTGAGGTGGGAACGTGTTCAGCGACGGCTGCTCTTCAGGGCTTGGCCAAGGTTGGCCGTCGATCTCGTCGAGCGCTGCGTCCGTCGACGGGCACCGGCGCCCTCTGCGCGCAAAAGACCGAGCGCGCGTTCTTCGGCTGCCGCCAGTCGACATTGTCGTTTTTGCTTCAATTCTTGTTTCAACGCTTTCTTGTGCGTGTGTACATCCACAAGACCATCGAAACCCACCCGTCGCGCCTCGCAAGAAGCGCTTGAGAACGGGCGGAATCCCCGCCCTCTCTCTCCTCCCGTTCGGTTTGCTCCCTCGTCCCGAGAGCAAGCAACCGGCAGCAAAAGCACAACAACAACAGCAGCGAGGCCCCCAGCCTGCTGGCTTCCTAAACAAGCGAGAGTCGCGTGCGCCGCGGGCGAAGCAAATATGGCGACGGCGCTCGCGCGACGCCGCGTCAGCCCGACGACGAGCAGCAGCCTCGCCACGGGCGCCGCCCTCGCCAGCGGCCTGCTCGCCTCGTCCTGCTGCTTGCTTCAGCTCGCCCTCAACGCCGCCTCCATCGGCTGCGCGGGCTTTTCCGCCCTCACCCCCTACCGTCCCCTCTTCCGCGCCCTCACCGTGACGTCGCTCGCCGCCCTCGCGCGCCGCCAGGGGCTGACCGACCGGCGGACGCTGGCGACCGCGGCCGCGGCCCTGGCGCTGGCCGCGAGCTCGGACGTGCTCGCCGCCGCCAACCGCGGCCCCGGGCTCGCATCAGCGCCGTCGTCGTCGTCGTCGTCGTCGGCCCTGCTGCCGCTGCTGCTGCCGCCGCTCGTGGCCGCGCCGCTCCGCCGCGCGCTAAGCCCTCTGCTGCCGCCCGGTCACTACGTGCGCGCTCTGCTGGACGCCGCGTGCGGAGCGATCACCCCTTCTTCTTCTCCCTTTTCGTCGTGTTCATCTTTGGCGGCACCGCCATTACCCTCGCCGCCCCTCGCGAAAGGCGAGTCTCGTCGCGTCGTCTCCCTGCGCCTGAAGGGCGTGCGGTGCGAGGCGTGCGCGGCGAGGGTGAAAGGGGCGCTGGCGGCCGTGCCCGGCGTGCGCGAGGCGCGCGTCGACGTAGAAACGGGGGAGGCGGTGGTTTATTACTACGACCAGATTGATGAGGACCGCAGGGAAGAGAATGGGGGCAGGAGAGGCGGCGGCGCGGTCGGTAGGCTCGTCGCGGCGGTCGAGAGGTTGGACGCGGGGTACGAGGCCGAGCCGGTCGAGGCGACGACAGCGGCGGCGGATTGAGCGGGCGAGGCGGCGGCAGCGGCGACAGCGGCAGCGGCGACGAGAGCGGCGACGGCAAGCGTCAAGCGCGCGCAAACTTAAACTCAGCGCCCTCCTTGTTCGCGCATTTTTATCAACACCATGTACTTCTAATCCTAGTTTAGGCAAGGGGCCTTTCCCCGCTCCTCTTGCACTTGAACGTCTCGAGAATTTTTGCGCACTGCTCACGACACATCAAAAAACCGATTCGTCCTCTTTTGCCGATCGCGCGCACGCACGCACCAGCACGAGGGGCAGGCAACAACGACAACAATCTCACGATCCCATGGCGTGGACCCTGCCCGCCGACCCGTCCGACGTGCTCCCCTTCGGGCGCCCGGTCGACCCCTCGCGGCTGACCGAGGCCTGTGTGCGCCGGCACGCCCGCCTGCTGCTCGACGGCGTCGTCGCGTGCGCCGGCGGCCGAGAGGTGAGCGTCGCCGCGGTGCCGGCCGTGCGCGGGGGCGGCGGTGGTGGCGGCGGCGGCGGTGGTGGTGGTGGGGCCGTGGCCGGCAACGGTGGTGGTGGTGGTGCTGGTGCGAGCAATGGAGGCGGCGGCGAGGAGCCCGTGCTCCTCGAAGACGAGGAGGCCGACGGAGGGGGCAGAGCGGCGTCCGCCGGCCGCGCGCAGCAAGCGGCGGCCGTGGCGGCCGGTCCTCCCGGCGGCGACGACGGCGGCGGCGGCACAACGCGCGCGCAGCGGTACCTAGAGCGCGCGATGGAGCTCGCGGCTGGGCGCAGCGTGCAGCTCATCCTGCCGTCCGCAGCGCCCCCGCCCGCGCCCGCCGCTCTCGCCGACGGCGCCGCCGCCGACGCCGACGCCGACGCCAATCGCCCGCCCGCCTCTGCCGACCCGGCGCCGCTCACGCACCCCGACCCCTCGAGCGACCCGGACGCGCGCGTCCTTCGCGCCAGCGCCAAGGGCTCCTCCTCCGACTCGTACGAGGTGGTCGTGCGGTTCGGCCGCGCGGGCATCGCGCACCACGGGTGGGGTGACCACGGCGACGGCGGCGGCGACCCGAGCGCGGCGCCGCTGTTCCCAGTGCCCCCCTACAGCCCGCCGCACTCGTGCTCCTGCCCGAGCGGCCAGAAGGACCCCGTGTGCAAGCACGCGCTCGCGGCGCTGCTGCTGCTGGCGCGGGAGAACGAGCGGCGCGCGGTGGTCGCGGGGGAGGGGCAGCTCCAGAAGAAGCGGCCCCGCCCAATCTCGGACGCAGAGGGCGCCGGCGGCGAGGAGGAGGACGAGGACGACGAGGACGGAGCGGAGGAGGACGCCGGCGCGATACCCGTCTCCCCCTCGCCCGCGGCGGTGGTGGACGACGACGCGCACCTGCGGTACCGGCAGGTGGAGCGGCGGCCGCCCGGCGCGTCCCGGCGCCCCTCGGCGTCGCCCGGTTTGGACGGCCCGTCGGCGCGCTCGGTCTCTCCGGGCGCAACAGCGTTGCCGCCGCCGCCGCCGCAGAGAGAGCGAGAGGACCACCGCCACCCGGTCCTGCCCGCCGCGCTGCTGTCGCAGGCGCGCAAGCACCAGGCCAGGCTCGAGGCCGCGCGCGCGCCCCCAAAGTCGCCGGCGGCGCGCCCCCAACCGGCCCCCAAGCAGCGCGCGGGGGGACGCACGGCCAGCCCCAAGGCGGGCGCGGGCTCAACGGGCGCGGGCCCAACGGGCAAGGGCAAGGCGGCGGCGGCGGCGGCGGCGGCCCTCGAGGAGGCGCCCTCCCTCGGCGGCATGCCCCCGGGCCTCCGCACGGCCACGGGCCAGGAGGCCGCGCGCGTGCCCGTCGCCGAGCTCAAGGCCTGGGCGCTGCGGCTGCTGGGGGAGCTGCGCGCGGCGCGCGCCGCGCGGCGCGCGGCGGGCGCGGAGGAGACCGAGGAGGAGCGGGCCGAGGAGCAAGCAGACAGGGAGCACCTGGCGGCGGCGGCACAGGCGGCGGTAAAGGCGGGGGTCGCTGCGGCCCTGCCGCCGGCGTCGGGCGGAGGAGGAGGAACAGCAGCACCAGCAGCAGGGGCAGGATGGGGGGGAGGACGAGGCGCGGCGCAAGGGGGCGGGCGCGCCGCGGCGGCGGCCGCCGCAGCCGCAGCCGCTGCCGCTGCCATGCCGCCGCCACCGCCGCGCATCGACTGGGGCGCCATCATGACGGGCGCCGGCGGCGGCGACGACGAGGACGGGCTCGAGCTAGACTTGAGCGCTGCGCTGGCCGCGGCGCGGCGGCGGCCGGGGGCGACGGCGGTCGCGGCGGCGGCGGCCCCTCTGGCCCCGCCCGCCGCCCCTCGGCCCGCGCCGCTGCTGCTGCCGCCCGTCGCGCCGCCTGTCGCGCCGCCGGTCGCGCCCGCCTCAGCAGCGACGGCGCCGCACTACGCGACGCAGGCCACTCAGGCGACGCAGCCGTACCATCAGCCGCACACGCAGGCGTCCGTGCTGGGCGCAGCCGGGGCCCGAGAAGGAGGCGGAGGAGGAGCGGCGGGAGCGGGCGCCGCAAAAACCAACGCCGGCGTCGCGCCCGCCCGCAATTTCCTGCAGGACTTTTTGGACGCCCCGCCCGACGAGCTGTCCGATTGAGACGACTTGCTTTCGCGAAATATGCGCGACAGATGCACAGTGAGACACGCACGTATCCCTCCAGGCCCCCCGAAACAACCAGAAAAAACAAAAAGAACGTCGGCGCCGCGGTTTCATCTCGCCGGCCCATCAGAACATCTCACGTCACGCCTTTTCTTTGCCGCCGCCGTTGTCCCGCTTCTCCTCCGCGCGATTCTTCGTGTGCTCGTACGCGTACGTGTCGGCCGCCTCGCGCACCGAGCGCCGCGCCGCCTCCAGCGGGTGCACGGCGCCTTGCTGCCCCTCCTTAGCGCGCCCCGCCCCCGCCCCCCCGCCCGCCACAGTTGCCGACGCGAACCGCACGCCCTGCAGCACGTCGAGCGCTGGCGCCACGTCGCGCGCCCACGACATCAGCGCCGCGCGCCAGCCGCAGGCGTGAAGCAGCAGCAGCTGGCGCGCCACCAGCTTGGGCTTGAGGCGGGCCGCGGCCCGCTCGGCGGCGGCGCGGCGGCGGGCCGCGCTCAGGGCGGGCGGGAGCGGGTCCGGCGGGTCCGGCGGGCCGGGCTTGGGCGCGGGCGCGGGGCCACGCAAGGCCGTCGGCCACTCCTGCGACGGCGGCGGCAGCGCGCAGCTGTACCAGAAAGCCGCGCGCGTGGCGTGGGAGCGCTTGGAGGAGGCGGCGGACTCGACGATCCACAGCGCCGCGAGCGCCTCCAGCTCGCCGCCCGCGCCTGGCTTGTCGCCGCTGCCCCCGCCTCCGCCCTTGCCGCTGCTGTCGCCCCCGGCGCTCTCGCCGGCCGACCCACCACCCACAAGCGCCTTGGGCGTCACTCCGCAGCGCGCCAGCAGAGCGAGCACGGTGGCCAAGGTCGCGTCCAGGCGTTTGTCCGTCGAACCCAGTGCGCCAGCTGGCGGCGCGTCCTCGTCCTCCTGCTCGACGCCAGTGCCGCCGCTGTCGCCGCCGCACCCGCCGCTGCCGCCGCCGCCGCCGCCGCCGACAAGCTCCGTCTCAAAGGGCAGGTGGTTGCACGAGTAGAGCATGCCCAATACGGCGCGGAACCTCCCCTCGCGCAGGCGTCCGCGCTTCAGGATGAGCGAAAGGAGCGCGTCGGCGAGCTCGGGAGACGGCGAGGCGGGCGGCGGCGGCGGTTGCGGCGGCGTGAGCGGCCCAAGCGACGAGCGCGACGGCAGTGGCGGGCCGATGGGCGGCAGCAGCAAGAGGCGAAGGAGCGAGGGGCCGGGCCGGCGCGGGGCGCTGTGGGCCGTCGGCGGAGTCTTGGCCTTGAGCCGCAAGTGGGTTTCGGCGGTTGCGGGCGGTTGGACGGACTGGGCGGGCCGCTGCTGCTGGGGCGGCGCGGCGCAGGCGCCGAGGATGGCGCGGTTCGCCGCCCGCACCAGTTTTGCCGCTCGAGATTTTTTGGAGGGCATCGTGGCGGCGACGGCGAGTGGGGAGAGACCGCGGAGGCGACGGGACCGGCGCTCCATAATCTGGGGCGAGCGGGTCGGGACCAAACAGTGGTGGGTTTTTCGTGCAGCGTCGATCAAAATAAATACTTTCGTTCAACCGCCAGCGGCGCCGCAAAAAAAAAGCCGAAAAAATCCAATACGATACTCAGTTCCCCTCTCCCTTGTCCTCGCCCTTGGGCTTCCGCACCTTTCTGAGCTTGCGCGGCGACGGCAGCGACGACCGCAGCTGCGGAGACGCGAGGACCGCCGCGACGGCCGCGGCCTCGGCGGCGGCCGTGCCCAGGACAATGGCAGCGGCGGCGTCGGTATCGGCGGCGCCGGCGCCGCTTGCCGCGGAGTTGTCGGCGCCGGCGGCGGCAGCGGCGCGCGCGCCCCCTTCTGCCCGCCCTCCGTCGCCCCCGACCAGCCACCACGCGTCCTCGACGTCGCGCCCCACGGTCGGGTCCTCCACGAACCCGCCCGCCCGCCTCCTGGCCTCGTCGGCGGCGGCCCGCTGCTCGAGCTCCTGCGCCGCCGCAAAGGCGTCGCCGCCGGCCGTCGCCGCCGCCTGCTGCGCCGCGCGCCGCGGGTTTTGCGGCCGCCCGTCCTCGGCGCGCCGGATGGCAAACCACGCGGCGGCGACGGCCTTTGGCAGGCGGTGCAGGGCGTACAGGGACTGCATGACCTCGGCGCCCGGGTAGGGAGTGCGCGCGTACACGGCCTCGAGCGTGCGCGAGACCTCTGCGGGCAGGCGCCGGAGCGCCGCCGACGCCGCGGCCGCCACGCGAGGCGCGGGCAGCGCCGCCTTGTCGCCGCCGCCGCCGCCGCCGCCCGCGCCCGACCAGGCGCCGTCGCCGTCGTCGCCATCGCCGCCCTCTCCTCCTGGGCCATAGTCGTCCGGCCCGCCGCCCGCCTCGCCACCCGCCCCCGCCGCCCCCGCTACCCCCGCCGCCGCCGCCTTTGCCGCCTTTTTCATCAGCGGCACGGCGCGGCCGCGCTCCCCCGGCGCCATGCCCCTGAGCTCCTCGGCCGCCTCGGACAGCAGCGCCCTGCGGTCGGCCTCGGGGCGCGCCGCAAACGCCTGGAACCAGTCGAGGACGGCGCGGCGGTCGACGCCCAGGGCGTCCGCGAGCTGTCCGACGGCGACGCGCCGCTTGCCGGCGGCGTGGGCCATGGCGAGGCGCCGCTCCTGCCAGGGCTCGAAGAACGGCGCCCTCTGCCGCGCCTCGCGCGGTGCGGCCGGGCCGCCGCCATAGCCGCCGCCGCCATAGCCGCCGCCGCCGCCGATCCCGCCTCCGGTCGCCGCCAGCTGTTGCTGCTGCAGCTCCCTGACCTCCTCGAGGGTCATGTCGCTCCAGCGGCGGGTGCGCTGCACCCCCTCTTCTTCGTCCTTGTCCTCGTCCTCGTCGCCCCGGCGGCGGCCGCTGCCGCGCCCCCCGCGCCCCCGGCCGCCGCCGCCCCGCGCGCGCTCGCCGAGCGGCGGCGGCGGCAGCGGCGCGGCGGTCGCGGCAAACGGCGGCGGCACCGAGCCACGCAGGGCCGCGGCGGCCGAGGCGGCCCAGCCGGGGACCTCCCCCTTGCCAGCGCCACCGGCATCGCGGGTGGCCGATGGGTCCAGGAGGTGCAGCGGGCGGAGCTTTTTCAAGGAGGGGGAGCAGGGGACGCCGCCTGCCGCCCGAGCCCCCTGGGTCGCGCCGGCACGCGCGCTGATCGCCATAGCACAGATGAGACGAATAGTTGCCGGTCGGCGGATTGAACCGGCACTAACGCGGAGAAAATACGCGCGCCAATGAGTGTCGGAAGGCCTGGCGGCTGTTCTCGCGCTCTCGCGTTCCGTCACGCTCTCTCTCTCTCTCTTCCTGTGAGACCGCTAGACCAATGCGTTAAAAGGTTGTATGTGTTGGAAACCCCGCTTAGACGAAAGTCGCTGCGATTGTATTGCGCTTAGACAGAGCCGCGGGAGGTAAAGGGCGAGACGCGAGCGCGTTGAGCCGGCGGCGCCCCGACAACAAACGCCGCGCTCCACCCCCCCGCATAATCGCGGGGGGGTGGACTTGCTTCCCCCCCCCCTTGGTGATCGCTTTTCAAACCCCGTTCTTCGCGCCGGGCGCCCCGGCCCCCGCCGCCTTGAGCGCGCCAAACAGCTGCGCGGTGCCCCCGACCTGCTTCGTCGCCGCTGCCGCCAGCGACGCCTTGACGTCGCCGACGATCGCCTTTCTGGCGGCGGCGATCGTCTGCGCCGCCGCCTCGCGGTCCTCGACGTACGTTGGCGGGTCGGCCGACAGGAACGGGTTGCGCTGGGGGTCGGCGAGCAGCTTCTTGAGCTCCTTGAGGCTGCCGCCAAAGGCGACGCTGACGCTCCGCTGCTGCGCCGCCGCGTAATCGGCGTCGGCCTTGGCCTGCGCCGCCTTGGCCGTCGCGCTCCTGCGCGGCGCCATCGGCGACGCCACGTCGAGCTCCCCGGGCGCCAGCTGGCGGGGCCCCTTGTTCGGGAACGTGAAGAGAGCGTCGTACTTGACCACCTCGGGCGTCAGCTTGGCCCCGAGCAGGTGCGCCTTGGCCTCGAGCGCGGCCGCGGGGCCGCTGGCCGCAGGAGGCACGCCCATGCCCAGCGCGCCGCCGCCGCCGCCGGCCACCTCGCGGTTGAGCAGGTCGCCGAGCTTGTCCGCCCCATCCATCTTCTGGTCGGCCGCCCGCTGCGCCAGCCGCGCCTTCCATCCGGGCACCAGCCGGTGCACCTTGCCCGACGTCACGAGCAGCTCCATCACGCGCGACGAGAACTCCATCGCCTGCAGCCCTTTCGAGACCCACACGGTCGACGGGTCGAGCACGCGGTCCCAGGGCACGTTGGCGGTCAGGGTGGTCATGATGGGCACCATGACCTTGGACACCTGGTTGTTGGGCACGGTCGAGGCGCGGATGAGGGGCGCGGCCTTGAGCCGCGGAAGGCCGAGCGCCTCGAATAGGCCGGCGTAGGCGGCGCCCCAGCGGCCGATGGGCGCGATCAGCGGCGACAGGCTCTCCATGAAGGGCGAGAGCGCCTCGAGGCTGGGCATCGAGGCGTTGACCTTGCGCCACTCGGTGGGCTCGAGGCCCGGGATGGCGCTCGGGGCGCGCGCGGACAGCGGCTTTATGAACTTGAGCGTCGACTTGCCCGCAGAGGCCGTCGGCAAAAACTCGGCCGCCTGGGGCGGTGGCGGCGCGTAGGGCCTCTCTGTTTTGTTTTGTGGGTGGGAATGGGGGGTTGGGGTCGTGTCGCGTCAGTCCGTGGAAGATTTGGTGGTGTTGCGTTGGTTTGTCGGGGGGGAGAGGGGGATGAGGGGCGAGATGAGAGATTCGAGAGAGGTGAGAGACTCGAGCCCTGCGGAGCCGGGTGGCCGCGCGACGACGACGACGACGGCGACGACGAGCGCGCGGCGGACGCATCGCCGACGGCGCGCGCCCCGGCAGAGGAGGGACGTTTTTCTCGGCTGCCGCGCGCACGCTGTTGCGCGCGCGTGTGAATGAGAGGGGCGCGCGCGGCTGGTCGACACCGCCACGCCCGTCTGCGCCTCTTGAGTGCGTGCCGGCGGCGATCCGCGGCCCGGTCACTTTTGCCCTGGCGAGCGAAGAAACACGGAGAAGGAGGAAAAAAAAACGTCTCCTCCTGTCGTCCTGCAGCAGCTGCTCGTCTCACCCTTTGCCACCACCGCCCCGACGAGCGCGCACGCGGCCAGTGCAACCAGTGCGTAACGCGCCATTGAGACTTGTCCTCGAGTTCCTCTCGGCGCCGCGCGTCAAGTATCAATCTCCCCCCTCCTTCGCGGAAAGAGGCCTCTGGTCGGGGACTCGAGTTTCTGTTTCTTGCCGCCGGGTGTGTTCGTGTTTTCTGCCTTTTTCACACCCGTGCGTCGTGCGTCTGTGGTTTTGACAGTGAGGACGGTATGCGAGCGCGTGATCGTTGTGGTACTTGTGTGTAAGACGGGTCGCGCAGCATGCGCGGCCGTTCGGCGTTAGGGGCTCGGCGTGCGCGAGCAGCCCGCTCGCGCACGCAGCCACCGCCACCGCCGCCGCCGCCGCCACCGCCACCGCCGCCGCCGCCGCCGCCGCCGCCGCCGGCGCGGGCGGCGACGGCGCGAGGCCCTCGAACTCGCCGCGCCGCTCGAGCGCCACCGCGTGCGCCTTGCCCGCCTCGACCAGCGCGAGCGCCCCCTCGAGCGTCGGCAGTGCCAGGCAGCCACCCCCACGCGCCGAGCCGCGGGTCCGCGAAGGGGTCCAGCACCACGACGCGGCGGGCCGCGCAGCCGCACGGTCGGGCGCCCTGGTGCTGCGGGGGGCGGCGGCGGCGGCGCGAGCAGCCCGCCCCGCGCGGCGCCCAGCAATAGATGAAGAAGCGACCCGTCGAGCAGGCTGCCCCAGCGCGTCTGAAGCGCCAGCGTGCCGTCCATGAAGAAGGGCACGTGCGCGCTGGCAGCCGCGGCCTCGATGAGCGCGTCGCGCGAGCCAAAGGCGGTGAGGCGCTCGGCCCGCAGCGGCGGCGGCGGGAGCCAGCGCCGGGAGCGCGGGGAGGGGCGGCCGGGCGGCGGCGGCGGCGGCGAGAGGGAGCGGGAGGGGGGGGAGCGCGGGCGCCAGAGCGAAAACGAAAAGGGCACGGCGGTCGGCCGCGTGACGGCGAGCGCCACGCCCGCGCGCTCTGCCCGCTCGTGCGCGTCCTCCGGTAGCAGCTCGTCCAGCCACGCGCGCACCAGGCCTCCCCACCACCCCGCCAGGGCGCAGGGCCGCAGGAGACGCGTCAAAGCGCCGACGTGTCGCCGACAAAACCGCGCAAACGAACCGCATTGCAGCCCCACCGAGAGACAGGTTCACGCGTTTTAGAGGAACGGAATAATCCGGAGGGAGTCATAGATAGAGCGAGAAAAGGGGGGTCCTTCTCGGAGAAACGACAAAAAAAGAGGGCGACGGCGCGCCCGACGACCGACCCTCGGCGGACGCCGCGCGCGCGCCATCCGCCCGCCCGCCCGCCCGCCCGCTTGCCCGCGCGCCTCTCCCCTTCAGCCCAGCTTGGCCATCACCGCCGGCGGCAGCTTGGGCATCGCCTTGGGCATCAGCAGCCCGTTGATCCCGTGCGCCCACCCCGCCCCGCACCGCACGTTGGGCCGCACGATGCGCGCCGCCTCCCCCACCGCCGGCTGCACCGTGATTCCGCCGCCGGGCGTGGCAGAGGCCACCTTGCTCACGCGCAGGGCCGGGGCCGCGGCGTTGTTGGTCTTGAGCTCCTCGCCGTTGTACAGGGCGGCCGTGGACGCGAGCTGCGGCACGATGTGGTAGTTGATGAAGGGCGTCAGCAGGTTCTTGACCACGGACGAGGGGACCTTGTTCAGCGCCTCGACCTTGATGCCCATCTTGCCGAGCGCGGCGGTGAAGGCGACGTCCGTGGGCGCAAAGATGGTCCACGTCAGCGTCGGGTCCTCGTACTGCTTGGTGAGGCCCAGGCGGTCGCCAAAGTTGCGCATGATGGAGTAGTTGGGCATTCTGGCCAGGCACTCGGCGAAGGAGCCAAAGGTGGCCGAGGGCGTGACGCGGGCGAGTTGAGGCGGCGGGTCGGCGGCCCACGCGCCGCCGGCTGTTTGATTTTTTTGTTGTTGTTTTTCCGTTTGGTTTTTGGTTGGGTGATTGGTTTTTGGTTTGGTGGCCTCGTCGGTTATGGGATGTGGGATTGTTGGTGCCCAGCGACTAGAAGGGGGCGGGGGCGGGGGGGGCGGGGGTTGGGGGCTTCTGGATGGCGGCGCGCTCGCTGCTTCCGAAGCGGCGGGCGGGCGTCGGCGGCGCGGACGGCGCGGACGGCGGCGGACGACGGCGGCGGCGGCGCTCGCAGCTGCCTCCCCCGGCATTTTCGGCATTGCCCCAGAGGCGCCCTGCATGCACCTCCACCGGCACCGGCACATGCAGCGAGAGTTGTCGTGGCATTACGCCCCGTCCCTGTCGCAGAGCACGCGCGAGAGAGCGGGAGTGGGGGGGGACGGACGGACCCTCTCCCCCTCCCTCCTGACGTCCTCTGTCCTCTGTCCTCTGTGTCCTCTCCGACGGCGCGCGCGCATGTTCTGGCCGCAATTACGACCAGCATACAGGTGCCGCATTCAGCAGCACCGCGCGCGCCGCGGGAGGTTTGCCGCGGGCGCCAACGACAAATGACACGCAAACGCAAAAGGAAAAAGGCTCTCTCTCGCAGGGTCTAGCTCTCGCCCGTGGACGAGGAGCGAAGGTCGACTCACTGCACAGCAGCGCGGCGACTGCCGCCACGAGCAGACTCCTTGTCATTGTTTGCGTATGACTTTGTGGAAAGCGCGTGTTCTGTGTGTCGGGTATCACGAGAGTCGAAAAGAATGGGCAGCGTCTGGTCTGTCGGCGTCAACGGTTTGTTTTTTCTCGCCGACGCGTTTGGCAGCGAGAGACCGGCGCGGGGGCACTGGTTGCCTCTTCTTCGTCAAAGCAAGTACACAAAAGAACCCGCGTGACCAAGGAGGAGGAGATGCCGCCGCGCTGCTGCTGCGGATGATGTCGTCTGATACACAAGCTTTACAGGAACATTCCCCCAAAATCTCTCAGGCCATAAACGACGAAACAACCGCGCTCACCCCCCAAGGGGCCAGGCACCGCTCGAGCGCCCGCGGGGCCGCCGCAAAGGCCAGGAGCAGCCCGTAGTTGGTCATGGGCAAGCCCGCCTCCTCCGCGTCCGAGAGGCGCGCGCGCATCTTCTGCGCGTCGATCATGCAGCCGCCGCAATGTACCGCGAGCGCAAAGCGGCGGCCCGCCTTGTCGTCGCCGCCCGCGGTGGCCTCGGCGCCTTCGCCACCGCCACCAACCAAATCGGGAAACTCGCGCCCGAACGCGTGCTCGATCTCGACCTCTCCGCCGGCGCGCTCCCGCAGCCGCTGCGGGATCTGCACCAGCCCGATGTCGGCGCACGCGGCCGTGATGCGGCTGTGGTTGCACGCCTCGGCGACGAGCACCCGGTCGCCCGGCTCGAGGGCGGCAAAGGCGCGCAGGCCCTCGACAAAGAGGGGGAGGCGGCCCCCGGACGCGCGGTTGATCATGGCGATGCTAAAGGTGGTGATGGGCAGCAGGGGGCGGGGGCTCGAGGGGGTTGAAGGGCCGCCATTTTCGCCGCTCCCGAGCGCGGCCGCCGGCACGCCGCTCCTGCCGCCTCCCGCCGCGAGCGCCCCCAGCTGTTTCCCCTCCTCCTCCTCCTCCTCTGGCACATGTTCGAGCGCCCCCAGCTGTTTCCCCTCCTCCTCCTCCTCCTCTGGCACATGTTCGAGCGTCCACGGGTGCACCACGTCGATCGCCTGCGAGTCCGTCACCAGCAGCTTGGGGCCGTCGTGCTCGAGCGCCGGGCGCAAGGCCCGCAGGAAGCGCGCGCGCTCCGCCGACCGCGCCGCCTCCCCCTTGGCGCCGCGCGCCGCCCCCAGGTCGAGCCGAAAGGCGGTCGTCAGGGCCCAGTGGCGGACCGCCTCCTCCTGGACGAGCGCCTGCGGCCTGAGGAGGCGGGCGGAGGGGGTCTCGGCGTCCATGGGGATCACCAAGAAGACGTAGCCGGGCTTGAGGGCGGGCTGGAGCAGCAGGGGGGAAGGAGGAGGGGGAGGAGCAGAGGAGGAGGAGAAGGACGACGAAAAAGCGGGACCCGCCGTGCGAGACGCCGCCGCGGTCGCTGCCGCCGCCTCCGCCGCTCGTTCGCTCTCTCGCTTGGTCGCCGCCGCCGCCGCTTTTTTGTTCTCCTCCTCGGTCGCTGCCGCCGCCAAAACCCACTCTGGCAGCGCCTTGACGCCCGGGCGCGCCGCCGACCGCGCCGCCGCCTCCGTGATCGCCGCGCACACGGCGTCGGCCACGTCGCGCGCCACCCTCGAGCCGGAGGCGCCCGTCGTCCCGTGCAGGTCGACAGCAAGCGCGAGCGCTTGCCCGCACGGGTCGAGGCAACCACGCACGGCGGCCGCCGCGCGGTAGAGCGGGTGGGACAGGTCGGGCGCCGAGGGCGAGGCGGCGGCGCCCGCGCCGCGTAGATTGAGCAAGAGCAGGGGGACGGCGCCGGCCTTGCGGGCGCGGTCGAGGACGAGCGCCTCCCAGCGCAGGGCGTCCCGCAGAGCGGTATGAGCAGCGGCAGCAGAAGCAGCAGTGGCAGCAGAGGCAGCGTGATCCACCCCGCCGCCGCCGCCGCCTCGTCCTCCCGCCGCCGCCACCGTCCCCAAGACCTCTGTCGTCGCTGTCGTCACGCCCGCCAGCCTCGCCACGTCCACCACCACCACCGCCACGTCGCACTCTTTGAGCGCCGCCAGCGCCTTGGCCCGCTTCTTCTCCCCGAGCGCCCCTTGTTCGTCCAGCCCGGCTGTGTCCAGCAGCCTGGCCGGGCCCGCGCCGTGCAGCTCGAGAAGCGTCGCGCGCACGTCGGCGGTGGTGCCCGGCGTCGCGTCCACGATCGCGGCGTCCTGGCGCGTCACGGCGTTGACGAGGGTGGACTTGCCGGCGTTCATGGCGCCAAAGACACCCACGTTGAGGCGCCGGACGTCGCTCCCGGCCGAGGGGCCGGGGGGCGGGACAGCGGAGGAGAGAGGCGGAGCAGACGAGGCCGCCCCGCAAGAGCCGCACACGCTGCCGAGCGGAGGAGGACGCGGGCGCGCCGCTGCCGCCGCCGCCGCTCCCGTACCAAACGGCCTGCTGCTGCTGGGGCTGCTGCTGCCGCCGCCGCCAAAGATGCCGCCGCCGTCGCACCCAGACGACGGGCGCGCGGACGACCAGGTCGGAGGCGAGAGCGAGACCCCCGATGATGACGACGACGTCGAAAACGACCGCGACAGTCCCGCTCCCGCCCCCGCTCCCGCCCCCGCTCCCGACGCCGCCGCTGCCCGCGCCCGCTCCTGCTCCTGCTCCCCAAAGTTGGGCGGGTCGCCGTGCTCGCCCAGCCTCAGCCGCCGCCCGATCATCTCCACGCGCGCCGCCAGGCACCGCCGGCACTCGTCCGCCGTGTCCGTCACGCAAGGCTTGCCCTCGTACAGCTGGTAGAGCCGCCGGTACCGGGTCGGCGTCAGGATGGGCATCAGCACGTTGGCGCCGCGCCGCAGCGCCACCTCGCGCCCGTTGGGGTCGATCGCTTGCAGCGCCGTGGTCGCGGTGATGTTGGCGCCGGGCAGGGCGAGGCGCGCCAGCGCGTTGACGCGGGTGGTGAGCTCGAACATCGCGCGCATGTGGCGCGCCTTGTGGTCCTGGCGGGCGGCCGAGTGGGCGGCGGCGTCTTTTTCGGAGGAGAAGGAGGTGGGAGGAGGAGGATGAGGGGCCTCGGACGCCTCGTCCAGCCCCCTTTGCTCGCCGTCTGCTCGCCGCCCCCGCCTGGCCGCCGCCCGCTGCGCCGCCCCGGCTGTGTCCTCCGCCTCCTCCCCTGCCCCGCACCACCCCGCCCCCCCGCCCACCGCCCGCCGCGCCACCTCGTCCGCCCCGACCCGGTACGCCAGCCCGCCCAGCCCGTACACCCCCTCCCAAAGGTCCGCAACAGGGGTGCCCGCCGCCGGCACGTAGGGGCCCACGCCGACCATGTTGGCGCCGCCGCCGCCGGCGCCCGCGCCCGCGCCTCCTCCGGCCACGTCTCGGAAGAAGAGGACGTCCCCGGCCAGGTCACCGAGCGTCTGCCCGGGCAGGCCGACCATCGACCCCGTGCCCAGCTGGAACCCGGCGGCGCGCGCGGACGCGAGCGACGCAACGCGCCGCCCCCAGCGCATGTCCGGCGGGTGCAGCAGGGCGTAGAGCGCCGGGCTGGACGTCTCGACGCGCAGCAGGTAGCGGCGCGCGCCCGCCGCGTACAGGCGCGCGTACTCGCCAGGGGCGAGCTCGCCGACCGACAGGGCCACGCGCACGCCCAGGCGCTGCTTCCCTTCCTCGCCCATGGCCTCGAACTCGGCGTCTGAGACGCCCCTGGCCTCGGCGTCCATGCGCGCCGTATCCGCCCGAATTGTGCGGACGGCCGACTCCAAGTAGGCCAGCCGCTTCTCTCCGCCCAGCTCGCCGCCCTGGAGCATGAGCGTCGCGATGCCGTGGCCGTGCGCCCAGCGCGCCACCTCTGCGATCTCGGCCAGAGGCATGGTGTACCGGCGCAGCGGCAGACCCGTGTCGGCGTCCCGGGGCGCGTGCTTGCGCACGCCGCAGTAGCCGCAGTCGTTGGCGCACACGTTTGAAAACTCGACGATGCCGCGGAGGTGCACAGCGTCGCCGAAGGCTTGCTCGGTCAGGTGGTCGGCGAACGAGAAGAGCGCGGCCTCGAGGTCGGCCGCCTCGGTGCCGAGGGCGGGCCGGCCGACGCGCGCATGGCCGAGGCGCTGGACGGCCGCTTCCGGGTCAGATGTAGGGGCGTCGCCGAGGGGCCAGGGCGTGGTGGCGCGCAGGAGGGTGGAGAGGGAGGCGCGGTCGAGCCGCGGGGCCAGCGCGGCGGCGTCGCCCGGCCGCAGAGAGGGGACTCCGAAAAAGGCGCCGAGGACCGAGGCGGCGCGCTCGGGCGGCATGTCGGCCTCCCAGGGGAGCTTTTTGGCAAAGTCCTGCTCGTTTTGGGGGTGAGCGTTTTGGTTTGTGATTTGGGTGTTGGTGTCTTTTTTCGTGGCAGCGGGCGGGCGGGAGACGGCGACTCGGAGAGCAAATAAGAGACGCACCTTGACGTGCTTGCGCACGCGCGTGATGACCGGGTCCGCGCTGAGGCTGCCGCCATCCGCTGCTGCTGCTGCCTCGCCCGCGCGCGTGCTGTGCGCGCGGAGGAGGAGGAGGGAGCGGCGGAGCGAAGGTCGTCGGAAGGGCGCGCCGCCGCCGCCGGCCAGCAGAGGTCGGGCGGCTGCGGCGCTCGCGGCGGCGGCGGCGGCGCGGGCGGCCGCGGCTGCCAACGCGCCGCCTGCGCCCGCCCCCCACGCGGCGAGGGGCATACCGGTCGCGTCGAGGCTGGCGGGTGGTGCGCTTTGGAGTGGGCGCGGTCAGGCTTTAAGGATTTCCTCTCCTCTCGAGCGCGGGTCTCGGAACAGTTTTGCGTTGCTGCTTCTCCCTGTGCGGGAACGTGCGCTGTTGCTGCTACTTTGTGTTTGAAAAGAGCGATGAATGCCCGCAATGAATGGTCGGGACAAGTGGGGTCGAAGAATCAAGGGGCGCCTGCGCGCCACGGACGAAAACAGGCTTCTTTTTACGAGCGGGCGGCGCGTCGAGCGCGCGATGTCGCGACGGCGACGAGGATTGCAGGTTTGCCGTTCGTTCGCCCGTCGCCGCTGATTCTTCTGGTTTCCTTCTTGTCCTCTCCCAAACACCGCACCTCACATCAACACACGCCAACTACACAATCGACGCCTCATCCACGCAAAGGCTCGATTTCATTGCGCACGCCAAGAGAGATTTTGAGAGAGGCCTCCAACTCTGGTCTCCCCTCTCTCGCTGTTCGGATCCGGGAAAACGAGCCCTGCGTTTCGATTCGCGCAAGCACCAAAACAACGCCCCCCGCCCCGCCACGCCCCGCACCATGCTGCTGTCGGGCGCGGCGCTGCTGGCGCGCGCGGCAGGCGCGCAGGCCGCGCCGGCCGTGTGCGGCGCGCTGCTGTCGCGCGGCGGGCGCCTGTCGCCGCTCGCCGCCCGCCCGTCGCCGTCGCCGTCGTCGCTCGCGCCTTCGCCCCCGCCGCCACAGCATCACCAGCAAGCCCGCGGCCTCATGTGGAGCGTCGAGCGCGAGAAGGGCCACGTCTACAAGGACCCGGACGACATCATCAACGACAAGGCGATCACGGCCGCGCTCGAGTCCACGAAGCGCGCGGCGCGCGACCCGGCCGCGGTCCGCGCCATCCTCGCGGCCGCGCGCGAGCGCGCTTTTTTGACAAACTACACGCCGGGTGGGTGGCGGTGGTGTTGGTGGTGGTGGGCGGGGGCAGCTTTGGTTCGCCTTTTTTGCGAAGGATGCAGAGGGGCGTCGCGCGCGCGATCTTGGTCCTCTTGTCTCTTTGCCGCACGCTCACCTGCCCGCCCGCGCCCGCTCAAAAACAACACCAACACCAACGCCAGGCAAGTCCGAGTACGTCGAGGGCCTCACCCTCGCCGAGGCCGCCACCCTCCTCAACGTCGACGTGCACGACCCGGAGCTCACCGCCGCCATCTTCGAGACCGCGCGCCAAATAAAAGCGCGCATCTACGGCAACCGCATCGTGCTGTTCAGCCCGCTCTACTTGGCGTCGTGGTGCGTCAACAGCTGCACCTACTGCGCGTTCCGGGCGGGAAACAAGACGCTGCGGCGGTCGGCGCTCACGGACGCGGAGCTGGTGCTGGAGGTCGAGGCGCTGCAGCGGCAGGGGCACCGCCGCCTGCTCGTGCTGACGGGCGAGCACCCGCGCTACTCGTTCAACCAGTTTCTGCACGCGCTCGACGTAATCGCCGCCGTCAAGACGGACCCGTGCGGCGGCATCCGCCGGCTCAACGTCGAGATCCCCAGCCTGAGCGTGAGCGACATGCGGCGCCTCAAGGCCACCGACAAGGTGGGCACCTTCACGCTCTTTCAAGAGACGTACCATCGCCCCACCTTCGCGCGCGTGCACGTGTCGGGGCCAAAGAGCGACTACGGCCACCGCCTGCTCACGCAGGACCGCGCGCTGCGGGCGGGGCTGGACGACGTGGGCGTCGGCGCGCTGTTCGGGCTCGCCGACTACCGCTACGAGGCGCTCGGCCTGCTCTCGCACGCGCAGCATCTCGAGGCCGAGTACGGCGCCGGGCCGCACACCATCAGCATCCCGCGCCTGAGGCCCGCGGACGGGTCCGAGCTCGCATCCGCGCCGCCCTGCCCGGTCGACGACGCGCACTTCAAGGCGCTCGTCGCCATCTTGAGGATCGCCGTCCCCTACACGGGCATGATCCTCTCGACGCGCGAGTCGCCCGAGATGCGCGAGGCGCTCCTGCAGGTGGGGATCTCGCAGATGTCGGCGGGGTCGCGCACCGACGTGGGCGGTGAGTTGTGCTGTCTTTTTTCTCGCGTGTGTTTGCGAATGCCGCTTCGCTCGTATCGATCGCGCGCAAACAGCCGTGTTTCTCATCTTCATGTTGCCGCACGTTGCCCACCCCCTTCCCCCCAGTTCCACTCCCCCCACCCGCTCTCATGTCGCGCGCCACCGTCCCCTTCATCTTGTTGCCTGAACCTTATGCCCCCCCCTTCCCCCCCCTCGATCCAACTCCCGGCCGACCCACCCCCCAAAACCTCGCCCGACACAACAAAACCCGACGCAAACAGCCTACCACCGTGACGGCGGCGGCACCAAGCTCACCGAGGAGGTCCTCGGCGGCGAGGCGGGCGTGGCCGGCCAGTTCTCGCTGATGGACCACCGCACCCCTACGGAGATCGTGAAAGACCTCATGCGCCGCGGCTACGTGCCGAGCTGGTGCACCGCCTGCTACCGGAAAGGGCGCACGGGGCACGCGTTCATGTCGATCGCAAAGGCCGGCAACATCCACAACTTTTGCCAGCCAAACAGCCTGCTGACGCTGCAAGAGTACATCAACGACTACGGGGACGCCGAGGGGAGGGCGCTGGCCGAGGCGGTCGTGGAGCGCGAGAAGGGGACGCTGAGCGAGGCGGCGCAGCGGCTGCTGGCGCGCAAAATGAAAAAGGTCGAGCGGGGGGAGCACGACGTGTTTGTCTAGGTGCGCCAGCTAGGCTCGATCAGCAAGCACACACGCATCGCAGTCGCACCATAAAATATCATGCTCCATGCAGCTACATATTTGCTGAAAACAGAACAAAGTTGAAAAAGCAAGCTGCGTCAAGGAAAAAGGAAAAAGGCGCGCCCGCCCGGCGTCGAAACGGAAAAACAAGGCGGCGATGAAGGCGACCCGATCACCTGCTCTTTTCTCTCTGCGCCGACCGCCAGCGGACGCCCGCCAGTCACGTGCGCGTCAAATCTCTCATCTGTGATCAAGGCGAGCGGCGGTGGCGCCGGGTGGAAGCCCATGCCGCGATCGACACACCAAAACGACACCAGCACCAAACACGCAAACGCAAACAAACGCAAACGGAAGCAAACACATTAGCCCAACGAAAGCGACGCCACGAAACCATGCCTTCCATCCTCAACGGGTCCCTGACCAGCGCGCTCGCCCTCCTGACGGCGGCGTGGGCCGCGCGCGCGCTGAGCGAGGCGCTGCGCCGGCGCCGCCGTGACGCCGCCGCCGCGGCGGGAGGCCTCTCGTCCGCGTGCGGGGGCGCGCTCGACGCGCACGGCCGCCCGCTCGGCCCCGGGCGCTACTTCGCCCGCCTGTCGCCCCAGGCGGTGGCCCTGCTCGTCGAGACGGGGGCCGTGCCCCACGTCGTGATCGTCGTTTGCCGACAACAACGACACGCAGCGGACGACGAGGATGGCCGCGCTGCCGCCGCCACCGCGGATCCCGCCGCCGCCACCGACGCCCACGCCGGCGCCACGAAAACGGCCGTGCGCATCCCGCCCGCCCGCCTGCACGAGGCGCTGGCCGACGGCGCGGCCGGGTGGGAGGCCGTGCTGTCTGAGGAGGGGCAGCTCTCGAGTCCGTCGGCCTCGGCGCCGACGCCCGCCCACACGCTCGTCTTTGCCGCCGCGTCGGCCGCCGAAGCGCGCGCCGCTGCTTGCGCGGCGGCCTCGCTCGGTTTCCCCCTGACGGCCTCGTTGGTGCTGCCGCAGCCGGGCGCCGGCCCTCCGCGCGCTCGGCATCGGCAGCAGCCCGCCAAGCGCACGGCCGAGATAGGCACCGAGGCGCTCGCGGTATTGCTCGGACGGGTGGCGCCGCCGCCGCCGCCGCTTGCGCCGGCTGCTCCCTCTCCCCGCCCTTCTGCGGAAGCGACGCCGCCACAGCAGCAGCGGCAGCAGCAGCAGCAGCAGCAGCAGCAGCAGCAGCCCCTGCCGCGCGTGGCCGCAGTCTTTGACGTGCGCACCCACGAGGAGCGGGCGATGGGGGGCGCGGGCGTGCCGTCGAGCGTGCACGTGCCCGCCCAGGAGCTCGCGTCGGCGCTGCGGTTCTTGGCCCTCCCCTCGTCGGGGAGAGCGGGGGGAGCGGCGGCGGCGGCAAGAGGACGAGGGAGAGGAGGGGGAGCAGCAGCGGCCGAGGGCGGCGGCGGCGGCGGCGGCAACAGCGGCGGCAAGGAGGCGGCCGGAGACGACGAGGGCGCCTGGAGGGCGCGGTACCGGTGCGCGCGACCGCCCCTGCTGGCGCCGGCGATGACGCAGCAGCAGCCCAAGGCGGCGGACGACGCCGCCGCCTCTGCGCCCCCCCCTGCTCCTCCCCCGCTCGTGGTCGTTGTGTTTTCCGCCGGCGGCCCGGGCGGCGACGGCCGCGCGCGCTGGTGCGCGCAGGTCGCGGCCGACGTGGCCAGCGCCGCCGCGGGCCAAGGAGGAGAAAGAGGAGGGGGCGGTTCCGCGCCGCTGCCCATCTTTTTGGCCCACCGGGGGGGCGCGGGCGCGTGGGCCTGGCTCGCGGCGCGCGAGGCGGCGCGGGAGGCCGAGCGGGCGGGCGACGGCGCGGCGGCGGCGGCGGCGGCCGCGATGGCGGACGAGGCGCTCGCGGCCATGGATGCCGACGGCGGCGGTGGCGGCGATTTCTGTGACGTGCCCGAGGATGGCGATGTCGACGCCGCCGCCGCGGCCAGGGGCATGAGGGAGCTGGCGGCGCTAGGGTTTGGGTGAGGGTCTTCGCTTTTTGCGTTTGAAAACGAATGGAACGGTCGCTCCTCCTCCTCCCGGGTATGGCCGCGCTGACGCGGCGTCGTGGCGGGGCGAGTCGCGCGGCGACCTTGCGCTTGAATAAGACAGCGCCGGCCGCACTCCCCCTGGCGCCGCCCCAGACCGCCTCCCTCCTTCTTACTCGGAAACCTTGCTGCGCGGCGCCCGGAATCCCTTGCTGCGTGGCGCCCGCCCAACTTGTCCCTGTCTCAAGCGCACACGCGAGCGATCGATCGATCCATCGGCGCGACAAACGTCCCTCTTTGTCCCGGCGATACGCCCACGTCGGAATTCGACGCGCTCCTTGAGACCGATCCGCCACAGTCGCCGAGCGCCCCTGTCTGTGTCTCGCAGCAGGCCAGGGCCCGGTTGCCGGGGGGCGGGTGCGGGAGGGCAGGAGTGCAGAGAGGAGCGCACAGAGGAGCTCGCCGCCGCCGTCCCGCCTGGCCCACGACCGAAAATCAACTTTTGGGGGCGACCATGGCGCCGCACCCGCACCCGTACGGCGCCGTTTTCTTCTCCCTCTTCCGCGCGGGCGTCGAGGCCGTCGCCGCGCGCCTGGCATTTTTCCCGCCCAACCCCCCGACCTACGACGTCTTGCCTGCGCAAGATAGCGGCGGCAAGGCCGTCGCCGAGGACTACGGCGGCGAGGGTGCCGCCGGCGGCGGCGACGACGACGACGACGACGAGGCGGAACGCCGCCTCGGCCGCGGCGGCCACTGCCGTCACCGCCGCCGCCGCAGCTGCCGCCGCGCCAGCAACAGCTTCTTCTTCGACGACACGGCGCACATCGCGGAGGAGGACGGCGGCGGTGACCCGGCCGAGGACGACGCGTCCTGGCCGGCCGGCGGGCCCGAGCACCGGCGCCGCCGGAGCCTCAACGGCCGCCGCCTAGAGATCGTGCCGATCGACAGCGGCGGCGGCGGCGGCCCGCCGGCCGTGCGGTGGCCCCAGGCGCAAGTGTCTTACGTGCGCGTGCCGCGGGGCCTGCCGCGCGGCGCGGGCGGCGGCGCGACGGTGGCGGGCGGGTACGACATCGTGGTGGCGTGGGTCCCCTTTTACTTTGACGAGGACGACGCCGGCCGCGAGGGGACAACGCCCGGGAGCGACGACGACTCCGGCGGCGGCCTGCGCACGCCGCCGCCGCTGTCGGACGACGGCGGCGGCGGAGGCGGCGGCGCCCGAGCGGACCAAGCGGCGTGCCCTGTGGCCGCCGCCGCCGCCAACAACAACAACAAGGACAGCGACCGCCGCACGGGCCGCCGCCGCCGCGCGCGCTGCACCATCCTCTTCTCGCACGGCAACGCCACCGACCTCGGCCGCGCGCTCCCTCTCGCGCGCGAGCTCGGCCTCGCGCTGCGCTGCAACGTCGTGTGCTACGAGTACGCCGGCTACGGGCGGGCGGGCGGCCTGCCGGGCGTGAGCAACACGCTGGCGGACGCCGCGGCGGCGCTGCGCCACGCGTGCGCGCGGCACGGCGTCGAGGAGGCCGACGTCGTCCTGTACGGCCAGTCGCTGGGCAGCGGGCCGAGCGTGTGGCTGGCGGCGCGCCGGTCGACGGCGCGGCTGCGGTGGCGGCGCGAGGCGGAGCAGCGCGCGCGGCGGCTGCAGCGGCAGGCCGTCAGGGAGGCGGCGGCGGCGGCGGGGGCGGCCGGCGGCAGCAGGGGCAGCAGCAGCGGTGGTGGCAGCATGGGTGGTGGCGGCAACAACTGCAACAACGGGCGCGCTCTCTCGGCGGCCCTGTCGCTGCAGCGGCGCCTGGACGCCGCGTCCGGGCGCGGCATCGGGTCGCCGTCTCTAAACTCGGCGTCAACCTCCTCGGCGGGCTTGGGCGGGAGCTTTGGCCGCGGCAGCGGCGGAGGCGGCAGGGCCAGCGCCTCGCAGGGCGACGAGGACGGCGGCGGGGACGACGACGGCGTCAGCGACGAGGACGGCGGCGGCGGCTGCGGCCACCCCCCCGGCGTCGCCGGGCTCATCCTCCACTCGCCGATCGCGTCGGGCGTCCGCGCGCTCGCCCCGGGCCTCCGCCACTGGCCCGCGCCCCTGGACGTGTTCCCCAACGCCCGCCTCATCCGGCGCGTCACGTGCTGCCCGACCCTCGTCGCGCACGGCACGGCCGACGCCGTCATCAACGCGTCCGCCGGCGTGCGCCTAGCTGAGCTGTGCCCGCGGCTCTCGCTGCCGCCCCTGTTTGTGCGCGGGGCGGGGCACGACGACCTCGCCGCGTCCCCGCTTTACCTGCCGCGCCTGCGCGCCTTTTTGGGCGAGTGCTTCCCGGACTGCGACGACTACAACGACTGGGGGCCGGCGGCGGGCGCGGGCAGCGCGGGCGACGGCGGCGTTGGTGCTGGTGCCGCCGCGGCCTCGAAAAAAGTAGAGGCGGCGCAATTGATGTAAGTCGTGCGTCGTTTGCACGTTTGCCAGTGGCGCGCGCCTGCGATTGATCAATCAATGCAGCGTCGTTTGAGAGGGTGGCTTTTTCGAGCTCGGCGTTTGGCGTGAAAATCGGCGTCGGCTTCGTCGGCGTCGGTCGTGCTGTCAGCCTTCAAACGCGCCGCCCCTCCCCTCCGCATCCCGCAACCCTCCTCTTCATTCGGATTCCGCCGTGACCTCTGCCCCTGACCTCGCGCCCGCGCGCGCGCCCCCAACCCCCAACCCCACCGCAGCTCTCGCGATCGCGCCTTCACACGTTGTCGACCTCCGCTCCTCTCGTGCCTCCTCCTCCTCCTGGCCGCCTCTTCCCTCCCCGCACCGACGAGAGAGAGGCATAGCGAGGCTTCGTTTCGCGCTCGAAATGCTCGCGCGGCGGGCGGCGTGCCTCGCGCCGCCGAGCAGCCGCCAGGGGGCCCTCCTCCTGCTGTCCCGACCGAAGCGCCAAACGGCCGCCGCTGCCGGCGCCTCCTCCTCCTCCTCCCAATCCACGCGGCGGCGGCGGCGGGGGCGCGCCTGCCCCCCGCCCGCCGCAAGCGTCCCCCTGGGCATCGACAGACCATCTGAACAGCAGCAACAACAACAACACCAACAAAGTCAGCAGCAGCGGCGCCGCGTCATCGCCGTGGCCGTCGACCAGTCGCACGCCTCGCGCCGCGCAGTCGCGTGGGCGGTCGAGCACCTGTGGCGCGAGGAGGGCGACGCCGAGCTGGTGCTGCTGCACGTGGTCCCCGCGGTCTCGTCGACGTCGGCATTCGCGCTGGGCGGCCTGGCCGCGGGCGTCGCGTCGGCGCCCGTCGACAGCGCGGCGTCCCTGGACGGCGACGAGTCCGGCGGCGACGGCGGCGAGTCCGGCGGCGAGGGGCGGCCGACCGCGGCCGAGCTGGCGGCCGCCGAGGCGATCGCGGCCGCGGGCCTGGCGCCGGACTCGCCAGCCGAGCCCGCGGTACTCCACCACAGCAGCGACGAGCAGCGGGCGCTCGCGCGCCGGGCGGGCCGCGCGCTGTCGGCCTCCCTGCTGCCCGTGGCGCGGCGGCGCGGCTGCTCGCGCGCCACCGTCGCCGTCATCCGCGGCAAGCCCGGCCTGTCTGTCGCCGAGGACGTGTGCCGCGCGGCCCTGAGCGCCCGCGCGGCGATGCTGGTAGTCGCGTCCTCCCGGAGGCCCGGCGGCGGCGGCGGCGGCTCTGACGAAGGAGGGGACGCCGGAGGAGGAGCGGGGGGCGGGTGGCTCGGGCACCTGGTCGGGAGCGTGCTGCGGCCGCCGGTCTCGGCCGAGATCGTACGGCGGTGCAAGGTGCCGACCGTTCTGCTCGGGCCAGAGTAGTGAAAAAAAAAAACCGGTTCACATGCAGCAGGTGCCGCCGCGACGACGACGCGCGCGCGCTCGACTCCGATTCGTTTCGACAAATTTTGTCGCCTTTTTTTCAAGCGTAATTTTGTGTAAAGAGTCAGAAAGGCAAGATCGATCAATCAATCTAGAGGAGAGTGAAAGAGAGAGAGAGGCGAGATGGCCGGGCCGAGCGCACACGCAAAAGAGGGCGTGTGGGACCCGATCGCAGGAAGATGATAGGGAACGAAGAAGAAGCCAAGCCAAAAGTCGGGGAAAGAACAAACGCTCAAAGCTTGGCGCGCGCTGCCGCCGGCCCCGCCTGCTGCTGCCTGCCCGGCGAGCTCAGCCGCTCCAGCACGGCCCTCAGGCGCGCGACGGTCGCCGGGTCGCTGATGGCGCCCCACCCAAACGCCGCCTCCTCCGTGAGCGCGTACGCCCGCCACGCCCGCTCAAACTCGCCCCGCAGCGCCAGCTTGGTCGCGTGCCGCGCCGCGCCGGGTAGGCGCGCCTGCCGCGCCGCCCAGCGCGCGGCGGACGCCGCCACCGCCACCGCCGCGCCTCCCGCCGCGCCATCCTCCTCCTCCTCCTCCGCCACCACCTCGTCCACCAAACCCAACGCCAGCGCCTCGGCCGCCCCCACCTGCTCCCCGCCCAGGCACAGCCGCTCCGCGGCCAGCCCGCCCGCCCGCAGCGCCATCAGCCGCGCCCAAAACTTTGGAACGGGAATGCCCAGGGCCACCTCGTTCAGCCCGAGCGAGGAAGCGGCGGTGGCGACGCGCCGGTCGCAGCACAGGGCCAGGCAGCACCCGCCGGCGGGGCACGCGCCGCGCACGGCCGCGGCGGTGGCCAGAGGTGAGATCAGCAGGTCGCACAGAAAGGACGACTGCGCGTCCCAAAAGTGGCTGTAGCGGAGCGCAGAGGTGAGCGGCGCGTAGAGCTCCTTCAGGTCGTTGCCGGCGGTGAAGACCTCTTTTTTCAGGCCAGAGGATATGACCAGGGCGCGCACGTGGGGGTCGCGCTCGCAGGCACGCAGGGCGGCGTGGAGCTCGAGCCAGAGGGCGGCGTCCATCGAGTTGACGGGCTCCTTGGCCACGGAGAGCAAGGCGACCGAGCCCTCGGGCGCCGACGCGGCGGCCTTGGCGGCGGCAGCGAGCGCGGCGGCGGCGGCCGGGGTCGCGGCCGCCGTCGTCGCTTGGGCGCCCCCGGCGGCGGCGGCGGCAAAGGCGGCCGCGGCCGCGCCGCCGCCCAGGCGCGTCACCGTGACGTGGCGCAGGCCGGGCGGCTGCAGGGGCGCAAAGGGCCCGGGCGCCTTTGCCGGCGCCATTGTGTTTGTTTGTGGCTGGTTGGTCGGTCGTTGGTTTGTTTTTTGCTGTCGTCCGCCGGCGCTGGTGATTCGTCGTCGTTCGTCGTCGGTTTGTTTTTATCGGGGAAGGGGGGGGTGCCTGCAGTTTTGTGTTTTTGTTTGATGGCGTGTTGAGAGAAAGGGAGAGAGAACAGGTTAGAGGGGATCGGCGTGAAGCGGTCGGGGGGGCAGCGAAGCATGAGAGGAGGACAAGGCAAGCGCGCGCGCGATCGCGTGGGAAAGACAAGGAAGCAACAGCGGCGGGAGCGGTGCGGGCAAAGAAAAAAAAAGAAAAAGGGAAAAGAGAGAGAGAGAGGTGCGATGCGGTGTCGTCCTGTATCGTCAGTTCAGGTCTCCAAAAATCGTTTCCCCAAGGGAGCGTGAGCCCCCGGTTCGGTAGAACGAAAGTTATTTTTTGTTCACATCCCTCGAGGCGGGACGACGAGCCTCTCTTTCTCTTTCTCGCTCGTCTTTTTTTTTTCGGCCAGCGCTCCGCTCGCGACAAGAAGAAAAAAAGGGGGTGTGTGCGCGCGTGTCAGCGGTTGGGTAACGAAAGGTAGTCTCACGAGCGGGAGCGACCAGGGGCCGAGCCCGCTTCCGAAGGTGTCCTAAGAATTTTCGGTAAGCTCGTCATCCACGCACGCGGGGGGGGGTGGGGGTGGGGGGGTGGGGGCAAAAGGGAAAAGGGCGGGGGGAAGAGGGGGGAGAGAAGAGCGGGGGGAGGGTTCAGCATTCGCTCGCGCACGCTCCAAAACAAAAAATCGAGAGAAGTCAGATAGAACGCAGCAAGAATGTGTGTCGATCAGTTTTTTTGTGTGTGATCTGGTAAAGCGTTGGAAAATCTTGTTCTTCATCCTTCCTCGTGACGTCTGCGCGTCGCGCGTGGCAGACAAAAAAACAAGGGGCAAAAAAGAAGGGAGGGATGCGGCCCGGGCCGCGGGACAGAGAAAGCGGCCGCGCAAAGGGAAACGCGATCGGCCGCCGCCGCGGCGCTCAGCGGGCAAAGTGTTGTCCCTCGGGGTTTGGTTGTGGTATTGGGACGGATGCAGCTCCACGGTAAAGAGGGAGGCTCCGTACGGAGGATATAAACCGAGGTTGGGCAGTGGAGCGGGGGTGGGGGGGAGAGGCGCGCGGCGCGTTTCGAGAGAGAGCAGGTCCCCTCAGAGAGGTTTGCTTGCGCTTGTCTTTCAGCCGCGCGCGGGGGGGGGCGCACGAGGCGCCCGCGCACGCGCGCGTCAGTTCTCAAAGATTATTGATAAAGCATCATCGGGAAGGGGTCGCTCTCGAACGGAGGCCTCGATCGCGCGGGGCAGGAAGCAAAATGAGGAGCGTGAAAAGGAGGCGCCGCTGTTATTGGACTCGCGCGCGCGCGGGTCCCGCAAAGCGAAAGAGAGAGAGACGTGCATGAGCTTACATGTTGGTCGGTTGCGTCGTATCCGTCGCCCTGGCTTGAAAAAGAGTGGTTGGTGATTGTGTACAAAAGGGGGATGACGATAACAGATCAGGACGTGCGTCGCTCATTTGAGACGCTCGGCGACGCCGCCGCCCGCCGCCCGCCGCCGCTCAACGCTCCTCCGCCTCCTCCTGCTCATCCAGCGGCTGCCCGTCCCACAGCCGCCGCACGGGCGCCCCGGCCCGCGCCGCCTCCAGCGCGGGTGCCACCGCCGCCGCCACCGCCGCCGCCACCTCGTCGATCGTGCCCCGCGCGTCCACGCGCGCGCACGGCACGCCGCCGGCGCCGCCTCGAGCGTCGCCGCCGCCCGCCCCGCCCGCCTCTCCGCCGTCGCCCCCGCCGCTCGCGTCGCCTGCAAACAGCAGCAGCGCGCCAAACTGCCGCGCCACCTCGGCCTGGAACGCCGGCACCTCGTACCGCTCCTCCCCGTAACCCTCCCGCCCGGACAGCGCCCCGACCCCGCCCCCGCCCCCGCCCCCGCCGCCGCTTGCGTCCAGATATACGACCACGTCGGGCGCCGGCAACCCCGCGTCGGGCGCCGCGCACCAACCCCTTGCCATGCCTGCGCGGCGCTTGGCGGCGCTGTAGGCCACGCCGCTGTGGGCGTAGCGGTCGGCGACGACGGTGCGACCGGCGCGCAGAGCGGCGAGGAGGGCGGGGCGGCGCTCCCAGCGGTTGGCGCTGAAGAGCAGGTGGGCGGCGGCGTCGTCCATTGAGGCGGCGGCGGCGGCGGCGGCGGCGGCGGCGGCGGCAGCGGCGGCGGCGGCGGCGGCGGCGGCCGTGGCGGCGGCGGCAGAGGCCCCGCCGGCGCCCCCCTCTCCGGGCGGCAGCGCCGCTGCCGCCGCCGCCGCCGCCGCCGCCGGCTTCTTTTTCAGGTAGGCGTCGATGAGCGGGCCCGTGGCGGCGAGCGCCGGGTCGCGCTCGGGGAAGCGCCACAGCTCGGCCTCCAGCCCCCGCGCGCGCAGGTCGGCCAGCAGCCTCGCGCTCTGCGTCGTCTTGCCGCAGCGGTCGAGCCCCTCTAGCACGATGAACGCGCCGCGCGGCGGGGGCGTCGTCGCCGGCGCCGGCGCGTCGGCGGCAGCAGCAGCGGCAGCGGCGGGCGTCATTGCGGTTTGGCGGGTCGTGACGACGTGAGGCGCGCTGCTGACTTTGGCCCTCGGCGAAGAGCGGCGCCGGGCAGCTATCGACGGGAGCCCTCTTGCGCGCGCCGAAGGAGATAAAAAACCGATGGTGGGTGACTCCGCGTCGCAGCAGCGCAAGCAGGGGTGCGAGGGGGCGCGCGCGAGCATGCGCTCTGTGATCGCGTGTGATTGTGTTTTTCAGTCGGGCGAGAGCGCGCGACGTCCGTGAGAAGTGTGAGTGTGTGTGTGTGTGATTGCCGGCCGCCGCAGGGGCGGTTCAAAAGCGCGGCGGCATTTGAACGGACGTCGCGTTTGGGCGGCGAACCCGGCGCGCCCTATCCGTGTGTGAGCAGTCTCAGTTCGCGTCATTACACGGCGTACGTCTTCCCGCCCGTCTGCTGCACGTCCCCGTACGACTCGACCTCGGCCACGTCCTCAGCGCTCCCCAAGAAAAGCGGCAGCCGCTGGTGCGTCCGCGCCGGCGCGATCGAAAGCACCCGCCTCGCGCCGTCCGACGCGCACCCGCCCGCCGCCTCTGTCAGGAACGCGAGCGGGTTGCCCTCGTACACCAATCTCAAGTGCGACCGGGGGTTGCCGCACCACCCGCCCTGCAGCAGGGTGCGGTGCAGGTCGGCCACCAGCGAGCACACGTACCGCGCGCTGTACTGCTTGCCCGTCTGCCCTTTGCCCGCGCGCACGTCCGACACGTACCGCCTCAGCCCGGGCGCCCAGTCGTCGAATCGGGCGTCATTCAGCGAGTAGATCTGCCCGCGGCTCGGGGCGACCAGCGGGTCGTGGGTGGCGACAAAGTCACCGGTCAGGGTGTCGAGGGCAAAGGCGGCGGCGACGGGCGCGGCGGCGGACGGGGGGGCGGCGGCGGACGGGGGGCCCGCGTCTGCGCCGCTGTCCCCCTCGCCCGCGCCCGCGCCGTCGCCCGCGAGCGCCAGCGCCAGCACCACCGTCGAGGAGTAGAGGCAGTAGCCGGACGCCAGGAGGCGCGACCCGGGCTGCAGCACGTCCGCGAGCGCCTCGTCCGCGCCGTAGGCCGGCAACAAGACCGGCCCCCCCTGGCTGCCGCTGCGGAGGGTTCCTTCGCCGCCGCCGCCGCCGCCACCGTCGCCGCCGGCCCCTTCGCCCCCTCCTTGCTCCCGCGCCCACGCGGCGCTCTCGTACACGCCAAAGATGGTGCCCGTGGGGATCGCCACGTCGACGTTGCGCGAGCCGTCGAGCGGGTCGAACACGACGACGTACCGCGCGCGCCGCCTGCGCGCCGCCGCTGCTCCCGCCGCCGCCGCCTTGGGCGCGAGCAGCACCACCGGCGCCTCGGCCTCCTCCGACGCGTAGCACCGCACGAGCCCGCCCTCCGCGAGCGCCGCCGCGAAGATCCCGTCCGAGATGACGTCCAGCTTCTTCTGCGCGTCGCCGCTGGCGTTGCGCACGCCGCCGCCGCCCTCGGCGCCGCCGCCGCCCGAGGCGTACCCGCGCGTTCCCTCGAGGCCCGCGCGCTGCACCCGGGCAGAGATGCGGCGGCAGGCGGCCTCGACGGCGGCGAGCAGGGCCGGCAGCTCCTGCTGGTGCGGGTCGGGGCAGTGGCGGCGGGCCCAGGCGGACGAGGTGGTGGCGGGGGCGGGCGGGCTGCTTGCGGGCGAGGCGGGGGCGGCCATGGCGACGACGACTGAGGGGGGGCGGCGGGTGCGGGCGCGGGCGGCGGGGGCGATGGGGGTTGCGGCGGCGGCCGCGGGAGGCAAGACGGCGGCGGCGGCGGCGGCGGCGGCGCCCGGACGCCGCAGCACGGGCGACGATGGTGCGCGCGCGATCGGCCTGTTGCGGCGGTGATGCTGCACCTGCCCAGGTCGTGCAGATGCGCGCCTCATTGGCTGAGGGATTGGGGCGGGCAAGCAGAGAGGGAGAGAGGCAACAGTCGATTCCTGATTCGATCGCCGACCGAAGCGCAAGGCCACAAACGAAAGGGGAGGCTAGTAAACACACAAGATCAAGGGCAAGCTGTCGCGCGCGCAATGTGCGGGCGATTTCCGGCTAAACATAAGAAAGGGGCAGGTCGATCAAAGCGCCGCCGTTCCACGACTGTCCCCGTCAAAGCCGCGGCCTCGGCGAGTCCCGCCGGAAAAAAAAGGGGTGTCGAACGGGGCCTTTTCACGCCCGTCCCCCAGTCAGAGCCGGCTGCGTGCCGCGGCCGCGCCGCCCGCCCTCAGCTGCGCCGCCGCCGCCTCGCGCTGCCGGCGCCGCAGCTGCTGCTGCGCCAGGCACGTGCACTCGGCGTCCGCCAGCGCGCGTGACGCCGCCTCGCGCTCGCGCGGCGTCCGCGGCGCGCGCAGCGCGGGCCCCAGCGCGCGCGCGTCGAAGCGGTCCGTGGCGGCCCCCCTGTCGCTGTCCCCGCTCCCGCCGCCTCCGCCTCCGCCCAGCGACCCGCCGCCGCCGCCGCTGGCCGCCGCCGCCGCCCCCGCGCACTCGACCCACCCGCTGCCCGCCGGCTGCCGCCGCCACAGCGCCAGCGCCGCCAGCAGCCAGTCCGCCGCCGCCGCGTCCGACCAGCACCGCTGCCCCGCGAGGCCGTGCGCCCACCCGATGTGCCCCCCCCTGCGCGTGAGCGCGAGCACCGTCCAGGGCGAGGCCGAGCACAGGCGCGCGGGCACCGTCCCCAGGAAGGGGTCGTCCCGCGCCACCAGCATCAGCGCGGGGGTGCGCACGTGCGGCAGGTAGTTTGTCGAGCACGCGTGGCGGTAGTAGCCCGCGCGGTCGGCGAAGCCGAGCTGGCGCATGAGCTCGCCGTCGAAGCCGGCGGTGGTGAGGCCGACGTTGCGGAGGTGCTTTGGCGCGGCGTGGGGGGGGGAAGGGGGGGCGGCGGGAGCGGGCGAGGCGGGCGCTGCCGCTTCGGCCGCCGCCTCTGCCGCCGCCGACGCACAAGCGAGCTCCCCCATGGGTCCCTCGTCCTCGGCCTCCCAGCGGCGCGGGGGGAGGCGCGGGCCGCGCGAGGACGAGGCGGCGGCCGCGGAAGCGGAAGAATACGACGACGGAGGGGCGGGGAAGGCGGCGGCGTTGACGGGCCGCGCGCGCTCTCGCGCGAGCACCGCCAGCGGCGCGCCGCCCGTGCCGCCGCCGCCGAGCCAGCCGCCGCCGCCGCCCGCGGCGCGCCCTCCGCCGCCGGCCAGCGTCGACGGCCGCGCGCCAGAGGAGCCACCATCGCCGCCGCCGCCGCCGCCGTTGCCGCTGTTGTTGCCGTTGCCGTTACCGCCCCTTGCCGCCCCCCTTGCCCCGTCACCGTTGCCGCCGCCGCCGCCGTGTCCGTTGCCCCCGCCGCCGCCGCCGCCGCCAGATGCCTGGCCGACGCGCCCCCTCCCGGACGCCTGCTGCGCCGCCTTGGCCGCCGACACGGCCACCAGCGACGGCGTCGCCCGGAACGGGTTGGGCGGCGCCGGCGCGCGCGGCTCGGGCGGCGGCGGCTCGGGCGGGATCAGCCCGCTCGAGGCAAAGGCAGCCTCGTGCCGCCGCCAGTAACCCCTCAGTTTTGCGGCCACAAGCAGGTTGTAAACGAAAGGGACGGGGTGCGTCATGGGCGAGGCCATGCGCGCGTTGATGCAGTGGAGGCACACGGGCGACGAGACGAGGGCGACGGCGACGAAGCCCGAGCCGGACGCCGCGGGCGGGCGCGCCAGCCGCGGGACCGAGGGGCCGCCGCCGACGCCGTTCGCCCCGACTCCCCCGCCTCCTCCCGCTCCTCCTGCTCCGCCTCCTCCTGCCCCTCCTCCTCCTCCCTCGGCCGGGCTCGAGGGCATCAGGCCCATGTCCGCCTCCGCCACGTACTTGGCCAGCAGCACCGCCCCGAGCGAGAACCCCACCCCCAGCAGCGGCGCCCGCGGAAAGCGCGCCGACAGGCTGGCCACGGCGACGGCCACGTCGGGCGCCTGAAGCGCGGTGTAGCCGCGGCCGCTGGTGAGCTCCTGCCCGCCGCACCCGCGCAAGTTGAGGACCGCGGGGCGGACGCCGCGGGCGGCGAGCTCGGCGCACGCGGAGCGGACGTAGCCCTCGTGGGAGCCGCCGTTGATGCCGTGGATGAGGAGGGCGACGGGCGCCGAGTCGGACAGCCACTGGCGGCGGAGCGGCGACGACGACGACGAGGCGCCGGCGTTCGCTGGCGCGTGCGCGTTGGCGCTCGCGCCGCCGCTCGCGCCGCCGCTGCCGCCGCCGCCGACCGCGCCGCCGCCCGCGGGCAGGCTCGGCAGCCGCCGGCGCGTCGGCTCGGGCGCGCGCGGCGCCCACCAGTCGAGCGCCAGCGTCCCCCCGTCCGCCGTCATGAGCAGCTGCCGCTCCGCGTAGTCGCCCAGGCGACGGGCGGCGAGCACGCGCGCCATCGCCATCGCCGACTGCGCGTGGGGGCTCGAGAGCCACGGCGGCGGCGAGAAGGCCGAGAAGAGCGCGGCGCCGGGGCCCGCGGCCGCCAGCACCTGGGCGGCCACGCCCTTTGGGTTGTAGAACAGCTTGGGGATGTCCTTCTTTTGCCGCCAAGGCCCCGCGGGTTGTTGTGCGGTTTGGGCGGGTTCTGCTGCGCCGTTCCCCTGCTCGAGGGGGCGGGAGGAGGAGGGGTCGGCGGCCATGGGAGGGCGGGGGCGGGCGGCAGTCAAGAGGGGGCCGGTGAGCGGGGGCGGCGGCGGCGGCGGCGGTCGGGGGAGCGGCGGCGGCGACGGCAGGGGTGGTGGTGCTGTCGCTGGTTGCGCTGCTGCTCCTCGTCCTGCTGCTGCTGCTGCTGCTGCTGCTGCCGCTGTTGCTGCTGCCACCTCGGCGTCCGCGTCCGCCTCTCCCGGCGCCCCGTCCTCGGCCTCGGGCGCAGAGGGCGGGATGGCCGGCAGGCCCCGGATCGCCGCTGCGCGCTCGTCCTCGACCGCGGCTTGACCGCCGCTGTGGCCGACGCCGACGCCGACGCCGACGGCAGACGACGGCAACGGGCCTTCCATCGTCGTCTGCGTGTGCGTGTGTCTCAGCCCTGCCTGCGCCGCGCCCGGCGCATGCGGCCGAATGTCTCAAGGATTGGTGGGGGACTGGTCGTGGCTTCGGGAGGGAGGGGTCGCGGAATGAGAGGTCGTTTGCCTCTGACTGTGCTGCGAACGTCTTCCGAACGCGCCGCCTGGACCAGGGGGGTTGGACGCTGGTCGCGCTTGGATCAGGCTCGTCGAGATGTCGATGTGGGTTTGGACGTGGGCATGTTTTTCGGGGGTAGCAGGAGGCGAAAAAGAGGCAGCAACAGGCAGTTTGTGGAGACGGGTTGCCTCTCATCCCCCCCTCCTCTCCCCTCCTCCCTCTCTCGCTTCCCCTCACTCACTTTTCCACGCGCGGAGTCACCTCCGAGAATCGAGTCAAATCGATAGCCGAGACCATTCCTACTCCTGCTCCTCGACTTCTTCACACCAGCAGCAGCATCGCCCAACCCGCCAAGCAACAACCATAGCCAAAGGAAACCCAAACGCAAACAGAACGGCGATGGCGCCGACGACGACGCCGACGACGCCCGCGCGCGGCGGCGGCGGCAACGACGACGCCGGCGCACCCTCCTCCCCCCACCGCTGCCGCCGCTTCGAGAGCCGCGTCGCCATCGTCACCGCCGCCACCGCGGGCATCGGCCTCGCCATCGCCCGCCGCCTCCTCCAGGAGGGCGCGCGCGGCGTCGCCATCTGCTCGCGCCGCGCGGCCAATGTCGCCGCCGCCGTTGCCGAGCTCGAAGGCGTGGCGCGCGCGGCCAACCCCGGCGAAGACGGCGGCGCCCGCGTCCTGGGTCGCGTGTGCCACGTTGCCGACCCCCAGCAGCGCGCCGAGCTCCTGGCCGCCGCCCTCGCCAAGTTTGGCGGCGAACTCGACGCCCTGGTGCTCAACGCGGCGGCCAACCCCGTGGCGGGGCCGCTGCTGGCGACCCCCGGCGAGGCGCTCGACAAGCTGTGGCAGGTCAACGTCAAGTCGGCGCTCCTGATGGCGGGGGAGTGCGCGCCGGCCCTGGCGCGCACGGCGGCGCGGCGGAGGGCGGGCGCGGCGGCGGAGCTGCGGGCGCTGGGGGAGGAGGAGGGGGGGTCGCCCGGCGGCGGCGGAGGCGGCGGCGGCGGCGCAGACGGCGCGGGCAGCGGCGGCGGCGGCGACCCGACGGGACGCCTCGAGGCGCTCCGCGCGGCGGCCGCGGGCGCCACCTCGGCGATGCTCTTCATCTCGTCCGTCACCGCCTTCCGCCCGCCCTTTCCCATCGCCGCCTACGCCATCACAAAGACCACCCTCTTGGGGGTGGTGCGCGCCCTGGCGGACGAGCTGGGCCCGCAGGGCGTGCGGGTCGTCGGCCTGGCGCCAGGAATCGTAAAGACGAAGTTTGCGGCCGCGCTGGTCGAGGGCGAGGGCGCCGAGCGGCGGCAGGCGGCGGCGACGGCGCTCGGGCGGTTGGGCATGCCCGGGGACATGGCCGGGGCGGCGGCTTTTTTGCTGTCGGAGGACGCGGCGTACGTGACCGGGGAGACGCTGGTGGCGTCCGGGGGGATGCAGAGCAGGCTTTGACGCTTTTGACACTTTTTGCAAAGACGAAAAGAGAAACGCGAATCCGTCGGCGCCGCCGCCGTCCCGAGGTGGGGGCGCCCGCTGCTGCTGCACCCCTCTCTCGGCCCCGCGTCGGCCGATCGATCTCAGTTTCAGGTCACTCGCCCAGAATCGACAAATCAGCCGCCGTCGCCGCCCGCCTCTGCCCTCAGCGCGCTCGCGATGGCGCCCAGTCCCGCCGACCGGCCCGACGCCCACGCCCACAGGAAATTGAAGCCGCCGATCCGTCCGTGCACGTCGACCAGCTCGCCGCACACGTGAAGGCCGGAGCGCGCGGCGGAGGCGAGGACAGAGGGGCCGTCGCCGCCTCCGCCTCCGCCAGCCCCACTCACTGCCGCCGCCGCCGCCAGCGCCCCGCCTGTCGCCCCCGCCGCCCGCCGCCCGTCGCCGTCCGCCCGCACCACTTCCATCGTGCGCGCGTCGAGCGCCTCGAGCGGCACGCCGCCGCCCGTGACCTCAGCCAGCGCAAAGCCGCGGTGCCCCGTGACGGGCAGCTCGTACGCGCCGAGCAGGCGGGCGAGCGCCCTGGCGGCGGTCTTCGGGAGCGCGGCCGCCGGCGCAGCGCCCGAGGCGGGCGCCCCGGCCTCGGCGCACAGGGCGGCGGCCAGGCGGGCGGGCACGCCCGAGCGCTGCAGGAGGGTGGCCACGTGCGTGCCGCCCGCGCTGCGGGGCCCGCCGGCGGCCGTCCAGCCGCGCAGGCGCTCCGCCCAAGCGTCCTCGCCCTCGCCGGTCCAGGCGACGCGCATCATGGCCGCCGGCGCTGCCGCTGGGGGTGCCGTTGCCACTGCGGGCGCCGCCGCTGCTGCTGCCGCTGCCGCGGACGCCTCTGCGGCGCGCACCCAATGCTCCGACACGTCGAGGACGGCGGGGCCCGTGAAGCCGCGGTGCGAGAACAGGAAGCCGCCGCGGCGGGAGACGGCGGCCGCCCCCGTGGCCTTTTTCTTCTTCCTCTTTGTCGCCGTCGCCGCCGCCGCCCCTCCCTCTGCCGCCGGCGCCGCCCCGCGCTCCCCCTCCGCAGGCCCGGCGTCGGCGATATATGCAGACAGCCGCGCCGCGGGCAGCGTCACCCCCGCGAGCTGCTCGCCCCCCGGGTGCGCCCCTGACAGCGGCGTCAGCGCGGGGTAGGGCGCCCGCACGGCCACGCCCAGGCGCCGGAGCATGCGGTAGCCCGCGCCGTCCGTCCCCACCTTTGGGAAGCTCGAGCCGCCGCACGCGAGCACGACGGCGTCGGCCTCGAGGATGGTTTGGGTGGAGGGGCCGTCCGCGGCAGAGGCGGCCGCCGGCGGCGGCTCGAGCCACAGCCGCCACCGCCCGCCGCCGCCCGGCGCCGGCGCCTCGACCCGCCCCACGCCCGCCCCGCATCGGAGCGTCGCGCCCTCGCGCAGCGCCGCGCGGACCAGCCCGTCGCGCACGTCGCGCGCCGAGTCGGACGCGGGAAAGTACTTCGCCGACGCCTCCTCCAGCACCAGCGGGCCCAGCCCGACCTCTTGTTCCAAAAACGCCTTGGCGCCGTCGAGCGGCCACGCCGCCAGCGCCGCGCGCAGGGCCGAGGGGCGGGACTGGGTGGAGAAGTCGGCCTCGGGCGTGCAGGCCAGCGGTAAGACGTTGGCGCGGGTGCCGCCGCTCATGAGTATTTTTTTTCCGGGCTCGGAGGTGCGCTCGAGAATGGTGACAGAGACAGACGCCGCCGCCTCGGAGGCGGCGCGCGCCGCAAAAATCGCGGCGGTCAGCCCCGCGGCCCCGCCGCCGATGATCACGACGTGCTTTTGTTGTTGCGGATGATGCTGTGGCGGTCGTTGCGCCTGCTGTTCGGTGGCGCGTCGCTTGTGGGCGCGCGCTTGGTCGTCATGCCGTGAAGACGCCGACACGACGACACTCGATCGCCGTCTCCTTGCTTGCGCAGACGCCGCCGCCATCACGCCGACGGCCGCGGCGCGCCGTACTACTAGCGTGGTTTGCATGTCGACGTTGTATACGAATGATTTGACGCGGAAGAGGGGGAAGGGGCGTTGACAAAGGGAAGAGGAGGGAGGAGGGAGGAGGGAGGAGGGAGGAGGGAGGAGGCCGAGGAGGAGAAATCTGGGCAAAAGATCAACACTGAGATCCCTCCCTTGAATCCGACGCCTCAACAGCAATCAATCACATAGAGCCCCAACCCAAGATCTTCATCAAAGTGACGACGAGCCGCGAACCCAACAGCTTACGGCCACGCCAAGGCCAACAACCACGACGACCACGACGACATTCAAACGCGGCACGCAAACAAGCAAGCGAGCGACCCATCATCACAAGCAGTGAGCGACCCCTCACCATGTTCCTCGCCGCGCGCCCGGCCGCCCTGGCGCGCGCGGCGGCGTCAACGACGGTCGTCGGCCAGAGGCGATGCGTCGCCGCCGCCGCCGCCGTTTCTGCCGCCGTCGGTCCCGCGCCGTCGCCGTCGCCGCGCCCGCCGGTCCCAGCGCCCAGCAACAAGCACCACCGCAAGCGCCCCCTTGCGTCAGGAGCAAGACCAGCAGCAACAGCAGCAGCGGCGGCAGCAGCAGCAGCAGCAGGAGCCACGGCCAACGCCTCCCTGCCCGCCGTCGCCGCTGCCTGCGCGCTGGCCGCCCCCTACGCCCTCGCCGCCAGCGCGGGCCTCGTGCTCGCCTCGGCCGCCGCGCTCGCGCTGCTGCCGCGCGCCTGGGCCGTCACGCAGGGCGTGGCGCGCACCCGCTGGCCGCTCGTCGCCCTGGCGCTCGCGTACGCCGTCCTCCTCGCCGCGTCCTGGGAGCCCGACACCCTGAGCCTTATGATGCCGGGCTCCTTGAGCGAGGGCCTGTCCGCGGGTAAATTCGCGCCGCAGTTCTTTCCGACGCTCGAGGGCGTCTCGCGCCTGTTCGCCCGCCCGTTCGCCGCCGCCTCGTTCCTCGTGCACGTGGCCGCCGTCAACCTGGTCGCCGCGCGCGCCGTGTTCTGGGACGCGTCGGCGCGGCGCGTCCCCGCGGCCCACTCGATCCTGCTGTGCGCGGTGCTAGGGCCCGTGGGGGTGCTGGCGCACGAAATCACAAAGGCAACCGGCGCGCGGACGCGGGCGGGGGGCGCGGGCGAGGCGGTGGAGGTGCGGGCGGCTGGGGAAGGCGGCGGGTCGATCACGCTGCTGCCCTACTCGGAGGAGTGAGAGCGAGGCTGATTTGGGGGCTTGCGATCTCGGCCCCCTCATCTTTTCGCGGGGTCTTGCTTTTCCGTTCCGTTTTCGTTTTGCGTTGCGCGCATCTCGAATTTTTGTCTGTTGCCGTCGGGTGTCGCCTTTTCGTGTTTACTTCCTTCCGCCCTCTTCGGCCTTGTCCCCCTTGCTTTTCCCACATTGTATCACACCAAACCGTCACCCACGTTGACGAACAAGGATTGTCACGCCTCAAACAACTCGAACAACACTACTGCCGCAGCAGCGAAAACAGCGCCAGGCCGCTCCGCGCGCCGCCCGCCAGCGGCGCGCACTCGCGCCACCGGTCGGCGCGCGGGTCGTACATCTCGACGCTCGCGAGCGCGCGCTCGCACTCGGGCGGGGGCAGGGGGGCGGCCCCGGGGGGCGGGGGCGGGGGGCCCGGCGCGGCGGCCGCCGCGCCAAAAGCAACGCGGCTGAGCAGGACCCCGACCCGGCCGCCGCCGGCGCCGGCGTTGGCGACCGCGCACGGCGGAGGGAAGGACAAGGAGGAAACCGCCGCCGCCGCCGCCGCCCCCGCTGCGGCCGTCAAGTCGGCCCCGTCCGCGGCGGTCGTGTTCCCCCCCACCACGAGCACCCCGCCCCCAAGGGCGGCCGCAGCGGCGCTCGAGCGCGCGCGCCCCATGGGCCGCACGGGCCGCCACACGCCCTCTCGCGGGTCGAGCGCCTCGGCCGACGCCAGGCGGCGGCGGCGGCCGTCCATCCCTCCGACGGCCAGCAGCCGCCCGCCGGGCAGGGCCGCCGCGCAGCAGTACTTGCGCGCGGTGGACATGGGCGAGGCCAAGGCGGTCCAGCGGCCGCCACCGGGCGCCTCCGGGTCGAGCACCTCGGCGCCCGGCACGAGCAGGTTGTGCCCGCCGCCGCCCGCGCCGGCGGCGGCGGCGGCGGCGGCGGCGGCGGCGGCGGCGCCCGCGCTGGCCTGGCCGCCGACGACGTAGACGCGCCCGCCCAGGGAGACGGCGGCCGCGGCCGAGCGCGCCCACGTCATGCGGGGCCCCGGCATCCAGCGCGCGGACGCCAGGCCGGGCGAGAGGGGTGGGCGCTGCTGCTGCTGCTGTAGGGGCGACGGCCGCCGGCGACGCAGCGCCGCTGCTGCTGCTGCCTCTGTCGCTGCTGCGGCTGCTGCCTCGGGCCCGCCCGCGCGCACCGCCCCCGTGCCCCACGCGCCGTTGTCGCCGCCCCGCATCAGCACCAGCTCGAACGCGTCATCATCCCCGTCCCCATCGCTGCCTTCTTCGTGCCGGTCCTCCCCTGCGCCGCCGCCGCCGCCGCCGCCCGCCCCCTCTGCCGCCGTCGCCGCCGCCGCCGCCGCCGCTGCCGCAGCAGGCCTCATCCACTCGACCGACGCCAGCACCTGGTTGACGCCCGAGCGCCCGCCGCACGCCCACACGCAGCCGGACGCCGCGGCGACGGCCGCGTGCACCCGGGGGGTGAGCAGCGGGGCGGCGCGCTGCCAGCCGGGCGCGGGCGCGGGCGCGGGGCGGGCGGGCCGGGCGTGCCCCCGCTCCTCCTCGTCGCCGTCGGCGGCAAAGAGGCCGTCCGCGCCGTCGCCGCGCCCCCCGCCGTCACCGCGGCGGGGCTCGGCCCTCCTCTCGCCCCTCGGTGGCGGCGCGGTGGGCCACCGCAGCCGCACCACCTCGGACGCAAAGGTCGAGCCTCCGACGACAAAGGCATCGCGGCCGCCAGAGACGGTGGCGGCGCCGCAAAAGGGCATGCCCCCGGGCAGCTGCGGCCCGGGCAGCCACGCGTCCGCCACGGGGTCGTAGATCTCGGTGGCGCGGGCGGGGCGCCACGCGTCGTCGTGGCCGCCGGCCGCGAGCAGGCAGGCGGCGGGGCCGCCGCCGCCGCCGCCGCCGCTGCCGCCAAAGCCACAAGCCGCCGACAGGAGGCGGGCCTTGCGCCCTTGCGGCAGAAGGAGGGCCGATGGCCGAGAGGAGGAGGAGGCGGGCGGCCCGCCGTCCCCCTCCGAGAGGATGCGGGCGCGGCGCTCTTGGGCGCGGCGCCTGGCTACCAAGTCCGCGGCGGGCAGGGACAATGACGACAAGTCAGGCGCGCTCGGGCCCGCTGCTGCTGCTGCCGCCACGTCGGCCTCGTCCTCTTTGTCGTCGTCGTCGCTGCTGCCGTCGGCGGCGACCCCGCCGCCGCCGCGGCGATCGGCCCCGGCCAACGCTGCCGCCACGGCCGTCAGCGCGCGGGAGAGCGGGTGCGTCTCCCCGACCCAAGCCTCGGCGCAGGCCGCCACCCAAGGGTGCGCCTTGATCAGCGCGGCGCAGGCGGCGGCGGCGCGCTCGGCGGCGGCAACGGTCCCAGCGGCGGCGGCAGCAGCAGCGCCGGCAGAGGCGCCGCCCGCGCCGTCTTGGTCGCGGGCGGCCGCGTCTCCCGCCTCCCCTGCCTCGTCCTCCTCTCTGCCGCCGCCGCCGCCGTCGTCGTCCGCATCCTTGTCCCCGTCCCCAGACTCGCCGTCGCCGCCGCCGGGCGAGTGCCAGCGCTCGTCGCCCCGCGCCACGGACGCGGCCCGAAGCAGCAGGCTCGGCAGCGCGCGGCCGCGCCCGCCGGGCAGGTCGGCCGCCGCCCAGAGCGCGGCGGCGGCCACGGCCGCGCCCGCCGCCCCGTCACCGCCGCCGTCGCCCTCGACGTCATCACGGCAGATGAGGTCGGCCAGCAAGGCGCGGGGCAGGTCGAGGAGGGTCGCATGCGCCGACGCCGACGACGCCGTCGCCGTCGCCGCCGCCGTCGCCGGGCCGTCGCCGCCGCCGCCGCCGCCGTCGTCGCCGTCTTGCCCCTCCTCCTCCTGCAGCAGCCGCCTCCGCCTCCGCCGCAGCTCCTCCGCCGCCCGCTCCAGCAGCGCCGGCAGGCGCGGCGCCGCGTGCGCCAGCGCCCCCTCGCGCAGCGCGGGCAGCGCGTATCCGTGCGCCAGCAGCGCGGCGTCGAGCGCCCCCCCCGCCGCGCCCCCCCCGCCCCCGCCGCCGCCGGCCGACGACAACGGCAGCGAGCGCAGCAGCGCGGCGGTCGCGGCGCGCGTCAGGGACGGCGCCTCGAGGAACGCGCCGGCGTCCAGCACCCACGCGACGCTGCGGCCCGTCAGCGCGATCCGGCCGTCGTAAAAGGAGGCCACGACAGCGCGGAGCTGCGACGCCGAGTAGCGGGGCAGGCGGACGATGGCGGCGGCGGCCGTTGCTGTCACTGTCGTTGTTGTCGTTGTCGTTGCTGTCGTTGTTGTCGTTGCTGCCGATGCCGAGCAGCCCCCGGACATGTGCGCGCCAGCTCCGCTAAAGTAGGCGCGGAAGAAGCCGCTCGAGGCTGCGAGCACGACGCGGTGCGCGGGGACGAGCGGCGTTCGCGGCGGGGGCGCGGCGGCCGGTGTGGCGGCAGCGGGAGCGATCGCGCCGGCGGCGGCGTCGGCAGCGCGAGGCGGGTGGTGATCCTCGCTCGCCTCCGGTTCGTCGTCCGGCCCTCCCTCCAGCCACACGTCGATGAGGACCTCGTCGCGCCACAGGTCGGCGAGCGCGCGCAGGGCAGACGCGGGCGGGAAGCGCGCGACGAGCGCCTGCTGATTGTTTGTGAGGGAGGGAGGAGCGAGGGTGAGAGAAAGCGCGGGCTTTGGTGGGTCCCTGGGACGCGTGTCGAGCCGGCGTATGATGCCAATCGCACCTCCTCCTCCATCGATTCCAGGGCCACGGCGCCTGCCCCTGGCCGGCGCGCGTCCATCGCGGCGGTGGCGGTGCGACGGACGCCGAGACCCTTTTCTCTCTCTGTCTCTCTGTCTCCGCGCGCCACAACAAAAGGCAGAGGGCCGCGTCACTGCTTTTATGATGTCGGTGTCAAACGATGTGAGGGACGAGTCGCCGGTGAGAGCGGGGGATTGGCGCGGAGTTGGCCATCGCCGGTTTTATCGTTGCCCTCGACGCTCGACGCCGCCGCCCGCTCGCTCGCTCGCTCGCTCCCCTAGGCCGCTCGTCTCTCCATCTCTCCATCTCTCCATCTCTCCATCTCTCCATCTCTCCATCTCTCCATCCTCGCACAGGAACGAATCCGTATCCCAGCTCACTTTACTTGACGCTCGCTTGCTCGCACATCAACAGGCAAGCGTAGCCCGGGGGGAAGAGACGAACACCAATCGACGACAACGACGACACCTGGAGGAGGGCAAGGGGGGGCGGCTCTCTCCGTCGCGCGCGCGGCGAGTGCTTCGCGCGCCCGTGATCGAGACCTCACTATCACGACAACAACGGCATCAATGAAGGCCTCGTTCGCGGCCATCTTCCGCCGCGGCGGCGTGAAGGCCGAGCTCTTTGGGACGTCGGCAGGGGGCGCGGCCGGCGGCGGCGGCGGCGGCAACGGCGCGGCCGAGGCGGCGACGCCTGTGCAGGGGCCGCAGCAGGAGCCCACGACGGCGGACGCCGTGCTGGTGTCCCGGAAGCTGGACGAGCTGTGCGGGGCGTGGGCGCAGCCGCGGGGAGCGTGAGTCAATGGTGTTGTCATTTTGCTTGCCGCGCGCCGCCGCCGCCGTTAGTCTCTGCTTCCCGGTCGCACTCACCCCCCCTCGCCTCTCTCTCGACTCGACGACGCCTCTGCGCAACAAAACCAAAACAACAGCCGCGGCATGGCCGCGGGCGTCTGGCGCCCCGAGGCCGGTGCCGTCGAGGTGGTCACCAAGGGCAAGCACACGTTCCAGTCGGTCGGTTTCTGGGCGCAGGCGGCCCCTGCCGGCGGGGCGGCGGTCGCGGCAACAGCGGCGACAAGAGCGGCCCGCCCGGCAGACGCTCCCGCCGCTGCCGCCGCCGCCGCTGCTCCCGCTGCCGCCGCCGCCGCTGCCGCCGCCCCGTCGCGCCGCCTCTACCTCCACATCGAGGACGCCGTGGCCATGCTCGACGCGGGCGAGCTCATGCTGTTTGTCGAAGAGGAGAAGGACGAGGAGGAGGAGGAGGACGAGGAGGAGGCGGCGCAGCGCGGGGCACCGGCGGAACAAGGGGCGACACAAGAGGCAACAACAGGAGCGCCGTCCAAGCGGGCGCGGCGGCGGCGACCGCTGCAGCAACCGAAGAGGCAACAGCCGCCCCGCCCGCCACGCCTGCGGCTCCTGTCCTTGCAGGAGGCGCACCACCTGTCCGCGCGCGGCTGCCGCGTGTCCGGCGCGCGCCTGTCCCTGCGCGCCCACCTGGGACGCCTTGGCTACGTGGTGGGAAGAAATCCCGCGCGCTGGGTGCTGCGCGCGGGCGAGGCGCCGGGCGCGCCGTGGCGGGGCGAGCGCGGCGGCGGGTGGGCCGCCTGCGACGGGCGGGCGGGGGAGGGGGCGGCCGCGCTGGCGGAGGAGGAGGGGGGAGAGGACGGCCCGGGCGACCCCGCCGCCAGCGCGGCCGCCACCAAGCGCCGGCGCCGCGACGACGCGACCGCGGACGGCGGGACGCCGGCCGCCGTCGCGCGCCGCGCCTGGTGGCCCGCCGTGGGCGCCGAGGCGCACCCTTGGTTGAGCTGCGGGGGCGGGGGCGGGCCCGTCGCAGGGGTAGAGGGGGCGGCGGCGGCGGCGGCTGAGGGCGGCGGCCGCAACGGCGACGGCGACGGCAACGGCAACGGCAACGGCAACGGCAACGGCAACGGCAACGGCAACGGCACCGGCCTCGGCCACGGCCACGGCCAGGACCCGCCCTCGGCGCTGCCCACGGTCCTGCCCGTGCCCAACTGGCGCTACGAGGCCTGGCTGCGAGGCAGCGCGGCGGCCGTCGGCGCCCCGCCCCCCGCGCTGCCCCTGCCGCCCAGGAGCGCGGCGCCGCTGCCGCACCCGGGCGCCGCGCTGGCCGCCCGCTTCCCGCTGCTGCGCGCGCTGCGCGCGCTCCCGGACGCAGAGCTGGGGGCGGCGCCGGCCGGAGGCGACGCGGGCGGCGGCGACTCCTCCTTCTCCCCCCCGCCTCCCCCCGTCCTCCCCGTGCTGTACGACGTGCACGCGGCCAGCGCCGCGTTCAGCGTGCGCGCGCCCGGCCGCCCCGCCTTTCGCGTCGGCCTGGCGCCCGACGGCGAGGCGGCGGCCGGGTGGGCGCTACCCCGCCTGCGGGATGTCGCGGCGAGCGAGCGCGCGGCGGCCGAGCTAGCGGCGGCGGCGGCGGGGGCGTCGGCGCCTCCCTCCGGGGCGGGCGCGCGCCCCGTGCCCGTGCGGTGGGCGGCGGTGCTCGCGGGCGGGGACTTGGCATTTTTTTGCGTCGAGACGGCGCGGCTGCTCAACGCGCTCGACCCGCGCGGCGCGGCGGCGTCCTTGGCGGCCGAGGCGCCGGCGCAGGAAACGGCCGCAACGGCGGCGCCCTAGGTAGGACCCCAGGGCGCGCGCTCTGCCTCGCCCTTGCATACTGTGTATCGATCCTGCGTCAGATTATGCATCGCTTTGCGAAGAACTGGGTTAAGCACACGCGCTCGCGACACTCCCCTCTCGTGCTCGTTCCTCCTTGTCGGCCGCCCCAAACATTGTCGAGCCCCTCTCAATTCCGCTTGGTGATTCAGTCGGACTGAGCCTCAAGCATTGCACCCCATCGGCCATCGAGCGCGCGCTCAACTGAGGGGAACGCGTGTGGCGGGGTCTAGTTTGACAGCGGCTTTCATTTCCGAGAGCGACGGCGCGCGCATTGTGCGCGCGTCCAGAGGCACCCGCGGCACTTGCCTCCGTCACTCGCGATGCAGGCTGCAACCGGGCGCGCCCCCGCGACGGACGCGAGGCGGCAACCTGCCGCAGCCGCCCACGCCGCCGCCGACGCCGGCCCGTCGCCGCCGCCGCCGTCGTCGCTGCTCCGCCGATGGCGGGCGCTGTCTCTCGCGCGCGCCGCACGGGCGGGCCACCGCTGCTGCCTGGCGCCGCACGCCTCCTCGTCCTCTTCCTCGGCGCCGGAACAGCCGCCGCGACAGCAGCAGCCGCAAGAGCAACCGCAACCCAAGCGCACGCAGCTGACCCGGCCCCGGCCGCCCGGCGCCGCGCCCGCCACGCCCCCCGGCCTGGGCCGGCGCCCCGACCCGCCCCCCCCGAGCGCGGCCCCCCCTTCCCCGCCCTCCCAGGCGCGCCGGCGGCGGGACACGCAGCCCGCCGTGGTCTTTGACGACGGCGAGCCGGACGGCGCGCTTGGTCCAGCGTCTGCTGACGCCGCGGCCGTGGCGGCGGCGGCCGCAGCGGGCGACGGCGGCGACGGCGGCGGCGGCGGCGGCGGCGGCGGCGGCACCACTTTCCTGGTCGAGCCCGTCCTGATGCCCTCGGCGCCCGAGGACGGAGGGCAGCGGCAGGACGGGGGGATGTGGGGCGCAGTGGCGGAGACGAGTGGCGGCGGCGGCGGCGGCGGCGAGACCGCGGCGCGACCACCATCCTCGGCGCCGCGGTCGTCGCTCCCCCAGCCGCCGCAGCCCCCGCCAAGCCAGACCCAGCAGCAGCAGCAACAGCAGCAGCAGCGCCTCCCCCGCCCTATGCGCTCCTTCAACCTGCTGGGCGGCCCCCCATCCCTGCTGCGCAACATGCGCGCCCTCGGCCTCGGCCGCCCCACCCCTCTACAGTCGCACGCCGTGCCCGTGGTCGCCTCGGGCAGCGACCTGCTCGCCTGTGCCCCTCGCGGCAGCGGCCTCACCACGGCGCTGCTGCTGCCGCTGGCGCAGCGCCTGCTGTCGGCCTCGCGCCCGCGCCCCGCCGCCAACCGCGCCTACCCGGCCGCCCTGGTCGTGTGCCCGACGCGCGAGCTCGCGGAGCAGGCGGCCGCGGCCGCCACCGCGCTCACGCAGGGGACGCACGTGCGCGTGGCGCTCGTGCGGGGGGGGGAGCCGCTGGCGCGCTCGCGCCAGGCGGTGCGCGGCGGGTGCGACGTGCTCGTGGGGACGCCCGGGCGGCTGCTGGAGCTGGTGACGGGGCGCGGGTCGTTCGAGCGGCGGGCGCCGGGGGGGCGGGAGCAGCAGCAGCAGGGGCAGCGGGGGTGGCGGCAGCAGCAGCGGCAGCAGGGGGAGGAGGAGGACGAGGGGCAGGGGGAGGAGGGAAGGGAGGAGGAGGAGGAGGAGGAGGACGGGCGGGGGGACGGCGGCGCCGCGGCCCTCGATCGCGAGCAAGAGCAGCAGCTGCGCCGCCGCCGCACCGGCAGCGCCGTCTCCTTGCTGGCCGTCGGCGTCCTGGTGCTGGACGAGGCGGACACGCTGCTGGCTCTGGAGGAAGGGGCGGGCGGCGGTGGGGGCGGCGGAGGCGGCGGCGGTAGCGGCGGCGGTAATGGCAGCGGCGCGGGACACCTGCGCGCCCTGCTCTCCCACCGCACCATGCCGCCCGCCGGCCGCCGGCAGACGCTCGTGTCCGCTTCGGCAGGCGCGACGGGCGCGCTCCTGGCCGCCACGGCCGCGGACGTGCTGGCCCCGGCGTTTGTGTCGCTGCGGGTCGCCCCTTCGGACGACGGCGGCGGCGGCGGCGGCGGCGGCGGCGGCGGCGGCGGCGCTCCGGGCGGCGGCCAAGCCTCTTCCGGCGGTGCCATTGCGGCGCCGGTCTCGGGGGCGGTCGAGGACGACGGCCGCATGCCGCCGCCCGCGCACACGACGACGCCGACGCGCCACCGCATCGTGCCCGTTGCGGCCGACGCCGCCGCCCGCGGCCGCGCGCTCGCGGCCGCCGTGTCGGACGCCCTGCGCGGGCCGCTGGCGGCGACGCCCGCTTCTGCCTCGGCCCCGTCCCCCGCCGCCTTGCGGGAGGGCGGCGTCGGCGCCGGCTCCTTGGTGCTCGTGCTCGCGTCGACGCGCGCCGCCGCGTCCGAGGCCGCGCGCGCCCTGGCCGCCGCCCGCCTCCCCAGCGCGCTGGCCAGCGGGGGGACGCCCGCGGCCGAGCGCGACGAGGCGCTGCAATGCTTCCGATTCGGCGTGACGCCCGTGCTCGTGCTGGCGAGCGGGGTGCTGGCGCGCGGGGTGGATATGCCGGACGTCGGGGCGGTGGTGCACTGGGACGTGCCGGCGGACGCGGACGAGTGCGCGCGGCGCTCGGCGCTGGGGGAGGGGGATGGGCGGGGGGCCGGAGGGGGAGCGGGCGGCGGCGGCGGCGGCGGCGGCAACGGCGGCGGCGGCGGCGGCGGCGGCGGCGGCTGCGCGGTCGTGACGCTGCTGACCCCTCGCGACGCCACGCGCGCGGCGGGCATGGCCGCGTCGCTGCGCGCGGCGCGCAGGGCGGTGCCGCCGTGGCTTCGGGACGTCGAGGCGCACGTTGCTGGGGAGGGCGGCGGCGGCGGCGGCGGCGGCGACGGCGAGCGCGGCCCGCCCCCTACCCTCTTTCGCGCCGTGCGTCGCGCCCCCCGAGGCTACCTCGCGCGCGCCCCCTCGTCCGTCCTCACGGCGCCCGCCGCTCTCCCGTCCGACGCCGCCGTCGCCCAGGCGGACGAGTGGGAGCGGCGCGCCGCCGGCGCCGGCGGGACGGGAAGCAGAGGCGCGTGAAGAGGCCAGGCAGGCATTTTTTGTGTTTGTTTCTCTCCCGTTGCAAAAAACTCCCGTTGCAAAAAACTAGCGCGCGCGCCCCTCTCGTTCGGCGACACCCAAAACAACAAAACCCCGCCCCGTTCACTTCTTCCCTCCCTTGAGCGCCGCCACCTCGGCCTCCAGCTCCGCGACCCGGGACCTCAGCGCCGCGACCGCCTCGTCCTCGCTCCGCGGGCGCGGCGGCGCCACGAACGGCACGACCAGATTTTCTCCAAACGCCCTCAACGCCTCGGCGCCGCGCACCTCCTCTCGCAGCAGCGGCAGCCGCGTCAGGTGGAAGTCGTCGTCGTACAGGTCGTAGAACTGCCGCAGGTACCGCTGCTGCATGGCCACGCGCGCGTCCAGCAGCGGGCTCACGCCCGGAGGGCAGTCTGGGTACAGCAGCTGGTTGACGACGACGTTTCGCGTGTCGACGCCGAACTTTGCCAATTCTTGCACCAGGCGCTCGGTCTCGTAGAGCGACAGGAACTCGGGGATGCACACGCACACGAACGTGGTGAGCGCCGGGTCCTGGAACTGGCGGTTGACCTTCTGGACGACGTGGAGCATGTCGTCCAGGCGCGCGAGCACGGCCTCGGGCGGGGGCAGGCCGCCGGCGCCGCCCTCGCCGTCCTCGCCGCCGCCGCCCGCCGCCGCGCCCATCATCCGCGTCACTGCGCCCATCGCGCCGCCGAGCGACTGGCGCAGCTGCTGAAGCTTTCCCAGGCCCTTTTCCAGCAGGGTGGGAAAGTTGAGCAGGCGCAGCGTGTGGCCCGTGGGCGCCGTGTCGAAGACGATCACGTCGTGGTCGAGCGACTGCACCTGCTTCATCACCTCGGCGAACGACATGGCCTCGTCGATGCCAGGGATGGAGCCGGCCAGCTCGGCCATGAAGCCGCCGCCGGCGCCGCCGCTCGCGCCGCCCGCGCCGCCTGCGCCGCCGCCGCCGCCCGCGCCGGCGCCGCCGCCAAAGCCCGCCGCCGCCGCGTCCAGGGCCTCGAGGTCCGCCGGGTCCAGCGTCGGGTCCACCTCCATGGCGTACAGGTTGTCGAACCCCTGGACGAGCTGCGGCTGCTTGGTCAGCTTCTGCCGAAAGGCGTCCGAGAGGTTGTGCGCGGGGTCGGTCGAGATGACGAGGACGGAGCGGCGGGCGGCGGCCAGCTGGACGGCCAGGGACGAGGCGCAGGTGGTCTTGCCGACGCCGCCCTTTCCGCCGACGAACACCCAGCGGAGGGAGTCCTGCTCGATGACGTTCTTGAGCGAGGGCTCGTGGGTCGGCTGCGGGAGGTCGGCCAGAGAGGTCGACATTCTTCTCCTTTTTTCTCTTGTCGCGGCGTGTTTTGCGCGTCGCGGGCGGGCGAGCGTCGGCGCACGCGCGCAAACGACGTCTCCTTTATCAAAAGGGCGCCGCCGCCGCCGCCGCCGACGCAGCAGCACTGGTGCGGTGGTCGATGGACGGGCTGATGCGCTTGATCGCAGGCGCTTGGTGGTGGTTTAGTCGTTGGGCGTATGTGCGCGGGGGCGCGATGACGCGATGACGGGGAGGAGGATAAGGAGAAGGAAAACGGTCGAGTGCGCGAGTTCGCGGTTGGTTGGTGCTTGATTCCACGAGTGGTTGTTCGATCGGTTGTGATGAGGTTGAAGCGGGACGTGCGAGCGTCTTCCTCTCGACGAGGAAATTTTCATGCTCGGGTCTTCGACATTGCCTGCTTCCGCCCAAACTAGCGCCCAGGCCAAATCAAGCACTGCTATCATGCTCGTTGACACCAATTGCGATCGGAAGCAACATCGCCGGCCATCCTTACGACGGCACGCACGCATCAATTTTTGACCGAGGAGCGACCGACCGATCGAATTTCGCCGCGCGTTGACCAACGCCGCTCGCTTTGGTTTCGACGGCGCCGGCGCCCCTTGCTCTCTAACCTTCTTCTCGCCGAAACAGCGATGGTCCTGATGGCGCCGGCATCGCGGAACAACGGCGGCAGTGCAGTAGGAAGGAACCGGTCGTCCGTCAACGGCAACGACGCGGCGGCGCACGGGCGCGACGCCGCTAGGCCCGGCCGGGCGGCGGCGCGCGGCGGCGGCGCGGCGCACAAGCCCCGCCCCTCGGCGCCAGGCGCCGCGGCCAAGACAGCGGCAGCATGGCGGGCGCAGGCGCCGGCGGCGGCTCGGCAACGCGACGGCGGCGGCGGCGTCGGCGTGCCAGCGGCGGCAGGAGCGGGGGCGACGTCCAGCCTGGCCGCGACCGCGCCGCAGCAGCAGCAGCAAGAAGCGCAGCAGCCAGCGCCACCGCCGCCGCCCGCCGCCCCTCCCGCCCCCGCGCCGCCGCCGCCGCCGCCGCCGCCGCCGCCGACAAAAGGGCCGCCCGCCGAGCGCGAGCGCTGCGCCAAGCTCGAGCGCGCGCGCCTTTACGCGGCCGAGCTGGACGCGCAGATCCGCGAGCGCGACGCGCACCGGCAGCGCGAGAAGCAGAAGCGGCGGAAGTCCGTCGAGCATGAGGACCGCCGATGGGGGACCGAGGCCGCGGCGGCGCCGGCCCGCGCTCGAGCGGCGGCGGCGGCGCCCCACGCCCAGGTGGCGGCGGCGGCTGCGGCGGCGGCAGGGGGTTTGGCGGCGGCAGCGACGGCATCGGCGGCGCCTGCAGCAGCAGCCGTGGCAACAGCAGCGACGGCGCCCGCACCCTCCGAGCTGGCCGCCCTCACGCAGGCCCTGCAGGAGCTCATCGCGCTGCAGCGGCGGCGCGACGCGCAGGCGCCGCTGCCCTCGCCGGGCCACCGCCGCCGCCCGGGCGCCAGCGCAGGCGGCGCCGATGACGAGAGCAACGGTGGCGACGTCGACTACGGCGACGAGCAACGGTTCCGGCGCGCGGCGTCCCCGTCTCCCATGCTGATGGTCGGGGCGAGCGTGCTGGTGCCCGCCGACTGCTGCCTGGTGGACCTGGACGCGCTCGCGACGACGGCGGGCAAGGCGATGGCCGGCCCCACCACCCGCGCGGCGCCCCGGCCGCAGTCGCCGCCGCCGCCGCCGCGCCGCCGCCCGGCGGCGTCGGCGGCGGCGGCGGCAGAGGCAGCGGCAGCGGCGTCGCTGGCCGCGCGGCCGGCATGGGGGAGGCGCGTGGCCCCGCGGCGGCGGTACTGAGCGGTCGATCGCGGGCGGACGGGTGGGGCGTGCGCGCGCACGGACGCGTCCGGAACAAATCGAGGAAGAGCAAACACGAGCGAGCGGCGCCGGAAGCGGCGATGAGCCGCCCGCGCGCAGTGTTTCGGTCTCTCGTTCATCTTTCAATCGTCCGCCCTCTCTTTCGCTTGCCTCAATCACACAAGCGCACGTCGCATCATTTACATTCATACAAACGCACGGAGCCACCACCCGTGCCCAATCTGCGCGCGCTCTTCCACAGACGCACTAAACTAACGCTTCCGCGAAACGAAAGACCCCCCCCCAAAAAAAGGTCGGCTACGACACAAAAACCCGAAAAAAGACCCCCACCCGTCCTCCCTTCACACACAAAAAACAACAACAAATGTGCGCGCAGCGCACCCGCAAGCCCAGCCGCCTCGCGCGCGCGGCCGCGGCGGCCGGCATCGCCGCCCTGGCCCTCGCCTGCCCCGCCGCAGCGGGCGCCGCCGCCGGGTCGTCTGCCGGCGGGCCAGCTGCCGCCGCCGCCGCCGCCGGCCGGCGCGCGCTGCTCCTCTCCTCGACCGTCGCGTCGCTCCCCCCTTCCTCGGCCCTCGCCAAGCTCGCCCTCGGCGCCCAGCCCATCCCCCTCGCCGCCGCGCCCCCCTTTGCCGGCGGGCCCGACGACGTCACCGCCGCCATCACCACCATCAACGGCGACTACTTGAAGCGCCACGTCGCGTACGAGCGCCTGTTTTGGGACACGAAAATGGCCATCGCCGGCCCCAACGTGACGTCAGAGGCGCTGGCGGCCGCGAAAACAAACTACGACGCCTTCATGGGGTCAAAGTCGGAGCTGGACGCGGTGCGCGCCTTGCTCGCGCGCAAGGACCTGAGCGCGTCGCAGCGCCTGGTGCTCGAGACCATGCGGCGCACGTTTGCGCTCTACACGCTCGAGACCCCTTCGCAAGAGGCGCTCAAAGCGGAGCTCAACCGGCGCGAGGCCGACCTCGGCGGCCGCCGGGACGCCATGCAGCTCGGCATGCGCGACCCGGCGAAGAACGGCACGTTCGTGCCCATGTCGTCGGTGCAGCTGCGCAACACCATGCGCGTGTCGGGCGACGAGGCCACGCGCAAGGCGTGCTACGAGGGAGTCCGCGCCGTGGGCCCCTTTGTGGCCTCTGGCCTCGTAGAGATTGTCAAGCTGCGCAACGCGCTGGCGCGCGCCAAGGGGTACGAGGACTACTACGACTTCAAGACGCAGGCGTCGGAGCAGGCGAGGCGAAATTGTCGGCGGTGTCGGGGAGGGGAAGGGGAGGGGGGGGAGCAGGGGTATTTCTGTTTGCATCGCGCGCGCGCGCGCCCTCTTACAGGCCGTGGACTCTATTCCGTTTCCAACAACGCCGCCGTCTTTTTTTCCTTCCCTTTTCGGAACCAACCAACTCAACCTCCCCATCAAAAACAACGAAAACCAACCCCCCCAACAACAGATGACCAAGGCCAAGCTGTTTGAGATCCTTGACGGCCTCGAGGTCCGCACCCGCCCCCTGATGGACAAGGCGCTCGCCCGGCTGGCCGCGGCCAAGGGCGCCGGCGCGCTACAGCCGTGGAACATGCCCCAGGCGCTTTCCGGCGACACGTCGCGTGCCCTCGACCCCTACTTCCCCTTTGAGAATGCTGTGGACGTGTGGGCGCGCTCGTTCGCGGCCTTCGGGATCACGTACAGTGGGGCCGAGGCAAAGCTGGACCTGCTCGACCGCGCGGGGAAATACTCGAACGGCTTTTGCCACTGGCCGCAGCCGGCGTATCGCAAGGCGGACGGCGCGTGGGTGCCGAGCCAGACCGACTTCACGTCGCTGGCGGTGCCGTCGAGCGTGGGGTCGGGCTACGGGGCGCTGACGACGCTGATGCACGAGGTGAGGAGGGCGGAGCTTTTGCGTTTCTTCTTTGGTTTTGCGTTTCTTCTTTGGTTTTGCGTTTCTTCTTTGGTTTTGCGTTTCTTCTTTGGTTTTGCGTTTCTTCTTTGGTTTTGCGCCGCCGACCTGGGGGCCGCGCGTTTTTGTCTGCTCTGCGGTGGCGTTGGTTGATATTTTCATCGCGCGCGCCTCCCGATCCACCCCGAACGCTCACCCCAGACCAAAATATCCAACAAACATCCTCCCCGTTAAAAACACAATCAAAAAAACAAACAACAGGGCGGCCACGCGGCCCACTACGCCAACATCGACCAGGCCTCGCCCTTTTGCAGCCAGGAGCGCCCGCCCTTCTCCGTGGCCCTCGCCGAGACGCAGGCCATGACCCTCGAGTCGTTCGGCTCGGACGCCGGGTGGATGGCCCGGTACGCCCTGTCGCGCGAGGGCAAGCCCGTCCCCTGGGCTTTGATTGAAGCGAGCGTCAACGCGACCCAGCCCTATGCGGTGTTTGGCCTGCGGTCGATGCTGGCGGTCTCTTATCTGGAAAAGGCTCTCTACGAGACGCCGGAGAGCGAGCTGACGGCGGCGCGCGTGATCGCGCTGGCGGACGACGTGGAGAAGCGGGTGCAGGGCGGGGCGTCGTCGCGGCCGCTGCTGTCGGTGCCGCACATCCTGGCGGACGAGGTGCGTTTTTGTTTCTGTTCGTTCTTTTGCGTTTTGATTTGATCGTCGTCGTGTCGCCCCGACGCTCACATCCCAACCCCCCCCCCCCCCCCCCCCCCCCCCCCCCCCCCCCACCTCCCAAAAACACAACACCAAACAGTCCTCCGCCTACTACCACGGCTACACCCTCGCCAGCTGCGCCGTGCACCAGAACCGCAAGGCCATGCGCCTGATGCTGGGCACGCACGACCTGGCCGACAGGCCCGAGGTCGGCGCCCTGCTGGCTACCGGCTACTGGCACGACGGCAACACGGTCCCCTTCCTCGACATGGTCCAGCGCCTCACGGGCGCGCCCCTCACGGCCGAGGCGTGGGTCGAGGAGCTCGAGACGCCGCTGGCGACGGTGCTGGCGCGCGAAAAGGCCGACTACGTCGAGGCCGCGAAGAAGGGCGCAAAGTTTGCCCCCGGCGACCCGGCCGTCGAGAGAAAGCTCGACGCGCGCGTGTCGATGACGCACGGCGCCAAGACGATCGCCGACTCGGCGACCGACGGCGGGCTTGGCGCGGCCACGGCCAAGTTTGCCAGGTTTGTGCGCGCCACGTATTTTTGAAGCGGGGCGGGAGGGACGAGCTGTGAGCAGCGCGCTCTTTTCCGCCGCGCCGCCGCTGTCTCGCCCCCATGTTTTGCTCCCCAACCGCGCCCCCACCCCACCCCCCTTTCCGCCGCGCCGTCGCTGTTTCGCTCGCCCGTCTCTTCCCCCCCCCCCGGGGGTGTCTTTCCCCCCCGCCCCAAACGTGCTTGCTCCTGCATCACCGTTCCACCAATACACACCAACACACACACGCCCAGCAGCCCGCCCTCTTGCTGACCGACTGGTGCTCTATACGCGTTTTGCTTCCGCCCGCCGCCGCACTCGCGAGACAAAAAACACGCGGCCGCCGCGCCCAACGCCGCCCGCTGCAATAACAAACAACCTTTGAAGAAGAGGGGCTCCCTTGCTCTTGGAAGCGGTCGTCCGACGGAAAATTGCGCGCGCGCGCGCGAGCACGCCCAATAAACCATAGGCCGACGTGATTAAAACATGCTTTGCCCCGACAGCACCTGTTGTCTCGCCGTCGTCTTTTTTGTCGAGGCGACGTCTCGCTCGCGCCGACGCCCCAAAAGCAACGGCGCTTGCCTGTCTCGCTCTCTCTCTTCCGCTCAGTTTCTCACCAACCCACGAAAGCACGCGCTCCTTAACGCTAGAAGCGTGCATGATCCTGCGCGAAGTGCGCCGCCGCCTCCTCCTCCTCTCGATTGCAGCCCGCGAACAGCAGCACTTGCCCCCTGTCCTGCTGCCCTCTTTGTCCCGAGCAATGTCGGCCGTCGCCGAGGCGCCGCCCGCGGCCAAGAAGCCAAAGACGGTCTACGGCGAGCACACGCGCGAGGTGAGACTGTGTGGATTGGATCGGTGTGCCAGCATTGGCGGCGGGTCGATCAAATGAGAGCAGCAAGACAAAACAAAACTGAAGAGCTCTTCCTCCACCCGCCTCCCCTCTCGAAACGCGACAACCACAGTCCTTCCTCAAGGTGTACGAGCGGCTGCGCGATGAGATCGTCGCCGACCCCTTCCTGGCGGGCCAGCCAGAGGCCGCCAAGCAGTGGATGAAAAAGGTGAGCGCCGGCGGCCGCTTTTCGGAGCGCGCGGGGCGTCCCCCCCAACGATCCAACGACGACGCAGAAAAGGGGAAAACAACGGCAACGGCGTCCCCCTCCTGCACCCCCTGTCTCACCCTCTGTCGCCTTGTTTGCAACCCCGACCCGATACACTCGAAACAAGCAGATGTGCGACTACACCGTCCCCGGCGGCAAGCTCAACCGCGGCATGGCCGTCGCCGACGTCCTCGGCGCCATCCGCGGCCAGCAGCAGCAGCAGCAGCAGCAGCAGCAGCAGCAGCAGCAGCAGGGAAACGCGGGCGCCGCCGCCGACGGAGACGGAAACGACGACGGGGCCGCGCCCGCCGAGGGCAGCGGCGCCGCCCTGCTGTCCCCGCGCGACGCCTTCGACGCCAACGTCGTGGGCTGGTGCATCGAGTTCCTCCAGGCATTTTTCCTGGTGGCGGACGACATCATGGACGGGAGCGTAACCCGCAGGGGGCAGCCGTGCTGGTTCCGGCGGCCCGAGGTCGGCATGGTCGCCTGCAACGACTACATCCTGCTCGAGTGCGCGCTGTACCGGGCGCTGGCGGTGCACTTTGGGGGCGCGGACGTGGGGGTGAGCGGGGCCGGGGGCGGGGCGGCGGCGGCAATGGGGGCGGCGGCGGCAAACGGCGAGGCGGGCAACGGCGCGGCCGACGGCGCCGCCGGTGCTGCGCTGGCGCCGCGCGCCGAGGCGCACCCTGCCTACGGCGACCTCGTGGCGCTGTTCCACGACGTTACGTACCAGACCGCGCACGGGCAGCTGCTGGACCTCCTGACGGCGGGCGAGGCCGGCGTGCAGCACCACGACAGCGCCGGCGTCGCCGCAGCAAAGAGCGGCGACGGCGCTGGCGGCGGCGCAGACGCCGCCGCGGCCCAACCCCCCGCCTCCGCCGCCGCCGCCGACCGCATCGACCTCTCGCGCTACACCATGGAGGCCTACACCCGCATCGTCACCTACAAGACCGCCTTCTACACCATCTACATGCCCGTGGCCGCGGGCATGCTCCTCGCGGGCGTGCCAAAAGCCGGCGGCGCCTACGCGCTGGCGCGCCGGCTTTGCGTCGAGATGGGCGTCTATTTCCAGATCCAGGACGACTATCTAGATCTCTACGGAGATCCGGCGGTGATCGGCAAGATCGGCACCGACGTCGAGGACGGCAAGTGCTGCTGGCTGGTGTGCAAGGCGCTGGAGCTGGCGAGCGCGGCGCAGACGGAGGCGATCGCGAGGCACTACGGCCGCGCAGGGGAGCAGCACAAGGCGGCGATCCGCGCGGTTTACGACGAGCTAAAGATCAAGGAGCAGTTTGAGGCGTACGAGCAGGCGTCGCACGCGTCGCTCGTGCGCGAGGTGGACGGGCAGGCGCTTCTGCCCAAGGAGGTGTTCCACGCGCTGCTGCGCAAGATCTACAAGCGGAACAAGTAGGGAGCGAGGGTGGTTGCGGTCGCGTTTTATTTCGTGTGACGCGCGCCTCGTCGTCGTCGTCGTCGTCGTCGTCGTCGTCGTCGTCGTCGGGGTTTTGTCGTTTTTGTCCTCTGCCGCGCTCCCCGAGAGAAACACAAAGACAAGAGACGCGCTTTTGTGATACGTTCAACAGACCGGGCTCTATTCTTGTTTCGCGGGCAAACATAAACACAAGGGAGGGGGGCAAAGAGGCACAATGAGTTTGCCGAATGCTCCTGGGAGTCGCTCCGATCGAAAAAAACAAAAAGACAAAAAGGGGAAGCGCTGTGGCCACAGCGCGCAGAAAGGGGGGAGGTCGGGGGGGGGGGCGAGTCGGGAGGTTGGAGGATTCTCCGGTGTATTGTTTTTTGGTGGGGGGGGAGCGCGTGGTGCGCACGATGGTTGTCTATGTGCGAGGCGTGTGTGTGTTGTGCGTGTTCGTGCGCGTGTGTGTGCGGGCGCGCCCTAGTGAGCAAAAAAAAAGGGGCCGCGCGCGCGCAAAGAAATTTGCCCCCCGAGCGCCGCCAAGCCGGGTGCCGCCTTTCCGCCCCCCGGCCGCCTTTCCGCCCCCCGGCCGCCACCCATTGCTTCGTTTGTCCGGGGGTGTGCTCGCTCGCTCGGCCGAGGTCAAGAGGGGATGTGGAAAGCGTGGGCACAGGCGCGCGAGCGGGCAAAGCGGGGGGGCCTGGATGGGCGGGAGAGATGAAAGGGCGTGCTCTCTCTGCCTGCGCGCTGCGCCTGCCGCTCCCGCTCGCTCTGCCCGTGCGCCGCCCGCCCGCCCGCTGCAGCCGCCGCCCGCTGCAGCCGCCGCCCGCCGCCCGCCGAGAGAGTCAGAAGCCCTTCAGTTGCCGTAGCCGTACGCCCCGCCGGCGTTGTACTGGCCGAACGCGGCGCCGGCGCCGGCGCCGGCGCCGGCGCCGGCACCGGCGCCGTACTCGACGCCGTACGCGGGAGCGGCCTGCGGCGGCGGCGGCGCGGGCGGCGGCGCCTCAAACTCGGCGGCGGGCGGCGGCGGCGGCGGCGGCGCCTGCTCCTCCTCCTCGGCGACCGGCGCCGCGGCCGGCTCCTCCTGCTCCTCGTGCTCGACGGGCGCGGGGGCGGGCGGCGCCGCCTCCTCCTCGGCGGCCGGCGCCGGCTCCGCGGCGACAGGGGCGGGCGCCTCCTCCGCCTCCTCGACCGCGACGGCCGCGGGCTCCGCCTCCTCCTCCTCGGGCTCCTCGACGACCGGCGCGGCGGCCGCCGCCTCCTGCTCCTCGGGAGCGGCCGCGCCCTCCTCCTCGTCCGCGTCGTCCTCCTCCTCGGCGGCGGCGGCGGCGGCGACGGCGACGACCTCCTCCACCACCACCGCCGCCGCGGGCGCCTCGTCGGCCGGCGGCGGCGGGGCGGTGGCGGCCTCGTCCCTCTCCTCCTCCATCACATCCTCCTTGTCCTTCTCGTCGTCCTCGGTCGGCTCGTCCACGACAGGGGGGGCGGCGGCGGCGGCGGGGGCGGCGGCTGCGTCGCCGTCGCCCTCGCCGTCGGCCGGCGCCTCGTCAGCCTCCGCCTCCCCGGCGTTGGCGGGGGCGGCCGCCTCCCCCTCCCCCTCCTCCTCCTCGGCCACCTCCTCGTCCCCGGCCGCCTCCATCTCGGCATCGGGCTCGCCCGGCGCCGCGGCGTCCTCCTCCTCCGCCTCCTCCTCCTTTTTGTCCTTTTTCGCTTTGGGCGGCGCGCGCTTGCGCGGCGGGGCCGGCTTTTTGGCGGCGGCCGGCTTGGCGGCGGCGGCCTTGGCCTTGGCCTTGGGCGCGGCGGCCAGGGGCTTGGCCGCCTTCTTGGCCGGCGCGGGGGCCTTCTTGGCGGGCTTGGCCGCGGCCGCCTTTTTCGCCGGCGCGGCGGCGGCGGCGGGGGCCTTTTTGGCGGGCGCCGCGGCGGCCGCCTTTTTCGCGGGCGCCGCGGCGGCCGCCTTTTTCGCGGGCGCGGCAGCGGCGGCCTTTTTGGCTGGCGCCGCGGCCGCCGCCTTCTTGACGAGCGCCGCGGGCTTGGGCTTGGCGGCGGGCTTCTTGGCCGCCGCAGCGGGCGCTTTCTTTGCGGGCGCGGCGGGCTTGGCGGCAGCCGTCTTCGCCGCCGAGGCCTTGCCCCTGGCTTTGGTCGGCGGCGCCTTTGCCTTTGGCGTGGCGCCAGGCTTGGCTTTCGCGGCCGCGGCGCCGCCCTTTTTGGCGGCCGCGGCCGGCTTGGCTATGGCGGCGGACTTGCCCATCGTGTGACGGGGAGGAGATGGGGGGGTCGGGAGGCGTTCCCGATCTCTCGCGGAAAGAAGGAGACCCTCCTCTTTTTTCTCTGTGTGGAGACTCAACAACAAGAGAGGACGTTTTTACTCGCTGCGTCGTGTTTCGGGGGCGATCGTCCGAATGCACGTCGATGGTGGGCGTAGGTGAGTTGAGCGTGTGCGATCGGGACGATCACAGGTTTAGGGGAACGTGTTGATGTCGGGAAGGGGGAGGGAGGGGCGTTCTCCTTTTTGCGTCTCCCCCTCCTCCTGGAGAGAGCTGTTTTTGTTTCTTCCGCCCCAGCTGCGCGACAAGCACGCGCTCGGGGCTGAGGGACCGACGGTGGCGGCGCGCCGCGGGGCAATGACACACGACAGGCGCGCGTGGAGCAAGATACCGGAGCTTCACGGAGCCGCTGGAGGGCGGGAGCGTTCGAAAACATTCAAACGCGCCTTTGTTGAGCGTCGTCGCCCGCCGACGCCGTCCCGCCCGGCAACGCTGCCCGGCTCGTGCCGCTGGTTCTCCTCGCTCGCTGATGCGACCCATGAGACGCCTCGAGTAATGCGAGAACTCAATGTTTTACAGGTGTTTGCGTTCGGGAGACCAACGCGCGCGCGCGCGCCCGGAGAGCAAACGATAATTCAGACGGCGCCCGCCCGAATGAAGGCCGGCCACAGGAGGGAGAGCAGAGGCGCCGGCGCGAGCGCGCAAACGCGAGCGCGGCCGGCTGTTTTGATCAAATGGGGGGGGGGGGCGTTGAAGCGGGGTGGCCAAGAAAAGGAGGAGCGACAATGTGCCCGAGCTCGGTCTGGGAAGGGGGAGGGGGCATCGGAAGACGAGCGGGGAGGAATCGTGCCACGTCGAGGGATCGGGGGAGGATACGATTGTCGTTGTGTTTCTTTGGGAGGGCGGGGGCAAGGGGCGCTGAGGGGGGCGCGCCGGATGCAATGGGACGGGCCGACGGTGGCGGCGGGAGGACGAGGACGAGGACGAAGCAAGAGGCAGGGGCCAGGGGAAAAGGGGGAGCAAGATCCAGGACAAACGCACGCGCCAGGCGCTCAGTAGCACAACCCCCCCGCCTCGTCGCCAAAGTCGAGCGAGCTCAGGGCCGAGGGCGGCGCCGAGGAGGAGGGGGGGGCAGAGGCCAGCGGCGCGGGCGCCACCGGCGGCGGGGGCGACCGCGCCTGCGCCGCCGGCGCCGAGGGGGGCTCGAACGCGTCGCGCACGGCCAACCAGGCGGTCTCGTGCCACCGGGCGAGGAGCTCGGCGTCCTGCATCCCCTCGTGCCACGTCAGCGCGCCGCTCGGCAGCGGCGGGCGGGCGGCGGCGGCGGCGCGGGCGGCCGCCCTCGCGGCGTCCTCGCGCGCGAGGGTGGCGGCGACGCGCTCGGCCGCGAGCGACGCGTCGCGGGCCTCGCTCGCCTCTCGGAACTGCAAGAGGCGGATGCGCGCGCGCAGGATGCCCATGGAGCGCGCCTCCTCGTCGTAGCCGGGCGGCGACGAGGGGACCGCGCGGCCGCCGGCGCTGGCGTCGTCGTCGCCGCCGGCCGCGGCGCCACGGTCGTTGTCCTCGACGTCGTTGTCGGTGTTGTTGTGGTTCTCGTGGCTGCTGCCGCGGTCGCCGGACGAGGCCGCGCGGCAGGCGACGACGCGGGAGGGGCGGCGGGACGAAGCGGCAGCGGCGGCGACGACCTGCGTCGTTGTCGTTTTTGTCATTTTTGTCGTTTTTGTCGTTTTTGTCGAGCCCTCGAGGCGAGCGGCGACGGGGGGACGAGGTCCGGGCGCGGCGGCGGTGGCCTGTTTTTGTTGTTGTTGTTTTTTGGGTTTGCGGGGGGACGGGGGAGACGCAGCGGCACGTTCCGGGTCACGTTCGAGGGTTTGAGACGGGTGGAGACCGATCGGGGTGGGGTGCGCGAGCAATTCAGGGCAGAGCTGATTGCGCGGAAGAGGCGCGCGAAAGAGTCGCGACCAAGAGCCAAAGAAAGGCCCCTCCTCCGCTCACCGTGGTCCGCGAGAACGGGCGGTGTTGGGACGCCGCCGCCAACATATTCGAGGAATGTTTTGGTCGCGAGCTTGGCAATTGGGGAGATTTCGGGGGAGACCTTTGAGGCGGAGAGTTCCCAAAGTTATCATTTCTGCAAGCGGTCGGCGTCCTTGCTGGCGGCGGCGGCGGCGGCGGCGAACGAAGGGTCGCTCGCCGCTTCGTCGTGTCCCGCCCGGGCGATCATGCCTTTTCCCCTCTCTCCCCAAAACATAGAACAGAATCCCCTCACCGCGGTTTGCGATCGCACAACCACAACAACGAACCAAAACAAGCACTATCACAATCGTGCAAAAACGAACCCAAAATGTCGGCCGCCGCCGCCGCCCTCGCGCTGCCGCCGCCGCTCCCGCAGCAAACAAAGCCAACGGCCGCCCAACGCACAACGCCCGGCCCGCGCGCCTACTTCCTTCTCTCGTCCGACCTGTCGCCAGCGGCCGCCGCGGTCGCCGCAGAGGCGCTGTCCCTGCTGGCGGACGTGGCCCTCTGTGCCGGCGGCGGCGGCGGCGGCGGCGGCGCGAGCGGCAGCAATGCCAGCGCCGCCGGCGGCGTTCCTGCTTCGTCCGCCCTGCCTTCAGTGGGCCTGGGCCTGCTGGCGCAAGACTCGCACGGCAACCCCAACTCGCGCATCAAAGTGGGTTTTGTCTTGCTAAAGGGAGAGAGGGAGAAAAAGACGCCGCCGCCGCCGCCGCCGCCGCCGCCGCCGCCGCCGCCGCTGCCGCCGTCGCTGCCGCCGCCGCCCAACCAACCACCAACGCCGTCACTTTCCACCCCCCCCCTCAAAACGCACAACAAAAAACCTACTACCACAGATCCTCCTGAAACCTGCCCAGAACCCCTACGCCGTCCAGAACACCGTGCGCAGCCGCCTGCTGCCTGCCGTTTGGTCCAACGGCCCCGCGTGCGACCTGCAGCGCGCCCTCGTCGCCGCGGCCACGCTGTCGTCCGCGGCGCCCGGCGGGCACGTCTTTGTGCTGGCGCCGGGGTTTGAGTGCGCCACCGGTGTGGAGGGCGCGCGCCGGTTCGCGCAGCAGGCCTGCGGGCGCGACGGGGCGTACGTGCGGCTGGTGGCGATGGGCGCGGGGGGCGGCGGCGAGGGCGCGGCGGCGGCGGGCGACGGAAGCAGCAACAACGACAATGGCTGCGCCCGCGGCTCGGCCGCGCACCAGGCCTGGCTGCGCGCGCGCCTCGGCACGGCAAGCATTTCTTACGAAAGCGTGGACGTGAGCGGGGGCAGCCTCTGCGGCGCCGCGGCCGAGCTGCTGGCTCAGGCGTTTGCTCGCGACCTGCTGTTGGCGCCGCCATCGTCGGCGGCAGCATCGGCGTCGGCATCGGCGGCGGCCGCGCCGGCTGCGACCGAGGCGGACCCGCTCCTTCAGGCCGTGCGCCTGGACCTGCCGCCCGGGGACGGCGTGACGGCGCCTCAGTCGCTCGACCTGTGGCTCACGCCGCACCTGCTGCTCGAAGGTCCCCACGGGGCGGGCCTGCCGCCGCGCGCGCCCGACGTGCGGCGGCTGGGGACCCCCGGCGACCTCCCGCCCACGGGACAGCAGCAGCTTCAGCATCAGCAGCAGCAGCACCCGCACGAGGAGCTCGTCGCCTTTGGCGGGCGCTGCGTCGTGCGCCTGCGGCGCGCGGCCGCCTCGTCCGCGTTTGTGAGCGGCGGCGGCGGCGGCGACGGCGCGCCCCTCGTCCTCCTCCGCTGCGAGGCGATCGTGCCCCGCGCCTTTGTGGCGATCGAGACGCTCGTGGGCGGCCCTTGGCTCCTGGTGCCCCGGCTGCCGGCGGTCCGGGGCGTGGCCTTGCCGCGCCCTCTGGTCAGGGTTGCCGGAGGGGAGGGCGGCGGCGGCGAGGGCGGCGGCGAGGGCGGCGACGGCGGCGGCGGCGGCGAGCGGGGCGGCGGCGGCGGCGGCGGCGGCGGCGGCGCGCTCGAGGTCGAGGTCGAGATGGCGTGCGACGACGAAGAGGACGACGGCGGCGACGGGCGGCACGGGGGATTGCCGGGAGGAGAAGGAGGGGAGGAGGAGCAGGCCGACCCGGCCGCGTGGGCCGCCGCCTGCGTGCCGGCCCTCTGCGCGCTCTTGTCGGGAGGCGGCGGCGGCAAGGGGCCGCGGGTCTTGCTGGCGTCGTCGCGCTCGGCCGCGCTTTTCGACAGCGGGCGGGCGGGGGGGGAGCTGCTGGCGCCCGCGCTGGCGCCGGCGCTCTTCTGCATCGAGCCCGCGTCCGGCGGCGCCGCCGCCCTGGTGGCCCGGCGCGTCGCCCCGCGCGAGGCGCTGCTGCCGCTCCCCACCCTCGCGGCGGCGTCGGCGGCGGCCAGCGCGGCGGCGGCCTTTGCGGACGCGGCCGACGGCGGCGGCGGGCCGACGCCGATGCAGCGGGCGGCGGAGCGCCTCGGGCGGGCGCTCGGGGAGCTGCCGCAGCAAGAAGGGGCCGGCGGACCCCCTGCGGGATGCCACGTGGCGCTGCCGTCGTCCGGGCTGCACGAGTACGTGGCGCGCTTGCTGTGGGGCCCCGAGCGGGCGGCGGGCGGCGTGCGGCTCGCCGCCGCGGCGGCCCCGGCGCCCGCGGCCGTCGCCGTCGCCCCGGCGCCGACCGCTCTCGCTGCCGGTGCGGCAGCGTCGGCTTCTGCCGCCGCGGCGCCACAGCCACCGCCCGCTGCTGGTGCTCATGCTTCAGCTGCTGCTCCTGCTGCTGCTGCGCCTGCGCCCGCGGGCCGCCGCCGCTCGAGCAAGCGCGTGGGCGCGCTGCCGCTCGACCGGTCGGCCGCGCTCTGAAGCAAGCGGCGACTCTGCTCGCCGCCGCTCCGCGCTCGACCTCGGCAGCGGCCGTGCCCCCGCTTCCCTTGTTTTTCCGCTTCCCGTTCCCGCCAATGACAGGCCCTGATCAGTGACACGCACGCGCCATTCAAAAGCATAGCACCGACGCAGCACCCCACACGCGCACAGCATAGCCACGCAGCGACAACTAGAGAGAGAGAGAGAGAGATCGGCGTTTGGGAAAAAGGCAAAAAAGCATCCCCTCATCGACACGTCCTCCTCTCTTTCTGTCTCGCGCGCGCGCGCCCAAGTCGCCAAAGCACGCGATGGCCCTCACCGCGACCACGCGTCGCGCCGGACTCGGCTGCAGATCGGCCCGCGGCCCCACCTCGGCCGCCCGGCCGACCCAGCGCTCGGTCAGCGTCCGCGCCGCCGCCGCCGCTGCCGACGGCGCCGCCTCGTCGCCGGCGCCGCCGGCGCCGGACGCCGCCGCGCCGCCCGCCGCCGCCGCCCACCGCCGCTCGGCCCTGCTTGCGCTCGCGGCCTCGGCGGCGGCCGCCCTCGCGCCCGCCGCCGTGCCCACCCCCGCGCGCGCCGACGGCGAGTACGCCACCTTCCTCGGCTACGCCACCCCGCCCACCTCGTACGGCGGCTACGGCGGCAACGCCAACGAGCCGCGTGAGTCCCTCTCTCTCCCTCTCTCTCTCTCTCGCGCCCCCCTTCACACGCCTCCCGCCGCCGCCGGCCGCCGTGCGCGCGCTGCCGCGTCTGCCGTCTCTCTCTCATGTCCCCCCCCCCAAAAAACAATGCCCCCCACACCACCAACCAACAAAATCGCCTCCATCCTCCGCAGCCAAGTACACCTTCGAGTACCCCGCGGCTTGGAAGCAGGAGACGCCCAGCAAGGTCGAGAAGGGCACGCAGGGCGTCGACGGGCGCGTGGCCGCCCAAGGGCGCGCGGGCAAGGACTACCGCGCGTTCGTCATCACCCTCGGGCGCGCGGGCGAGGACAACAAGACGTTCCGGCTGACCGAGGACCGCGAGTCGGCCTTTGCCAGCTTTGCGGGCGCCGACTACGCGCTGCAGGCGCGTTGCTTGCTCTTTCCTTTCTTTCTTTCTCTTCTTTCCTGCTTGGCGTTGTTTCTCGCCGCCGCTCTGTGCGCGCGCGCTGCAAAGAAACCCCTCCCCCCAGCCAACAAAGGAGGCAAAACAAAAATAAACACGCGCTCACGAAACGCCCACCCCCCCCGCGCTTCCTCGCGCTCCTTGTTGGACCAAAACACACACCACAAAGCAAAACAAAACAAAACAACAACAGGACGCCCTCTCCGGCGCGACCAACGTGAAAGTGGCCGAGCGCACCGACGCCGCCTCGGGCATCAGCTTCTACGACTACGACATCGACTCGCCCGACTTCCGCTACCTGAGCAGCATCGCCGTCAAGAGCGGAAAGGTCTTTGCCCTCTTCGTGCGGTCGCCCGCGCGCGGGTTCGCGGCGGTCGAGAAGGACCTTAGGCACATCCAGGAGACGTTCCGGCTGCTGTGAGAGGATGGGGAGGGCGGGGGTGGCGTTCCTGTCGTGTGGTGTGCGTGCCCTTGAAGAAATATCGAGGGAGAGGCGGCGCTGGGGTCGGTGGATATAAGTTGATCCGGAGGGGAGCGCGGTCCGGTGCCGCGGCCGCCGTCGCTCGTCGTCGTGTAGAGAGCAAAGGAGCCTTGGCTTCAAGAGAAGGAAATCGACACGCCGTTTTACAGCAGTCGTGCGTGCGACACATGAACACAGCCTAGTCCTTCCCCGCCGGCTGCTGCTGCTGCTGCTGCTGCTGCTGCTGCTGCTGCTGCTGCTGCTGCTGCTGCTGCTCGGCCGCTTGCGTTTCGGCCAGGCTGCTGCTGCTGCTCCCCCCCGCTGCTGCCGCTACCGCCGCCGCCGCCTCTGCCGCCGCCTTGGCGCGCGCGCGGGCGTCGCGCAGGCCCGCCTCAACGGCCTCGGTCGACGCGTCGGCGAGCGCGGGCAGGCCGTTGCTGCTGCCGCCGCCGCCGCCGCCGCCGCCGCCTCCGCCCCCCGCCTCTGCCTCCGCGAGCTGCCTCCGCTCCCTCTGCGCGTCCCTCCGCCCGCGCGCCTCGCGCTCCTCCTGCTGCCGCCGCCGCCAGTCCTCCTCCTCCGCCGCCGCCCGCGCCGCCTCGCGCGCCGCCTCGCGCAGCTCGCTTTCCATCGACGCCGACATCGCCTCGTTGGCCCGCGCGATGGCGGGAAAAAAGGCGCCGTTGGCCTCTGTAACGGCATAAGTCAGGCCGAACAGGGCCGTGGCGCCGCCGACGAACGCGAGCCATATCTTGCCCTTGTCGATGCGGCCCGGCGCTTGCTTGGGCAAAGGGGAGGCGCGCTCGATGGCCTCGGTGGCGGAGATGGTCTGTATCTCGGCCGAGGCGGGCAGGGGGCCGAGCAGCGAGAGCGAGAGGGCGAGCGTCGCGGCGGCGAGGGGGGCGGCGGCGGCGGCGGCGGCGGCGGCGGCGGCGGCGCGCCCACCGCGACGGCGGGCTTGGGATTGCTGATGGTGGTGGTTCTGCTGGTGGTGTTGTTGCTCGTTGGCGTCCGGGCTGCTGTCGACGCTGCTGTTCGTAGTAGTGGCGCGCAACACGGCGTGCGTGCGCGCTCGCCGCTGCTGCTGCTGGGGGCGGGCGGAGGAGGACGAGGAGGGGGGGAGGACTGCGGCTCGCCTGACGCCGAACGACGCGTGGTGGCCGCCGGCGCGCGCGGATGCAGGATGCGCCGAGGCGCCTCGGAGAAGCGCCGGCATGTTAACGCCGAACGCGCTCGGTTGGATCGTAAGAGAGGCGGGAGAAGGGCGCGTGGATGAAGGGTGGGTGTGTTGGCGTCTCGGCGCACGGCGCGCGCTGTGGGGTGAGGAACGCGAGGGTGGCTTGTTGATGTCGAGATGGCGGCGCGGTAGTTGTTCACTGGATCGGGATTGGATGCGTGAAGCCTAGACCTGTGCTTGCACCGAGGACAAAGCACGCCGGCGACCGAGCGAGCGAGCGAGCGAGCGAGCAGACCGCGCCGACCGAGCGAGAACGCCGACGCCTCAAAGAAGTCAGCGGCGTTGCCAGGCATCACTCTTTCTCTCTCTCTCTGTGCCTCTCTCTTCACAAACGCATACAGGGACCCACCGACCACCGCATCATTGACAAACGCGCCCCCCCGCACGCGCGCCCCCCACAAACACAGCGCCCCATTCGCGTGACTCCCCCCTCTCTCTTCTTCTTGCTTCTTCTTCCGTGCCCCTCTCTCGCCACGCACTGGGGACGCCGGCGCCGCCATGGCGTCGTCGAGCGAGCCGGGCTCGGCATGGAACGCGCGCAACCCGGCGGTCAAGAGAATCCTGCAGGTACGGATTACGAAAGCAAACAATGAAGCCAGGAAAAGAGGCAGAGAAGGGGGAAATCGAAAAAGCTGACCCGCCCCTCCCTTTCTGTCGACAACAAACACCCACAGGAGATGCGCGAGCTGCAGCAGGAGGACAGCCCGGACTTTGTGGCGCAGGCGCTCGAGGTGCGTTTCGTTCTTCGTGCTCCAGAGCGCCGACGCCATTTTGTCTTCGTCGTTCGCCGAGCGCGCGCGTTCCCGCGCCGCGTTTGCGAACGCAGGACACCCCGTCGCCCCGACGCCCCCCGCCGAAAACGACCCCCCAACCGACGCCCCAACGACGACCGAACAAATAAAACAGGACGACCTCTTCGAGGTGCACTTTGTCCTCGCGGGGCCCCGCGACACCGACTTTGAGGGCGGCCTCTACCACGGCCGCATCACCCTCCCGCCCGCCTACCCCCACGCGCCCCCCGAGTTTCGGTTCCTCTCGCCCAACGGCCGCTTCGAGACGGGCGTCAAGATCTGCCTCTCGATCTCGTCGCACCACCCGGAGCACTGGCGCCCCTCGTGGGGCGTGCGCACGGCCCTGACGGCGCTGGCGGCGTTCCTGCCGACGCCCGGGCACGGGGCGATCGGCGCGCTGGACCACAGCGGCGCCGAGCGGCGGGCCGCGGCGGCGCGGTCGCGGCTGGCGGCGCCGCGGTTCGGCGGCCCCGAGCGGCAGGCGGTGACGGACGCGCTGCACGCGCGGATCCTGGCGCGGCAGGCGGCGGAGGCGGCGGCGGCCACGGTGGCGGCGGAGGCGGAGGCGGAGGCGGCGGCCAAGGCGGAGGCGGCCGGGGCGGAGGGACAGTCGGAGGAGGGGGCGGCTTTGGCGGCGCAAGCCACGGCGGAAGCGGCGGCGGCGGCGGCGGCGGCGGCGGCGGCACCGGCCTCGGAGGCAGCAGCGCCGGCGATGAAGGAGGCGCCCGAGGCGCCGCCAGCACCATCACCCGCATCGGCACCAGCACCAGCACCGGCACCAGCACCAGCAGCGGCAGCGACAGCGGCAGCACCAGCACCAGCACCAGCAGCACCAGCACCGGCAGCACCTCCACCAGCAGAAGCGGCGCCGCCCGCCGCGCGAGCCGCGCCCGCCGCCGCGCCAGCGCCCGCGGCCGCCCTCTCGCCGCCTTCGCCCTCGGCCCTCTGGTCCGACCGCGCCCTGGCGCTGCTCGCGCTCGCCCTCGCGGCCGCCGTCGCCATCCTCACTATGCGCAAATTGCTCGCGGCCCTGGGGGGCGGGGGCGGCGCCACAACGCCGCCGGCGGCCTGGGGCGGCGGCGGCGCGGCCCGCAGCGCGGGGGGCGCGCACGAGCTTTGAAAGGGGCGGAGACGAGCGCGAGCCATTGAGAAACGGTGGAGCGGGGTGCTAAGGGATGCCCTCTGCTCCCTGTTGCCTCCTTTATAAAAAAACAGTGTTTTTCCCCCCCAGGCTTT
>Ga0209390_10000383_pt1 | contig 86190 bp, 69 predicted proteins | sample BON01_FD_187212 | JGI IMG/M metagenome (GOLD analysis project Ga0209390, IMG submission 187212) | Freshwater microbial communities from Lake Bonney liftoff mats and glacier meltwater in Antarctica - BON-01 (SPAdes) (version 2) | ecosystem: Environmental > Aquatic > Freshwater > Ice > Glacier... | reverse complement strand
TGGCTAGGATGCTGAATGATTCTAATTATTTTGAAAGGATCAAAAGAATTTTTGAACCAGATCCTAACTTAGAAACTAACCGAAAAGTAGCTTGAAAAGTCCATTTTGGAACAAAAGAAAGAACCTTTTGATTATCAACTGTTTAGCCCTATTTATAGGCACTCAAAAAAAATCTAAATCTCAATGTTTTTGAATTCTTTGGAGGTGCGAAACTTGAGTTTATTATATTCAGTCACTTATGGAATATTGGGGATGACGGCAGAAGCGCAGTATTCAGCACATTGGCCGGGAACAATATTATTGTTTGCAATAGCAATAAGACAAAGAAGAACAAAATGAATATAGGATTTTTTTTAGTAGGTGCTATTATATTTTCTTTATACATAGGATTAACGGTATGGAATATAGTTGTTTCAAATGAGAAGCAAAGAAATGAAAACTATCCAAGAAAGAAAAAAAATGTTGTTGTAAATAAATCACCTCCAGTAATTTCGGTAGAAGATGAAAATAAAAAAGCTGAATAATCTATAAATTCAAAATTGTAAGTTATGTCGATTTCTGTCGAAATATTTTCGTTAGATAAAGAGATAAGCTCAGTATTGAAAGCTAGATTTTGGGTTTAATAATCAAACGCTCTGCTTCGAAATATTAAAACGGTATTTTTATTTAATACCTCGATGGCTCTGCCTCGAGGTTTTTTATTAATGCTTTTTTAAAATATTGAAGAATTCGTTTTTGTAGTAAATTTTTCTAAAAACAACATTCCTTTGTAAGAATTTCCTTTTTTGTTTAGTTTTGGGCTCCAAACGGTAATGCAGAATTTGTCTGGATGAATGGCTATAATACCTCCGCCAACACCGCTCTTTCCCGGTAAACCAACACGAAATGCAAATTCGCCAGATTCGTCATAAAAACCACAAGTAAGTAGTATCGCATTTATTCTTTTGGCTTGACTCATTGTTAAGATTCGGTTTCCTTTGTGTGTGATAAAATTATCATCAGCTAAAAAAAGAAAGATTTCTGATAATTCTTCACAACTCATTTCTAACGAACACATGTGAAAGTAAAAGTCTAAAACTTCATCAACATCATTTTTAATATTTCCAAAAGATTTGATAAAATTACACATCGCATTATTTCTAAAGCCAGTAATTTTTTCTGATTCGGCTACTTTATCACAATAATTTAAAGAATTATTATTGGAGATTTCTCTGCAAAACTCTAAAAATTCTTTTTTAGGATTTTTTAAATGACTAATTAAAATGTCACAAACAACTATTGCACCAGCATTTATAAACGGATTTCTTGGTTTCCCTAAATCTACTTCCAATTGTAACAAAGAATTAAAAGGATTCCCAGAAGGTTCCACATCAACTCTTTCCCAAAGCTTTTCTCCTTCTAACTGATACGCCAAGGTTAAAGAAAGAATTTTTGAAATACTTTGGATAGAAAATTTCTGATTAAAGTTACCAACTCCAAAAGATTCCTTATTTATAGTTGTAATATTTATTCCAAAATTATTGGAATCTACATTTGCCAATTCAGGAATGTATGCCGCTACTTTTCCAATATCATCGATGTTTTGTAATTCAGTATAAATACCTTGTATTATTTTTTTATAGTTGTCCATGTTTTATTGGTCTCAGTTATAGTTAAAACTATGTACTTTAGTGCATCTCGCTTTAGCTTCTAAAAATTACCGCCACTAATTACACCAATTTACACGAATCAATTTGTTTCCTAAAAGCGCACGCAAATGATATATTATTCATTTCACGAATAAAACAGACTTTCAGTCTGTTAAAAAAACCTATGGGCTTAAAGTCCATAGTGGTTTATTTTCTACAATACTTAAAACTGTTCTTTTATTCAAAACATCCTATTATCGAAAGGAAAATTTGTTAATTCAATAATTTTAATCCTTTTAAAATCGTTATGATATGGATTAATCAAATAATTAAAATCACCTTTAACAACTGCAGATGGAACTTTTAAAATGCAATTTTCTAAAGAATCAATAAAAGTATCTCCAATTTTTTTGGTGGATGAAATTGCTGGGTGTGCATTCCAGTTTTCTTCCAATTTTTTTAAGTTTATTTTTTCGATAGAAATATCTTCAGGAATATCAATAGTAATCATCACATAATCTTTCGGCAAAGTGGCAATCGTTAAATGAACTGCAATTTCTGCCATTGCTAAAGCTCGGCTTTCTGCGGTATAAATAATTTCTGTTCCTTTTGAATTCCATCTATTATCTGATTTTACAGCTCCTTTTCCGCTTAATTCATATGAATATTTTCGTTTTGATAATCTAAAAATTCTCATTATGCGAAAACACCGTGTTCAATTCTGTTTAATTCTGCCATAACTAATTCTTTACCGTAAGAATCACTTATAAGTTCTGCGGGTTTTAAATTATTTAACGCATAAGACGGTGTATTTAGCCACAAGTGAAATTGTTGGGTAGAATCAAAAACATCTTTACCAAAATTAGTAACTTCTGCCAATTCTATAATTTTTTCTGTATGGATTGGTTTAAAAAGAAAGTTAGTATCGTTGCTATAACGCTGTAAAGATTTTTTAGAAATGTTTAAATAGTTTGCCCAATCTTCTTCTGTAAACGGACTAATAGTTTTGATAATATTAAATATCTTGTAAGGTAAACCTTGTCTTATAACTTGAATAATAAGCATCTTATTTTGAAAAAAATCTGCAAAAGTTATTTTTTCTTGGCTAAAACTAAAACCAGACTTTTGTAAATAATTGCTTACTGCTTCATTTACAATAGTTAAGTCTGATGTATTTTCTTGATATTCTTTGATAACCATAATTTAGACATTTGACTTCGAATATACGACTTTTGTCTTTGTTTAAAAAATATTTTTCCACTTTTTTTATTTATCGAGTTGTATTTTACTTGTTATTTTTCAATTTAACTCATTTTGAAATAAAACTACAATAGAAACTGCGGGAACTTCTATATTTTTAGAAACATTTTCTTTTGCCTTTAAAATCAAAAGTGTCATTAATTACTGCAACATTCCATGTTTTATCTAACTTATAATTTACAGGTTTCTTTTTTGCATTGTAAATCACTAAAATATTCTTCCAAGAATCATTATTTGTATTATTTTAAGTTGATAAGAAACCAAACCGTCTTCCACCACTTTAAAATTCTAAATTATTCTGAACTTCCTTTGCTGAGTAGTTTAGTTGCTGTTGGAGACCAAATTTTAAAAGTAGAAAGCTCCTCAATTTAATTGAAGCTCACAAAAAAAGGAACTACATTTCTGTAATTCCTATTTATTTTTCTGCCACTAATTCACGAATTTTTATAAATTCAAAATCAGATAATTTCATCTGTTTCTAAAAATCCTTTGGATTTTTTTTCTGAAGTTAATTTAACCCTACAAAATATAGATTCGTGAATTCGTGGCATCTTTTTTTTTAATTCCTTACAAAATCGCTACAAACAACCCATCATCAGTCTTCACAACCTTTGCCAAACTATTTTTAGTCAAATGTTTTATAGATTTGTCCCATTTTTTATTAGACAAACCAGATCTTGTTTTTAAAACTTCTAATTCAATTTTTTCTTCTTTTTTAATCATTTCCAACAACGCTTTTTCTTCATCATTCAAAACAACAGTAGAAGCTTTTTGCTCTGGTCGCATTTGAGGAAAAAATAAGACTTCTTGAATCGATTGATTGTTCGTTAAAAACATAATTAAACGATCCATTCCAATTCCCATTCCAGAAGTTGGTGGCATTCCGTATTCTAATGCACGTAAAAAATCTTCATCAATAAATTCGGTTGCCTCATCATCACCTTTTTTAGCTAATTTCAGTTGATGTTCAAAACGCTCACGTTGGTCAATTGGGTCGTTTAATTCAGAATATGCGTTTGCAATTTCCTTTCCACAAACCATTAACTCGAAACGCTCTGTCAACTCAGGATTCTCTCTATGCTCTTTACAAAGTGGAGACATTTCCTTCGGGTAATCAGTAATAAAAGTCGGCTGAATGTAATTTCCTTCACATTTTTCACCAAAAATTTCATCGATTAACTTTCCTTTCCCCATGGTTTCATCAACCTCAATATGCATGGATTTTGCAGCTTCACGAATCTCACTTTCTGTTTTTCCATTAATGTCAAAACCAGTAAAATGTTTAATCGAATCTGCCATTGTTACTCTTGCATAAGGCGCTTTAAAATCGATTTCATGCTTTCCGAAAGTTGCTTTCGACGTTCCGTTTACTGCAATTGCACAATGTTCTAGCAAACGTTCACAGAAGTCCATCATCCAATTGTAATCTTTATAGGCAACATAAATTTCCATCGCTGTAAATTCTGGATTATGCGTTCTATCCATTCCTTCATTTCTAAAGTTTTTCGAGAACTCATACACGCCATCAAATCCGCCAACAATTAAACGTTTTAAATACAATTCATTCGCAATTCTCATGTATAATGGAATGTCCAAAGAATTATGATGCGTAATAAAAGGTCTTGCTGCTGCGCCACCAGGAATTGGTTGTAAAACCGGAGTTTCAACTTCAAAATACCCAGATTCATTAAAGAAATTCCGCATTGCATTAAACAATTTTGTTCGTTTAATAAACACTTGTTTCACCTGCGGATTCACCACTAAATCTGCATAACGCTGTCTGTAACGCATTTCTGGATCTGTAAAAGCATCGAACGTTTTACCATCTTTTACTTTTGGAATTGGCAATGGTTTTAATGATTTAGCTAAAACGCTAAAATTCTTAACCATTACTGTTTTTTCACCAACTTTTGTGGTAAACAACGTTCCTTCAACACCAATAAAATCGCCTAAATCTAATAACTTTTTAAATATATTGTTATACAATTCTTTGTCTTCGCCTTCACAAATTTCATCTCGATTAAAATACAATTGTATTCTACCTTCGCTATCTTGTAATTGCGCAAAAGAAGCTTTTCCCTGAATATTTATCGCCATTAGACGACCTGCAATAACTACCTGTTTATCTTCAACATAGTTCTCCTTAATTTCCTTTGAATTAGAATCAACTGGAAATAAATCAGCCGGATAAGGATTAATTCCCAACTCACGTAATTTGGCAAGTTTTTCTCTACGTACAACTTCTTGTTCTGATAATTGCATAAATATAAATGGTTTAGCTTTTAATAAGGGCGCAAAGATACAATGTATTGCGAAGCTGTACAATTGGCGAAACAAAAAAGAAATGATTTTGTCAGTTAAAAAAAAGAATCTAAATTTGCGTGTTGTTTTGTTGTAAAACAACGTTGTGTTGTTTGGCACTTTAGAAAAAGTGTCGTGGTTTTGTTAACCAATGGAAAGCTACCCTGAAATGGGTCGCTTTTTTTGTTTACGCTGAATTTATTTCAGTGTCTCTGAACTTGTTTCAGTATCTTTTAATTTTACTAATATCTCAACTAATTTCCGTCATTTTCCGTCATAGCGAATCAAACTTTTTCTGTTTGATGTGGCAATCTCATAATTTAAACTTCTGTTTTTTTTGGAGCTATTTCCCGCTTTTCGCACTCGCTTTTTTGTAAAAAACAAAAAGAGCTCAAACAATTGCTTCAATCTGGGCTAGACATATTTACAATCTCATTGCGAGGCACGAATCAATCTCTTAATCATTAAACAGATTACTCTTAATATTTCGTAAGTCTATGTTTTCTATACCTTCTATGTGTTAAATTTTTTTCCCGCTAAAAGAATTCCGCTTTGTAATCCCAAAATTTCACCAAAAACAAAATCAAATAAATAAGGGATGCCCCAAATTCAATAGCAGCCGATGCCAAAAAACCAACAAAAGCTCCAAAAGAAGCTTTCAAAGCACGTTTTTTATTATTGCTGTCATAAATTATTTCGCCAATAAAAGCACCCAAAAAAGCACCAATTAATAGTCCAAACGGAATCGGAATAAGAAACCCTATCACTAAGCCAATTGTTGTTCCGTAAGCGCCATATTTACTTCCGCCAAAACGTTTTGTGGCAATTGCAGGAATAAAATAATCAATAATCCAAAGAAAAAGAGCGATTGCTAATGTAATTCCAAGAAACGTATAATTCATCGAGATTACACTTGTAAAATGTAAAATTAACAAACCAAACCAACTGGTAATTAATCCTGGCAGAATAGGCAAGATAGAACCAACTACTCCCAAAAGCATTAATACGAAACCAATGATTAGTAAAAAAATGTCCATATTTTTTGAAAAAAGGAGTCAAGATCGTTGCACTATTAGAATCACGAAACAGGACTTGATTCTGACTAAATGAAAACTACAAAACACATATTATTAACTTCATTGCGAATGTAATGAAGCAATCTTACAATTGAAATAGTTCTGCGTAATTTTTTGGTAGGAACATCGAATTGTGAGATTGCTTCGTCATTTATTGCTTACAGCAAACAAATTTCTCGCAATGACGGATTTTGAAAACAATTTATTTATTAACTAAAAAATTAGTTGAAACTAATAATTTAGTTGTTTTTGCAACGAACTAAAAAGGTAGTTGATAGAATGAATTTACAATTAACAAAAGCAGAAGAGCAAATAATGCAGGTTTTATGGGAGTTAGAAGCCGCGTCTGTGAAAGAGGTGATTGAACAATTGCCAAAACCAGCTTACAATACAGTTTCTACAATCATAAGAATTTTGGAAACCAAAGAATTTGTGAATCACAGAGCGGTTGGTAGAGGTTTTGAATATTTCCCGATCGTACAAAAAGACGCCTATAGCAACCAAAGTTTGCACAAATTAATGAACGGTTATTTTGAAGGTTCATTTAAAAGTATGGTTTCGTTTTTTGTAAAAGAAAATAAAATGGATGTTGCCGAATTGGAAAGTATTTTGAAGGAATTGAATAAGGAGAAAAAGTAGATAGTTTTCAGTTGCAGCTGGCAGTTCTTTTTATTGCGGAATTGTTTTTCTTAAGCTAAAAGCTAATAAAAAACCGAAATGTTAGTACCGAAATTTCGGGAGAGTTTGTCGAAGTCTAAATAATGAGATTTCTCAATCGCCTAAAAAGGCTCATTTCGAAATGACAAAAGAATAAAAAAATAAAAACTATGATAAACTACATCATTCAAGTACTATTTTTTCAGATTTTATTTCTGGTGGTTTACGATTTGTTTTTAAGTAAAGAAACGTTTTTTCAGAAAAACCGATTTTATTTATTGGCAACGCCGCTTTTATCATTTTTGTTGCCTTTGATTAAAATTCCGACTTTTCAAAAAGCTCTTATAACAAATGGAGACATGATTTTTCTGCCAGAAATTATGTTATCGCCACAAAAAGTGATTGAACAAACTGCTTGGTACAAATCAATCAATTATTTTGAGCTTGTTTTTTGGATTGGTGTTGTGGTTTTTGCAATTATTTTTACCGTAAAACTGATTAAAATTTTCAGTATGATTTCTAAAAATGAAAAAGAGAAACGTTCTTTTTTTTAATTGATTTTTCTGCCTAAAAAGGCAAAAGCCTTTTCATTTTTCAACTTTATTTTTATTGGGAAAGAGTTTGAGAAAAATCAGCAAGAAAAAATAATTGAACATGAAATTGTACATAGCAAACAAAAACATTCGGCAGATTTATTACTCTTTGAATTCTTGAAAATTGTAATATGGTTTAATCCGTTGTTGTATTTCTATCAGCAGAGAATCGCCGTAATTCACGAATACATTGCAGATGATTTTGCGACAAAAACGAATCAGAAAGAACAGTACATCAATAGCTTATTATCCGAAGTATTTGCAGTAGAAAATATTTCATTTATCAATCAATTTTATAAACAATCCTTCATTAAAAAAAGAATTATTATGATGACAAAAGAAAAATCGAAACACGCAAAACAATTAAAGTATTTATTATTAATTCCTGTATTGGTGAGTATGTTATTTTATTCTGCATGTTCTAAAAATTCTACAACAAATCATGATAAATCAGAAAAAAAACTTCAAACTCTTTACAGAAGTAGTAATGGCAAATTGATCAATTTTAAAGGCGAAAAAGAAACGTATTTAGACTCATATATGGGAGAAGAACTTCCAGACGAATTAAAAGAAATTTCATTTGAAAACTTATCAAAAAATGAACAAGATGAATTTATAAAATCTAATAAAAAGATTAAAGAATATTTGTATAAAAATCCAAAATATGAAAATTTAATAAAATTCAGATTTTTTAAAATGCCAAACGGTAGAAATTTTCAAGGACGAATTATTAAAGGTTTGAATTCAGATAATCCAGAGGATATTGGAGAGGAAATTTCTGTGTTAAAAATGGAGAAAACACCAACTTTTCCCGGTTGTAAAGAAAATGATTTAGATTGTTTTTTTAAGAAATTACAAGAATATTTTGAATTAAATTTTGATAAAGAAATAACCAATAATTTGGGTTTGAATAAAGGTAAAAGTAAAATATTTGCAACTTTTAACGTAGATTTAGATGGGAGAACAACGGATATAAAAGTGAGAGCTGATCATGAAATTATTAAACAAGAAGTTATAAGAGTAATTACTTCTTTGCCATTAATGAATGCAGGTGAAAAATATGGTCAACCAATAAAGGCAAAATATACACTCCCTTTTACTATATTAATTGAATAATTTTTTTTAAAAATTCTATGAAAAAGAAAATATCCATTCTTGTCTTTTTATTATTTGTCTTAAAAGCTGAAGCGCAAACATCTCCTTTTATTTTGATTGATAGTGTTTTAGAAAGAGGCAATTATAAAGTTGTTTTGAAGCTATTATCAGACATAAATCCGCCAAATTTTAAATCGAATGTAAAAACAGCAAAAATTTATGAAGGCATTGAAGAACATACAAAAGCAATTTTTTATTATGAAAAAGCATTAACATTTCAAGAGGATATGTTGGTGAACATCAATATTGGAAGAGTTTATCAAAAGTTAGATAATGATAAAAAAGCCATTGAAATCTTTGAGAAAGTGTTAATAGAAAATCCAGATAATTTGTTGTTGAAATATCAATTAGGGAAATTATTTTTATCCGAAAGAAAAGGAAAAAAAGCAATTACTACTTTTAAAGATTTGATTTTAAAAGATAAAGAAAATGCCAATTATTCGTATCAATTAGCCAGAGGTTATGCTTTAAATCGAAAACGCGATTTATCTATCAATTCTTTTTTAGATGCGTATCAAAAAGACAAAATACATTTAAAATCTATCTATCAATTAGCGAATAGTTATTATTTGTTACGTGATGAAGATTCTACTGCTTTGTTTATAAACATTGGGTTAAAGTTAGATAAGAATCACATTAATTTAAATCGTTTAAAAGTAAATCGATTTTATAAAAACAAAGAGTATTTGCAAAGTATTGAAGTGCTAAAACATTTAGATTCAATTGAGCCAAATGAGACGTATACTCAAAATATGATGGCGAAAAGTTATTATAATTTGAGTGAATATGAACTTGCTAAAAGTTATTTTGAAAAGTCCATTAAAATTGATCGTTCAGATTATAAAATCTATACTTATTTAGGAAATATAGAAACAGAATTAGGGAATTTGAGAGAAGCAAACATGAAATATGTTATGGCAATTATGTATGGAAAAGTGGATATGGATGACGAATATTATGGAATGGCGATTGTGTCTTTGAAGGAAAATAAAAAAGAAGATGCTTTGAGAATGCTAAACAAAGCATACGAAGAAAATAGCAAAAATTACAAAGTGATTTATCAATTGGCATTAGTAGAAGACGCCTTGCGCAAAGACAAAAAGAAAGCGTATAGATTGTATAAAGATTATATAAATTCTTTTGAAGATAAAGATAGTAAACAGACTTCTTTTGTAAAAACAAGAATAAAAGAAATAGAGAAAGACTATTTTTTTAGAAGAGAAAAATTGGATTAAAACAACTCAATTAATTTTAGTAATTTCACATTATAATTTAGATTAATGAAATTGCGTTTTTTTCTTGCTTTTATTGTTGTATTTATAGTTACTTCTTGTCAGTTTTTAACGACTGATAGAACTAAAAACACCCAAGAATTAGATACAATTGTTGATTTTTCTTCGGTTGATGTTTCACCAACTTTTAAAATTTGTGAATCTTTAATCGATAAAACAGCACAAAATAATTGTTTTAGAAATACTATTCAACAAAAAATAGGGGAGCAGTTGGCTACTTTTTCATTAAAAGTAAAAAATAATGTGGATGAAATTGTTACCGTTATTATTTTAATAAATCAACAAGGAGAATTTGAGTTTCAAGAATTAAAAGCATCAGAAATTATTAAAAATGAAATCCTAAAATTAGATAGTATTTTAAAGGTTTCTGTAGAGAATTTACCTAAAGTTTATCCAGCAATTAAAAGAAGTATTCCGGTTGCAACTCAATATGAATTGCCAATTCGTATTAAGTTGGAAGAGTAGTTGTGTTTTAATTCCTGCGTCTTTACCTAATTTAATTGGGTAAATCAGAATTCCATTTTTCTAATTAAATTCACTAATTTAGATTCCTGCTTTCACAGGAATAATAACATAGTTATTTTTATAAATTATTTTAGGCTTATAAAGAAAAATACAAAAAGCAACTGCGTTGTTAATTCAACATTTTCCACAGTTGATCTTTTAACTCTAGCAATCCAGTTTGTGCAACAGAAGAAATAAACAAATGCGGAACACCTTTGGGTAATTCGGTAGAAATTTCTCTTTGTAATTCTTCATCTAACATATCTGATTTAGAAATTGCTAACAATCTATCTTTATCTAATAATTCTGGATTGTGCTTTTTAAGTTCGTTTAACAAAATATCATATTCCTTGTTGATGTCTTCACTATCCGCAGGAATTAAAAATAATAAGGTAGAATTTCGTTCAATATGTCGTAAAAACCTGTGTCCTAAACCTTTTCCTTCTGCAGCACCTTCAATAATCCCAGGAATATCTGCCATTACAAAACTCTGGAAATCTCTATATTCTACAATTCCTAAATTCGGTTTTAACGTTGTAAACGCATAATCGGCAATTTTTGGTTTTGCAGAAGTCATTACAGACAATAAAGTTGATTTTCCAGCATTTGGGAATCCAACTAAACCAACATCGGCCAAAAGCTTTAATTCTAGCTGGAAATAACCATCTTGACCATCAATACCTGGTTGTGCATAACGTGGAGTTTGATTTGTAGGGGATCTAAAGTTCCAGTTCCCTAAACCGCCTTTTCCACCTTCAACCAAAATTCTTTCTTCGCCTTCTTCTGTAATTTCGAATAATATTTCATGCGTATCTGCGTCTCTAACTATTGTACCTAAAGGAACATCAACAAACTGATCTTTACCATCGTGACCAGTACTTCTGCTTTTACTTCCATCACCACCATGATCTCCACGAAAGTGTTTTTTAAATTTTAAATGAAATAGTGTCCATTTATTCTTATCGCCACGTAAAATAATATGTCCACCACGACCACCATCTCCACCATCAGGTCCACCTTTAGTAATATATTTCTCACGATGCAAATGCACAGATCCTTTTCCTCCTTTTCCAGAAGAAGCGTAAACTTTTATGTAATCTACGAAGTTACCTTCAGTCATATCTTTGTGTATTTGTTTATTTGTTTAATCGTTGTTTATGCGACAAATAAACGATTAAACGCATAAACGTTTTATAATGTATCAAAAACTTTAGACAAACGAGCCGTTATTTCGTCAACAACACCAACGCCATCAACTCCATAATAATTGCCTTGTTTCTGATAATACTCTTTTAAAACTGCTGTTTTTGTATTGTATTCGTTAAAACGATTTCTGATTTTTGCTTCATCAGCGTCGTCCGTTCTTCCGCTTGTTTTACCTCTTTCTAATAAACGCCCAACTAACAAATCTTCTGGAACTTCTAATGCTACCATTCCGTTTATTTGTTCGCCTTTTTCTTCCAAAAAACTATCTAGTGCTTCCGCTTGAGATTGCGTTCTTGGAAAGCCATCGAAAATAAATCCATTTGAACCTGAATTTTTTTCTACTTGATCTTTTAACATATTAATAGTAACTTCATCTGGCACTAAATCGCCTTTGTCCATAAAGGTTTTGGCTAGTACACCTAATTCGGTTTTATTTTTTATATTGTATCTAAAAACGTCTCCGGTAGAAATGTGAAAGAGGTTGTATTTTTCTTTTAACAAAGTTGCTTGTGTTCCTTTTCCTGCACCTGGAGGTCCAAATAATACGATGTTTGTCATTTTAGGTTGAGTTGTTAATTGATATATAGCACGTTTATTTCTTCCCAAATTATTATAATCTAATCCGTAACCAACAATAAATTTATTTTCAATACTTTTTCCAATATAATTAATTGGTAATTTTTTTTTAAAAACATCTGGTTTAAAAAATAACGTAACTACTTTTAGTTCTTTTATATTTTTGTTTCTAAAGATATTATAAATTTCTTGTAGTGTTGTTCCTGTATCAATAATATCTTCTAAAATAATTACTGTTCTACCAGATAAATCTTCATTTATACCAACTAATTCTTTTACATTTTCTGTTGATGATGTGCCTTCATAAGACGCTAACTTAACAAAAGAAACTTCGCAGTTTCCATTAAATTCTCTAATGAAGTCTGCAGCAAATAAAAAACATCCATTTAAAATTCCTACAAAAACAGGAATTTCATCTTTTGGTAGATCAGCTTTAACTTGTGTCGCTAATTTTTTTACGATCGAAGTAATTTCATCTTCAGAAATAAATCCTTTGAAATATAAATCGTGTAGTTTAAGTAAGCTCATTATTTATAACCGATTCTGTTAGGTTCTTTTTTCTCTACTTTTGGATCTAATAAGTATTTCATTGCTGTAAAAACTTCTGCAAATTGTTCATCATATTTAGATTCTAAACTTTCTATTTTGTCAGAAATTTCTGAATACTGTAACCCCATTTTTCTTAATTGTACAAAAGCACGCATAATTTCTATGTTAACTTGTACCGCTTTTTTACTTCTTAAAATGCCAGATAACATGGCAACTCCTTGTTCTGTAAATACATAAGGAGGTTTTCTGCTTCCTCCTCAACTTGAAGTCGCAAATTGCGACTTCAAGTTTGTCTATTCAGTTTCATTTAATTGAAACATAAAATCATCTGGAAAACGATCTAGATTTCTCTTTACTTGCTCGTTTAATCTTCTAACCTCAACTTCATATAATTCTGCTAAATGAATATCTAGCATTACTCGGCTTCCTCTAATTTCTAAAATACTATTCTGTATAACTTCTAAATCCATAATTAATTACAAATATAAAAGAAATACCTGCAAGGTTCTAAATACTTCTCATAATAGAAAAAACCGTTTTGCTTTTTATGTTATTGAAACAGGTTCAATACAAGCAAAACGGTTTTTTATCAGTTAAAAGAAATTATTTATTTTTTTCTTTTTTTTTTGTAACATCATACATTAATGGTGTTGCAACAAATACAGAGGAATAAGTACCTACAATAACACCAATTATTAATGCAAACATAAATCCTTTAATGGAGTCTCCACCAAAGAAGAAGATTGCTAACATTACTAATAATGTAGTTAAAGATGTATTTATTGTTCTACCTAACGTAGAGCTTAATGCTTTATCAATTACTTTGCTGAATTTCCAATTTGTGTGTGTACCTGTGAATTCTCTAATTCTATCAAAAATAACCACGGTATCATTCAGCGAATAACCAACTACGGTTAAAATTGCTGCAATGAAAGATTGGTCTATTTCCATATCAAACGGCATGAATTTGTACAGGATAGAGAAAACACCTAACAGAATTAAAACATCGTGGAAAACTGCCACTACAGCACCAATACTGTAAGATATTTTTCTAAAACGTAATAATATGTATAAGAAAACGACTAGTAACGAACCAAAAACAGCATACAATGCAGATGTTTTAATGTCATCAGCAATTGTAGGTTCCACTTTGGTGTAACTCATAATTCCATTTCCAGATTTTTCAAATCCAGGTTTAAAATCATCATAAGTTGTACCCGCAGTCAAGTAAGGACTTAATCCTGTAAACAATGTATTTTGTACATCATCATCTACAAATTCTGTTTCCTCCTCAATTTTATATGCTGTTGTGATTTTTAATTGAGCATCATTACCATACGTTTTAACTTCTGGAGCATTTCCAAAAGCATCTTTTAAACTTGAAGCAACTTTTGTTGCACTCACTGGTTGATCAAAACGAACCACGTAAGAACGACCTCCTTTAAAATCGACACCTTGTTTTAAACCCAATGTAGCAATTGAAATGATACCTAATATTATAAATGTACCAGAAATAACATACGCAATTTTACGTTTGTTCAGGAATTCAACTTTAATATTTTGGAACCAGTTTTTAGAAATTGATGTATTAAAAGTTAAGTTTTTTCCTTTATCTGTTGCGCCATCAATAAATAAACGAGTTATAAAAATCGCTGTAAATAAAGAGGTTGCAATACCAATCATTAATGTTAAAGCAAAACCTTTAATTGGTCCTGTTCCAAAAATATATAAAATTACACCTGTTAATAATGTAGTAATGTTTGCATCAATAATTGCAGATAGTGCTCCTTTTATTGTAAATCCTTCTGCTACGGCTTGTTTTAAACCTTTTCCTTTGTGCAGACCTTCTTTAATCCGTTCAAAAATAATTACGTTTGCATCTACAGACATACCAATTGTTAAGATAATACCCGCAATACCTGGCAATGTTAATACCGCACTAAAAGACGATAAAATTCCGAATATAAATAAAATGTTTATCAATAACGCAAAGTTCGCAAATAAACCAACTCTACCATAATACAACATCATCCAAAGTAAAACCAACATAATTGCAATACCAAATGAACTGATACTTGCGTCAATAGATTCTTGTCCCAAAGATGGTCCAACAACATCTGATTGAATAATTCTTGCAGCAGCGGGTAATTTTCCTGCTTTTAAAACTGTAGCAATATCTTCTGCTTCTGCAACGGTCATACTTCCACCAGAAATAGAAGTTCTTCCAGAAGTAATTGCAACACTTACGGTTGGTGCTGTATACACATAATTATCTAAAACAACCGCAATAAATTTATTTGGTTGAGAAGATAAAGCTGTTGTTAATTTCCCCCATTCTTTAGTTCCATAACCATTCATGGTCATACTAACTTCTGGTTTGTTTAACTGACTGTAAACTTGTGCTGCATCTAAAATTAAATCACCTTCAATAGCAGGAGTATCTGTTCTGTTAGATTCTATTGCATATAAATTGATCACTTCTGATGCATCAAAATCTGCACCAGCGTTTGCAGGTTTTGTAGGTTTGTTTGATTTGTAATCCCATAAGAATTTTACATATTTTAATTCTTCTGGTAATAAATTCCTTACTTTTTTATCTGCTAATAAGCTATTGATTCTAGCTGTATCTTTAACTCTTGCAAAACCAATAACAGAACTTGTTTGTTGTTCGCTTTGAGCAACATTTGGAGATAAATAAGTAAATAAAGATTTTTGATTAACCGCAGTAGAATCTATTCTTTCACCTAATAAATCATCAATATTATCTGTTTTAATAGAATCTTTTACAGTTTCAGTAACCGTATCATCTTTTAATATTTCTGCAACTTTATCATTCGCTTCAAATAAATAATTTTGAACTTGTACGTTTGTAAAAACTTCCCAAAATTGTAATTTAGCAGTACTTGTTAATAAACGTTTTACTCGCTCAATATCTTTAGCACCAGGTAATTCAATCTGAATTCTTCCAGAATTACCAATTCTTTGAATGTTTGGTTGAGTAACTCCAAATTTATCGATTCTACTTCTTAAAACTTCAAAAGCAGTATTAATAGAACTATTAATTTCTTCTTGTAAAATAGGTTTTACTTGTGCATTTGTTTTATTGAAGTCAATTTTATCACGTAACGATTTTGTGCCAAAAATAGAAGGATCACTTAATTTTGTGTTCCCAGCAATTTTTTCGAATTCAGCAAAGAAAGAATCTAAATAGGTGCTGTTCGAATTTTTTTGAGCTTCATCTGCATTTGCTAATGCTTGATTAAAAACAACATTTTTAGAATCGCTAGATAAAGCAATTAAAATATCTCTTACAGAAACCTGTAAAATAGCGTTAATCCCTCCTTTTAAATCAAGACCAAGATTCATTTCTTTATCTCGAATACCGTTATAGGTGTATTTTGTAAAACCTAAATTAACGATATCTTGATTCCCAACGCTGTCTAAATATTTATTCTCAAACTGCGCTAATTTTTTTCCATCATTATCAGTAACATTTCGTTTTGCATAGGCTGCTGCATCATCTTCTACTCTATTTGCAAAAAATGTAAATGATAGTTGATATAAACTTACTAATCCAAAAAGGATAGCAAATACTTTAATAAGACCTTTGTTTTGCATTATCTATTAATTTATGTCTATTTTATGTAAAAACGTGCAAATATAGTATTTCAAAAAAGAGTAACCAATTCTTTTTCATATTAATTACCAAACAAATTCAGTGCTTTATTTTCTTATATTTACCTCGTTTTAAAGGAAATAATATCAATTTATTAAATTTCATCAAATGGCACATTTATCTGATATTGCAATTGCACAAGCTAAAAAGTTACAACATATTAGAAATATTGCATCAAAATTAAATATTTTAGAAGATGATTTAGAGTTGTACGGAAAGTACAAAGCTAAACTGCCTTTGGCTTTAATTAATGATAAAAAAATTGCAAGAAACAATTTAGTTTTGGTTACTGCTTTAACTCCAACTCCAGCAGGAGAAGGAAAAACTACTGTTTCTATTGGATTAACTGAAGGATTAAATAAGATAGGTAAACAAGCAACGGTGGTTTTGCGAGAACCCTCTTTAGGTCCAATTTTTGGAATGAAAGGTGGTGCAGCCGGTGGCGGATATTCTCAAGTTGTCCCCATGGAAGATATCAATCTACATTTTACGGGAGATTTTAATGCGATAGAAAAAGCAAATAATTTATTGTCTGCTTTAATTGATAATAACATTCAGAATAAAACAAATAATTTGAATATCGATCCACAAACTATTCTTTGGAAACGTGTTATTGACATGAATGATAGATCTTTGCGTGACATTACTATCGGTTTAGGCGGATCAGGAAATGGAATTCCAAGACAAGATGGCTTTAATATTACGCCAGCTTCTGAAGTAATGGCGATTTTGTGTATGGCAACTAATTTTGAGAATTTAAAACAACGCCTGGGCGATATTTTTATCGGATTTACTTATGATAATAAACCAGTTTTTGCACGAGATTTAAAAGCAGAAAATGCAATGACTATTCTTTTAAAAGATGCAATTAAGCCAAATTTAGTGCAAACGTTAGAAGAGAATCCTGCGATTATTCACGGTGGTCCTTTTGCGAATATTGCGCAAGGAACAAATACTATTATTGCAACTAAAATGGGATTGTCATTGTCTAATTATGTAGTTACAGAAGCGGGTTTTGGTGCCGATTTAGGCGCAGAAAAATTTCTAAATATTAAATGTCAATTTGCAAAACTGAATCCGAAATGTGTGGTTTTAGTGGCGACAATCAGAGCTTTACGTCACCATGGCGGAGTTCAAAAAGAAGACTATGATAAACCTAATTTAGAAGCAGTAAAAAACGGATTTGTAAATCTTGAAAAACACATCGAAAATAGTAGAAAATTTAATATTGAACCTGTTGTGGCAATAAATTCATTTTTCACAGATTCTAAAGGGGAAGTAGATTTTATCATAAAAAAATGTGCAGATTTAGGCGTTGAAGCTGTTTTATCTGAAGGATGGGAAAAAGGTGGAGAAGGAACTAAAGAGTTGGCAAAAGCAGTTGTAAATGTGGTGGAAAATAAAGCGACAGTTTTCAAACCTTTATATGATTGGAAAAGCCCTGTGAAAGAGAAAATTGCAAAGATTGCAAAAGAAATTTATGGAGCAGATAAAGTAGAGTATGATAATAAAGCACTATTAAATTTAAGAAGAATTGACAGATTAGGATTCAATGATTTTGCTATTTGTATGGCAAAAACACAAAAATCTTTTTCTGATGATGATAAATTAATTGGTAGACCAACTGGCTTTTCAATCACCGTTCGTGAGATAGAAATAGCAGCTGGCGCTCAATTTATAATTCCGATTTTAGGAAAAATGATGCGAATGCCTGGTTTGCCTGAAATTCCTGCATCAGAAAATATGACGATTGATAATAATGGCGTTATTTCTGGATTGTCTTAATCCCCTTTGCTTTTCAGGCATTTCCCCAAAGGGGAAAGTTTAGCATGATTATTTTGGATTTAATTTGGAATTTAAAGTTCTTTAAAAAAGTATCTTTTGGGAAATATTTTAAGTTTACCTTTTTAGCTATAAAGTTTTGGCTAAAGCCAATATTTTGCTTATTAATTTAACACAGGCTGAAGCCTGTGGTAATTGATAAATTACAATTAATCCATCAACTTTTTTAATTGCCTGTGAATTTATCTACAGGCAATTAAAATGATAAGATTGTATTGGCTTTAGCCAAACTTATTTCTGTTTTATCAGATAGTTGACATCATTTTTTTTTGCTAGGTTCTAAAAGTCATTCTGTCTTGTTTTTTTTTAAAATAATATTTTTTATCCGTTTTTCAAAATCAAAGTAACACTCAATCTTATTTCACTATAAGAAACTTCTTCGTTTAGTGTATCGTAAATTGGTTTCAATTCCATTTTTTGATCTAATTTATTAAAAGCAACACGCACTTTATTTATGGTTTCTTTGGTTACATATTTCTCTAAATCTACTTCTTTTCCTTCGGCGTACAATTGAGATAAATGTGAAAAAATTGTGGTAATTGATAAACTCCTGTCTTCAGCAATTTCTACTGGATTCAATCCCTCTTTATATAAATCAAAGGTTTTTTGTGTTGTTGGTGTTTTCCTTGGTTTTGCAACACTTTTGAATTTATGAATTACATTCATAAATTCTTGACCATACTTTTCCATTTTATTCATTCCAACTCCTGAAATCGCTAGAAATTCATTTTCGGTTACTGGAAGTTCACTTGCCATTAGTTTCAATGATTTATCATTAAAAATGATGTACGCAGGCATGTTTTCTTCTTTTGCGATGGCGTATCTTATTTTTTTGAGTTCTGTAAATAAATCTTTATTTACTTCGCCTTCTGTTGCTGTTTTTACTGACTTTTTTTGCATCTTTTTATCAGTAGAACTTAAAGGGGTTGTTAAACGTATTGTTTTTTCTCCTTTTAAAACCTTCCAACCAATTGTAGATATTTTCAAGGCAGAACTTTCGGCATACATTATTTCTATGAGTCCTTGATTTGCCATTTGAATCACATAATCTCTCCAATCGAAAAAGCTGATATCTTTTCCTATTCCGTATGTTTTTAGACTAGAATATCCTTTTGTATGAATATCTGCATTATTGCTGCCTCTTAATACATTAATCAACATGGTAATTCCATCTTTTTCTTTCATTCTTGCAATTCCTGAAAGCGCTTTTTGTGATAAAATAGTACCATCAAAATCTTTAGGTGGATTTTCACAAACATCACAATTGCCACAATTTTCAGAAAGATGCTCTCCAAAATAAGACAATAATATTTTTCTTCTGCATGATTTTGCTTCTGCAAATTGAAGCATTCTATTTAGTTTCTCTTTTTGCATCACTACATTTGCTCCATTATCTGCAAATTGACTATAGAGAACAAAATCTCTCATATTATAATATAAAATAGTTTCTGAAGGCAGACCATCTCTACCAGCTCGCCCTATTTCTTGATAGTAGCCTTCGAGATTTTTTGGTAAGTTATAATGAATTACAAAACGAACATTCGATTTATCAATTCCCATTCCAAAAGCAATGGTAGCCACAATTATTTTGGTGTCATCATTTATAAAATCAGTTTGTGTTTTTTCTCTTTCTTCATGATTCATTCCAGCATGATAAAACGCTACAGAATGTCCTTCTTGCTTCAAATAACTGGTTACTTCTTCCGTGTTTTTTCTACTCAAACAATAAATAATGCCGCTTTCGTTATTTCGTCTTTGTATAAAATTTGCAATTTCTTGGAGTTTTTTTCTTTTTTGGACTTGTCCACGAACTTCTATACTTAAGTTTTTTCGATCAAAAGAAGAAATAAATAATTTAGAGTTGTTTAAACCCAATTGTTCTTCAATATCTTTTCTGGCAGATTTGTCTGCAGTAGCAGTTAACGCCATAAAAGGAACGAGAGGTAATGAATTTCTAAAAACTTTTAATTGTGTGTACTCTGGTCTAAAATCATGACCCCACATACTAACGCAATGCGCTTCATCAATAGCAACTAATTTTACATTAAGTTGCTTTAGCCAAGTATTACTTACGGATATTAATTTTTCTGGAGATAAATATAACAATTGTAAATCGCCGTTAATTGCCTTATTAATTACTTTATTTTCTTCTTGCGTAGAAATAGAGCTGTTAAAGAATTCGGCTTTTATTCCGTTTGATTTTAATGCTTGTACTTGATCTTTCATTAATGAAATAAGTGGAGAAACTACGATTGTAATTCCGTCAAATACCAAAGCAGGAATTTGGAAACACATCGATTTTCCGCCGCCAGTTGGCATTAGTACAAAACTGTCTTTTCCGTCTATTGTTCGATTAATAATTTCTTCCTGTAACGGACGAAAGTTTTCATAACCAAAAACATTTTTTAAAAGGATTTGTGTTTGCTTTTTCAATTTTTTAATAATTAAGATACAAACATACGTATTTTATATACCTATGAATTTTTTTATAGAGACAAATAGGGTGTTGCAATTAATTCATTTTAAAATTAGCTATTGTTGAAAACTTAATCATAAGCATAAAAAAACCTGATAGAAAAATTCTGTCAGGTTTGACTTTAGCTAATAAATCCTCCAATTTAAAAACTAAATTCATAAGTTATTGCAGTTCCAAAAACATGAAACTTTGCTTCGCTGAAAGTTTTAGTAGCACCTTGTTGACGGTCCACAGCATTTAGCAATGAAGTTGCTGTAAAAACTGTTGGGTCTTCTGCATTAAAAGACACAATACCTGCGTTATTATTTGTTTTAGAAACATCATTTAATCCGTATTTGGCAAAAATTCCTACATAAATAGAATTTTTATTTTTGAATAACTTTTTAATTCCCAATTCTAATGTAGCATTGTAGCTATTGTTGATTTCTAAATCATTTTCACTAAATTGATTCTTATCAAAACTACCAAAGCCAGCAAATTTTGGTCTGTCTAACGTGGCATTAAAACGAGGAAAATAACCAGTAGTGGTGATGTTTTCTAAGCTGGTTTCAAATTCTTGACTTACAAATAAATTTGCTTCTATACCAATTTTCGAATAAAAACGAACCTCACCAGTAGTTTCATATTGAAAAGCAATTGGAATACTAATTGCAGTAAATTTTTGTTTTTCTAATAAATTATTCAACAAATATCTAAACTCAAAGGGCTCACCAGTATTGTCCATCGTATTTTGAAAGCTAGAGTAGGAGTTAAGCCTAACCTGACTTTTATATACGTTGAAGCCAATACCAGTATGCAAACTAAATTTGGGATTTAAGCGATAAGAAACTCCAAAATCACCACCAATTGCAGGTCTCAAAAAATTATCTTCAATATTGGCATTTTCCATACTTAATTGTCCGTAATTTAATTCTGTTCCAATAGAAAATTGTAGTTTTTTCTGTGCAAAACTAAATTGAGAAACCAATACACAAAACGCAAAAGCGGTTGTGTACTTGAATTTTATTTTATTTTTAAAAATTTTCATTTTTTGATTTTTAATTTTGATTATCAATTTAATTTTGTATAAAAGTTGCAATATCACGTTGTTTAGAAGTGACTAAAACAAGTTTATAAATCCCTGCAGAAATACTTGCTGGTAATTTTATGTCATTTTTAATTCCGTTTGCTTTTACATTATAAATCATTCTACCATTCATATCGTAAATATAAAAAACAGCCTGTTTTAACTCAGCTTCTGGGAAATCTGCACGTACTTTTAGACTACTTCCTTGTGCTACTGGATTTCCTAAAATCTTTAATCCGTATTTATTAGCTAATTTAATTTTAGAAATACAAGTACGCAATTCATCACCACTTTCTGTAATCATTACTGCTTGGTAATCTGCATTTGGATCTAAACGATTACTAGCATTATCGCCTTCAGAAAAGAATTGTTTTTGCGAAACTAACTGCCCGTTTTTATACCATTTAAAGCTTGCAAAAGAATAACCACCATTTGTATCTGGATTGTTATTCACAATAACCGTGTTATCATATTTATTCACAATGATATCCTCAAACTGAAAAACCTTTTCTATAATAATTTTATAGGTATTCGTATTTGAACTATCTTGAGAAGTTATCGTTACATCATTTCTATAAATTCCTGGATTTGCTGTCGGAATCGTAAATGTTTTCCCCATGCTAGCGTTTGCATTTGGATCTGATTCTATTGCAATGTCAACCGATGAAACCGTGTTGCCACAATCAATTAAATAATTGATTTCTGCTGGTGGATTGTCATACACAACTCCATCAATGGTTATACTAAACACTTTAGCATTGTTACTTGTAACAGAAAATTGACGATTTACAGCAGTTGCCGCTACATAATTTGCATTCCCTTCTTGATTGGCGGTAACAGTAATTTGTCCAGAACTTAATAATTCTACAAATCCAGTAGCGCTTACTGTTGCTGATGGTTGAGCAGAATTAAAAGCAAACGAATAACTAATTGGTAGGGTAGAAGAGGCGGTTGCATTCAATTGAAAGTCTGCATCGTTTTCTAAACTTTTTGTTGGAATTGCATTAAATGTGATGCTTTGTGCCGCTTTATTAATGGTTAACGTTGCCGTTAAAATAGCATCTTCATAATTTGTTCTTGAAACGGTTGCTTTTACGTTGTAACTTTCTGCATTTATTTTTCCGTTATTTTCATAAATTGCAGTTGCATCTGCAGGCAAATTAGTTACAGCGATAGATTTTTCAGTTCCATCATAAGTGAAAGTTACATCCTCAAAAGTAATTCCTGAAATTGTTGCTTTAGTAATTGTCAAATCTGCTGTTAAAACTAAAGTAGTATAATTAGCACCAGAAATAGTTGCGGTTACTTCTTGTTTTCCTACATCGGTTCTGTTATTATTTGCATAATTTACAGATGTATCTGTTGGAAGTGTTCCTGCAATAGAAAGTGATTTTGCAGTTCCGTCAAAGACAATGCTTTCATCAGCAAAAGTAATTCCTGTAATGGTTGCTCTTGTAATAGTCAAATCTGCTTTCAATTCTAACGTGGTATAATTAGTACCAAAAATAGTTGCAGTTACTTCTTGCGTTCCCACATCTGTTCTGCTATTATTTGCATAACTTACTGATGTACCTGTTGGCAAAGTTCCTGTAATAGAAAGTGATTTTGCAGTTTCATCAAAAACCGAGCTTTCATCAGCAAAAGTAATTTCTGTAATGGTTGCTCTTGTAATAGTCAAATCTGCTTTCAATTCTAACGAGGTATAATTAGTACCAGAAATAGTTGCAGTTACTTCTTGTGTTCCCACATTTGTTCTGCTATTATTTGCATAACTTACTGATGTACCTGTTGGAAGTGTTCCTGCAATAGAAAGTGATTTTGCAGTTCCGTCAAAGACAATACTTTCATTAACAAAAGTAATTACTAAAATGCTTGCTTTTGTAATTGTTAGATTTGCTTTCAATTCTAACGTGGTATAATTAGCACCAGAAATAGTTGCAGTTACTTCTTGTCTACCCACATTTGTAAGGTTATTATTTGCATAAATTACTAATGTACCTGTTGGAAGTGTTCCTGCAATAGAAAGTGATTTTGCAGTTCCGTCAAAGACAATGCTTTCATCAGCAAAAGTAATTCCTGTAATGGTTGCTCTTGTAATAGTCAAATCTGCTTTCAATTCTAACGAGGTATAATTAGTACCAGAAATAGTTGCAGTTACTTCTTGTGTTCCCACATTTGTTCTGCTATTATTTGCATAACTTACTGATATACCTGTTGGAAGTGTTCCTATAATCGCTAACGATTTTGCAGTTTCATCAAAAACCGAGCTTGCACCTACAAAAGTAATTCCTGTAATGGTTGCTCTTGTAATAGTCAAATTTGCTTTCAATTCTAACGTAGTATAATTAGTACCAGAAATAGTTGCAGTTACTTCTTGTGTTCCCACATTTGTTCTTCTATTATTTGCATAACTTACTGATGTACCTGTTGGAAGTGTTCCTGCAATAGAAAGTGATTTTGCAGTTCCGTCAAAGACAATACTTTCATTAACAAAAGTAATTACTGAAATGCTTGCTTTTGTAATTGTTAGATTTGCTTTCAATTCTAACGTGGTATAATTAGCACCAGAAATAGTTGCATTTACTTCTTGTGTACCCACATCTGTTCTGCTATTATTTGCATAACTTACAGATGTATCTGTTGGAAGTGTTCCTGCAATAGAAAGTGATTTTGCAGTTCCGTCAAAGACAATGCTTTCATTAACAAAAGTAATTTCTGTAATGGTTGCTCTTGTAATAGTCAAATCTGCTTTCAATTCTAACGTAGTATAATTAGTGCCAGAAATAGTTGCGGTAACTTCTTGTGTTCCCACATTTGTTCTACTATTATTTGCATAACTTACTGATGTACCTGTTGGAAGTGTTCCTGCAATAGAAAGTGATTTTGCAGTTTCATCAAAAACCGAGCTTGCATCTATAAAAGTAATTCCTGTAATGGTTGCTTTTGTAATTGTTAAATTAGCTTTCAATTCTAAGGTAGTGTAATTAGTCCCAGAAATAGTTGCAGTTACTTCTTGAATTCCCACATCTGTTCTACTATTATTTGCATAACTAACTGATTTACCTGCAGGAAGTGTTCCTACAATAGAAAGTGATTTTGCAGTTTCATCAAAAACCGAGCTTGCATCTACAAGAGTAATTCCTGTAATTGTTGCTTTTGTAATTTCACCTATTTGTCCCGTCGTTGTTTGAGAACTTAAGATATAATTTGGAGCGTCATCTCCACTAATTGTCAAGTTGTTAACAGTTATCGTTTTATTTTCTCCGATGTCTTTCGTGTCGTACTCTCCTAATGACGCCGCGTTTAAAGTTACGATGTTATTTTCTAAAATTCCATTGATATCAAAATTACCATCTGTTAAAACTGCTCTAGTTGTTTCATCATAAATTTTAGTTACGTTTCCTTTTAACGAAACGTCTAATTTTTTAGGTGTAATTTTAGCGATATTAGCCACTAAAGAGGTAGCGCTTAATGCGTAGTTTTTAGAATCGGCTCCAGATAATCTTAATGAATTAATGGTAACTGGTTTATTTTCTCCTACATTTTTAGTATTCAGCGATCCAGCGACAGGATTAATTAGTAGTACATTTTCGCCATTAACAACCCCTTCTAAAGTAAAATTATTAGCATTTAATGCCACAATAGTATTCGCATTATAAACTTTTGATGTTTCACCCTGTGCGATAACATTTAAAGGCTTTGGCTGTATAATTAAATCGGCTTCAACTATTTCGTCGTTATAATTTGGTCTGCTTAATGTAGCATATACCTTATAATTCCCAATAGCTATTTTGTTGTTATTGGTATAACTTACCGTTACTTGATTAGGAAGAGTGCCATTAATAGTTAATGATTTTTGATTTCCATCATAAACGTAGGTGTTAGGTGCTAAAACTAAATTGGTAACTAAATTACCTTTTAAAATTTTTAATTTGGCAATAAGCTGTTTGTCATTATAATTTACACCACCATTTAAATTAACTGTAACATCATAGGAACCAACATTTATATTATCATTATTTATATACGTTGTGGTAACGCCATCAGGAAGTATTCCAGCAAGCGATAATTTTTTGATAGTACCATCATAAATTTCTTCTTTTTCTACTAAAAATATGGCATCCGAAAGATTACCTTTGCTAATAGTCATAGAAGTGGTTAATTCAAGCACATTGAAATTAGAACTCGAAATTGTAGCTTTTACATTATTATAAACACCAGCGTTCTTTTGGGTGTTCGTATAAACTACATTTACTCCTTCTGGTAAAATTCCTGATACTCTTGGATGTTTATCAAATCCATCATACGTAAACGTACCTGCAGGAAATGAAATGCCAGAAAGTACTGTTTTATTAATTTTAAGCGTATTAGATACTGTAATATCATTATAATTTTGACCTCCAGTAATATTCGCTTTTACATTGTATTCACCTACATTTATTTGTCCATTATCTTCATAGGCTACACTAGCTCCTGTTGGTAAACCTGAGATATTCAAATATTTTTTAGAACCATCATACGTATATGTTCCTGGGTTTAATGTAGTAGAAATATCTCCTTTTTCTACGGTAAGTGTAATGCTTTTAGATACAGAACCATAGGTTTCGTTTCCATTTTGAGTAACTGTAATTATGGTTTGCCCAACCCCTACAATATCAATTTTGTTATCTTTTGTTATGTAGGCTACCGTTTTATTATCGCTGGTATAGGTAAGTGGCAAGCCACTTGATGCGTTTCCTATTATAAAATCTGCATCTGTATATTTTTTTGTTATATCAGTAACAGTAACTGTTTGCACTGCTTTGGATTCATAACTACCCATATCTATCGTACTATTGATAATACGACTGTTATTTGAAGTATCATTATTACTTGTATTTGATGAGTAAAAACTGTTATCTCCTGCATCAATCGCTACCGATGTTGGTTTTAAAGCATAGTTGTTTGCATTTATATCAATAAAATCTGCAGGTTGTTTGTAGATATTATTAGTTAATGTCATTCCGCTGTATTGAGTGTCACTTTTAACTTCAGATAGCAAAGAGTTTTTAATTGTAATTGTATTAGCTCCTCCTGCATTTTTCACATCAATGACACCTGTGTCAGCTCTAAAGATAGAGTTAAGCACTTCTACATTAGAAACACCAGCAGTAGTAATATGCGATGAATAAGGTTGAATATCTCCAAAAGTGACATTAACAACTTTTAAATTGGCATTATTTATTGCTATTGCAGTACCATTTGACAAATAGTTACCAACTGTATTATTAAAAAAGAGTGTGTTATAAATTGAAATATTAGATTGATTTGTAACGTATATACCACCACCTAGATCACCTGAAAAGTTTTCTGTAACAATACAGTTTTTTATAGTAACGTTGGAACTATGTACACGTATGCCTGCGCCACGTTGTCTAGTGATAAGCTCTCCATTTACCATTACCTCTCCATCTGATACTAAAGTCGCCGCCACACCTTTCGAGATTGTGAAACCGTCTATTTCGTTATTGCCTGTTGAATTAGAAACTGTAATGATATGATAGATTGAAGATTTACCATCTAGAACCGTTTTGTTCTTTTCAATATTTCGGTCAATGATACTTTCATTAGTAATATTTCCATCAAAACCTCCATATAGTTTTACATCATTTATCAATAAAAAACTATTGTCTTTTGCTTCATCAATAAAGTTAGCATTGTCCCGAGCACTAAATTTTGGTGTATACGTACCTTTAGCTACATATATTTTATTTACAGCGTTTGGTACCTCGCTATTAAGAATACTAGCATTGCGCAAAGCTTCTGACAAATCGTTTAATGCTAATTGCCATGAAGAGCCATCGCCACCAACAGCACCTTGTTTTACATATAATGTGTTGTTTGCTAACGTAGTATTAGGTAGTATTTTTAAAGTTCCCTCTTGATAGACAAAATCATAATAGTTGGAAGATAAACCACTTGGTATGATACCATCAGTATAAATACCAATTTCTGTTTTACCTATCGCACTACCTAAGTATTGTATTGTTCCTGTTAGCTTAGAGCTATCATCACCGTTAACAAAACCTGTATAGCTTACGTCATAATCTGCATTAGGCAATGGTAAGTTATTGGCAAATTTAGTCTTGTCATTTGCTTTTACCGTTAATATTGCTTTCTCTAAAGTTAATGTAAATGTCTTTTCCGTTGGAGCATAGTTTTCATTACCAACTTGGGAAATAGTAATATTAGTTGTACCTGGTTTTATTATATGAATATTACCCTCTATAATAGATGCTATATTCACGTTACTACTTTTGGTGTATGTTAATGGTAAGCCACTAACTACGGTTGCCGATGGATCGATAAAATCTAGCTCTCCATAGGTTTTTGCTAAGTCTGTAGCTGTTATGATCTGAGCTGTACGCAATTCTTCTGCGCCTACATCAATCGTTCCTGTGACACGATTATACCCATTAATATCATACATTGATAGGCTGTTGAATGAGTAGTTTGCATTACTGCCTTTATTTTTTGCAAAACTATCTTCTTTTAACGCTATACTATTTACTTTAAAAATTTGATCCAAAGTAACGACAGTTGCGGAATTGTCATAAAGCCCTTCTACTATATTATCATCTTTTTGGACAATACTATTGTATTATATGATTCCGCCAGAAACCCCAATGTTATTATTCATATAAATGGAGTTGTACAATGAGGTTGTAGAGCCCGTTTCATTAACAATAGCAGCAGCATCTCCATTGTTTCCAGATATGGATTTATTTTCTGTAATTGTACAGTTATATAATTTTGGATTACTATTATTAGCGTTATACATTGCCGAGGCATATCCATAGTATACGGCGTCGTATAGTTCAACTCCAACTCTATTATTTTTAATAATACAGTTTATAAGTACAGGGTTACTGTTATCGTTATATATACCACCACCATATGTGGTGAATGCATAAGAAGGGTAAGGATATATTATATTATCCCTAATTATACAGTTTACAATAGTAGGAGAGCTATTTTTATTATACATTCCTCCACCTTGACTTATATTATTACTGTGAGACCCTCCTATTGTAAATCCATCAATAATATCGGCATTAGTTAATCCATTATTATTATTTGTTATTACCCTATTTGCTCTAACTGATTGAAAAAGAATACTCTGAGCAAATTTTCTTTTGTGAGCAAGTGTTGTAATGCCATTATCAGGGTCAAAACCACCATACATACTAACGTCCTTAAGCATTTTAAAACTTTGTCCACTACTAGACGTGTACTGCCCAACAGATACAAATATTTTTGTTGCTTTAGTTGCACTTGAATTAATTATTTCTGCTATATCTAGCGCATCCCTAACTTCTCCTAAGGCATCACCCCAGGACGTTCCATTACCTGTAGCACCTTTTTTAACGTATAGAGTCCCATCTGTTAAAGTAATATCAGGTTCAATCCTTAAGTTACCGTCACTATAGATAATTTCATATTTAGAAGAAGTACCATATCCTGATGGGGTTATAGTATAATTACCAATATTAGTAGCGGTTGTGGCATTACCACTATAAGTCACATTTCCACTCAAACTATTATCTAGTGTGTCTTCAAAAACAAACCCAGAATAAGAGACGGTGAATCCGGTAAATACAGAACCATCTTCAAGTTTAACCTTATCATCTGCACTTACAGTTAATGTTCTTTTTTCTGCGGTTAATAGGAAATTTGCACTATCAGCATCATATTCAATATCATTTCCTGATTGACTAACTGTTATCGTTGTTGTACCAACACCTACTACTTTAATTTCACCATTTTCTATTATAGCAATAGCAGTATTACTAGAAGAAATATACGCAAGAGGTAATCCGCTTGTTGCAGTTCCATGTGTAAATGGTGCATCTCCATATTCTTTTGTGATATCACTAGCTGTTATTGTTTGAGTTTTATTTCTTTCAAAAACCCCCATATCAACCGTAGTGTCAATTATACGAGATTTTCCTTTTAAATCTTTGGGTGGTAAAGCAATGTTATCCGGATTATTTTTACCAGTATTTTTAGCAGGACTATTAGCTAATAACGTATAATTGGTATCAAAAACACTGGTGGTTTTAATTATACCATTTACGCCTTGTATTAAACTATTTTCGTAATTAGGAGTACTAGCACCATTAACAATATCTGAGCTATTTTTTACACTAATTGTATTTACAATTCTTGGAGAAGAACCATTTGCATTATACAATGCTGCTCCTTGTGCACCCGTGTTATCAGCTATTGTATTATTAAGCAGCGTAGGTAAAGATGCATCGTTGTAAATAGCTGCTCCATTAGGTGCTGTATTGTTAATAATTAAGCAATTAACCCATGTTGTATTTGCGTTTTCATTATATATAGCGCCTCCGTTTGCAGTAGCAGTATTTGTTTTTATGATACAGTTTTCAAATTTTGGAGCTACATTTTTATTATATATACCACCTCCGTTATTTGTATTACCATTTGTAATAGTAAAACCATTTAAAACCGCAGTACTAGTTAAACTGTTGTCATCATTTCTAATAACCGAGGCATTATTACCTCTTAAAATACTTCCATCATTTAAAATCCCTGTAATACGTTGCTGTGTTAAGTTTGTAACACCATTATCAGGGTCAAAGCCACCATATATTTCTATATTTTTAGGCATTATATATGATTTCCCTAAAGCCAATTGATAGGTTCCTTTGGATACAAATATTTTTTTAACTTTTTTAGGATCAATATCACTTGTATGAACGGAGTTAATATTAGTAGCTCTTGTTAAAGCAACATCTAAATTATTTAAAGGGCTACTCCACGAAGAACCGGTTCCATTTACGTTTGCTTTTACATATAAAATGTTATCAGTTAAAATTAAATTCGATTTTATTTCTAAGGTTCCTTCTTCGTACAAAACCGTGTATTTGCTAGAAGAAATACCCTGAGGAATAATTTTATAAACACCTGGTTCTGTTGCACTAATAGCATCACCTGAAAACGAATAAGAACCAGAGGTACTATTTGATTCATTATCTCCAGACTCAAAACCAGAATAAGTTATGGTATAATTATTATTTCCATACACAGTACCATCAAATACCTTTGTTTTATCAACAGCTTTAACTGTAAGAGGTATTTTCGTAACATTAACAACTATTTTAGTTCTAATACTTTCACAATTATTAGCGTTGGTTTGGCTAACCCAGTATGTAGTAGAATTTTCTGATGACGTTTCTAAAGAAGGAGTTACTGTGGATGCTGTGCCAACTTCTGCTTGTGTGTACCATTTTAAATTACTTCCATTTGCCACAATGTTAACCCCCTGTTGACCAATAATAAAGTTTTGTGGAGTTTGTGCAGTTGGAGCCACGGTGGTACTTATGGATACAGCAACACTTGCTCTCTCGCTTTCACACTCATTAACGGTTTGGTTTGCATAATAGGTATTGCCAGAAATTAAAGCTGTATTACTAGCTAACGGACTTCCTCCAAAGGCTCGGCTGTACCATTTAATGTTTGAACCTGTTGCTTGTAAATCGTTTACAATAGCAGCATTACAAAAAGCTTGTATTGAAGCAACCGTTGGCAGTGTTTTACCAGAAACACCTGATTCATTTTCATAAGCACCAATATCAATTGTATTTACTTTTCTACTATTTCCCAAAATATCGGTGTTCGAATATGCACTCGAATATAATGCGTTGTTTCCTTTATTGATTATCGGGCTACAGCCTGTTAGATTAAAATTATAATTTGCTTCATCAGCAAAAAATAAGTTGGCCTCACGAACATTATTGTTATTACCAACATAATTAGTATCATCATATCTAAATGAGTTATTTTGAACATCAGCAGAAGTGCTTGAACCTCTAAGGCTTTCTAAAATATTATTGTACATCTTAATATTTTTACTATGCATAATAATACCAGCACTTGGATCTTCATTCCAAACTGTATTATTAACAAATTCTACAGTTGAATCAATAGAAAATATAGCAGTAAAGACTTTATTGTTCGTAATAACATTGTTATATATTTTACTTTCCCCTACAACTATATCGATTACACCACTTGCTGCTCCATCGCTATTTAAAGTCCCAACATTACCCCTAACCGTATTATTAGAAAATTGGGTTTTTGCATAACTTACATTATTCAAAACAGCACCTCTAAAGGACTTATTTCCTACAAACATATTATTGTCTATATTGGTTGTAATGGCATTATTTAAAAAAACACCCCCTCCACTTTCAGTAGCACTGTTATTTTCAAAGTTGTTGTTCTTTATTGTTAGATTACCAGGAATATTTCTAGTAGGCGAATTAGCAAGTATTGCACCTGCAAGATTTTTAGAACTATTGTTTTTAAAAGTATTACCATCAAAAGTATTACTATGGGTAATAGAATAAACAGGACTCGAAAGAAAATAAATTGCGCCTCCCTGTTTAGTAGCAGTGTTTTTTGTAAATATACTTTGGAAGATGTTAACATTATTGTTTTCGAGAGCACCTATAGCACCTCCCAATCCAGAAAAATTAAAATTAACTGAACTTGTAACACTATTTTCTGTAAATGTGTTTCCATTTAAGATAGAAATGTTATTATTTCTAGCTAAGTACAAAGCGCCTCCAGACAAAGAAGTATTTCCTGAAAATATGTTTCTTGAAAATGTAACGTTATTTGATTGTTCTATTATGCAAGCTCCTCCTGTACTGTTTAAAGCTGAATTATTAGTGAAACTATTTGATGTTATTTCTCCATTTACAACTTTCTGTAGAAGAATAGCACCTCCGCCCCCGCCTAATGTATTACTTGCCAACATCAAAGCTTTATTATCAGTAAATGTAGAATTTGTAATTTTAAGATTACTAATATTTTCACCTACATAAATAGCTCCTGCATTTGGTGCACTGTTGTTATTAAAAGTACAATTATTAATGGTTCTTGTTACTGAATCTGCTTTGCTCACTTTTTCTATGAAAATAGCTCCTCCGTATCCAACTTCAGTTTGATTATTATTGGCTTTATTATTAGTAAATGAAACACCACTTATATTTAATAATTTTCCATTTATATCAACAATAGCGCCCCCCAAAAGCGAGCTATTATTATTAAAACTTCCTCCTGTAATGGTTAAATAACTGTCACTAGTGGCAACTGCACCGCCATTATTAGTTGTTGTATTATTAGTGAAAATACAATGGTTAATAGTAGTACGACCTCCTTCTTGTACGCTTATAGCTGCGCCCGATATACCTGTATTATTTTTAAAGGTTACATTTTCTACTGTTAAAACTCCGTTTACATTATATATACCGCCTCCATTATCCTTTGGGTAAGATGTGTTAAGTATTTCCACTCTTCTAATATCACCACCTGGAAATGAAGGAACACCTGGTAATGGTTTAAATCCTGCCAGTTGCAAACCTGCTGAAGCAAGGTTGTAGTAAGGGCTTTCGTCCATTGAAACAAACCAATCTGGGTACTTACTTTTAATATTATCGTTAATAGAACCACCACTGGTTTCTTCAGATATTTTATAATGTCCCAATACATCAGACTTTCCATCACTAATGGTTAGTCCGTTTAAGTAGTAATTCTCATTATCTTCAAGAGCATGGATAAACACAACATGATGTGCAAAATTACCGCCACCTAAATTTCCACTAAGAATGGTTTCATTTGTTGTAACCTTTCTTTGTGAAAGACTTGTTTCGCTACCAATAAAGCCACCATATAATTTTACACCTTTTTTTAAGCCAAAAGTATTGTTCCTATCCTGTGTATTGTTGTTAGGCGCTAGAGCAACTTTAGGAGTATATGTTCCTTTAGCAATCCATATTTGGGTATCTCCGCTAGATAAACTAATCATTTTCTGTAAGTTGTTAGAAGCGTTGCTCCACGAACTTCCATCTTTATTTCCAGAGCCATTTACCGTTACATATTTTATTGTTTGAGATTGTAATGAAATAGTAAGTAAAAAGAAACAACTTATTAGTGTGTATCTTAATAGAGTGGGTTGCTTTTTAAAAAGTTTAAGAATTTTATTTTTCTGTACATAAACTTTGAATAAATTTGTCTCCATAATTAGTTGTTTTTCTCTTTTAAATAAATTTGATAGGCAGTATTTTCCTTCTTTAAAATACCTAAAAAATAGGTTTCTATATTGCTGTTTTAAATCCAAATAGGTGCAGTTGCCCAAGAAGTATTTGGATTATTTTCTGCCCAAAGCAATGCATCTGCTAATTCTGTAATTACGTTTGCCCATTTGGTATCATTGCCGTCGCTACTTGATGCATTTTTATTTACATAAAGTATGTTGTTTGCATATGGCGCTATTGGAGCAACAAAAGAATTGCTATAGTTAGCATCAGTATTTTTTGACACCGAATTTGATACGTCTTCGGTAGCAACAGCGTTACTAGAATTTGTTAGTTTGGTTGGATACGTTTTTAACGTATAAGATTGCAAAAGCACACTTATAGATATGATACCGATACATTTTAAAAATAACTTTAGTTTCATAGTATTATAGTTTTTATGCAGATTAAATGATGTTTTATTTTTCTAAGCTTTCAATAGAGTGATTAATATCATTAAGTTGGTTGTCATAAAAATGCCATACCAACCAAAGTAGTAAAATACCTAATAGCAAAAAAAAGATAAAAGACAATATCTTCTTCCAATGTTTTATTTTAATCACGCAACAAATTTTATGAAAAAAACAATAACTTGTTAAAAAAGAGCGTTACAAAAGCGTTACAACTTAATTTACGCAGTATTAACAGGGGCTGTAGAGTCTTTAATTTTGGTTTTAAAAAGAAGTTTGATAAAAAAATAAGGATAATATGAGGTATTTTTGCCTTAAAAGAAGTCCATTTTTAAATAAAAAAAGTGTAAAAAAGCAGATTTAAAGTTACTTTCTTTAATTTGGTTTTAAAAGAATGTTACTTTTATTTTTTAATTTTGCAACTAATTCTTCGAGAAGATTTTCCATTTCTTCTTGACTTTTTATGTTTAATTTTTTTCTAATACGGTGTTTTGTCACACGCATCGTATTTATTGAAACGCCTAAAATTAAGGACATCTCATTATTATTTAAAGAAAGCTGTTCTAAACACAAACAGCGTATTTCTGCTTGGCTTAAATCTGGATAATATCCCATTAAAGATGGAATAAAATAAGGGTGAACTTTAGTAAACATATTTTGGTACTGAAGCCAATCTTTTTGCGTTAAAATGTTTTTTGTTTTAAGTTCTTCAAGTATTTTGGGATTAATCTCTGTTGGTTTTATTTTTGTTAGTTCTTCAATTAATTTATTGTCTTTTCTAACTTTTAAAGTAAGATGTTCTAATTGCTCTTTGGCATTTAATAATGCTTTTTGCGATTTTTCTAAAGCTAATTCTTTAACTTGTTGCTTTTTGAGGAGGTATTTATTTCTGATTAAAAAGCCAAAAATACTTGCTATTAAAAGAATTACAATTGATGTGATAACAATATTACGTTGTGTTATTTTTTGTTGACTTTCTGTCTTAAGTTTTTCAATTTCAATTTTTCGTTCTTTAGCTTCTACCTTTTGATTAGCTCGCAAAACTATTAAACTATTGTATTTTTTATTGTATTCTTCGTTCGCTATCATAGCAGAATCGAGGTAAGTAATGCTTAAATTGGAATTGTTATTGGCAGCATGCCATTTGCTAATTATTGGATATAGTTTCCGAAGTCGATCTGTTTGCCCAGAAAATTGAATGTATTTAGTTGCTTCATCAATTTTTTGTTTGGCTTTTTTATACTGATGTTGCTTTAGATAAACATCCGCAAGCGGAACTGCAGATCCTGCTGCAAGACCATAATCTTTTCGGGTCATGGCAATACTGATATCTGTTTCAAATAAAGGAATAGCTTTGCTATACTCACCTTCCATATAATAATTATAACCCAGATTTCCAGAAGCAATCCCCTCCCAAATTATGTTTTTATAAGCGGTTGTATCATTAATTATCTTGAGAAAACTTTGACTAGAACGCGTTAAGTCTCCTAATTTTTGATAAGATAAACCAAGGGTGTTTAAACCTTCAGTTACTGCTTTATTATTAAAATCTGTTTTTGTTAATTCACTAGATTTTTTGTAGTATGTAATTGCTTTTTCATAATCTCTAAAATAATAATAACATCGCCCTATAAAGTTTAAGTGAGCTGCTATATTAGGAAAACTATCTGGATCCATTGTGTCCAAAACTTTTGAAGATTTTAATAACCATTCAAATGCTTTTTCATAATTTTCTTTTTTCCAATAATGGTCTGCAATAACATGAACTGCGCGAGCTTCTATATGTTTAATATTTGATTTTTTTCCTTTTTCTGCAACTAAAATAAGGTTTTCTACGTATTTAGGATTTTTCTTAGTAGCAATAAATAAACATCCATAAGCACTTAATAACTCTGATTCTAAAACAAGTTCTTCATCGTTATTAACTAATGCCCATTTTTTCATTTTTTGGGTGTAACTCTTTATGTATTTAGAGTCTTTAGCACTGTTATTAATTGTATTTCTATATAAAATATCAATATCAGTAACTTTTTCTAAATATGATTTGTGAAGCATTTTCTCATACTGTGCAAAAATTGCACTATTAGAGATGAGAAAAAGTAAGACAGAAAATAATAATTTCATTGAATGGAGGAGAAAATTATTCACAGTAAAATTAATCTATTCCATTTAGTTTGATTGTTTTATTTTAATTTATTACTGATTTTTTTTCGATGTATAAAGCAACACTAGAACTTGTAAGCTCAAAATAGTAACTATTTTACAAATAAAAAATCCAGCATACAGCTGGATTTTTAGTATATACTTAAAGTTATTTTTTAAAACTCTAACAAATCATTTGTTGCTTTTACGCCTTCTGCAGATTCTTTCATGTGTGCTTTTTCAGCATCATTTAATTCGATTTCTACAATTTTTTCAATTCCGTTTTTACCTAAAATTACAGGAACACCAATACATAAATCGCTCAATCCGTATTCTCCATCAAGTAATACAGAACAAGGATACATTTTTTGCAAATCGGAAGCAATTGCTTGTACTAAACCAGAAACTGCTGCACCTGGTGCATACCAAGCAGAAGTTCCTAATAATTTAGTTAATGTAGCCCCACCAACTTTGGTATCTTCTTTAACTTGATTTAATCTATCATCAGAAATAAAATGAGAAACAGGTACTGAATTTCTTGTTGCTAAACGAGTTAAAGGAACCATTCCTGTATCAGAATGACCACCAATTACCATTCCGTCAACATCAGAAATAGGAGCTTCTAATGCTTCTGCTAATCTGTATTTAAAACGAGCAGAATCTAAAGCGCCACCCATTCCAATAATTCTATTTTTTGGAATTCCAGTTGTTTTGTGAACCAAATACGTCATCGTATCCATAGGATTCGAAACCACAATAATAATAGTTTCTGGGGAATGTTTAATTAGGTTTGCTGAAACTGTTTTTACAATTCCTGCATTAATACCAATTAATTCCTCACGTGTCATCCCAGGTTTTCTTGGAATTCCAGAAGTAATTACACAGATATTTGATTCTGCAGTTTTAGAATAATCGTTTGTAACACCAGTAATTTTTGTGTCGAATCCGTTTAGGGATGCTGTTTGCATTAAATCCATTGCTTTACCTTCTGCAAAACCTTCTTTGATATCTAACAATACCACTTCTGATGCAAAATCTTTAATAGCAATATATTCTGCACAACTTGCACCAACGGCACCTGCACCAACAACTGTAACTTTCATAAATATATTTTAATTGATTAATTATTATTTGTTCAACAAAAGTACTACAAATAATTTATTTATTGAAAGTGTTAACCATAAACTAAAAAAAGACATCTAAACAGATGTCTTTTTTTGTTAATTTTTAATTTTTTTTATCTAATGCTTATTGCGACACCTAAATTTAAAGTGTTGTATTCTTGCAAAGTGTAATCTGCGAAAACTTTAAAAAAGCCCAAACTTAATCTCAAACCTGCTGTAGTTCTAAAACCACCTGCGTTAAATTCTGAGTTTATAGGGTCAGAAATAGTTCTCGTTTGTCCAACATAAGTTAAATCATAATCGCCCAATACTTTAATGGTTGATGATCCAGAACCATAACCAATACCTCCATAAACATTTATAATTGGAAAATTTAAGGAAGCTAATGCCTGAAATGTGTATGAATTTAATTTGAATTCTGCTAAACCATTTTGAGAATTTATAGTTCCGCTGTTTTGAATATCATAATCTACAGTCATATTTGTAAAAGCACCCATTAAAGAAACATGAAGCGGTAATTTATCCAAAGGACCAAACCAACTTGTAATTTCTTTTTTTAAACTCATACCAAATAAATTTCCTTTCACATCGTCTTTTCCTACTTTTGGAACAAGGCGCAAACCTATTTCAATTTTCGCAGGTAATCCTAAGTTTAATTGAATCGCTGGAGCGGGAATAGTATTTAAAGGTAGGCTTTCTTTTACACCTCCAGGAGCGTTAAAGGTTGTTCGATAAGTTATTAGTGGATTATTTGGATCGTTGTATTCTACAGTTGTTATCGGTGAAATATCTTCAGAACCCGCAACAGTTGCGGCTGTAATTGAACCAGTATTAATGGAGTTTAAACCACTCAATGTAAACATTTCATCTTCTTTTGGAGCTAAAGAACCATTCAAACCAATTGAGATATCAAAGCCGAAAACGCTGTGAACTTTTGCGGTATGATACCAACCACTATTCATTCCGTAAATCAATCCTTTCATAGCAGGATTAATGTATGCTTCAATTAATTCTCCCCTGTCTTGGTCACTTGCTAGTAGATAACCTTCAAAACCATCCTGTGCTTTTGTTGATAAATTAAAAGCGAAAATGCTAATAAATAATAAAAGTAACTTTTTCATTTTTTTTATTGTTAATAGGATTTTTAGGTATGCAATATATAAAAAATTAAGAAATAATTAACGATTTTAAACCTTTTTTGCGAGCAATCAATAAAAAAACCTAAAACGAATTGTTTTAGGTTTTAAAAAATTTAAAAGCAAATTAATTAAATGTCAATATTTGCATATTTCGCATTTTTCTCAATAAATGCTCTTCTTGGCGGCACTTCATCTCCCATTAGCATAGAAAAAACTCTGTCTGCTTCTGCGCCGTTATCAATCACAACTTTACGAAGTGTTCTAAATTCAGGATTCATGGTTGTATCCCATAATTGGATCGCATTCATTTCTCCTAAACCTTTATAACGTTGAATGTTTACAGAACCACCCATGTTTTTAGCAATTGTATCACGTTCATTATCATCCCAAGCATATTCTTTTTTCTGTCCTTTTTTAACTAAATATAAAGGAGGTGTTGCAATATAAACATAACCTTGCTCAACCATTTCTCTCATATATCTAAAGAAAAAAGTTAAAATTAACGTTGCAATATGTGATCCATCTACATCGGCATCACACATAATAACTACCTTGTGGTAGCGTAATTTTGTTAAATTTAATGCTCTTGGATCTTCTTCTGTTCCTATAGAAACACCTAATGCCGTAAACATATTTTTGATCTCTTCGTTTTCAAAAACCTTATGTTGCATTGCTTTTTCAACGTTCAAGATTTTTCCACGCAAAGGCAAAATTGCTTGGAAGTTCCGATCTCTACCTTGCTTTGCTGTTCCACCTGCAGAATCTCCCTCAACCAAGAAAATTTCACAAATTGTAGGATCAGTTTCAGAGCAATCAGATAATTTTCCAGGTAAACCACCAATACTCATTACTGTTTTACGTTGCACCATTTCACGAGCTTTACGTGCTGCATGGCGGGCTGTTGCTGCTAAAATTACTTTTTGAACAATGATTTTTGCATCGTTAGGATTTTCCTCTAAATAATTTGTCAACATTTCAGAAACTGCTTGAGAAACTGCTGCAGTAACATCTCTGTTTCCTAATTTGGTTTTTGTTTGTCCTTCAAACTGTGGTTCTTGTACTTTTACAGAAACAATTGCTGTTAATCCTTCACGGAAATCATCTCCAGCAATTTCGAATTTTACATTTTTCAGTAAGCCAGACTCATCAGCATATTTTTTTAATGTTGCTGTTAATCCTCTTCTAAATCCAGCTAAATGTGTTCCTCCTTCGTGCGTATTAATGTTGTTTACATACGAATGTAAATTTTCTGCATAAGACGTATTATAAACCATTGCAACTTCTACAGGAATGTCATTTTTTTCACCTTCCATAGAAATGATATTCGCAGTTAATTGTTCGCGAGTAGAATCTAAATATCTAATAAATTCTGGTAAACCTTCTTCACTATGAAAAATTTCTGAAATAAAATTCCCTTCATCATCTGTATTTCTTTTATCCGTTAAGGTAATTGTGAGTCCTTTATTCAAAAAAGACAATTCACGCATACGCGTTGCTAACGTATCATAACTGTATTCTGTTGTTTGTGTAAAGATTGTTTTGTCTGGTGAAAAAGTTACAATTGTTCCTGTAAAATCTGTTTCTCCAACTGTTTTTACGGGATATAATGCTTTTCCTTTAGAATATTCTTGTTGCCAAACTTTTCCATTTTTATGAACTGTTGCCGTTAAATGTTCTGAAAGTGCGTTAACACAAGAAACTCCAACACCATGCAATCCGCCAGAAACTTTATAAGAATCTTTGTCAAATTTACCACCAGCGCCTATTTTTGTCATTACTACTTGTAATGCAGAAACGCCTTCTTTTTTATGAATATCAACTGGAATTCCACGACCGTTATCTTTTGTAGTTACAGAATTATCTTCGTTAATGGTAACATCAATCGTGTCACAAAAACCGCCCATCGCTTCATCAATCGAGTTATCTACAACTTCATACACCAAGTGGTGCAATCCACGCGAACCAATATCTCCAATATACATGGAAGGACGCATTCTTACATGCTCCATTCCTTCAAGTGCCTGAATACTATCGGCAGAATAATCGTGCTTTTTTTCTTCGCTCATTATATCTATTTTGATTTGACTTTTTGTTTACGTCATTACGAGAAATTTTCTGCTAAAAGCAGTAAATGACGAAGTAATCTTTTTAATAATAGATTGCTTCACTCTGTTCTCAATTACGGAATATTTTACAAACAAATTTAGTAAAATTTATTCCGATTTTAAAGCGTTTTGTTGATTAATATCTATAACTAATAACATTTAATAATTTGTGTAAAGTCTCTTAAATCATTTATAAACTAGTTTAAAAGAGGTGTTTAATTTAATTTCATGCTTTAAAACAAGTAAAGACAAGAAGTTGCTTAAAAGATGTATTTTAAGCTGATGTTTTTCTAAATATTGATAAAAAAGAGCGCTAATTATTCTATTAGAAGTGTTTCTTGCTTTCTTAAATAGCTCATCAAAATTCGTTGTGTATTTGTATTTTCTTGCTGTAATTGCGTAAAAAATAAATAATCTTTAGGATTTTTTAACCGTTCATTTTGAGCCGAATCTACATAGCCGAAACCTTTGTAATTACCGTCTAAAATTAATGCAAAACCAATTTCGTTTTCTGTTCTTCCTTTTTCTTGAATTACTAAATTTACGTCATTTAATTGCAGCGAATTAATTGCTTCTAAAACTCTAAAATTATAATTTTCTACGGATTCTGTGTCGCAACAAATACCTTTGCAATTTGTAAGCTTGTGATGAAAGCATTTTCCAGCACTTTCTTGTAAATGACAATATTTTGGACACAAATCAAACGTTTCACATAAGTTTTCTAATTGTTCTCTTACGGATGAAATTGTGGTAAACTTCAAAATAGGATTCGAAATAAGTTTCAGTCGATTATACGCCAAATGAAGAATTCCTTTTTGATCCTCATAAGAGAACAATCCATACTGTTCAGTTTTCTTTTTTTGTGCGCTGTTATAAATAGGGTAGTTGTGTTTTATTTCTGCGGATTCTAATAAAAGCGCCAACAACTCACTGCCCGTTTCTTGAAAAGTAATACTTGCAATTTCCAAGCACATTTCTTGTTCTTTTTTCTTTTTATCGTAAAAATGACTGATTACTCGTTGTTTAATATTTATAGCTTTACCAACATAAATCGTTTTTTTCTTATCGTTTTTAAAATAATAAACACCAGCAGTTTCTGGTAAATTATCAACCGTAGTTTTTGATAAAAGTGGCGGTAAAGTAGCTTGTTTAGAACGCGGATTCAAAAAAGAATTCACCACAAACTGATCATCTCTTTCTAAAATTCTACGAAATAATTCGACCGTTGCTTCTGCATCGCCTTTTGCTCTATGTCTTCCATTAATAAGAATATTTTCATCAACACAAATATTACCCAAACTATACGAACGTAAACCCGGAATTATTTTTCGAGACAAACGAACAGTACAGAGTTTTTTACGTTTCCAATTGAAACCTAAAGTATCGAATTCGTCTTTTATAATATTATAATCGAAGTTTACATTGTGCGCAACAAAAATAGTGTCTTTGGTAATTTCTTCAATTTTTTTAGCAATTTGATGAAATTTTGGTGCATTTCTAACCATTGCATTTGTAATTCCAGTTAAATTTGTAATAAAAGCAGGAATGGAAATTTCTGGATTTACCAGAGTTGTAAATTCATCCACCACTTTTTTTCCATCAAAAACAAGCACAGATATTTCTGTTATTTTTTGTCCGAGATAACTTTTTCCTGTGGTTTCTATGTCAACTATCGAATACAATAATTAGTTGATGAGTTGTTTTAAATCGGCAATCGTTTCTGTTGGATTTTCTGAGCCAAACACATAGCTTCCAGCAACTAGAACATTTGCGCCAACTTCAATTAGTTCATTTGCATTTTTGTCGGTTACGCCACCATCGATTTCGATTAGACAATCTGATTCAGCAAACTCAATTAAGTTTTTTAATTGTGCTATTTTTTTATACGTATTTTCAATAAATGACTGTCCGCCAAAACCAGGATTTACACTCATCATACAAACCAAATCGAGATCTTTAATCACATCTTCTAAAACAGAAATTGGTGTATGCGGATTCAGTGCAACTCCAGCTTGCATTCCTGCAGCTTTTATAGCTTGAATTGTTCTATGCAAATGTGTACACGCTTCATAATGAACTGTCAGAATATTCGCTCCTAAATCTGCAAACGTCTGAATATATTGATCAGGATTTACAATCATTAAATGCACATCAATTGGCTTTTTTGTGTGTTTTGCAATTGCTTTTAAAACTGGCATTCCAAAAGAAATGTTTGGCACAAAAACGCCGTCCATAATATCGATATGAAACCAGTCTGCATCGCTATTATTTACCATTTCTATGTCTTTTTGTAGATTGGCAAAATCTGCGGCTAAAATTGATGGTGCAATTAAATTACTCATTATTTTATATTATTTATTTTTAATTCTTTCCTCGAGGTATTCAGACATCCCGTTTGAAAGAAATTCTATTATTGGTTCATCTGAATTTTTTTGTTCGCAATTTACAATTCTATTTACATATTCAAACCGATCTTCTTCAGAAGTAATTTTAACAAAGATTGGTGGACAATTATTTTTCATTAAAATTGTTCCCATAATTATTCTACAAACTCTGCCGTTTCCATCAGCAAAAGGATGAATTTCATTTAGAAATTTGTTGTGAAAATATGCTAAAGCTGAAATTAAATGTGTTTCGGTATTTGAGTTGTCTATATTTTTGAATCTACTATTAAACATTCCAATATAAGATGTCATTATAATATTTAAATTATAGTGAGGTGCATATTCTTTATTCGAAAAAAAAGGTTCTCTATATCCAATTGTTGGAAGATTTCTGTAATTTCCAATCAAATGCTTTTTAAAATTAACTTCCCAAGAAAGTTCACTGCTCATTAAATCTTTATGAATTTGCTTTATAGTTTCTTCAGTTAAATCAAAATTTTCAAATCTATTTACTAAAGATTCTAAAATCTCCTTATGATTTAAAACATCTAAAAGGCTTTTCATTTTCTCTTTTTTAACCAACTCGCCGTTTAAAAACTTAATAGTATCTCCATACATTAGTTTTTCATCCTCAAGTCTAGATGAATAAAAAGAATAATCGTTAATAAGGTTAGATTTAAAACTATCGGACCAATTAGGTCTTGGAAATTCTTGTCGGAATTGTTCTAAAACTAAATTGAATCTTTTTAGGTAATTAGGTAGCATTTTTTATTCGTTATACTTGAAAAAGACATGACGAACCCAATGCTTAATATCATGTGGATAAGCAAAAAGAAGATTGTTTTCTTTGACTAAAGTCTTACCGAAAAAAAAACGATCAAAATCACTTTTAAAAGTAGTTGGTATTTTTTCCACAGATACTAAATCATTCGAAAACGATAGCTCTTTAAGAATAGATATGTCTGATTTGTTAATTAACATTTTAACGAAAAGTTTTTAAATTCAGTAAAATTTATTTCTGAATTTCAATACAAATATACGTAAACTTATGTTTTTAAAGAAATAAAAAAAACTCCCGAAAATAAAATCGAGAGTTTTCAATACTATATTTGTATAACTTATTTAAGTAAAATACCAAAACAATCTGCGATTGTTATCCTAAATAGGTCATTAAAATTTTACTTCTAGACGTATGTTTTAATCTACGAATTGCTTTTTCTTTAATTTGACGGACACGTTCACGAGTTAAATCGAACGTTTCACCAATTTCTTCTAACGTCATTGGTTGGTGTTCGCCCAAACCGAAGTATAATTTTACAACATCCGCTTCTCTTGGAGTTAATGTTTCCAATGCTCGGTTGATTTCAATTCGTAATGATTCGTGTAATAATTGTCTGTCTGGATTTGGAGACTCTCCAGAATTTAAAACGTCATATAAGTTAGAATCTTCACCTTCAATTAATGGCGCATCCATAGAAACGTGACGACCAGAATTCTTCATAGATTCTTTAACGTCATTCACTGTCATGTCTAACTTCTTCGCAATTTCTTCTGCACTTGGCGGACGCTCATTTTCTTGTTCCAAGAACGCGTACATTTTATTGATTTTGTTAATAGAACCAATTTTATTCAAAGGCAAACGAACAATTCTAGATTGTTCTGCTAATGCTTGTAAAATAGACTGACGAATCCACCAAACAGCGTAAGAAATAAATTTAAAACCACGCGTTTCATCAAAACGTTTTGCCGCTTTTATTAAACCTAAATTTCCTTCATTAATTAAATCTGGTAATGTTAATCCTTGATTTTGATATTGCTTTGCTACAGAAACCACAAAACGTAAGTTTGCTTTTGTTAATTTCTCTAAAGCAAGTTGATCTCCAGCTTTTATAAGTTGCGCTAGTTCAACTTCTTCATCTGCAGTAATTAAATCTACTTTTCCAATTTCTTGTAAATACTTGTCTAGAGAAGCTGTTTCTCTATTCGTAACCTGTTTTGTAATTTTAAGTTGTCTCATGTATTCTAAACGGTAAGCTTTTAAGGATCTGTGAACGGCCTACATTTAGTTATACGGATAAATGTTACTTTTTGTTACAAAAATATTTTTTTTATTTTTAAAACTTAACAAATTAAAACTTCGTAGATACTATAATTGCAAGATTATGAGGCTAAAATAGCGAAGAAAAACTAATTCTAAAAGGAAATTAAAAGCCGAAAATCGATTTTTAAATTATGTTGTTAATGGATTAATGTTAATTTTTACAGCTACTTCTTTTATAGCTTTGTATTTTTCTTTGGTTGAAAAGCAATCAATTTTGGTGCTTTATATAATTTGCATTAAAACGTTTATACTATTGACTTGTATTCGGCTTTTTAAAAACACCATCATTAATAAAATAAAAAACTTGGAATTTTTTCTTAAAAAAGTAACTTAAAAATAGACTCTTACGATTAAAACAATCCGTTTATTTGCGCATCGATTCTGTCTATTACATAACCTAAATCTTCTTGATTGTCTACAAAATTGATATTATCCACATTTATAATTAACAATTTACCTTTTGTATACGTTGATATAAATGCTTCATAGCGCTCATTTAATCGGCTTAAATAATCGATAGAAATTGAGTTTTCATATTCGCGACCACGTTTGTGAATTTGCCCAACTAAAGTAGAAATATCTGCACGTAAATAAATTAGTAAATCTGGCGGAGAAACCAAGTTTTCCATCAAATCAAATAAAGAACTATAATTGTTGTAATCTCTGTTTGTCATTAAACCCATTGCGTGTAAATTAGGCGCAAAAATATGAGCATCTTCATAGATTGTTCTGTCTTGAATAATATTCTTTTCGCTTTTACGCAACTCTAAAATTTGACGAAAACGACTGTTTAAAAAATATACTTGTAAGTTGAATGACCAACGTTCCATTTCGCCATAAAAATCGTCTAGATACGGATTTTCATCAACCGATTCATAATGAGGTTTCCACTTGTAGTGTTTGGCTAATAATTTAGTTAAAGTGGTTTTTCCCGCACCAATATTTCCAGCAATCGCAACGTGCATAATAAGATTTTTAAAGTATGATTGAAGCGATAAAGGTAATAAAATTTTGGGATTGAAAGTCGATTAACAAATCAATTTATAACCAAATCCACGAATGTTTATAATTTGTACCCTTTCGTCTTTTTTTAATTTTTTACGCAGTTTACTAATAAAAACATCCATACTTCTTGCATTGAAAAAATCGTCATTTCCCCATAATTTATTGAGGATAAAAGCGCGCGCTAAAACTTCATTCTTTTGTTGATGTAAATGAAAAAGTAATTCAGATTCGCGATGCGTAAGTAACACAGATTCCTCTTTAAAAGTAAGTGTTTGTTTTGTTGAATTGAAGGTGAAGTCTCCAATTTTTATATTTTCAACATCGGTTTTAATTGAGTTTCTGCTTAATAAAGAATTAATTCTCACAATCAATTCTTCCATAGAAAATGGTTTTTTTAAATAATCATTTCCGCCATGTTCAAAACCTTCCAATACATCTTTGGTTTGCGATTTTGCGGTGAGAAAAATAATTGGAATTTCTTTATTTTCTTGACGGATTTCTTTTGCCAAAGTAAAGCCGTCTTTTTTTGGCATCATTACATCTAAAACCAAAATATCTGGTTTTTCTTTCTGATAAATTTCTGTTGCTTTTTCGCCATTTTCAGCTAAAAAAACTTCAAAATTTCTCGTTTCTAAACTCTCTTTTACAATCATTCCTAAACTCGTTTCGTCTTCTGCTAACAATACTTTTATTTTACTCATTTGGCAGTGTTATTTTAAAAGTTGTGTTTTTAGTATTTGTAGAAACTTCAATTGTTCCGTTGTGTTTTTCGATAATTTTTTTGGTGTAATACAAACCAATTCCGAATCCTTTTACATTATGCGTATTTCCTTTGGGAACTCTATAAAACTTATCGAAAATCTTTTCTTGTTGGTTTTTTTCAATTCCGTTTCCATTATCAACAACCTTTATTACAACCAAACTTGAAACGACATTCAAAGTAATTTCAATCAAATCGCCACCATATTTTACAGCGTTATCAATCAAATTAGAAATCGAATTTTCAAAGTGAAATTCATCAACTTCGACAATTAAATTTTTTAAGTTTGATGAAAACTGTACCATTTTATTTGATGCTAACAATTGATGTTTTATCGTTAATTTATCAATCAAAAAAACCAAATCTGTTTCTTCTTTTTTTAATAATAAACTCTCTGAATCTAATGTTGCCGTTTCTAATAATTTTTCTACCATTTGATTCAATTTTTTCAACTGAACAGAAGATAGTGCCAAGTATTTTTTTGTCTTTTCTCTATCATCCAAGACATTAAAACTTTCTATCGCTTCAATTGCGGTAGAAACTGTGGCGATTGGCGTTTTAAATTCGTGCGTAATATTACTGATTAAATCGTTTTTTATTGCTGCCAATTCTTTTTGTTGATTGATTACTTTTAATAAATAAAATAAAGAAGAAATAATTAAAAGCGATAGTAAAAGAGATAATGCAATGCCGCCAAAACTTCGTTTAAAAGCTTCATAATTAGGGTTATTATACGCCAATTCAAAAGCTTGCTCTTCTTTAACGTAAGTCGATTTTGAATTTACTAAAAATACTTCTACATCTAAAATGGAATCTTTAGTTTGATGAAAAAGCGTATCATTTTTTAAATGACGAAAGCTGGTTTTGATATCGATTCCTTTTTGAATTAATTGTCTTTCAATCAAAGAATCTATTTTTTTATATTCGATAGAATCATCTAAAAAAGAAATAAAAATTGGTTGCAAATTTTTAATCAGCTTTAAACTGTCTGCCGCTTTTTTACCTTTAAAATATTTTATTTCGGTTTTTTTTTCATTTTCATCAACGTTAAACCCTTTTTTATTATCAGTAAATTGAGTGAAAATAGGTTTCGATGCTATGATTTTTTTTATTGAATTTTGTATGGAATCTTCTTTTAAACTAAATTCAGAAGTAAATTTTTTAGCATCATTCATCATCGAATCTATTTCTTTTTGAGATAGATTTTCATCCGAAGTTATTTTAATGCTGTTAATAGTAACTCTTGGTTTTTCGTTATCATTAGCATTTTTTTTGATTTTCTTTAAAAAAGTGCCTAGTGAGGAATTTTCAAAAGAACTTTCTTTTTTATCATCTGATTTACTTAAAATAGTCAAAAAATTATTTTTAGCTAAAGAAGAATAATATTCTTCAACAGCATTGTCTAAACTCAACTGAATTTCATTGGTAACACGTTGTTTATTTTCTTCGTAATTCTTATAATTCCAAAAGAACTGTACAGCAATAGTGGCTACAATTGTAAATGCAATTAAATAGAAAATCCATTTGTGCTTTTTGTTTTCCATGTGTCAAATATAAGTAGTAATTTTAATAAAGTCAGCTGGTTAACACTCGTTAACATTCATTAACTTAGTAAACGAAATGGATGTTGCATCTTTGTGTTGTAACAACAGAAAACCAAATATTATGAAAAAACTAGCAATCGTATTATTTTTATTTTCTTCATCATTAATTGTTTCTCAAAGCAAAAGTATAGAAGTAAAGGATTCAATTAATTTAGATACAGATACAAAAATAACATCATTAATATATTCTGTAGATTCTGCAGAAGAATTAGAAAAGATTAATTGGGATGATGTAAAAAGTATCTTTGAAACCAATAAACCAAATGAAATTATTAAAATGACTTTTAGAATAAATGAAAAAGAGTCGAATGATAAGAAAGTAAAAGTTTCTGGTAAATTTTCTGTGGAAGGAAAAACCGAAGATATTGATGGTTTAATAAATTTATGTAAGAAAGGAATTAAAGGAATCATAAGAATTTCAGAAAAAGACAAAAACAACTAAATCATGAAAACACTAATTACAGCATCTTTAATACTATTCGCTATTTCATTAACGGCGCAAGATTTTCAAGGAAAAGCAATTTATAAAACAAGTGCAAAATCTAATTTCAAAATAAAAGACAATCAAAAAGGCATTGATGATAAAATGAAAGAAGAAATTCAGAAACGAATTCAAAAAATGAATCAAAAAACATTTATTTTAGAATTTGATAAAACTTCGTCTATTTACAAACAAGAAGCTGCATTACAATCACCAAAATCACAAGCAGGGAAAGTAGTAAACGTAATGTCTTTTGGAGGTTCTGGAAGTGCCGATATTTATTATAAAAATATAAAAGAAAATAGATTTGCTAACAAAACAGAGATAATGGGAAAGGCATTTTTAGTAGAAGATAAATTACCAAAATACGATTGGGAATTAACTTCAGAAACTAAAAATATAGGAATTTATACCTGTTATAAAGCTACATTTTCTAAAGAAGTAGAAAACACAAATATTTCTATGAAAGATGGAGAAACTATTGAAGAAAAAACAAAACAAACGATAGTCACAACTGCTTGGTATACCATGCAAATACCAGTTAGTAATGGGCCAGATAATTACCAAGGATTGCCAGGTTTAATTTTAGAAATTAATGATGGGAAAAATTTAATTGTTTGTACGGAAATTATTTTAAATCCTACCGATAAAATTTCTCTGGAAGAACCTACAAAAGGTAAAGTTGTGACGCAAGTTGAATTTAATAAAATTCAAAAAGAAAAATCGGAAGAATTGATGGAAAAAATGAAAAGTAGAAATGGAATTGATTTAGGAAACGGTATGAAAATTAAAATGAATTAATTTTTTTTGTATGCCCGTAATTTGTAATAAATTTTAAAATGTATAGATTTTGTCATTCTGACGATAGGAAGAGTCCCTGTAGTTTCAAGAGATTCTTCATTCCGATACACTTCATTCTGAATGACAACATTGCTTTATGATTAAATACGGACATACATATTTTTTTATATAATTTTTAATTATCAATTAAACTTTTATTATTTCTTTAAGTCTAATTAAAAATAGGGCAACTTAATTTTGCTTTAAATTAATTAAAAAAATATGAAATCATTATTTACATTAGTACTATTTATAGCAAGTTTGGCTTCTTTTGCACAAAAAGATTTTCAAGGAAAAGCAACATATATGTCAAAAACTACCATGGACATGGATTCTTGGGGAAACGGCCAAGTGTCTGATCAACAAAAAAAGCAAATTGCAGAACGAATGAAATCCATGTTAGAAAAAACATTCATACTTTCTTTCGATAAAATAGCTTCGCTTTATAAAGAAGATGAAAAACTTGCTGCTCCAACTGCTGGCGGTGGTGGTTTTAGCTGGGGTGGTTTTGGTGGTGGCGGTACCAATTATAAAAATGTTAGAGATGGTAAAGCTATAGAGGCCATAGAATTTTTAGGAAAGGAATTTTTGGTTACAGAAGATATGGAAAAGCCTCAGTGGGAATTAAGTGGAGAAACCAGACAAATTGGTGAGTATTTAGCATACAAAGCAACAATGATGAAAGAAACGGATGCAATGGATTGGTCTAACATGAGAAGAAGAAATAGAGATGACGATAAAAAGAAAAAAGACGAAGCTAAAAAAGATACAACCAAAGTAAAAGTAATTTCTGAAGACATAGAAATGCCTAAACAAATATTAGTTACCGCTTGGTACACACCACAAATTCCTGTAAGTAATGGTCCTGGAGAATATTGGGGATTACCTGGTTTAATACTGGAAGTAAGTTCTGGAAGAACGACTGTTTTATGTACAGAGATTGTTTTAAATCCGTCAGAAAAAATAAGTATTGAAGCGCCTAATAAAGGTGAGAAAATGGATAGAAAAGAATACACAGAATTGGTAAAAACAAAGATGGAAGAAATGCGTGAACGTTTCCAAGGACGTGGCGGAAGAGGAGGTAGAGGTTAATCTATCCAAAAACTAATTATAAACTAAATAAATGAAAAAAATACTACTATTCATAGCCATTCTAATGGTTACTGGCATTACTAATGCCCAAATTGATTTAAAAGGAATTGTAAAAGACAGTATTGGCGAACCATTAGAAATGGCAAGTGTTCTTGCTATTAATAAAGAAACAAAAAAAATGGCTTCTTATGGCTTTACTGATGCAAAAGGACGCTACAAGTTAGATTTAGAAAAGAACTCTACCTTTGATATTAAAATAAGTTACGTCGGTTTTAAAACTGCGGATATTGTGATAACTACAAAAGAAAATAGTATTACAAAAGATGTTGTTTTAAAATATGATAACATGCTAGAAGGCATAAACATTGTCTCAAAAATGCCAGTTACCATTAGTGGAGATACTATTATTTACAATGCAGATTCTTTTCAAAATGGTACAGAACGAAAGTTAGAAGACGTTTTAAAGAAATTGCCAGGTGTAGAAGTGAATGCCAACGGTCAAATTGAAGTTGAAGGGAAAGTTGTTGAAAAAATAATGGTTGATGGAAAAGAATTTTTTAGCGGAGACACCAAGTTAGCGGCAAAAAATATTCCTTCTAACGCAGTTGATAAAATTCAAGTGTTAAGAAATTATGGTGATGTTAATCAGCTAGGTGGAGTTCAAAATAATCAAGATCGTGTTGCAATAAACATCAAATTAAAAGAGGGAAAAAAGAACTTTTGGTTTGGAGATGTTACTGTTGGTGGAGGTACTGCGCCAGATGAAACACTGTATTTATTTCAACCAAAATTATTTTACTACACACCAAAATATACATTAAATGTTATTGGAGATGTAAATAATTTGGGTGATGTGGTTTTAAGTAGATCAGATGTTAGAGGTTTTAGTGGTGGTTTTAGAACTCAAAGTCCATCAAACGGAACAAATATAAGTTTAGGTAGCGCAGGAATTGGTTTTTTAAGTGCAAGCGCAAGAAATGCAAACAAAATAGAAACAAAATTAGCGGCATTAAACTTTAGTTATGCACCAAGTAAAAAAATAGATTTCAACGGATTTTTAATTTTTTCCAGCAATACTAACGGTCAAAAAAGTATAAATGATATTGATTATATAGATCCATTAACTCCAGACGATTTTGTTCAAAATCTAACAGATCAAACAAGCAATACAGGTTTATTTAAGTTTGGTACGGTTTACAAGAAAGACATCAACAACCAATTGAACTATAATATTATTGGACGTTTCTCTAATGAATTTAGAACAGATGCAGTAAACTCTCAAGTTTTAAGCGATATTAAGGAAACAGAACGTGCTACGCCATTTACCATTAATCAAGATTTTAGCTATTTCTACACCGCAAATGAGAATAATATTTTCGCTTTAGAAGTGAAACATTTATTGCAAGATGAAGATCCTTTTTATGTGGCCTCTTTAGAAAATAACCCGAATAATAACAATGATGCGAATAATGATGGTTTTGATGATGCCGCAGAAACACTAGGTTTAGATAGAAGTAATCTTTTCTATAATTTAGAACAAAACAGACGTGTGCAGTCCAATCAGTTTGATGCAAAACTAGATTATTATTACATTTTAAATGCAAAGAGTAACTTAAATGTTGTTGCTGGTACTATATTAAGCAAACAAACATATGACTCTCGTTTCTTTCAATTACTAGATAATGGAAGTGAGTTTACTCCAAGCCCAGACGCTACTGAACTAGATATAGTTGATCCCCAAACAACCAATGATACAGAGTATAGCTTTACAGATCTTTATGCAGGATTAAGATACAGATTAAAAGCAGGTATTTTTACAATTACCCCTGGTTTTACATTGCACTCTTACAATTCTAACAATACACAATATGGCAATGAAACTTTTGAAGATAAATTTGTAAAACTACTACCAGAATTTGAAGCAGTTGCACAATTTAAAACAAGTGAGAGCTTAACATTTAATTACAAGCAAGAAGTAAACTTTACAGATGTTAATCAAATTGCTAGAGGTATTGTTGCGAATAGTTATAATTCATTCTTTGCAGGAAATGCAGATTTAGTAAATGCAAGTTTTCATAATGTAAGTTTATTTTACAGAAGTTTTAATTTGTTTAACGGCACAAACTTGTTTGCTAGAGTAAACTATACAAAAACAATGGATCAGGTAAACAGAAATACTATTTTTAAACCAGGTTCTGTAGTGTCAAGTAGCACTTCTATAAATTCACTTTTCGATAATGAAAATTTCAACTCATTTGCTAGATTCGGTAAGAATTATAGAAAATTTAAAGCGTCTTTAGGTGGTAATCTTTCTTACGGTAAAACATATCAATCTATTAACTCTTCAGAAAATACAAACGAAAGTTTTAACACAGGGATCAATACAAGTTTTGGTACAAATTTCACAAAAGCACCAAACGTTAGTTTAAACTATAATGTAAATTTTAGTGATCAAAATAACAGTGCAAGAGCACAAACTATAAATTCTGTAATACATTCACCTTCTATCGATTTTGATGCGTATATATGGAATTCTGTAACAGTAACAACAGATTTTTCATTTAATGAAGTAAGACAAAACGGTAACAAACAAAGCTCTTTTAATATTTGGAATGCTAAATTAGCATACAGAAAAGACAGAGATGCAAAATGGGAATATGAATTGGTTGGGAATAACTTATTAGCAACTGGCTCAAGAGCTTCTGTTAATCAAGGAATTATTTCTTTTACTGTAAATGAAACATTTATTTTACCAAGATTTATTAGTTTTAGATTGCGTTACCAGTTGTAAAGTTGATTTATAAAAATTATTAAAAAGCATTCTTCTTTTACTAAAGTTGAATGCTTTTTGTATTCTTACAAATACGTAAATTTTTTTTTCACGCAAAGACGCAAAGACGCAAAGGAACAAATTGAAAACTATTTGTTTCACTTTTCTATCTTCGTTGTGTGATTAAATTTTCATACAAATACGTAAATTTTTTCTCACGCAAAGCCGCAAAGGGAAAAACCAAAAACTATTCATCTAACTTTTCTTTGCGCCTTTGTGTCTTTGCGTGATTAATTTTTCAAACAAATACCTAAAGTCTCCCTAACACCAAGTCGTAAAGGGAAAACCCAAAAACTATTCATCTAACTTTTCTTTTCGCCTTTGCGTCTTTGCGTGATTAATTTTTCAAACAAATACCTAAAGTCTCCCTAACACCAAGCCGCAAAGGGAAAACCCAAAAACTATTCATCTAACTTTTCTTTGCGCCTTTGCGTCTTTGCGTGATTAATTTTTCAAACAAATACCTAAAGTTTCCCTAACACCAAGTCGTAAAGGGAAAACCCAAAAACTATTCATCTAACTTTTCTTTGCGCCTTTGCGTCTTTGCGTGATTAATTTTTCAAACAAATACCTAAAGTCTCCCTAACACCAAGTCGTAAAGGGAAAACCCAAAAACTATTCATCTAACTTTTCTTTGCGTCTTTGCGTCTTTGCGTGATTAATTTTTCAAACAAATACCTAAAGTCTCCCTAACACCAAGTCGTAAAGGGAAAACCCAAAAACTATTCATCTAACTTTTCTTTGCGCCTTTGCGTCTTTGCGTGATTAATTTTTCAAACAAATACCTAAAGTCTCCCTAACACCAAGTCGTAAAGGGAAAACCCAAAAACTATTCATCTAACTTTTCTTTGCGTCTTTGCGTCTTTGCGTGATTAATTTTTCAAACAAATACCTAAAGTCTCCCTAACACCAAGTCGTAAAGGGAAAACCCAAAAACTATTCATCTAACTTTTCTTTGCGCCTTTGCGTCTTTGCGTGATTAATTTTTCAAACAAATACCTAAAGTCTCCCTAACACCAAGTCGCCCAATCAAAAAGGATATAAACCAACCCTATAATTTATCTAACTTTTCTTTGCGTCTTAGGGTCTTTGCGTGATTATTTTCTAAAACAACATCACCTTATTCATTACCACAAAAGGTCTTCCCATCAATCTAATCTAAAACAATATATTTGCAAAAAAAATGTGATTATTTCATCCTCTGTTTTATTGGTTAAAAGCAACTTTAAAAGAGCATAAATAAAATTAAAGTAGTAAAAAGTATGAGTGTAGTAACTTCCAAAACATTTTTACCAGCATTTATTAAATCGCTCGGGTTATTGTTTTTATACATTGTCATTGGGCTTTTTATAGATAGTGTTTACGTGGTAAATAACTACAAAGATTTGCAATGGCTGGCAAATGTAATTATGGTAATTATTTTTAGTATTACCCTTTTTAAAGTGAATCCAAGAATTAGAGAAACCATGATTTACGCTGTAATCATTGGTTTTGGAGGGGAATATCTTTTCTCTGTATTCATGGGCATGTACACCTACAGATTAGAAAATGTACCCTTTTATATAGCAATGGGACATGCGTTGGTTTATATAGGAGTGCTTTATTTCACCAAAACGAAGTACGCAAAAAGCAACAGAAAAAAGTTAGAAAAGATTCTTGCAATTGGAATTATAATTTACGCAACAGCATTTTTAATTTTTAGGAATGATATCTTCGGGTTTGCAATGTCGATGGCAGTTTTACTAATTTTACGAAATAAACCAAGAGAACGCCTGTTTTATTTTACCATGTATTTTTCCATTTGCTTTTTAGAAATCGTTGGTACAACTTACGGATGTTGGTATTGGCCAGAAACAGCTTGGAATGTAATTCCGTTTTTGAAAAGTGCAAATCCACCAAGCGGAATAAGCTTGTTCTACTTCTTGTTAGATTTAGGATGCTTGTATGTATACACAAGAAGACACAAAATTGCTTGGAAACGCATGAAACGGATTAGAAGTTTGAGCGCATAATTACTAAATTCAAAATAACATTCAATTTGTTATCCTTTCAGAACTTTAAACATAGTACTATATGTAAAAGTAGGATTTCTTTAAAAATTAACTAATTTTAAAGGGATGAAATATATAAAAGTAGAATACATTACTGCGTTTCATCAAAAGAAAAATATACTTTTTCCGTTACAGAGATCTACTCCATAAAAGTCAGATAAAACTTTATTAAATCCCTGCAAATATACTAATTTTGAACAAAATTAAAATCCTTGATACAACAAACTACCAATACCATTTTAATGGTGCGCCCAATTCACTTTAGAAAGAATGAACAAACTGCCGTTAACAACTATTTCCAAGAAGATTTAGATATAAAATTTGCCGAAATAAATAAAAAAGCTCAAAAAGAGTTTGATGATTTTGTGGTAAAATTAGAAAATCATGGTGTTACTGTGATTGTAATTTCAGACACAGAAGAGTTTGATACACCAGATTCAATTTTTCCAAACAATTGGATTTCTTTTCATGCAAACGGCACAGTTGGTTTGTACCCAATGTTTGCAGAAAATAGAAGGGTAGAGCGCAGGGAAGATATTTTAGATAAATTAGAGCAACAAGGCTTTGTTATCAAGCAAGTTATGGATTATTCATCCGCAGAAAAAGAAGGAATTTATTTAGAAGGAACAGGAAGTTTGTTGTTAGATCGCGTAAATCAAAAAGCATATTGTGCATTATCGCCAAGAGCGGATGAAGATTTGTTTATTGAATTCTGTGAAGATTTTGAATATACACCAATTGTGTTTGAGGCGAATCAAACAGTGGACGGTAAAAGAAAAGCCATTTATCATACCAATGTAATGATGTGTTTGGCAGAAACCTTTGCCGTAGTTTGTTTGGCGTCTATTGATGACAAAAAAGAGCGTAAAAACATCTTAAAGAATTTAAAAGAAGATGGCAAACAAGTTATTGATATTACAGAAGAGCAAATAGCACATTTTGCAGGAAACATGTTGCAAGTTAGAGGCAAAGATGAAGAGCTATTTTTAATCATGAGCCAAGCTGCTTATGATTGTTTAACTGTTAGCCAGCGTTCAATAATTACCAATCATTGCAAAATTATCTCTAGTTCTTTGCATACGATAGAAACTTGTGGTGGCGGAAGTGCAAGATGTATGATGGCAGAAGTGTTTTTGCCGAAACAAGAAGCATAATGCAGCTATTATTGTTGGCAATTGCACCAGTAATGGTGGTTTTAGTTTTTATTTACATCAAAGATAAATATGAGAAAGAACCATTTAAGTTCCTTTTAAAGAACTTCTTATTAGGTGCAACAGTTAGCGTTTTACTTACGTTTGTAATTAGTATAATTGCAGCACAATTTATAGTTATTGATAATTTAGATGCGCTTATTCAGAATTTTATCGATGCATTTATACTAGTTGCTTTAGTAGAAGAGTTTTCAAAATATTTGATTGTAAGATTCTACGCACAAAGAAATGCCGAGTTTAATGAACCTTTTGATGGTATTGTTTATGCAGTTATGGTTTCTATAGGTTTTGCATGTTTAGAAAACATACTTTATGTGTATCAACATGGATTGGGAACTGGAATTTTAAGAGCTTTTACCGCAGTTCCTGCACATGCAACCTTCGGTATTTTAATGGGCTATTTTATGGGGAAAGCAAAATTCTCTAACAACCGAGTTTTCTTAAATTTAACTGGATTGCTGGTCGCAACATTATTTCACGGAGCGTATGATTTGTTTCTTTTTATTGATTTTATACCAGGAATTGCAATCGGCGCATTTATCTCTTTAGTAATCGGAATTATTTTATCAAACAAAGCGATTAAAAGGCATCAAAATAGTTCTCGATTTAAAGTTTGATGAATTTTTTAGATACAAAAGTTTGATCTTCTAATCTTATTTTGATAAGGTAAACGCCTTTTTTCAGGGAAGAAACATCAACTTCATTACTACTTTTTAGAAATTTTAAACCAGCAACTTGTTTTCCTAAAATTGAATAAACTTTCACATCAGTAATAGCAACGATTTGGTTCGCCATATTGATGATAAGATTATCTACTACAGGATTTGGTTGAATTGATACTACATTTGATGAGTTATTTTGATGAATACTTAACAAGTTATGTTTTTCATCATAAAACTCATACAGTCGTTGCGGAAAAGTAAATGTCATTCCTCGCTGATTCACCGAAACAAACTCTCTTGATAAATAATATTTGCCATTTCCGAATGCTGTAATACCTTCAATTTGGCTTCCTTGTTCTATTTTATCAATTAAAGAAATTTTAGTAAAGCCAGAGAAGAAAATATTTTCTCCCGGCTTTCTATTTTTATCGATATATATTAAAAATGGATTTGCACTTTTATCGTATGCGCTTAAAAAAAAGGTATCGTTCTCTAAATTATAAGTCGCTCCAGTAATTAATACTTCTACATTTGCTGTACTTACTTTTTCTGCGGAATATGTTCCTGCACTTAATGGAATTTTATAAACATTAGTTTGTGAGTTTATCCAATTTTTAGTGAAAATAATGAGAGAATTCTGATAAATAACGATAGCTTCTGCATCAAAGTTGTTTGCGTTTGGTCTTGAGGTAAAATCCGTTTGATCTTCATAAGAATAATTGATTATTTCTGCTTTTACAGAAGTGTTAGTAAGGTAATCTGCCTTTAAAATCTTATAAATTTTTAAGTCTGTTCTTGACCCAGCATTGTTTCCGATATCGCCAATATAAATATGAGTGCTGTCTTCCGTTATATCTTCCCAATCCACATTTGTTGCATTAGAAATAGTAATCGTTCTAATGAGGTTTCCTGATAAAGAATCAATTTCATACAAATTTGCAGTATCTCCACTGTCATTATGCGTTACAATTTTTCCGTTTACGAGCAATAACCCAGAAGTTTCTTTAACTTCTTGGGGTAAAGTAAACTTTGTTTTAAAGTTAGTTACCTGCCCAAAAGTAAAAAGGGTAATTGTAATTAAAATAAAGGAAAGAAGTTGTTTCATAGAGCGAATTTACTTCTCCAAAACCTCTGTAATAACTTTACCAGTATTTCCGTTAGGGAATTCAATCTGCAACAGATTAGAAATAGTAGGTGCAATATCTACAATCTCATATTTCTCTGCGGATGAACCTTTTTTAATTCCGTTTCCATAAAAAATAACAGGTACATGTGTGTCATACGAATTTCCAGAACCGTGACTTGCACCCGTTCTGCTGCCAGTTAATGTATTCGGATAAGGAATGATCAACACATCTCCAGAAAACTTCTGATTATATCCGTTTTGCAAGGTTGAAAATATTCCGTTTGAAAAATCTGTAGTTCGCAATGCTTCTGCAGTGATTGATTTGTAAACACCATCAAAATGAATTACTTCTTCCGCAAGTTTATCGGCTACTTTTGTAACTTCAAAACCAGCAGCTTCAATCGCATCTTTGTCTAAAAAGATTTGAAAGTTAGAGATGTTCTCAATCAGTTTTTCTGAATTGAAATACTTTTTAGTTATTTCTAGAGCAAATTGTCTAAATTTTTTGGTATTTAAATAATGAGCAGGTATTTTTATCGACTCTAAATACGCAGGTACTTGAACGGCTGCATGATCTGCTGTTAAAAATAAGGTATAATTGCCAGCCCCAACTTGTTTGTCTAGAAAATCAAAAAAACCGCCTAAATCTTTATCTAATCGCAAATACGTATCTTCAATTTCTACAGAATTTGGTCCAAATTGATGTCCAACATAATCTGTTGATGAAAAACTTAAGGTTAAAAAATCGGTATACTTAGATTTACCTAAATTTTCATTGATTATTGCTGCTTTTGCAAAATCTACGGTCACTGTATTTCCCGCAGGAATTCCTTTTATAATATCAAAATTGCCGTTTATTTTACTTAATTTAGAAATGTCTTTTGGAAAAATAGGTTTTTCTTCACCTTTAAATAAGCCTTCATAAATATTATCATCAGCCAAACTATTTGTATAAGTTTTTATGTCATACATTGTTTCCCAAGGTTGGTTTATGTACTTGGTCATTCCGTTGTTGTTAAAATTCTGAACCCATTTTGGCAGTTCATTCATGTAAAAAGTACTTGAAACAAATCCGCCGAAATTACCACCATCAAACCAATAAGCAGCATTTGCAGTGTGCCCCGCAGGTAAAATAGAACTTCTGTCTTTTATGGCAATACCAATTGTTTTTCCATTCGTGTTTTGTGCTAAATGCAATTGATCTGTAACCGTAGTTGTGTACATTCTCTTTGGCGATTTCTTACCAACATCTCCTGTGTTTCCAACGGTTTCGTAATTATTATCATCAACACAATAAATAGTTTCTTTTAGTTTTTTATCATACCAATTGTTAGAAATTATTCCGTGATTCGTTGGTGTTGTTCCAGTGAAAATTGAAGCGTGACCAGGCGCTGTATAAGTTGGAATGTAATTATAATGTGCATTTTCTAAAGAAAAACCACCTTTTAACAAACGCTTAAATCCTTTGTCTGAATATCTGTCGGCAAAACGTGTTAAATAATCATATCGCATTTGATCAATTACAATTCCAATAACTAATTTGGGTTTTTTAGGTTTATCTTGTTTGGAAGTAAAAGAATAAATAAAGATTGATAAGAAAATTAAACCGGCAAAATATTTTTTCATAATAAAGAGGTATTGCTATCTGGTCAAATGTAATAAATTTTAATTTTCAAGAACTATATTTTACCTTTAATTAATGTTATTTTAATACTTTTACATAAATATTATTTTTGATGAATTACCTAGAGCACGCTGGTAAATATTTTTCGATGTTAACTCAGATTTTTAAGAAACCACAACGAGGTCGTGTTTTTAAAGAAGCTTTGTTTAGAGAAGTTGATGATTTAGGAATTAAATCATTAGGCATTGTCCTTTTTATATCTTTTTTTATTGGTGGTGTAATTGCTTTACAAACAGCATTAAATTTAGACACACCTTTAATACCAAAATCTTTAATAGGTTTTGCTGCTAAACGATCTATTATTTTAGAATTTGCGCCAACATTTTGTTCCATAATTTTGGCAGGTAAAGTAGGTTCGTACATAACGTCAAGTATTGGTACAATGCGTGTTACAGAACAAATTGATGCGTTAGAAGTTATGGGAATAAACTCTTTAAATTATTTGGTTTTTCCTAAATTGCTAGCAACAGTCTTTTTCTACCCTTTTTTAATAATATTGGCAATGATTTTTGGTATCACTGGTGGTTGGGTTGCGGGTGTCCTTTCGGGTTTATTTTCTGCAGAAGATTATGTTGTAGGTGTTCAAACAACTTTTAATCCGTTTTTAATCACCTATGCGATGATTAAAACGATTGTGTTTGCTTTTTTAATTGCAACAGTTCCCGCTTATCACGGCTATTATGTAAAAGGAGGTTCTATTGCAGTTGGTCAAGCAAGTACACAAGCGGTAGTTTGGACAACCATTTTAATTGTGATTGCCAATTATATATTAACTCAAATGTTATTGACATAAAATGATTGAGGTAAAGGATTTACATAAAGGGTTTGGAGATGTTGCCGTGTTAAAAGGAATTAACGCTACTTTCGATGCCGGAAAAACCAATTTAATAATTGGTCAAAGTGGTTCTGGTAAAACAGTTTTTTTAAAATCATTAATAGGATTGCACAAACCAGAAAAAGGAGAAATTTTATTTGATGGAAAAAGTAATGCTAATTTTGATGAAGATGAAAAAAGACTCTGGCGTCAAGAAATAGGAATGGTTTTTCAAGGAAGTGCTTTATTTGATTCGCAAACGGTAGAAGATAACGTAATGTTTCCTTTAAAAATGTTTACCAAAAAATCTCATAAAGACATGCTAGAGCGTGTAAACTCTTGCCTAAAAAGAGTTGATCTAGTAGATGCTAATAAAAAATTACCAGCACAAATCTCTGGCGGAATGCAAAAAAGAGTCGCAATTGCAAGAGCAATAGTTATGAATCCTAAATATTTATTTTGTGATGAACCAAATTCTGGTTTAGATCCACAAACGGCAATATTAATTGATAACCTAATTAGTGAAATAACCAAAGAATATAATATGACTACGGTTATAAATACACATGATATGAACTCTGTGATGGAAATTGGAGAAAAAATATTTTTTTTGAAAGATGGTAAGAAAGCATGGGAAGGAAGCAATGAAGAAATCTTTAAAACTGACAATGAAGCAGTTGTAAATTTTGTTTATAGTTCCAACTTATTTAAGAAAGTTAGAGAGGCATATTTAAATGAAATAAATTAAAAAAAGTTTTGTTTTTTTATTTAAAGTATATATATTTGCACTCGCTTAAAAAAGCTAGACCTGGTAGCTCAGTTGGTAGAGCATCTCCCTTTTAAGGAGAGGGTCCTGGGTTCGAGCCCCAGCCCGGTCACTGATAGAAAAACTTCTCAATTTTGAGAAGTTTTTTCTTTTTTACACCTGTTTTACTTCTTAAAATAAATCAAGTGCTTATTTGTTTTTTTTTAAAATCATTGCTACCCGATTAAAACTATTTTAAGGTTGAAAAGTCTTACGGATAATTCGATTTTATACTACTTTAAATTTAGGGATAATTTAATATTGTTAATTTCAGTATTTTTTATTAGGTAGTTAAAATCAAGTCCTGTTTCTTGGTTCTAAAAGCCAAACAGTCCTGTTTCTTTTTTTAAACAAACGTAAATTCTTTTTGTATCTTTCGCTCTCCGAAATACAAACGTTATCAATGGAAGAAAACACTTCAAAAGAAGAAATTAAAAAAGAAACTAAAGCTAACGTTCAGAAAGACGCAAAAGGTCTTTTTAGAAGTATAAAACAGTTTTTACTTGAAATTTTAGATTTTCGTGAAGACACAGATCATGAAGCTACGATTTCTGCTATCATTGCAGATATTCCTTTTAAAGGAGCAACCGCTTGGATTTTGGTTTTTGCCGTATTTGTTGCTTCTATTGGGTTAAATGCAAACTCTACCGCAGTTGTAATCGGCGCCATGTTAATTTCGCCTTTAATGGGGCCTATTTTAGGTATCGGAATGTCAATTGCTATTAATGATATTGATACACTAAAAAAGTCTTTGGTGAACTTGGCAATTATGATAACGCTGAGTTTACTAACTGCTTTTTTATTCTTTTATATTTTTCCGTTAAGTGAAGATAATTCAGAATTATTAGGTAGAGTTCGTCCAGATATTCGAGATGTTTTAATTGCCTTTTTTGGTGGTTTAGCTTTAATGGTTGCAAGAACTAAAAAAGGAACAATTACAACGGCTATTTTTGGTGTTGCAATAGCAACCGCATTAATGCCTCCTTTATGTACAGCAGGTTACGGATTGGCACAAGGAAATTGGAGTTACTTTTTTGGTGCAATGTATTTGTTTTTAATTAATACTATTTTTATTGGATTAGCAACCTTCTTGGTTTTAAAATTATTGAATTTCCCAATGTTGCGCTATGCAAATTCTGCAAGACGAAGAAGAACTGCACAATTGGCATCTATAGTGGCTGTTGTGGTAATGATTCCTGCAATTATTACTTTTGTGCGTGTGTATGAAGAAAACCGAATTAACAATCAAATTACAGCTTTTGTAAAAAACGAAGTTAGAACCATTTCTTCTTTGCAATTAATAGATAATGAAGTTGATGAAAAAAATAAGTTAATAAATCTTAACTTTTTTAATGAAGTCAACGATGCTACAATAAATGCGTTTAATAATCAGCTTACTAATAATATTAGTTATAAAGATTTGAAAGATTGGAAAGTTAACGTAAAAGGAAGCGATACCAAGAGTTTTGAGTTAATTACAACTGCGTACAAAGAGAATAAACTAGAATTAGATGATAGTAGGTTAATAATTGATGGTTTGCACAAACAAATTGAAGAATTACAAAGTACCATTTCTATATTGAATCTAAATATAGAACAAAATAATTCTTTAAATAATGAAAACGCAATTGCTTTTAGTAGAGTGGCAAAAGAGGCAAAAATTAGATATTCTCATTTAAAAGAAATCGGATTTGCAAATCAGCTAAATTCTAAAGATTTTATAAAAATTGATACCATTCCAATGGTAACGGTGAAATGGGATACCGTTTTAAAAGATTCTGTCTTAAACAAAAGGCAGGCCGAATTTAGAACTTGGCTTCAAAAAGAATTAAAATTAGATACGTTATTTATTAAAAGAAATTAAATTAAAAAAGCTCCGATATTTTCGGAGCTTTTTTTAGTTTCTAAACAAATTCTTCGCCAAAATCTTCTTTAACGTTCGTTACAATTTGTTTTATTTCTTGTTCGTCTTTTTTAGGGCAAATAAGTATCATATCTTCTTTTTCTACAATTATAAAATCACTTAATCCTTGCACAACAATTCGTTTTCCAGACTGTGTTTTAATCATGTTTCCGTTTGCATCTCTAAAGATACCTTTTGCCCCAACAACTGCATTTTCATGCTCGTCTTTTTCTAATTTATTGTACAAAGAACCCCAAGTTCCTAAATCATTCCATCCAAAATCAACAGGTAAAACGTACACGTTTTTTGCGCTTTCCATAATACCAAAATCGATAGAAATATTTTCTGCTTTTCCGTAATTCTCATTGATAAAATGTTGTTCATCAGTAGAATTATGAAAATAATTACCATCAAAAAGTGAAAGCATTTTTGGTAGCGATTTTGAATAAGATTCTACAATACTTTTTACAGACCAAACGAAAATACCGGCATTCCACAAATAATCGCCACTTTCTAAAAAATGTTCAGCCGTTTTTAAATCTGGTTTTTCGGTAAAGTTCTTCACTTTTTTAATTTCAGATTCTTCTTTGTTAAACTGAATGTAACCATACCCAGTATTTGGTGAATCTGGCTGAATACCCAACGTCATTAAAATATCATCTTTTGCACATGCTTCAAAAGCCATTTTTATAGTTCTGGTAAATTCGGTTTCATTGTCTATCCAATGATCTGAAGGGGCAACGAGCATTACTGCATTTTGATTTTGAGCCCTAATTTTTAAAGCAGCATACAAAATACAAGGAGCCGTGTTTCTCATTACTGGCTCTAATAAAAACTGTTTTTTAGTTGTTTTAGGTAACTGTTCTAAAACTAAATTTTCATAACGCTCATTCGTAGCAATTAAAATATTTTCTGCGGGAACAAATTCATTTATTCTATCAAAAGTTCGCTGAATTAACGTTTGTCCTTTGCCTAACATATCATGAAATTGCTTCGGAAATTCTTGCGTGCTAATTGGCCAAAAGCGCGAACCAACTCCGCCTGCCATAATCACTGCGTAATAATTTTTATTCATAGTATCAATTTTTTGTTACTGATTTTTTTTCATCAGTATAACTTCTGCATTTTGATTGAATAAATACGTTTTTTTATTCGTTAAATTCAAACACTCAAAGCGTGTTCTGCGCTTGGTTCCTCTTTTATAAATTATTTTTTTATATTCAAAGAATTCCCCAATCGGAATATCAAATATAAAAATCTTTCCTGTTTCTGCGGTATTTCCTCTTAAAACTAACGATAAATTAACATCTGAATCTGTACTCGCCTTCGGATTTTTTAAATATTTTGCTAAAGCTGGTAATATTTCTTTCGGATAAATTTCTGGTCGTAAAAATGGCAACATCAAATGTTGAAAAACCATTTTCCATTCCGTTCCATGCGGTTTTACTCTACCAAATTTTTGATGCGTAACATGATGTGCAATTTCGTGAACCAGCGTCAATAAAAATTGAAACGGATTCAAATTATTATTTACTGTAATCTGATATTTTCCGTTTGGTAATTTTCTGAAATCCCCATGTTTTGTTGCACGCTGATTTACTATTAGTAACGTAAAATTATGTTCATCAATTAAAAATTGCACAAAAGTTGTCGCATTTTGTGGAATATACGAAGCCCACCCTAACCCTCCCGAAGTAAGGGAACTCTCACGTGGCTTATTATTGCTGTTAGTAAAAATAACGTTTAATTTTTTAGTTCAATTTTTGAGTTTGTCATTCAGCGTGCTGTTCCTTCCCTTGGAGGTTTAGGGTTGGCTTTTTTTAAGGCGTAGAACTAGAAACCTCCAATGTTTTTCCGTTATAAAATTTATTTCCAGCCAATGCGAAATCAAAAATATATTTTGCCATTTCTATTGCAGAAAGTGGTGCTTTATAATCTGGGAAAGCCTCTTCTAACATTTCTGTTTGCACAGCGCCAAGCGCTAGAACATTAAACGAAAATTCTTGTTCCTTGTATTCTTCTGCTAATACTTCAGACAACGTAATTACAGCGCCTTTTGCAGAACTATATGCTGCTAAACCAGGGAATTTCATGCTTCCTTGAATTCCGCCCATAGAACTAATTGTTACAATATGGCTGCCTTTTTTGAAAAAGGGAATCATATTTTTAATTATTTCTGCAACACCAAAAACATTTACTTGATACACGTCTAAAAAATCTTGAGAGGTAATTTCTGCAAACGGTTTGTTAACAATTTTACCCGCGTTGTTGATTAAAATATCCACAGATTTCCATTTTTCACTTACAAAATCCGCTACTTTTTTAATATCTTTTGAATCAGATAAATCAACAGAAATTGTTGTAATATTTTTATGATTAATAGTGTTTAAAGGTTCGCAATTTCTTGAAATTGCTAATACATTATGGTTTTCATTTGCGAATTGTTGCGCCAATTCAAAACCAATTCCTCTACTTGTTCCTGTAATTATAATATTTTTTCTCATTGTATTTTTTTAAAGTAAATCAAAATCTAAAAAGTCCATAAAACTATCTCCAGTTGCATCATCAAAATCGTCATATTTTACATGTTGAATTGTGTTTGTATTTAAGTAGCCATCAACTTCTGTAAACCTAAATAAGTATTTAAAGGTTCTAATAATAATCCATGGTGTTGCAATTCCCAATGTGAAAATAAATAATAGCGCATTTATAAAAACGAGTTCAAAAACATCCGCAGGTTTCATGTTTAGTTTTAAATTTTGTGTTTTTCCATTTTGTGTTACTGTAGTATTATCAGCATAAAAACGCCATAAATTTCTGTAATACCAAAATGTATAAATACCTAAAGTTAGATAAAAAAGAATAAAAAATTTAACATGAATCCAAAATAATGATTTTCCTTTTCCATGGAAATCAAACGATAAATCGCCAAAACGTAAATGGCTTGTAACATATTTTCTTAAATCTACCATAAACCAAGAACCGTAGATTCCTAGTGTAATTATTGTTAAAAATATTCCTTTTAAGCACAACCAAAAAAGCTCACTTCTATCGCCTAAATATTTAAAAAATATTCCTTTCCAGCTGCTTTTTGCTGCTCGATATCTTACAGAGCCATGAATGGCAAACGGAATTAACAATAAAAATAACAAGTAAAAAAAACCTAAAGCAGAAAATGCCAAATATTTATTTTGAGAATAACCTGCAAATAGAATAAGGAGATAAAATACAACAACAAATGCGTAAATTTTTACATAACCAATAAAAACTTCTTTCGCTTTTGCATGAAACTGAAACTTTTTTTGATCTAGTTCTGAATTTTTGTACTGATAATTCAAAATTTCTACTTTTGCCCAAGGATAATAAATGCCTAAAGTAAAGATAGTTAAGAATAGGTTTTTAAAAAAAATAAGTGCAAATTCACTTCCTTTTCCAAAATAGTTGATTTTTGTGTTATCGGTATTTCCTGAAATAATTTCCATTAATGAAGATTGATACTTTTGCTCAAAAATGCAATTTTAAATTGGCTTTTACAAGTTCATTTTAGTAAAGATTCCGTTAAAATGCATACATTTAAGTTTTAAAGTTATTTTGACTTTAGAAATTGTTATTTTTGCAATCGAAAAAGCAGAAATTTATTGAGCTTTTTTGCGAATTAAAATTAAGTTGTGTACTATGAAAAGTAATTATTGGAATTTAGTATTTGGAGCTATTGGCGTTATTATAATTGCAAATAGTTTAATTAATTTTGAAGCGACCAAAAGTGTGTTTGGTTTCGAACTTAATATTTGGGTTTATATTGGCTTTTGGGCATTGGCATCAATAAGTAGTTTTTTTACCTATTTTAAGAGAAAAAAAGAAGAAACAGAGAATTAAAGTTCGTTTTATTTAAATTCAATGTGCTGATAAGCGCCAATATCTGGGTTTGTAGTTCTGTTGATTTCTAAAATATCTGACGGAAATTTTTGCGCAGCAGTAATATCTGCTTTATTTATTGCAGCGCTTTCTTTGCCTATAATAAAATCGTTTAAAGCTGTATTTCTAAAATTTGGATTTCCATTGGTAATGATTTTTTGATAATTAGCATTCGTGAAATTTAATTCTTCTACATCTGCAAAATTATTGTTAGCATCGTTAAATTGAATCATACAATTTTTAATGTTGTAATTAAATAAACTTCCATCCACTTTATCTAAAATAAATTCAATATTGTTATTTCCATCAAAAATACAATTGGTGAAATTCGCTGCTTTTAAGTCTCTTGTTTCTGTTATTTCTTTTCCATTAGCGTCATTATAAACAAAAAAATTATTTACCAAAACAGCGGGTAACTGTCGTAAACTTCTGTTCCAATAATTCGCAAAAGTAGAATGTGTAAAATTGTATGTACCGCCAATTGTTGCTGCTAAAGAAGCTTGACCAGCACTTCCAATTACCAAATTACTGCCTTCTATATTTGTTTCTCTAGCTAAAATTCCAAAATTAGAATGGTTATAAATTTCTGAATTTTTGATTTTTAAAGTTGGAGTAGAAGTAGAACCAATTGAATCTATTAAGATACCAATAATTCCGTTTTTTATTTGTGCATGATTTATTTCGTGATTTTTACTACCCGCTCGCAACCAAATTGTTCCCCATTGTCCAGGCGTATTTCCGAAAGAATTTTCTAATCTGTCGCCTTCAAAAACCACTTTTTTATTTACTGTTCCGTTTACTTTTAGTGTTGCATCTTTATCAACTAGTAAACCCGAATTATCATGGAAATATACTTTTGCGCCAGCTTCAATAGTTAATGTCGTATTTGCAGCAACTGCCGCATAACCATAAATTACAGTTGGTTTTGCGTTGGTAAAAGTTAGTTCGTTATTTTCTAAAAATCGTCCTTTTATTGTAGTCGGCGTTCCATCTAAAGTTAAACTATCAATTTTCATTGAAATAGGATTTTTATCAGGAAAAATAAAGTTCGCATCTTGCACTAAAGTTACTAAATCTACATCTTGCTGATTTGAACCAATATCAAATAAAATTCTGTCTGTATATAATGGATTTGCAACTGAATTAAAATCGATAGTAGTTTCTATAAAAACAAAAATGCTGTCTTTGCCTAAAATATCTATATTCGTAAATTCTTTTCCAGCAATTCCATCAACATTTAATCTGTAATTAGAATTTGTTCCGTTTTCTAGCTCAATTCTCGGAATTGTAATTGGATTTTTTCCACGATTATACACCTTTAAATTATAAGTTGCAGAACCAATATTGGTAAAAATGGTATCTAAAAAAACCGTGTCTTTAGAGAATTCTAGATTTCCAAAACTTGGGCTTGTCTCAAAATCTTTTCTGCAAGAAGTTACTGAAAAAATGAATACGATTAAAAGAATAGAAACAAAATATCTCATTAATTTTTAGATTTTTAGAACTCGTCAGGATTAAACCAAAGAACGAATATAAAACTCGAAGTTAAAATATTTATTACTTTTTAACCAGTTCTATTTCAAATAATTTCCCCCATCTTTTTCCGGTTACAAAAAGTCGGTTGTTTTCTGCGTCAAATGCAATTCCGTTTAGAACTTCATCTTCTGGAGCTAATTTTTGCGTTTTCTCCATTTCTTTTTTAAGATCTGTCAAATTTGCAATTCCTTCTACAATTCCAGTTTCAATATCAATAATAACAATTACATTTTGCTGATATTTATTAGCATATAACTTGCCGTTGATCAATTCTAATTCGTTTAAACTTGTAACTGCGTACTTATTTGTGTAGGCTTCAATATGTCTTTTTTCTGATAAATCTTCTGGATTCAAAAACCAAATTTTGTTTGTTCCGTCCGTTTTTATCAATTCGGTTTCGTTGTGTGTTAATCCCCAGCCTTCTACACTTTTATTATAATTGAATTCGCCTTCTTTTTCAAAAGTATCTAAATTGTAGATAAAACCTTTTTTGCTTGTCCAGGTTAACCAATAAATTTTGTTGTTGAAAATGGTCATTCCTTCGCCAAAATATTTATCATCAATCTTAATTTTCTGCAATACTTTTCCAGTTGTAATTTCTACTTTTCGCAAACTAGATTCACCTCTTTGCCCTGTAGTTTCATAGAGGAAACCATTGTGATATTCTAAACCTTGTGTGTACGCTTTTGCATCATGCGGATATTCATTTATAATTTTATAATCATAAATTGCGGGTTCATTTTCCGGCAAAACTTCAAAAGAATTATTTTCTTTTTTATTTCCTCCAGGATAATAAACTAGTGCAGAAATAGCGTGTTTTCCAATTCCGAATTCTTTCGTATTTACTTCAATAAATGTTTTTTCTTTAGATTGAATTTGCTTTCCGTTAATAAAAAATTTCACAGAATCAATAGCTTTGTTGTTTTCTTCGGATGCAGCAATTTCTATTACTTTGTCATAAATAGCCTTTTTTGGAACGGTAATAGTAAATTTATAATTGTTGTTGCAGGAAGCTAATGTTATGATTGTCAATAATAAAAAAGAAAATTTGTGCTGAAAATTCATGAGAGTAATTTTTATACAAATTAAAACAAATTATTTGTTTGTTAATAAAAAAATATCGTTAAATTTGCAAACTTAATAGGCTAAAATAAAGCTGTTGATTATTTTAAGAATAAAACTTTACCACTTTTATCCTTAACAAAACAAAATAATAAGAAGTAAAAGTTAATAAAATGAGAAAAGGTATACACCCAGAAAATTACAGAATGGTTGCTTTTAAAGACATGTCTAACGGCGATGTTTTTTTAACACGTTCAACTGCAAATACAAAAGAAACTTTAGATGTTGAAGGAACTGATTACCCATTAATTAAATTGGAAATCTCTAGAACTTCTCATCCTTTCTACACAGGAACTTCTAAATTAATAGATACTGCAGGACGTATTGATAAGTTTAAGAACAAATACTCAAAATTCAAGAAATAATATTCTTCGAATTTTTGAAATACAAAAAGCTCCAACATTAATTTGTTGGAGTTTTTTTTGTGCGTAAGTTTTTGATTATCTGTAAAACAATATAATGCTATAATTTATCTAGTTATCATGACATCTGTCCCATATTATAAAACTTAAAATGTTATAGTATGTTAAAAATTATTTTATTTATCTAAAAATAGTTAAATTCAAATAAAAACAATCATGAAAAATATACCTTTTATATATATTGCAATCACAACACTCGCAATTATTACTATTACCATTGCAAGTGCAATGAATTTACCATTTAATTGGATTTTTTATTTATCACTAGTTGGTCAAGCATTAGTCGTTTTAATGGTTTATAAAGTTTTAACCGATAAATACATAACAAATAAAACTTTTGAAGATTTTTATGGAGATCATTCTATAAAAAATGTTCAGTTTGCTTTAGAAAAGGCAGCTAATAAAAACGAAAATTTTAGATAATTATTTGCTGAATAGAGATAAGTATCAAAATACTTATTCGTTTTTGTAAAAATCAATTCGTAAAAATTACATGTTACTTTTTACAGAGTAGCAAAAACATGAAACAGTAATAAAGCTGTCCATAAAAAAGTACGAATCCAATTTCGTTGAATCAGTAAGTTTAAAATTCTTTGATTTGCGTTTCCATCAGAAATTTTAGAATGAAGCGGAACAAATCCCAAGAATGTAAATATCCATAGAAAAAGAACAATTGAGAGTGTGAAAATTGATGTAAAAGTAGCCAGATTAAAAGCATTAAAAATAGCAAATACAAGTTGACTTAACATTAATGGAATCACAATAACTGCAAGTCTATCTGTATATTTTTGATGCCAAATTAGTAGGTTTTTCGGTTCGTAATACTTAAAACTAGGATAAACTATAAGTTGCACCATCCAAATAAGTACAACTAAACCAGCATCAATTAGAAGTGAAATCTGTGAATAATCCAATTTTAATTACTTTTAGTGAAAGCGTATTTTTGTAATACTTCTAAACTTGTGTATTGTAGCGATTTTATGTGTGTTGCTTCTAAAACTACCAAAGGCGCTTTACCAACTTTTTCTGCTTGCAACCAACGAGAAATGCACAAACACCATTTATCCCCAGGTTTTAATCCTGGGAAATTCCATTGCGGAATTGGGGTCATTAAATCATTTCCTTTAGATGCAGAATAATCTAAAAATTCTTTGGTTAAAATAGCACACACAGTATGCGTGCCCACATCATGTGAAACTGTTTTACAAAAACCATCTCTAAAATAGCCTGTTTTTGGTTCAAAACAACAAAGTTGTAGCGTTGTATTTAATACGTTTAATTCCAAATTTTTAAATTTATTCAATTCGATATCCATTTGGCAAAATAGCACCTTTTTTAAGTACCACAATACCTTCTTTTATTACATAAGAATCTGTTTCTCTTTCATCTAAATGTATACCTCCGTTTATTACTACGTCATTTCCAATGCAACAATTTTTATCTACTATTGCATAATTAATAGTACATCGTTCTCCTATGCCTAAAGTGGCAATATTTGGATTTGTAACTTCATCTAACGATTGGTAAGAGTCACTTCCCATCATATACGTGTTGGTAATTACAGAATCTGCGCCAATTCTAGATCGAATTCCAATTACAGAATGCTCAATCTTTTTTGCACTAATAATACATCCTTCAGAAATTACAGATTTTTGAACATCTGTATTGCTAATTTTTGAAGTTGGCAACATTCTAGCACGTGTATAAATACGTTTGTTTTTATCATACAAATCAAATTTAGGAATATCATCTGTTAAACCAATGTTTGCTTCGAAAAACGAATCTATATTTCCAATATCTGTCCAATAACCTTCAAACTGATAGCTTAGCGTTTTTTGTTTTGTAATATTATTTGGAATTATTTCTTTACCAAAATCAACCGTACTTTTATCTTTCATTAATTCGATTAATAACTCTCTATTAAAAATGTAAATTCCCATAGAAGCCAAGTAATTTCTGCCTTCAGACTGCATTTCGTTACTCACTTCAGATTCCCAGCCAGATAATTTATCTGAACTTGGTTTCTCTGTAAAAGAAGTAATTATATTGTTGTCATCTGCTTTTAAAATACCAAAAGAAGTTGCGTCTTTTGCATTTACGGGAATTGTAGCAACGGATATTTTAGCGTCACTTTTAATGTGCTCTTTAAGCATTTCATTATAGTCCATGTGATACAATTGATCGCCAGATAAAATAAGTGCATACTCAAAATCATGTTGAATAAAATGGTGCATACTTTGTCTTACAGCATCTGCAGTTCCTTGAAACCAAGTACTGTTTTCTGGAGTTTGTTCTGCCGCTAAAACATCTACAAAAGCTTCACTAAAAAAACTAAAATGATACGTGTTTTTAATGTGTTTGTTTAACGAAGCAGAATTAAATTGCGTTAACACGTAGATTCTTTTAATGTTGGAGTTTATGCAATTAGAAATAGGAATATCAACCAACCTGTATTTACCAGCAATTGGCACTGCTGGCTTGGAGCGAGAACCTGTTAATGGATATAATCTTGTTCCTTGACCACCACCTAAAATGATGGATAATACTTTTTCGTTAGGCATAAGTTTATTTTTTTAAAGATTTATAAAGATTTTCTACTTGTTTTGCGATAGACATCCAGTTAAAATGTTCTTCAACCCTTTCTCTACCTTTAACTTCCATTTGTTTTTGTAAATTTTTATCGGCAATTACTTTATTAATTCCGTTTGCTAAATCTCTAGAAAATTGATCCGGATTTTCTGGTTCAAACGGCGCTTTTTTCTGCTGAATAACAGGAACTAAAATACCTGTTTCGCCATTAACAACTACTTCTTTTATGCCACCAACAGCACTTGCAACTACGGCAGTTTTACATGCCATTGCTTCAATATTTATAATCCCGAAAGGTTCGTAAATAGACGGGCAACAAAATACGTTTGCGTGACTATATAATTGAATTACTTCTTTTTTAGGCAACATTTCATCAATCCAAATTACATTTTTTCTAGTTTTTTGAACTTCAGTAACACTTTCTTCCATTTCTTTGGCAATTTCTTTTGTGTCTGGCGCACCAGCACACAATACAATTTGCGTTTCTTCGTCTATATATTTAATGGCATTTACCAAATGAATAATTCCTTTTTGGCGCGTAATTCTGCCTACAAAAAGTACAATTGGTTTGTTTGGGTTTATGTTGTATTTCTCTAAAGTTGTTTTTTCTGATGTGGTTTGATATTCATCTAAATTAATTCCATTATAAATCACGCTAATTTTACTTTCATCCACATTAAAATGAGTTAAAACATCTTCTTTTGTTTCTTCGGATACAGCAATTATTGCATCTGCCATTTCAATTGCAGTTTTTTCTATCCAGGAAGAAGCGTCGTAACCAAGACCTAATTGTTCTCGTTTCCAAGGTCGCAAAGGCTCTAAAGAATGTGTGGTAATTACTAGCGGAATTCCATAACATAATTTCGCAATGATCCCTGCAAAATGTGCATACCAAGTGTGGCAATGCACAACATCTGCATCGATTGGTTCTGCATTCATTTGCAAACAAGTACTTAACGTTTTAAATACCGATTTTAGCTTCTCATCTGCGTCTTCAAAAGTGGTTGGTTCTTGATATCCTTTTACTTTTAAATTGTGTTTCAGCTCATCTTGATCACCAAAACAGCGCACATCAACTTGCATTAATTTTGACAATTCGTCTGCTAAATATTCAACATGTACGCCAGCGCCACCATATACATTTGGCGGAAATTCTTTTGTAAAAAAAAGTACTTTCATGAAAGTTTTGGATATTAATTGGCTTAAATATAATATTAAATTTTCAATAAAAAAATATAGAAAATAAAAGTTTATAAAGTGCAGTCTTTAAAGTCAGCAAAAATAGTATTATTATGAATATTTTTAAAAGTTAAAAACTTCTAGATTTTTGGGTTAGTCATTTTAATATCAATAGCTATTTTAATGAGTTTTGTTTCAGAATTAATCGCTCACAGAATAAAGTCAGAATATTCAATAAATTAATTGTAAAAATGGTTGAAAACGATAAGGTATATTACAATCAAATTAAATCTAACTAGTTATTGATTTCTATAGTTTGATATATGTTTAATAAAACACAGTTATTTCTAAATTATAGTTAAAATTATTTTCTCATTTTACACATATCATAAATATTTTTAAAGTTTACTAAAAATACTTGTATATCTAAATATAATCTTTAGATTTGTTTCTCAATTAGAGAATTACATGTTAAATACTACTTGGTTACGCTTCTATTTTTACTTTTATTTTACAATAAAGGCAGAGAGGCTTTAATGTGTTTTTAACAAAAAATAATATTCAATAAGTCTCGAAATAATTCGGGACTTTTTTTATGCAAAAGAATGAAAATTGCAATTCAAGGTATTAAAGGATCAAATCATCATATAATTGCGCAAAACTATTACAGCCCAAATGTGGATTTAGATGAGTGTTTGTCTTTTGATGCTTTGGTAGAAAGTGTTTTGGCAGGGAAAAGTGATTTCGGAATTATGGCAATCGAGAATACAATTGCAGGTTCAATTATTCCGAATTATGCGTTAATTGATAAGCATAATTTGCATATTTCGGGAGAATATTATTTGAATATTCATCATCATTTAATGGCATTGAAAAATCAAACGATTACAGATATTACAGAAGTATATTCGCATCCGATGGCATTATTACAGTGTAAAGAATTTTTTAAAGATTACAAACACATCAAATTAATTGAAGATGTGGATACCGCGGATGTAGCCAAAAGGATTTCAGATAATCAGTTGAGCCATATTGCTGCAATCGCACCAAAAATTGCAGCAGAAATTTATGACTTGGAAGTATTATCATCAGAAATTCAAATTATAAAGGATAATTCTACTCGTTTTGTAATTATACAAATAGCAAAACCAAAAAACGGAGTTGACGAAATTAACAAAGCGTCGGTGAAATTTTCGTTAGATCATAAAAGAGGGAGTTTGGCAGCTGTTTTAAATGTAATGAGTGATTGTAAATTGAATTTAACTAAAATTCAATCGTTACCAAAAATAGAAACACCATGGAAATATGCTTTTTTTGTTGATGTTACTTTTGATAGTTATAAAGATTTTAGTAAAGCAAAACAAATTCTTGAAATTATGGCAGAAGAATTTAAAATTTTAGGTGAATATATAAACGGTAGGCATTAGCCAATCCTGAATTTAGTTCAGGAACTCATAATTATGATACAAACAGCAAAAAGATTAGAAAGTATTCAGGAATATTATTTCTCAATGAAATTGCGCGAAGTAAGAGAATTAATTTCAGCGGGAAAACCAATCATCAATATGGGAATTGGTAGTCCAGATTTAGCTCCGTCAAAAGAAGTTTTACAAGCAATTACAGAAAGTTTAACAGACGCAAATGCACATAAATATCAAAGTTACCAAGGTTTGCCAGAATTTAGAGAAGCAGTTGCAAACTTTTATAAAAAACAATATCAAGTTGACGTAAATCCTGTAAATGAAATCTTACCATTAATGGGAAGTAAAGAAGGAATTATGCATATTTCTTTGGCTTTCTTAGATAAAGATGATGAAGTTTTAATCCCGAATCCTGGATATCCGACATATACATCAGTTACAAAATTGGTAGAAGCGAATCCGGTGTATTATAATTTGGATGAACGTAACAACTGGCAACCAAATTTTGAGGAATTAGAAAAATTAGATTTATCAAAAGTAAAAATTATGTGGGTAAATTATCCACACATGCCAACTGGTGCAAACGCGCAAAAAGCAACGTTTGAAAGATTAATTCAGTTTGGAAAAAAGCACAGTATTATTATTGTAAATGACAATCCGTATAGTTTTGTGTTGAATGATAATCCGCAGAGTATTTTATCTGTAGATGGTGCAAAAGAAGTAGGGCTAGAATTAAATTCGCTAAGCAAAACCTTTAATATGGCAGGTTGGCGCGTTGGAATGGTTTTAGGAAACGAAGCACATTTAAACGAAATTTTAAAAGTAAAAACGCAAATGGATTCTGGAATGTTTTACGGAATCCAAAAAGGAGCAGTTGCTGCGTTAAACTTAACCAATAATTGGTTTTCTGAAATGAACGCCGTTTATGAAACAAGAAGAAAATTAATTTGGGAATTAGCAGAAAAACTAAACTGTACGTTTGATAAAAAAGCAAGCGGAATGTTTGTTTGGGCAAAATTATCCGAAGAAAAATACGGAGATGCATCCGCAGAAAAAGTAGTGAATGATTTGCTGTATGATAAAAATATTTTTATAGCACCAGGAACAATTTTTGGAACGCAAGGAGAAGGCTACATACGGTTTTCATTGTGTATTGATGAAGAAAAAATTAAAGAAGCGATTAGTAGGATTGAGTAAAAGTTTTCAGTAATCAGTCGCAGTTTTCAGTCAGGGATGTCGTTGCGAAGAAAGTTTTTTTACTTTCTGTGGCAATCTCATAAATATAAACTTTAAAGTTTTCAAAAAACTTTCGGGTAAAATTATAAAATAACAAATTCCCTTTCCTTTGGAAAGGGTTAGGGATAGGAAAAAATGAACGTATTTATAGTTGGTTTAGGGTTAATTGGCGGAAGTTTATCATTAGATATTCAAGACCATTTTGCGGATGCAATACTCTATGGAATTGATAAAAATCAAGACCATTTAGAAGAAGCAAAATTGTTGGGAATTATTCATCAAAAAGCAACGTTTGCTGATTTAGAAAAAGCAGAAATTGTACTAGTTTCTATTCCTGTTGATGCGCAATTAACTGTAATTCCGCAAATTTTAGAGAAAATAAATGACGATTGTTTGGTAATTGATGCAGGTTCAACCAAACAACAAATTTGTGAATTGTTAGAAAATCATCCGAAGAGAAGAAATTTTTTAGCAACACATCCAATTGCAGGAACAGAGTTTTCCGGGCCAAAAGCAGCTTTAAAAGGATTATATAAAGATAAAACCAATATTATTTGTGAAGTAGAAAAAACGGCTTTTAAATTACAAGAAAAAGCGATGGATATTTTCTTGAAATTGGGAATGAGAATCCGTTATATGGATGCAAAATCGCACGATAAGCATATTGCTTATGTTTCACATTTATCGCACATTAGTGCATTTATGTTGGGTAAAACCGTTATCAATAAAGAAAAAAACGAACGCGATATTTTTGATATGGCAGGTTCTGGATTTGCATCAACAGTTCGTTTGGCAAAAAGTTCTCCAGCAATGTGGACACCAATTTTTGAGCAGAATAAAGAAAATGTAATCGAAACTTTAGAAGAATTTATATCGAATTTAGAGCATTTTAAAGATTTAATGAAGAACAATAATTTCTCTGAGATTTATAATGAAATGGAGAATACAAATTATATAAAACAAATATTAAACGGCATAAAATAATAGCCAAAACACGTAGAAAAATGGAAAATACAGCAGCATTAAGAACATGGTTGGATGACATGAAATTAGATCATCCACTAGTAATAGCAGGGCCTTGTAGTGCAGAAACCGAAGAACAGGTTTTAAGAATTGCGCACGAATTAAAGGATACTGATGTAAATTATTTTAGAGCCGGAATATGGAAACCTAGAACACGCCCAGGAATGTTTGAGGGTGTAGGTGAAATAGGATTGAGATGGTTAAAAAAAGTGAAGCAAGAAACAGGCATGAAAACCTGTACAGAAGTTGCAAATGCAGCACACGTTAAATTAGCAATCGAAAATGATGTGGATTTATTGTGGATTGGCGCACGTTCTACCGTTTCGCCATTCATTATGCAAGAAATTGCAGACGCTTTACAAGGGACAGATAAAATTGTTTTGGTAAAAAATCCTGTAAACCCAGATTTGGCTTTATGGTTAGGTGGAATCGAACGCTTGTATACAGCAGGAATTAAAAATTTAGGAGCAATTCATAGAGGGTTTTCGACTTACGAAAAAACGAAATACAGAAATATTCCAGAATGGCAATTGGCAATTGAATTTCAAAATAGATTTCCAGATTTACCTTTAATTTGTGATCCTTCTCATATTACAGGAAAAAGAGACATGATTTTAGAAGTTTCGCAAACGGCCTTAGATTTGAATTTCGACGGATTAATGATCGAAACTCATTTTGATCCAGATAACGCTTGGAGTGACGCTGCACAGCAAGTCACGCCAGACGCTTTAAAGCAAATTATGATTGATTTAAAAATCAGAAAAGAGACAAATTCAGAAGCAGATTATTTAAGAGATTTAGAAAATTTAAGAGCTCAAATCAACGTGGTTGATGATCAATTGATTGATTTGATGGGCAAGAGAATGAAAGTTGCTGATGGAATTGGGAAACTTAAAAAAGAGAAAAACGTTGCTGTTTTACAGTCTAAACGTTGGAACGAAATTTTAGGAAACATGATTTTAGAAGGAGAAAGCAAAGGTTTAAGTGAAGAGTTTATTTTGAAAATGTTCAAAGCAATTCACCAAGAATCTATCGTTCACCAAGAAAGAATTATTAACGGATAGTATTTTTTGGTTTGTTTTTTGGGCGCCTGTCTGCCGCAGACAGGGTTACACAAGGGCCAGTCTTTCGCACTCGCTTTTTTTGTAGAAAACAAAAAATAGCTCAAACAATTGCTTAATCCTTAACGCAAGAATCAGAACTATAAACAAGCTATTTAGTTTAAAACCAAACCTCAAAGGTCTTCAAGACCTTTGAGGTTTTTTTCATTCAGTTAATTCGAGTGAAATTACTTTTTTAGAAATTTTATTTCCGAAATTTCGATAGAGAAGTTTTAATAAAAATAAATATTCTCTATTCAATTTTACATTTTTTTAAAACTGATTGTTGATTAAATTAGAACCCAGAAAGGGTTTGGAACCCTTTCTGGGGTAATTTTTAATTCGTGAATATGTGGCAATTTTAATATGATTTTTTCTAAATCAATTTTAATTCTGCATCTTTGTAATCAATGAAAGGAATCGTTTATAAATCAACCGGAAGTTGGTATTTGGTAAAAGCCGAAAGTGGCGAATTTTACAAATGCCGTATTAAGGGAAAATTCAGAATGAAAGACATCAAAAGTACCAATCCAATTGCAGTTGGTGACAAAGTTGTTTTTGATCTTGAAACCAAAAATGATACCGTAACTGGTGTTATTAAAGAGATCACAGAGCGTGATAATTTTATAGTTAGAAAGTCTGTAAACCTATCGAAACAAACACATATTATTGCTTCAAATATCGATCTGGTTTTCTTGTTAATCACAATAGATAATCCGCCAACTTTTACCACATTTATAGATCGTTTTTTAGTTTCTACAAAAGCATATTCAATTGAAACAGTTTTAATTTTTAATAAAATTGATGCGTATGAAATTGAACAGCGAGCAGAAATTTTATATCTCAAAGATATTTATGAACCAATTGGTTACAAATGTGTAGAGGTTTCTGCAACGCAAAATTTAAATGTTGATGTGATTAAAGAAATGATGACAGGTAAAAAATCGATGTTTGTTGGACATTCTGGAGTTGGAAAATCGACATTGGTTAATGCAATTGAACCAACTTTAAATTTAAAAACTAAAGAAATTTCAAATCAACACAAGCAAGGGCAGCATACGACCACTTTTGCAGAAATGTTTGATTTAAGTTTTGATGCACAAATAATTGATACACCAGGAATTAAAGGATTCGGAGTTGTAGATATTGACAAAGAAGAATTAGGCGATTATTTCCCAGAGTTCTTTGCATTGAAAGGTAAATGTAAATTCCATAATTGCATTCATGTTAAAGAACCAAATTGCGCGGTAAAAGAAGCATTGGAAAAAGAAGAAGTTTCCTGGTCTAGATACAAAAGTTACTTACAAATTATTGATGGCGAAGATGAAAATTACAGAACGGAATCTTGGGAAAATGAAGAATTGTAAACCCCTTTGTCTTTCAAACATTTCCCCGAAGGGGGAAGTTTAACACAAATGATTAGATATTTAGTAATGAAATTGGATTTCATTTACATAAAAATTATGAGTTTCCTTTCCTTTGGAAAGGAGTAAGGATAGGAAAATGAAAATTGTACTTCAAAGAGTTTCATCAGCAAGCGTAACTGTCAACAAAAGTAAAGTTGCCGATATTAAAAAAGGACTGTTGATTTTAGTCGGAATTGTAGATGAAGATTCACAAGAAGACATTGATCTTTTAATTCGTAAAATTACAAATCTTCGAATATTTTCTGATGAAAATAGCGTAATGAACAATTCAATTTTGGATATCGACGGAGAAATAATTGTGGTAAGTCAGTTTACGTTGCACGCATCAACCAAAAAAGGAAACAGACCAAGCTACATAAAAGCAGCAAAATCAGAAATTGCAATTCCGTTGTACGAATTGTTTAGATCAAGTTTAGAAAAAGAGTTCGGTAAGAAAATTCAGACGGGAGTATTTGGTGCAGATATGCAAGTTTCATTAGTGAATGATGGACCTGTGACAATAATCATCGACTCTAAAAATAAAGATTAATTGTTAGTGAAATTTAATTCCCATGGAAAATAAATGTTATATCTTTGTGACTTATTAATAATTAATAAAAACCATCAAAAATGAAAAAAATAATATTGTCTTTGGCTGTTGTAGCAGCTGTTTTAGTGTCTTGTAAAAACGAGAAAAAAGAAACTGTAGAAACTAAAGAAGAAGTAACTGTAGAAGAAGTTGTAGATTTAGATAACGTAGATTTAGAAGCTTCTATGATTACTTGGAAAGGTGATAAACCAACAGGATTTCATCATGGAGTAATTATGTTAGAAGAAGGTTCTTTAGTAATTACTGACGGAAAATTAACAGGAGGTAAATTTGTAGTTGATATGTCATCAATCAAAAATGAAGATCTTGAAGACCAAGATGAATCTGCAAAATTAGTAGGTCACTTAAGTTCTCCAGATTTCTTTCATGCAGAAATGTACCCAACTTCTAAATTTGTAATTACTTCTGTAGAAGAAAAAGAAGGTAAATTAGACGTTACAGGTAATTTAACAATTAAAGATATAACAAAAAGTATTACAATCCCAGCAATGTTAACAACTGTTGATGGCGTAACTACTTTTGAAAGCGAGAAATTTTTGATAAATAGAGCAGATTTTAATGTAAAATATGGTTCTAAATCTTTCTTTGATAATTTAAAAGACAAGTTTATTAGCGATGATATGGAAATGTCATTTGTTGTAAAAACGGATGAAGAAGTAGCAATGTAATTCTAGACTCGAAAGAATAGTAAAGCCCAAGATTTTATATCTTGGGCTTTTTTTATGCACTAATTATCGTTTCATTCTTTACCTCATTTATTGCAAAAACACTATGTGTACTACCAATATGTTTAATTACAGTAAGTTTTGTAACCATAAATTCACGATAACTTTTCATGTCTTTTACGTAGATTTTTAAAATGTAATCATATTCTCCACTTACATGAAAACATTCAGAAACTTCTGGTAAATTCAATACTTCTTTTTCAAAATTGATGACAAATTCCTTGGAATGTTGCACCAGTTTAATATGACAAAAAACTAAAAAATCTCTATCAATTTTTTCTTTGTTGATGATTGCCGCATATTTTTTAATTACGTTTTCTTTTTCTAGTTTTTTTACTCGCTCATAAACGGCAGTAACAGACAAATTAAGTTGTAACGATAACTCTTTTGTGGTTTGTTTACTATTGATTTGTAACAGATTAATTAGTTTTTTATCGATTTTATCTAATTTCATTTTCGTTATTTTTTCTAAATTGACGCGTTTTTAGTTCTAATTTAGATTTTAAATCTAAATTAGTAATAAATTACTGCTTATTAATCTAAATTTATCTCTTTCTATTGATTTTATTTCTAATTAACCATAATTTTATGTGAAACTAAAGAGAATATTTATGAAATTTAAACCAGCAAACAGCATTCAAGATTTACAATATTTTGGCGAATTTGGAGGCGTGAATCCGTCCATTTCAGATTCATCAACCTACACTTTTTTATCAGCAAAAACAATGTTTGATACATTTGAAGGAAACGCAGATGGTTGTTATTTGTATTCTCGTCATTCATCACCTTCCAATTTGTATTTAGGCGAAGCGTTAGCAGCAATGGAAGGCACAGAAACCGCAAATGTTTCAGCGTCCGGAATGGGCGCAATTACGCCTGTTTTGTTGCAGTTATGTGGAGCTGATGATCATATTGTTTCTAGTAGAACAATTTATGGAGGAACTTATGCTTTTTTGAAAAACTTTACACCAAGATTTAATATTAAAACTACGTTTGTTGATATTACAAAACTAGATGTAGTTGAAGCTGCAATTACTAAAAACACCAAAGTTTTGTATTGTGAATCAGTAAGTAATCCGTTATTAGAAGTTGCTGATATTGCTAGATTATCCGCTTTAGCGAAAAAACACAATTTAAAATTAGTGGTGGATAATACGTTTTCTCCAATGTCAATTTCTCCAGCAAAATTAGGTGCAGATGTTGTGATTCATAGTTTAACGAAATTTATAAATGGTTCTTCGGACACTGTTGGCGGCGTAGTTTGCGGAACACAAGAATTTATAAACGATTTACGAAATGTAAATAGTGGCGCAAGTATGTTGTTGGGTTCAACAATGGATAGTTTGCGAGCAGCATCTGTTTTAAAAAATTTAAGAACGTTGCACATAAGAATAAAACAACACAGTTATAACGCTACTTTTTTAGCTGAAAAATTCGAAAAAGACGGATTAAAAACCGTGTATCCTGGTTTAAAATCGCACACTTCACATAAATTATTTTCTAAAATGATGAATGAAAGTTACGGTTTTGGTGGTTTGTTAACCATTGATGTTGGTTCTTTAGCGAAAGCAAATGAGTTGATGGAATTAATGCAACATCAAAATTTAGGCTATTTGGCCGTAAGTTTAGGCTTTTATAAAACGTTATTTTCTGCGCCAGCAAGCTCAACTTCGTCAGAAATTCCGGAAGAAGAACAAAAAGAAATGGGATTGTCAGATGGATTAATTCGTTTTTCAATCGGTTTGGATAATGATATTGAAAGAACTTACGAAATGATGAAAAGTTGTATGAAAAAAGTCGGAGTTTTGTAATCTAAAAACTAGATTTTCATCAACAGAATAAAATGAGTAAAATAATTATTATTGGAGGCGGTGCTGCAGGATTTTTTACAGCAATAAATGCGAAAGAAAAAAATCCTAATTTGGAAATTATTATTCTTGAAAAAGGAAATGATGTTTTGCAAAAAGTGAAAATTTCTGGAGGTGGACGATGTAATGTTACGCATGCCTGTTTTGAGCCGAAAGAACTGGTAAAATTTTATCCTAGAGGTGAAAAAGAATTACTTGGGCCTTTTCATACATTTATGACTGGCGATACTTTTGAGTGGTTTGATGATCGTGGAATCCCGTTGAAAATTGAAGAAGACAATCGTGTTTTTCCAGAAGCAAATACATCACGAGCTATTATTGATTGCTTTCAAAATTCGATTGATACATTAGGAATTAAAGTACTGACGAACTGTGGCGTAAATGCGGTTTATAAAAAAGAAGACAAATGGATTGTGGATACAAAAAACGAACAATTTATTGCGGATAAAGTAGTAATTGCTGCAGGAAGTTCTAAAAGAGTTTGGGAATTATGTGAAACCTTTAATCACTCTGTAATTGAGCCCGTTCCATCTTTATTTACCTTTAATATTAACGACAAACGTTTAACAGATTTATTGGGAGTTTCTGTGCCAAATGCAACCGTAAAATTAGCGGGAACATCTTTAGAATCATCTGGGCCTTTATTAATTACGCATTGGGGAATGAGCGGACCTGCAGTTTTAAAATTATCTGCTTTTGGAGCAAGAATCTTGGCGGAAAAAGGGTATCAATACAATGTTGAAGTAAATTGGTTATCAAGACCAACAGAAAAAATCGATAATGTTTTACGAAATTTAAAGAAAAAAGAGCCACGTAAAACAGTAATTTTAAAATCGCCTTTTGCTGAAATTCCGAAACGATTGTGGGAACGTTTTGTATTGTTTTCTGATATAAAAGCGACAGAAAATTGGGCAGATTTAAACAGCAAACAAATAGAAAATCTTGCAAATCAAATCACAAAAGGAATTTTTAATGCCAACGGAAAAAGCACATTTAAAGATGAATTTGTAACTGCAGGCGGTGTGGATTTAAAAGAAATCGATTTTAAACGTTTTGAAAGTAAACTCCATAAAAACCTGTTTTTTGTTGGTGAAGTTTTAAATATTGATGCCGTAACAGGCGGTTTTAATTTTCAAAATGCGTGGACTGGTGGTTTTATTTGTGCGAATGCTTTGGCGGGAGAATAGAACTTGGTAATTTTCTTGAAGTTGGTTTATTTTATTTTATCAAAAAAATAAGTGCACGAAACTTCTATGTTTTATCACTAGCGTCCGAAAGTTTTTAGAAAGAAGTAAGAAACATGTTTCTATCCCAATGTTTACATTAAAAAGCTCACTTTACCCAGAAAATAAGTCCCTCTCTAACACCAATACTTTTTGTGGTGAAATCGTTACTTTACGAACACCTTCTCTGACTTCATTGCACACATAGTCTAGTGATAGGTAGTGATACAAGCAAAATATCACTTTTTCTGTCAAATTAGAAAAAGCAACTGCTTTTTTGGAAATAGTTCGTTTTATAAGCTCTAAAAGTAGATAATTTATCAGCGCTACATATATTTGTGATTTTACTGCATTTTCACTGGTTCCCCAGAATGTTTTTACTTGTAGGTTTTGCTTTAAAGCTTTAAAAAACAATTCAATATCCCAACGTTTCTTATATAGCTCTGCAATTGTATTGTATTCCCAGTCAAGTTGGTTAGTAATAATGGCAATTACTTTGTTTTCATCTTCTTTATAAACATGTATTAATCTTAGTTTAT
>Ga0209390_10000382_pt1 | contig 86224 bp, 81 predicted proteins | sample BON01_FD_187212 | JGI IMG/M metagenome (GOLD analysis project Ga0209390, IMG submission 187212) | Freshwater microbial communities from Lake Bonney liftoff mats and glacier meltwater in Antarctica - BON-01 (SPAdes) (version 2) | ecosystem: Environmental > Aquatic > Freshwater > Ice > Glacier... | reverse complement strand
GGACCCTCGACCAGATCATCGACGAGATGCGCGAGATCACCCAAAAACTCATCATGCTTTCCCCTGAAACCCTCCCGTCCCGGACCCTCAAAAATCGTCCCAAACCCCGCTTAAGTTAGTGCCATTCGGGTCAGGCATGGTTTATTGACTTTTGATCTTCCTTTGCCACTCACGCCACTCCTTCTGACCCTTCATTCCCTCTCGTGTCCGGCGTATAATTCGACAGCAACTCGATCGATCCCCCATCACCAACTTTTCACTGATCCAATTTAGTGTCATCGTCGTTTCTCTTTGAACCATCTCCGCCAGAATTCCTTTGCGCCAATCGCTCTTGGCCGCCGTCCTCAGGTCTTTCGCCGAAATTCCAAACACTTCCAATCCGGCTCGTATCATATCGCGGCCTCTCTTCTCTCCATGATCTTTCCGCACTTCGGCCTCCATGCCCCCTCCCGGCTTTCTCTTCGCCAAGATTCCTTTCAGACGCTCAAGCAGATCTTCCTTAAATTCCTGCGACCCAAAAAACCACCCTCGTTGTAAACTCGAAAAAACCGCCAGCTTAGGCCTGCCTTCTCCTTCGGAGAATTCCTTCCCGGCCTTTGACGGAGCATCCCAGTCAACCCGCTCCTCCAGGATCTCCAAAAACTTCCGCCTTCCTGCCGCCCGGTCTTCACAACCTACCACCGACAATCCCTCGGCCGTTTCTTGCCACCCGGGACGTTTCTTGGGCTCTTGGAGATAGCTCGGCAAGCTGCTCCAAACGAAGTTCTCCAGTCCATCCTCGCGATGAACGATTCCCGCTCGCACTGGATTGAGATGAATGTATTCGAGCAACGCCCAAAAGCAGTTCCCGGGTTCGACCAGAATCGCTTTGTACCTTCCCCCGAAGACATGACCCCACAGTCCGTGCCGAACATTGATTCGCCTCGTGTAGGCATTCTGCATCCAGCCCATTCCCTTTGATAAATTCGCCTCAGGCGTTTCGACCAGGAGATGATAGTGATTCGTCATCAGCACCCATGCGTGAATCCGAAATCCGGCCCGCTCCGCCGCCTCTCCCAGCGTTCTCACAAACGTCTTGCGGTCCTCATCATCTTTGACAATCGCCTCGCGTCGATCACCTCTTGCCATCACATGGTAGAAAGCTCCTGCGTATTCAATCCGAACCTGTCGAGGCATTCCTTATTTCCTTCCGTTTTTTGATCTTCAAGCAAGAACAATGTCAATAAACCATGCCTGACCCCTCTGGCTCCCCTCTGGCTGCTCCCCCTATAATTACTTTGCGACAACTTTGTAACATCTATTCAGTTATACCCTCAACAACCCTCACCCAACCATGCGAATAAAATCCAAAGAAAAGACTTTTCAGCCGATAGAGCATTGGGTTGCCCTCCCAGCATCGCTTCAGTCCCTCGTCACCATGAAGATCCCATGCGCAAAGCGCCAAAGAATCCCGACCAATTGCAAAACCAGCGACCCAAAAATCGCGCCATGAAGACCGAGATAGGCAGTGTCCATTCCCCCGCGATTCCCCATCCGCCGCACCGTACAGGCCCACCAGGAGAGCAGAAAAACCAGAGGCACCCAGAGGCTCCCCATAAAGCGATCGCCCCGCCCGATCGGGTAATACCAACCGTACAGTCCCACATAAAGTCCCACGGCGATGAAAAAAAAGGCCGCGAAGGCCAAATTCTCTGATCCGGCCAATCGTGCGGCCACCAGCCGCCGCACCGGCCAGATCAAGCCCGCGCAGAGAACCGCTAGGGCGATCAAATAAATACCCCGGTGGGCCAGGGGTTGATTCCATCGACTGTGCGCGGCCCGCCAGAAAAACGCCGATCCCTTCACCTTGTCTTCCGGAAAGAAAAAGTCGGTGCCCACCGCGAGCGAACCATTCCAACCACGCGTCCACGCGTCCGCGAAGGAATGCCGCTGAAAATAGTTTTGCAGAGAAGGGGTCTCCTCCACGGTCAAGGTTTCCAACTGAACCCGCCCGGGAAATTTCTTCTGAAATGGCCAAGCCTCGGCGTCGAAGTCATCCGTCCACATCCACATCTTCGTGTAGTTAAAGAAGGGAGTCCCAAAAGCCTCCGCACTGAAACGACCCAGGGGAATCAACATCAGCCCAAAGACCGCCGCCGCCATCATCCCTCCAAGAATGTTCCGCCCGGGCGGCCAATTCCCCTCCCGACGAACCAGAGTCAACACCACCCGAACCCCAAAGGCCGCCGCAAACGCGAGCAGAAATGGCAACAACGAAGGTTTCGAGAGGTAGGCCAACGCCGCCACGAACCCAAAACCCAAATACGACCAAATCGCGGCGCCCCGCAGAAGCCTCCAGACCGAGACCCCGGCCAGAAACGACAAGATATAATAGAGAGGCTCCGGCTGAAAATAGGTTCCCCGAATCACAAAGATCCCCAGACTCGAGAGCAACAACACGTTGACCGTCGCAAGCGGATCGAGCCAACGAGTCAGCGCCACTCCCAGCACGGCCAAAAACCCCAAACACAGCGCGGTGTTGAGCCATTTCCCCCGGACAAAAAAGGCGTCCCCGTCTTCGGTATAGACGGTATGACGCGCCAACCACGACCAGAGCGGATGGCGGACCCCATCCGTCCGTTGCGGCACGAGGTCATCACCCGAAAGCGCCGACATCCACATCTCCGCCCCCTGATCCGACTTCACGGAATCCTGGTTGGAATGCCTGATCGTCACCGCCGCGAGATACGCATGGGTGACCAGCACGACCGGCAAGGTCACGGCCAGGACCCGCCAGCGACGGGCTTCCAGCCAACGCAGTGCCGATGAGGACGCTACGGCCGCTAGAGCCGCCGCCACCCCAGCCTGCCGCCGCCAACTATTTTCCGCTAATGATTTCAAAAAAGTGGAACGACTTGGTCAAATCCAAATTGGTCCAGGCGAGGAAGGCCGAGAGCACGACTACCCCCAGGGTGCAAAGGATGACCCAGGGACTGCGCAGGAGATGCTCGGGTTCGAGCCGGGCCTCGGCCTCGCTCATGGCCAGGTTCAGATAGACCGCGATGGCCAAAACCACCAACGGGAAGACAAAAACCAAATTCGGCCGATAGACGGCAATGGCAATCCCCATGCAAAAGCAGAAAAAATTTGCATGGGTGACCATCGAAAGAATGAGGGATTTTTCGGTATAAACCTTAAACGACCGACGGTATTGCCCGCTACGTTCGGCATCCCCAATGAAGCGAAATTCCGCATAGCGTTTGCCCGCCATGAGAAGAGCTCCGAAAAACCACCACGCCAAAATGATGGAAAGCGGGGGAAAGGAGGTCTCCGGCAACAAGGCATACCAACCCAGCCAGAGCCGGATCGGATTATTAAAGGACTCGGCAATGACGTCGAGAAAGGCCCGATCCTTGAGCCGGATGGGCTCCACATTATAAACAAAGCCACTGATGAGCAGGAGGGCCAACGCGATCGTGTATCCGATATTGAACCACCACGCCGCAGCGCGAAGGCCACCACAGAGATCACCGCCATGATCGTCCAGAGAATCGGAATGCTTACCGTACCAGCCGCGACCGAACGCAGACACTTCGTGGGATGCATCCGGTCAAACGGCGCATCGAGAATTTCGTTAATGATATAGTTGGCCGAGGCCACCAAACAGGCCGGGATGAGCGAAAGAGTGATCGCCAGCGCGAGCTGCATCTTGTCTTGAGGGACCTCGCCAGGAAGCAGGGCAATGGCCACCACGGATCCAAAGAGAATAAAGACATTCTTCAGCCAGTGATCCGGCCGGAGGACTTTCAGGTATTCGAGCATCGGGCGAGTGTCACCAGCAGACGCCACAAATCAAGCCACAGTTGCCCAAAATACTCAGATCGAAGCAGAATTCCGGAAATTGATTTGGCGCCCACCGTCCCCTTCTCCCACAATCCCGACCTCGATGAACCCATCTTTTTCCCGCGTCGGCACCGCCATGTGGCACCTGCAGGCCTTCGATTCGGTCTCTTCCACCAACGACATTGCCCGCGAGCTTCCGGCCTGGACCGCCGTCACCGCCCGCTCGCAAACGGCCGGGAGGGGACGGTTTGGACGCGCCTTTGTTTCCGAGGAGGGCGGTCTTTGGATCTCCGCCGTCCTCCCGGCGGAAGATGGTCCCTCTCGCTGGAATGGATTTTCGCTCATGGTGGGCAACCATCTCCGCGAGATGCTCCACGGCCTCGGCCTGGCGGATGCGCGTCTGCGTTGGCCCAACGATCTCATGATCGGCTCGAAAAAATTGGGTGGCCTCCTCATCGAGCAAGGCCGACACGAAACCCTCACCGTCGGCCTTGGACTCAATGTCCGGAACACTCCCTGGCAACACACCCCGGAATTAGAGACCATCACCACGCGCCTGGCGGACCAACTCCCCGACAGTCCCGAAGCAACCGACTTGATCATCCCGGTCCTTGACGCCCTCGCCGACGCGCATGAAGCCATGTTGGCCACCGGTCTCGCTCAAGCGATCGAAATTTTCAACGCCCATCACCAGCCGGGCCCCGTCGAAATCACCCGCCCGAATGGCTCCCCCACCCGGGGCACCTTCACTGGCCTCGATCCCACCGGCAACCTGATCCTCATCAAAGCCACCGGAACGTCCCTCATCGTCCCCCACACCGAAGTGGAACGCCTCCAGGAAAAATCGACGTCCTGACGGTTCGGCCAGGCCATCTCCGTCCGCTTGATGCTTTGAATTGGCAAGCTGGGAAGTTCTGTTCGGTGAATCATCAGTCCTCCCCGGAGCGGGAGGAGTTGATCCGGTGGCGACGGGACATGCTGGACGAATCCCCCGAAGCTTGCCCTGGCAGCGACCACCCTGCCCAGAGGCGAAAGTCCCGAAATCGGGATAATCTCCATGGCGACACTGAAATTTTGGTAGGACCAAGTCTTCGAAGTCAACGGGAGAGTATGCACTCCGGGCGGCGGCAGGTGGGCTGCGATGTCTCCGCCAGTCGAATCTTTCCATCGGCACTATGAGGGGCCTAAGACTTCCCGGTTTCCTTCCCGCCACACTTCGTTTCCTGCGTGTGACGGTTACTCTCTCCTCTCTGCCGCGCTTTACTCATCACCGGGCAGCAGAAGTCCCCTGTGTTGCCTGGACGGTGTTGCCCGGTGCGATCTCTCACCGTGGGCAGTCCCCGCGGGCGCTGTTCACGGCTGAGCGGGGAAGCCGGGAGCACGCTCACGCGCCCGAGGTCATCTTCCCTTTGTCCGCGGCAGCGGCATTTTTTCGGGCTTCTGTTCGATTTTGGGACAATTCCCGGACCGAACGCGTTTTCAGCCGGGCCGCTCCTCGTGATTTGTGTGGAACAACCCGGGTGCCATTGCGGAGATGACGTTTCAATCGCGCTGCGGCGGCAGGGATGACGTCGCGATACTGAGGGAGCCACTTTTTTTGTGCGACCAGCATTTCATCCGTCATTTGCCAGACCTCTTCCGGGTTGCAGACCGCTCCAGTGAGTGGATCATGCAACATGGCTTGTTTGAGCAACTGGACGTCGCCATGGATCGCGGCTTGGACCCCCATTTCTTGAACCCGGGCTGAGACCGAGCAGGTGGCCGCACAGGCCAAAGGGAGCGCACCGACTGTGGGTATCTCCACTCCGTTTCGCGTGGCGAACCCTGGAATCTCCACGATGCAACCCTCGGGAAGATTGGAAATGTGACCACGATTGGGAACATTAAAATGTCCGCGGTAGGGCCGACCGGTTTCGAGAGCCTCGATAATGTAGGAACCATGTTCCTCACTGCGATCTTCGGCTTGGATGATGGGAGGCTTCTCTTTCATCCAGTTCGGGAAATCCGTCTCAAACCAAGTCCTTCCTTCCGTGCAAACTCTCAGGTAGCCGCCGGTCTCGCCATGAATCCAGGAACTGAGATCAATCCACTTGCGGATTTCGCGGGGACGTTTGCGATACCACGGAAGGTATTCGCTCAAATGTCCGTTGGATTCCGTGCTGTAATAGCCAAAACGCTGCAACACATCGATGCGCACCTTTTCCGTACGCGAGTATTCCGGGTGGGCGGCAAAAAGCTCCGGCAAAAGAGGGACCATGTCGAGGCCCCGCCAGTGAACTTTGAGGAACCAAGTCTGGTGATTGAGGCCGGCCGCCGTGACATCCACTTCCCGCCGATGGAGGGTTTCCCCGGGCTTGATTAACTTGCGTTTGCGAGCCCAGATTTCAATGCAGCGCGTGATTTGCCAGTGCGCGCCCTGGACGCCATGACACAGCCCAATGGTGCGCACGCCCCCGTGAGCGTTGCAGGCCCAGGTGTTCATGGCCATGGGATTGGTGTAGTTCAGGAGCAGGGCGTCGGGCTTGGCCACCTCCCGGATCTGACGACAGATTTCGAGCAGGGCCGGGATCGAGCGTTGGGCGTACATCAATCCTCCTGGCGCCAGGGTGTCTCCGACACATTGGTCCACCCCATAGCGAAGCGGGATGTCAATGTCGGTTTGAAACGCATCCAAGCCTCCTTGCCGGATGGTGCAGATGATGTAATCGGCGCCGGTAACGGCCTCCCGCAGATTTGTGGTGGCCTGCAAGGTGGCGGGCAGCTTGTTGGCGGCAATATCCCGACGGCAAAGCTGCGCCACCATCGAAAGGTTGCTCCGGCTCAGATCCATCAGAGAAAAATCGGTGTCTGTGAGTTCCGGCACCGTCAGGAGGTCTTGTATCAGGCGTCGGGTGAATCCGATGGATCCGGCTCCAATCATGGCAACTTTTATAGGCATAGTTTCATTGGGTGCGCAGTGATCATACTCCCGATCTGGAAGAGAAAAATCGCAGTTGATGGGATCTTGCGATGAACTTATGGTAAATATGTGAAAAGTTTTTCTCCAAAAACCCTCCAGGAAAATGGCCATATTTCGTGGGGCAGGAGCGTCATCACCCCCAATGATCCTTATTTCTGGGAGGGAATGAAGCGGGGAGCCAGTCGATCTCACCCAATGTGGCTTTTCCAGTTCACCTTGGCGGGATGGGGGATATTCCATTCATCCCGGGGACGATGGCAGGTGGAACCCGGTCAGGCGTTTTGCGCCTCCCTCCCATCGCGACATGTTTATTCTTCCGATCCGAATTGTCCCGCCTGGGAATTCCTTTGGATCATCGTCCACCATCCCTATGTGGTTCGTCGTTTGGAGCAGCATCCCAATTTGGTGAACTCCCGGCTGTCTTTGTCCGAAGACCATGCCTGCATACGGAGCGCTCGGCGGTTAATCGAGGGGACCAAGAGAGTTTTTGGGCTGGACCCCTACGAACTGGAAGCGGATTTGTTCGCGTGGATGATCGATCTGGAGCGTGAGGCGTTCTTTTTGCGGCATCCTTTTGATGCCCGGGAGCGGCTTCTTCGTTTTTGCCGCGAACACATGCTGGCGCGTCTTGATCGTGGGCTGCCCGTGGCCGATTTGGCGGCGGCCAACGGGATGAGTCGTTCGAATTTCAGCCACCACTTCCGCAAGGTCGTCGGGATGAGTCCGGCGGGATTTGTTCATCGTCTTCGGCTGGAAGAGGCCGCGAAATTATTGGGCGAACAAAAATGGTCTGTCAAACAAGTGGCGGCCCAAACGGGGTTTTCGGATGCCAATCATCTCTGCAAGGCTTTCCGCAAGCGCTTTCAGACCTCACCGGCCATCTACCGACGCTTGAACAAAATTTGATGAGGCTACGCTTCCGCGACGGAAAAAACCCCTGAGCTTGAGTAGCCTCCTCTGCTAGGGAAAGAGCCGAGTGAGAGCGCGGGCGTTTAGCGCAGCCTTCGCGGCGAAGGAATCCAGTTCCAGATATTCCGTGATCTGGATGGAACCGTCCCGGCGCTCGATGGCGTGCATGTTCCCGCCACGTGGCCCCAGTCCGTCCAGCGTTGGGGCATGGCTGGAGAAATAATTGGCATCACTCGATCCGCGGCGGCCCCCGCTCGAAACGCTCAGGCCCAGTTCCCGCCCGGCTTCGCGCCAGTTGCTTTCCAGGCGGTCGCCGTCCGCTCCGCGATCCAGCGGGGTGATTTCAGCGACTTTTTGAATGCGTAGCGAGCAACCGATCGTCGCAGGCAGGCTGGCGAGCCGGGCTTCGAGTTCGGCGAAGTGGGTGGGGTCCCGGAAACGGATCTCGAAAGTGGCTTCGGCAAGGTCGGGGACGCGATTCGTTGACTCGCCGCCCTGCACGGTCCCGACATTGATGGTCGTGTTCCTCCCATAGTCGGTCCAGCCCGAGATTTCGAGAATGGCGGAAGCGAGTCCCACGATGGCATTTTGCCCTTTTTCATGACCGTTTCCGGCATGGGCCCCACGGCCTTCGCAAATGAGGCGGTAGCGAACGATCCCACTGCGCCAATGGACCACCTCCCAAGTCCCGGCCGTGGCCGAATTGTCCGCTTCAAAAACCAGCGCGGCTTTCGGCGCCGGAGCGAAGGCCAGGCATGCGACCGAAAAGTCCGGCATCAACAATTCCTCCGCGGCATTCCATGCCGCCACCCAGCGAATCGCGTGAAAGGTTTTTGGTGCCGTTTCCTGCAAGATTCGCAAGACCAGCCAAAGCATGGCGGTTCCGCCCTTGTTATCGACTACTCCCGGCCCGCGCACGCGCTCTCCCTCCGGATTCCATCCTGGCCCGGCGGTTGCCTGCTCCTCTGCGGTGTAAACCGTATCGAGATGTGAAATGAGAAAAACCACGGGGCCGACATGCCCCGAGTCGAGGAGCAAATGCCGCCCTGTTCCCTCGACCGGGGAGGCGATGCGGTGCTCGGCCCAGTCGAAATTCGAGAAACGCGTGCTGATCAAGTCCGCGTTCTTTTTCACGCCCTCGCGATTGAGCGAGTAACTGTTGGCTTCGACCAACTCCCGCAGAAAATCCAGCGCTTCAGGCAGAAGGCGTACGGCGACTAATTCTTCTGTTGTCATGAGTGACTTGTTGTTAAATCATTCTCCCGGGTCAAGGCATTCTGGCGAGAACTCCGGACGGGGTGCTCTGGTGAAGGCCCCTCACGCAGAAGGTGAAAAATCACGGGCGTGGAGCGAAAAAAACGCGGCCTTGTCCAAAGGTGGGCGGCAAAAGTGAGCCTGCCCTCCAGTGACATCGAGCGATTCGTAGAGGCAATCCCCTTCAGATTTTTTCTTCCACCTCGATCGCCTCGCAGACATCCCGCCAACCTGGAAAATTCCACGTATTGGGGAATCCGCTGCATTGCGCAGGTTTCACCGCTTGGACCTGGCAGTCCCGCCCCTCCAGAAAGATACATTCCCCATTGGGCTTGTCGATCAGGGCCAGGCCGTCGCGATGTTGACGCAGCCGGGTGTGACTTTGGATGAAGTCCCCTTCCGACAGCCCCAGAAAGCCGGCGATCCGGGTAATGTCTTCCTCAGTCAATTTGACAAAACCCGGCCATTTGCAGCAGTTTGTGCAGCGTTGGCATTGGTAGTGAACTTTCCTCATTGCGGGAGACGAATTGAATTGGCTACAACCGGTCCATGCGACTTCTTGTGACTGGCGGCTGTGGGTTCATCGGCAGCAACTTTGTGCGATTCGTGCTGGAACATTACCAGCCCGAATTTTTGACCAATGTCGATGCCCTCACCTATGCGGGCAACCCAGACAACCTCGCCGGAGTCCCCGAACAATGCGGCGAACGCTACGAATTCGTCCAGGCAGACATCGCCGACCGGGCCGCCATGGACGCCCTCATGGCCAAGCACAAATTTTTTGCCTTGGTCAATTTTGCCGCCGAGACCCATGTGGATCGGAGCATCTCCTCGCCCGGCGACTTCGTGCACACCAACATCGCCGGCACCGAGGTACTCCTCGAAGCCGCTCGCCGTCACGGCATCAAACGCTTCGTCCAGATTTCCACGGACGAAGTTTATGGTTCCCTCGGATCCGAGGGCCGCTTCACCGAAACCTCTCCGATCGACCCCAGTTCCCCGTACTCGGCCAGCAAGGCCGGAGCCGACCTCCTCGTCCTCGCCGCCCACAAAACCTTCGGGCAAGAGGTGCTCATTACCCGGTGCTCCAACAACTACGGCCCTTACCAATTCCCGGAAAAACTCATCCCCCTGATGATCACCAACGCCCTGGCGGACAAAAAACTCCCCGTCTATGGCGATGGCCTCAATGTCCGCGATTGGATTCACGTCGATGACCACTGCCGCGCCATCATGGCGGTGCTTCTCGATGGCATTCCCGGCGAGGTTTACAATGTGGGTGCCGATGCGGAACTGGAAAATATTGCCGTGGTCGAGTTGATCCTGGAAACGCTGGGCAAGCCCCGCGACCTCATTTCCTACGTGACCGACCGCCTCGGGCATGACCGTCGCTACGCCATCGATTCTTCCAAGCTACACGCCGGTCTCGACTGGAAGCCTATCCATGATCCCAAGGAGGGCATTCGCGAAACCGTCCACTGGTATCTCGAGAATCGCGCTTGGTGGGAAAAGATCCTCGCCCGTCCGTGAGTCGGGTCCTCATTCTGGGAAGCCGGGGTCGGGTCGGGGCCGCCCTCGTTCGTGCTTGGTCGGACCGTCACGACGTCCACGCCCTCGCCCGTCCGGAACTCGACGTTGCGAACCTCCCCGCCCTCGCGCAACTCCTGGCTGGAGCCGAGTTCGACCTTCTCGTCAATGCGACCGGCCTCACCAATGTCGATCTCTGCGAGGTGGCCCGCGACGAGGCCACTACGGTCAATACCGCCGCCCCCGGACTGATGGCGCGGGTGGCCGCAGAGAAAAACGCCCGGCTCATTCACTTCAGCACCGACTACGTGTTCGACGGCGTCCAAACCGAGCCCTATCGTGAAATGGATCCCGCCCGTCCCCTCGGCCACTACGGTCAAACCAAACTCGACGGAGAAACCGCCGTTCTCGCATCCTCCGACCGCCACGTCGTGGTTCGAGTTTCCTGGGTCTTCGGCCCCGACAAGCCCAGCTTCGTCGAGATGATCCTGGAGCGGGCCCTGGCCAATGACCGCGTAGAAGCCATCGCCGATAAAATTTCCTCCCCCACTTCCGCCTTGGACCTCGCCGAGTGGCTAGATCCCTTTCTTGACGCGGAGGCCTCCTCCGCGCCAGTCGGCGGTCTCTATCATGCCTGCAACTCCGGAGCCTGCACCTGGCAGGCATACGGTCAACACGTTCTCGATGTGGCCGGAAGGGCCGGCTGGCCACTGCGTGCGCTTTCCGTCGATCCCATCGCTTTGGCCGATCTGAAAAACTTTTCTGCCCCGCGCCCCCCGCATACCGCCTTGGAAACGAAAAAATTGGCCGCCGTCATCGGCCATCCTCCGCGTCCGTGGCAAGAAGCGCTGGAAGAATACATTCTTCAGAAAAAACATGCCTCACGCAAAGGCCGCCAAGGTCGCAAAGGAAAATCCGACACGGCCGGATCAGACAAACCCCGCCCGACTCCAATTCCCTGACTCTTCTTTCCACTTATCACCTCCTCATGAATCGATTTTATCTCCCAGCCCCCGCGTGGCACGCCCCCTCCCCCCGACTGGATACCTCCGAATCCCATCACGCCCTCGATGTCCTCCGACTGAAACCAGATGATCGTGTTGTCATCTTCGACGGCGAAGGCACCGAAGCCTCCGCGCAAATCTGCGCCCTGGAAGGCAAGTCCGTGCTTCTGCGAATTGGCCAAAAATCCCCCACGCCTCCTTTGGCCTGTGCCATCACCCTGGCCCAAGCCATACCCAAGGGTAAAAACATGGACCTCATCATTCAGAAGGCGGTTGAACTCGGAGCCGCCCGGATCGCGCCCCTCCTTTCCGACCGCACCGTGGTCCAAATCTCCGGGGCCGATGCAGCCAAAAAACGAGACAAATGGCGCGAAATCGCCATCGAAGCCTGCAAGCAATGCGGTCAAAATCGCCTCCCGGAAATTGGACTTCCCCAGTCGCCGGGGAACTTTCTTGAGCACAACGAGCCCAGCGAACTGATGCTCATTGCCTCGCTCCAACCCGACGCCCGCCGGATCAAGGATGTCCTCGCCGACCACCCTGCGCCGAGCAGTGTTTGCGTTCTGGTGGGCCCGGAAGGCGACTTCACACCGGCCGAACTCTCCCTGGCCAAGAGCCGCGGATGCCAGCCCATCACCCTCGGTCCCATCATCCTTCGGACCGAAACAGCCGCCCTTTATTGCCTCAGCGTTTTGGCCCACGAATTATTCTCTCAATAAGAATCATTGTCATTTTTCAAAAACCAGCGATTTTGCAGTGCATCGGGGCGTAGCTTAGCTTGGTAGAGCGCCTGGTTTGGGACCAGGAGGTCGCAGGTTCAAATCCTGTCGCCCCGATTTTTTTCTACGACAGGGTTCGAACTTTAGTTCGACTGCCCGCACGACAGCGCCTTCCAACAAGCAAGGCCAATTCCCGGTCAGGAGATCCTGCACTATGTCCGCAGGCCGCTGACAGGACGCCAGCCAGTGGGGTATGAGCGAGAATTTTTGTCGCCTGCCAGCCCAATCGCATCTGGTATCTTGGAGCGAGTCATCGCAAAAACCTTGTCGGCCTTGGTGATACTGGAGAGGTGGAACGGCCGGCCGGCGCCAGGAGAAAGCGGTGGCAGGGCAGGACGGTTTTCCCGGCACTCGATTTTGATCGGGCGCGTTTCGGGGTGGTCCGCCGGGAAAATGCGATTCGAATTTGCATCTCGGGCCTTCAAGGGAAGGCGTTACCAACTCGCTCCCAAGCGCATCGCGGCCACCCGGGCCGAATTTTGCCACAATTATCCGGCCGTCGTTGCAAATCGCCTGAAAGCTCTCGCGAACAGGTAAAGCCGACCTGAAAAAGCCTGCTCAGCCCAATCAAACCCTTCTTGGAAAATACCGAATTGCAACTAAACCTTGCATCCCTTCCGTTTCTCACCACAAATTCCAATTCCTGATTCTCCGATCGCAACTCACAGCCTTGGTGAAAAAGGTTTTACAATGAAACTGATCATGCAACCCTATCCCTTCATTTGATGCCTCACGTGGCCAGAGACTTATACCAGAAATGTCGGGATTACCGGGACAGTGCAGACGCACGAGCCCAGGGGTTCTATCCGTACTTCCGTTGCATTGACGAAACCGATGGCAATCATGTGCTCTGCGAGGGAGAGACCAAAATCATGATCGGCTCGAACAACTACTTGGGCCTCGCCCAAGACGAGCGCGTGATCGAAGCCGCCTGCGACGCGACTCGAAAGTTCGGAGCGGGCAGTACCGGTTCCCGCCTCCTCAATGGGACGATCAAACTGCACTCCCAACTGGAAGAAGCCCTCGCGGACTTCCTCCAACGCGAAGCGGTCCTGCTTTTTTCCACCGGATTCTTTGCCAATCAAGGAGCCCTCGCCTCCCTCACCGAGGAAGGCGATGTCATTCTCTGCGACCGAGAAAACCACGCCAGCATCATCGACGGATGCCAGTTTGCACCGGCCAAACTCGTTCCCTACCGGCACAATTCCGCCGAATCCCTGCGCAACCGCCTGAAGCGTCAAACCCCTGAATCCGGGAAGCTTGTGATTATGGATGGCGTTTTCAGCATGTCCGGAGATCTCGCCGACTTGCCACCGCAATTGGAAGTCGCCAAGGAATACGGAGCCCGCATTTATGTCGATGAGGCCCATTCTCTTGGTGTCATTGGCCCCAAAGGACGGGGGACCGTCCATCATTTTGGACTCAATGACGAGGTCGACATCATCATGGGGACCTTCTCGAAATCGCTGGGATCCATGGGCGGATTTATCGCCGGTGATGGGCAAATGATCGAATATCTCAAACATCGCGCCCGTTGCCTCATCTTCACCGCCTCGCTCGCACCCGCGGTCGCCGGCGGCGTTCTCAAGGCTCTCGAAATCATGCAGCAGGAACCCGAACGGGCTGACTATCTCTGGCGCAACACCCGCAAAATGCATGCTGGGTTCAAGAGCATGGGCTTCAAGATCGGCACGACCCAGTCGCCCATCGTTCCCATTCTCATCGGCAGTGAAGCCCGTGCCTTTCAGTTCACCCAAAGACTTTTCGAAGAGGGCGTCTTCGCCACCCCGGCGATCTATCCTGCCGTCCGCTACGGTGAAGCCATCGTCCGCACCAGCTACATGGCGACCCACACCGACGATGATCTCGACCGCGTGCTGGAAGTCTTTGCCAAATTGGCCCGCGAACTTGGCACGTTCGAAGATCCCGCCTATAATGGGGGGGGCGAAGGCAAACGAAAGGCGAACGTCTTCGATTTTCGTCTCCCAGAGCCCACCGGCAAGGACACGCAGCCTGTCGTCGCAGGAACGCCTTCAGACAACGGTTCCGCCGTGCAGCCTATCGCGTCCCGGTAACCACGGAACGCGCTCCGCCCGGGCGAATCCCTTGCATTTCCATGGTCTCGCTCATCCCATGCGACACCCCCAAGCTTCGACGCCAATTCGAAAACGTCTCGGAAGACTTGCATGGGGATGACCCTGCGTTCATTCCGCCGTTTCCCGGAAGCATTGTCAAATCCCTCAGCCCCACCTCGGCCTTCCATCTCCGGCATGGATCGATTCACCCCCTGCTGGCGATCCGGAATGGACGTCCGGTCGGTCGTATCGCCGCCATCATCAATCGTTCCCACAACACCTATCACAACGACATGGTTGGATTTTTCGGATTTTTTGCAGCCGAAAACAACCCCGCCACCGCCGCGGCCCTCTTTGATGCGGCGGCAGAAATCCTCCGGCAAGAAGGGCTCGCCGCCATACGTGGTCCCTACAATCCGTCCATTAATGACGATTGTGGTCTCCTGACCAATGACTTCGATTCACCGCCCTGCAATGGCCTGACCTGGAACCCCCGCTTCTATCCCGACCTCCTGACTGGCTGGGGGCTGAATCCTGTTTGCACGATCTTTAGCATGAAAGTGCCTCTCGACCGAACGGCGGAGCCAGCCCGTTTTGCCCGCGTCGTCGCCCGGGTGGCCCAACGTTCGCAACTCAAACTCCGCCCCATGGACCTCTCGCACCTTGAGGATGAACTCAAAATTGTCCACGAAGTGTACAATGCCACCTTGGAAAGAAATTGGGGGTTCGTGCCCATTTCCATGGAGGACCTCTTTGGCGCAGCCAACGACATCAAGGCCATCGCCGACCCCAATCTCCTGCTCATTGCGGAGTCCGATGGCGAGAACGCCGGCGTGGCCATCACGTTGCCCAACTTCAACGAAATCCTCGCCCGAATTAAAAAGACTCCGCGTTGGCTGCGGCTTCCCCATATTCTCTGGCTGATGAAAACCCATCGCATCACGAGCTGTCGTCAGGCCGTTCTAGGGGTTTCTCCTCCCTATCGCGATCGCGGCATTCACGTCTGGCTTATTCATGAACAATTCATGCGCGCCCAGGAACGCTATACCAGCGCCACCCTCGGCTGGATGGAAGAATCCAACACCGAGATCCTCAAACATTCCGCCCTCATCGGCGGCGTCATTCAAGGCGCCTGGAAGATTTTTGAAAAAAATCTGACATCTTCGCTCGACAAGAGTGCTGCAACGGATCGGGCGGAGTCCGAATGGCCAGGCTTTCAAAAGGGATAGCCTCCACTTTTCACTTTAGCCCTTCACTTTTCACTTTTCACTCGCGCACGCATCCATGGTTTCGATCACTCCCTGTCAAACATCCCGTCTTCGGAAACAATTCGAATATGTCGCTGAAGACCTTCATCACAAAGATAAGGCCTTCATTCCCTCCTTTCCTGGATCGGTCGCCAAGATCTTGGCACCTGATTCCGTCTTTTCCAAACGCTATGGAGAGGTTCATGCCTTCATCGCCACCCGCGATGGCCAGCCCGTCGGACGCATCGCCGCCATCATTAACCGGGCCCATAATACCTTCTACAAAGACCAAACCGGCTTCTTTGGTTTTTTTGCCTGCGAAGACGATTCAGACACCGCTCGAAAACTCTTCGAAGCCGCTGCCGCCGTTCTCCGACAACACGGGCTCCTCACCATCCGCGGCCCCTACAATCCGAGCATCAATGATGAGTGCGGTCTCCTCACCCAAGGGTTCGAGTTTGCCCCCTACCTTGGGCTGACCTGGAATCCGGCCTACTATGAAAAATTGCTCACCGACTGGGAATTTTTGCCCGTCTGGAAATCTTTCGGCTTGCAACTTCCCCTCCACCGCCTGGAACTTCCTCCCCGGCTCACTCCGATTGTTGCCCGGGAAGCCCGCCGCTCCCGCCTCAAACTTCGACCCATCGATCTTTCCCGCCTCGAGGAGGAACTCAAAATTGTTCACGAAGTTTACAACAACACCTTGGAGCGCAACTGGGGCTTTGTTCCTATCTCCATGGATGACCTTTTGGTCGCCGCCGGCGACATGCGAAGCATCGCGGACCCCGAGATGATCCTTATTGCGGAACGCGATGGCGAAAACGCAGGAGTGGCGCTCTCTCTGCCGAACTTCAATGAAATCCTTGCCCTGACGAAGTCCACCCCACGTTGGCTCCGTCCCCTCCATGTACTCTGGGCGATGAAAACGCGTCCCATCCGCTCCGCCCGTCAGGTCGTTTATGGAATTTCCCCCCGCTTCCGAGATCGCGGCGGGCTCCACGCCTGGTTGCTCCATGAGCAATTCATTTCCGCCAAGGCCCGCTACCCAAACGCCGAACTGGGATGGATCGAAGAAGCCAACACTGAGATCCTCAACAACGCTCTCATGCTCGGCGCCAATCAACACCGCACTTGGAAGATCTTTGAGAAGGCCCTCTGACGAATATCGAACATCGAATCCCAACCTTGGACCTTGAGTCCTCAGCTCATAACCCTAAATAGGAAAATGCAGATTTACCACAGAGAGCACAGAGAGCACAGAGGCAGGGATTTACAAAGAAGAGATCAATGGATTGGCAGGCACTTTATAGATGGCAGCCCAGAACTTTTTACGAATACTCATAAGCCTTTTATTTTCACTTACTTCCACTCTGTGTCCTCTGTGCACTCCGTGGTTCATTTCTGCTTTTAGGATAACGTCAAAACCATGAGACTTCTCCTCACCGGCGCGACCGGATTCGTGGGCAGAAACCTTCTTCTGCAAGCTCTCCCCCTCTACGAGACGGTGGGGGTCCCGGTCCGCTCGGTAGAAAAACTCCGAAAACAACTCGCCGCCGAAGGTCTCGATCCCTCTCCCCCGAACCTCCAAATTCTCTCCTCCGACCCAGCCAACTGGCGGGATCTTCACCCCGACCATGCCATTCTTGGTGCCGGCATTCTCTTCGCCCGCACCCGGGAAGAATATTTTTCCACCAATGTGGACTGGAGCCTCCAAGGCGTCCGCTCCCTGCCGGAGACCTGCCAGACGGTGGTCATCTCCTCGCTTTCCGCCGGCGGTCCCACTCCGGAGAATCGAGCCGCCCGAACGGAAATCGACTCCGACCAACCGCTCACTTGGTATGGAACCTCCAAGGTCACTCTAGAAAAGGCTCTCCGGGCAGAATTTCCCCATCGGAACCTCACCATCCTGCGCCCCCCTATGATCCTCGGTCCCCGCGATACCGCCACGCTCCCGCTCTTTCGCATGGCCGGAAATTTTTTCCGCCTCAAACCAGGCCTCAAAACCAAAACCTACAGCTTCCTCGCGGTGGAAGATTTGGTTGATGCCATCTTCACTGCCCTGAACTCGCCCTCCCTGCTTCCGCCCGAGAGCTACTACCTGGCGGCTCCCAAAACTCTCACGGACAGAGAACTTATCGCCGCCGTCGCCGCCTGTCGCCAGGCCCGCGGCCTGACGGTTCCCCTCCCCCAACCCGCTATGCGCCTGCTCTCTTTTCTCGTCGATGCCATCCCCGCCCTGCGCGATCAGCTTCCCAGCCTCACCCGCGACCGCGCCAAAGAAATTTGGCCCTCCCGATGGGTCTGCGACGGCACCCGGTTTTCCAGCCTCAGCGGATGGCATCCCCACCGGAAGCTCCCGGAAACGCTGGAGGCGGCCCACGAATACTTCCAACGCGAAGGACTGCTATAAAACGGATCCTCCCCCCTGGCCCTTCTCTTCCGATCTGCCGGAGTCTCCTCCCCCAACGACGACGATATCCGCCGAGCTCCTCCTAGGCCGCTGCGATTGTCATCGGTGCCGGGATTGCTGTATTTTTTCAAATTTTACATCCGAGGAAACTAAAGGCATTGGTCCAAAGGGTCGAGTTGCGCAAGGTTCTGTCGGTTGATTCCTCCGACGCGAAAAGTCCAGCCTCCCGGCTTGCACGATCCCTTGCGGCTCTGTTAACTCTCCCCCCCTGTATGGCTGCTGATCGTTCCTCGTCTTCCAACCGATGGTTCCCCACTCTACTTTGGGGCAATTCCGTCGCCCTGTCTTGGATGTGGGGCCTTGGGCTCTTTTTCTCGGTTCAATTCACCACCCAGTTTGGCATCTTTGGTTTGCTCACCTTTGCCATCCCCAATGGCATTGGCCTCCTCGCGTTTGGTCTGGTCACTCATCATATCGCCCGCCGCGAATCCGGGTCCGAATCGCTGGCCCGGTTCTTCAACACGTGGTCGCGTCCGTTCCGGTTGATTTTCTTTTTGTATCAGCTTCTGGCCATCACTCTGACCATTTTTGCCTTCATCCGCTATGGATGGGCGCCGCTGGGCTTCGAACCTTGGGCGCTTTATCTTCCGCTCACCCTCCTCATCGTCCTGGCGGCCGGCATTTTGTTTGGCGAAGAGTTTGATATCCGGCGGATCAAGTGGAGCCATGGGGCTCTCGGGCTTCTCCTCGCCGTCTGTATTGCCGTCATCCTCGTCAACATGGCCCAGACCGGCACCGGCTCTTTTCACCTCACCAAGCTCCCCACAAACGACTGGCTCTATTGGGGCAATGTCGTGCCCATCATGATCGGGTTCCTCGTCGGTCCCTGGCTCGATTTGCAGCAATGGCAACGCGCCATTCAAATGCATCGCGAACGCGTCTCCATCGCCGCCGCCTACTGGATCGGCTCACTGGAGTTTTTCGGGTTGTTACTCTTCCACGGCTCCCTCGCTTTGTGGGTCATGAATCACGGTGCGGGGCAATGGCTCCGGGAGGGACTGGCCGGATACCACTACGGACACGAAATCATTCTCCGCTATTTCCACGAAGGAGCCAGCATCGCACCTTGGACCTTTGCGGCCTATTGCACCTTTCTCTGTATTTGTGTCCTCACGACGCTCGACAGCGGCTACATCGCGCTCCGATGGTTCTTTCAGGATAATATCGCTCGCTCCAAGAACGCCCTCCTTACCTTGGTGCCGAAACGGCTCCTCACCTCCCCGATTCCTGCCTTTGCTCTGGCCGGATTCATCGCCGTGGTGGGCGCGGTGGTTGGACTCGAACTCGAGTATTTCATGATCTTTTACGCCACCTTCTTTGTCGGATATGCCGCCTTGGGAATTGCGCGTTGCTATCTCGTCAGTCCCACCAATGCCATTCCCCAGGTGAAAATGTTCTGCATTGGCAGCTTGGCGGTGGTCATTTGTGCCTATGGATATTTCCTTCGCTACCCGCTCTTCATGATGCTGGGGTCTCTCCTCCCCCTGGCTTCCATCGCCTGGTTGTTGCTCAAACCCAGCGCCGGGGAAGACTTCGTCGGCGACACGGACGAATTGAACGCGACGGTCTCCGATCTGGCCCCGTCGGCGGGAGCCTTCGTCCCCCCCTCAGGAGACCACATGCCGGTCACGGCCGGAAACGGCTCCCCCGCCCCCCAACACCATCTCGGCGGACATTTCGAAGACAAATGGTTTATCCATACTTTCGTCGCTACCTACGCCGACACCAACTCGGTCGGCAATGTCTATTTCGGCATGTATGCCATGTGGGTCGGGAAAACCCGGGAATTGTTTTTCAACAACGTCATGCCGAAGTTCAATCTTCAGAGCACGCCCTACTACATCCTCACGCGGTCATTCGAACACAAGTTCGTCCGCGAAACCAAGGAGTTCGAGACCGTCAGCGTTCACATCCGGATCGCGTCCTACAACCGGAAATTTGTCACCCTCGAACATGAGATTTTCGATTCCTCAAAAAAAGTGCTTGGCCATGGCAAACAGACCCTTCTCTTCGTGGCGTCTGCAGATTACAAATTAATCGATGTGCCCTCGGAGGTCGTGGCGGCCTTTGTCGCCTACACCTGATTCATGCGCGTCTTTTCTCTCGCCCTCGTTTGTAGTTTGAGCCTCGTCGGTTGCAAACGGCCGGTGGCGGAACCGGAGGTCCCGGAAATTCGTACCGCGCCAGCCAGCCCGTCGCCCTCCCCGGTTCCCACGGTGGCCCCTCTGCCTACGCCAACCCCAGTTCCGGTCCTCCCTCGGAAACCCATTGTGATGGGGCGATTATTCAACGGAATGACCTTTCGGACAAAATTTAACACCCCCCAGAGCGACGAACCGGCCTCGCTTCAGCGGGTCGAGGACGATCGCTACGAAGCCGAAATCACGGTCACGGCGACCCTGCCGCGCGCAGCCAAAACTTTGGAAGATTTGGCCCGAAACGACTCCAAACTTCCCGAGGTCCTCAATAAAATCCCCACCCTGCTCGAGTCCGCCTCGGTCTCGCCATTTTTTGAAACCCTGTACAAAAATAAAATTGAGGTGATTCGACGAAATCTTTTTGCGCTCGATGCCGTCCTCTCGCGCCACAATTTTTACGATTGCGAAACCATTCTGGAATTGAAAGACCCCGAGACCAGCCGCAAGGCCCTTCTCGTCGTCGGCGACATGGATGTCAATGTGGACGGATCAGACGGTGATCGCAATTTTTCGGTCGATGATTCCGGTCGCTATTTTCAGCCGCAAACCAGCTACCGCTGGCCACGCCAGTCCGCCCGAATCAACCCGCTCTTGCCCAAAGCCGAAGCACGACTCATCGCGCTCAAAGCCGAATACGCCGTGCCGAATCTCTCCGCCGAGCGCAATCAGGATCTCCACGAGGCCATCGCGCACACCACCCGGACGATCAATGACCTCAAGGCCTTCAGTTTTCTGGTCTCAGGAGCCGATCCCACCATCGTTCTGCCTGGGTTCATGCTCCGCCAGTCCACCGATGCCTATGCGCCCTCCGTCGGAGATTATGCCGTCGTCATCTACGATGGCGTAGTCTATCCCACCATCGTCGGGGATGCGGGCCCCTCCTTCAAAGTCGGGGAGGCTTCGCTCCGCCTTTGCCAACAAATCAACACCCGCGCGGGCGCCAATTCCCGGCCGGTCAGCTCGGTCAAGGTCGCCTATCTGGTTTTCCCGGGAACTGCCGAGAATCCCTCCCCACCTGACTTGGAACACTGGCAGGCCCTTTGCCAAAAATACCTCGACGAAATTGGCGGGATCGCGCCGGAACTCCATTCTTGGGAAGACGTCGTTCCTCCCTGGCCCACTCCGACGCCAATCCCAACGCCGACGCCTGGACCAAGTCCTGAGACCTCTCCTCTCCCGTTGACCGCCCCCACCCCGGGAATGGAGACGCCGACTCCCAACGCCTCCGCCACCCCGGATTCTGGCGTCACGCCTTCGCCCACCGAGACGCCCACCGAGACGCCCACGGGTGCGCCCACGATCGTCACTCCCAAAGACACCCCGTGAGCGACTCCCGGGAAACGCTTCGCCTCAAACTTTGTGCGCTCGGGGACTCCATCCGCGAACGGGTGCTCGCCGACCGTCAGGGGCAATCCGTCGAGGCCCTTTCCTCCGTTGCCCATGAGTCGAAGGCGGACACCATCTACGCCATCGATAAATTTGGTGACGCCGCCATCCTCGAATGGTTTGCCCGGGAATGGCCGGAAGACGAACCGGTCGAAATCGTGATGGAAGGCCTCGATGAGGAATCGTGCTTTCCCCGCCATTTCAAGCCCGCCCAAACCCGCTGGAAATGTCTCCTCGATCCCATTGATGGCACCCGGGGCCTGATGTACGACAAACGGAGCGCCTGGACCCTGGCCGGACTTGCCCCACAAAAAGGACCCGAGACGATGCTCTCGGATATTTTTGTCGCTGCGATGACGGAACTCCCGACGACCAAACAATGGCGTTCGGATCAAATCAGCGCGGTGCGCGGGCAAGGATTGCAGATGAATTCCTCCAATGTCCTCGACGGAACCCGGCAACCGCTGCAACTCCAACCCTCCGCCGCCACCGATTTCCGACATGGGTTTTCCTGGTTCGCCCGCTATTTTCCCGAAGGTCGAACCCTCACCGCACAAATCGAGGAGCGGCTTTGGGAAGAATTGGTTGGTTTGGGAAAGGACGCCTCACCGACCGTTTTCGACGACCAATATATTAGCACCGGAGGAGCTTTTTACGAATTGCTCGCTGGCCATGACCGCCTCATTGGCGACATTCGCCCCCTCATTCATGCCTGTCTCGATCTGGAATTTTCTTTGGTTTGCCACCCCTACGATGTCGCGACCGCCCTTTTGATCGAAGAGGCCGGCATTGTTTACGAACACCCCCTGGGAGGATTTCCCGACGCGCCACTCGATACCACCAGCGGGATCACCTGGATGGCCTACGCCAATCCGGGGCTCGCGGCCCAGGCCCGACCGGTGCTGGAAAAAATTCTCCGTCAATTTCTGACTTAGTTAGTCATTGGTCACCGGTCATTCGCAACACACACCTTGCCCTTCCACCCTCCCCTTCTGACTCCGAAAAACATGCCTCACGCACTGCAACGGATCGAGCGCAGCTCGAACGGCCAGGCTTTCAACGTCGCCACGGACGCAAAGGAAAGGCAGAGAATTTTAAATGAATCCTGCGGCAATGGATCGGACAACGCCCGAACAGACATGTCCAATCTGGGCAGGCTGGCAAAAACAGCCTTGGCAAAATGGCCATGAATGCTAGGTTACAAGTCAATCATGTCTGCGACGCTAAAAGCAATCGAAGCTACTGTCTCCGCCGATGGGGTTGTGACCCTTGTCGAACCCGTGCGCGGACCCTGCAAAGCCGTTGTCACCCTCCTGATCGAAGACTGGATTCCCAACCCGAACACGCTTGCCGCAATGGATGAGTCCATTGACGATCTCCCACGCTACCAGACCGCAGACGAGGCCAAAGCCGTCCTCGGAATCTGATGCGCGAGATCATTTTCAAGAAGCGGTTCACAAAGGACGTCCAGCGGATCAAACGCACCGGACGGGACATGAACCGCCTCTCTGAGGTGATCGATCTGCTCGCTGAAGGCAAGGCTCTCCCGCGAGGCAATCACGACCACCAACTCGTCGGGAACTTCAGGAATTACCGCGAGTGCCATCTCGGTGGGGACTGGCTGTTGCTCTATCAACTCATCGACAAAGCCGCGGTTCTCGTTCGCACAGGGTCTCACTCCGAACTCCTCGATTAGGCTTCTCTCAGCCGTGGCGACAAGATGCCCATTCCCCTCTGCTTGCTTCTGGCCATTCGTAAGCCGCCTCCAACGATTGCGGACTTCGGATTGAAAGCCTGGCCGTTCGGGCTTCGCCCGATCGGTTGCAGGCGGATTTGAGAATTTGAACGCAACTTGCCACTCGAAACTCATCACTCCCTTTTCACTCTCCCTTTCACCTTCACTCGCGGCGAAGCCGCTCCTTTTCCCATGACTCGCGAAAAAGCTCTCGCCGCCCTCGGAACCTTCCTGCTCCGGGTCCTTTTCTCCACCGTCCGGGTGCGGGTCGATGATCGCGTCGGCGTAGGCGACCAATCCTACAAAAAGCCGGTCATCATGTGCTTTTGGCACAATCGGATCCTCGGCATCACTCTTCTCTTCCTGCGCAGGTACCCTCACCGCCTGCGACCCGGCGTCACGGTCCTCACCAGTCCCAGCCGTGATGGGGAAATCCTCGCCGGGGTGGTCGAAGGCCTTGGGATGTCCGTGGTGCGCGGCTCTTCCTCCCGACGCGGCTCCGCCGCCGTTCGCGAGTTGGTGCGCTGCATCGAGTCCTTTGGCGATGTCGCCATCACCCCGGACGGTCCGCGCGGTCCCCGCTATTCGTTTGGCCCTGGCGCTATCCTCCTCGCCCAAACGACAGGAGCTGTCCTCGTCCCCATGCACGCCACATTTTCCCGATGCATCCGCTTGAAGACCTGGGACAACTTCATCATCCCATTGCCCTTTTCCTCCATCTCCGTCATCATGGCTTCGACAATTTCCGTGCCACCAAACCTCTCCAAGGAAGAATTTGAAGCCACCCGCGCACGGATTGAAACCTTATTGAAAAATGAAGCTGATTGACGGAAAAACGATTGCCCAACGCGTCCACGAAGAAACCAAACTCCGGATTGCGAAACTCACCGCCTGCGGGCAACGTCCCGGCCTCGCGGTCATTCTGGTCGGCGACGATCCCGCCTCCCGCGCCTATGTCCGTTCGAAGGACAAACGGGCGGCCGAACTGGGCCTCCATTCGGTCAAACACGAACTCGCCGCCACCACCACCCAAGCCGAACTCATCGCCTTGGTGGAAAAACTCAACGCGGATCCAGCCGTCCACGGCGTTCTCGTGCAATCACCGCTGCCTGCGCACATCGATGAGTCGGTGGTGGTTCTGGCCATCGACCCCCGCAAGGACGTGGATGGGTTTCATCCCGTCAATGTGGCTAAGCTCGCCCTCGACGATCCCAGCGGATTTGTCCCCTGCACTCCGCTTGGCTGCCTCCGCCTTCTGACCGAGTCCGGCATCACCACCGCCGGGGCCAACGCCGTCATCGTCGGTCGCAGTATGATCGTGGGCAAACCGATGGCCCTGCTCCTCATGCGACGCGGCCTGGGGGGAGACGCCACCGTCACCGTGGCCCACTCTCGTTCCCGAGATCTCCCCGAGATCACCCGCCGAGCCGACATCGTCATCGCGGCGATCGGACGGCCTCATTTCCTCGGAGCCGACCATATTCGCGAAGGCGCGGTGGTCATTGATGTCGGCATCAATCGCGTGGAGGCTCCAGAAACCGAACGCGGCTATCGTCTCGTCGGCGATGTCGATTTCGACGCCGTGGCCGAACGCTGCGCCGCCATCACTCCGGTCCCAGGCGGAGTCGGCCCCATGACCATTGCCATGCTCATGGCCAATACCGTCACGGCTTGCGAACGACTTACGGGAAATTGATTTGCTCGCCCTGGATCCATCAGGAACTCCCTATCCATTTCGTGGCCGCGGTCGCGAAATGCGGCCTCCGCTTCTGCGGATCGCCCTGATCGGCCTAGTCGGCTTGACCACCCTGATGTGGTCCGGTTGTGGAAAATCTCCTTCCCCGGAACCGACCCCTCCCGACGGTGAACCCACCCCTCCTCCGAAGTCGCTCCATCTCTTCTACCGGCAGGATTCCATCCCCCGCCCCATCATCGAACGCTTCGTGGAGGAAACCGGGATCCCCGTCGAAGTGGAAACCTATGCCTCCAACGAGCAAATGCTGGCCAATTTGCTTTCCGGCCGTGATCGCCCTGACCTCATCGAGCCGGGAGAATATGTCATCGAAGGCCTGATCAAGGAAAACCTCCTCCTCCCGCTTAATCAGGCCGCTCTGCCCAATTTGCAACATCTCGCCCCGGAGTTTCGGAACCTGCCCTTTGATCCCGGCAATGTGTTCTCAGTCCCTTTCCGAGCTGACATCATCGGCATTGTGGTCAATTCCGAACGGGTCAAAAAGAAAATCGCTGGCTACGAAGACGTTTTTTCCGGAGCGAACAAGGGACGGATCGTCGTCTTGGACGAGCCTCGGGAGATCACGAGCTGGGCCTTCGCTGTTCTCGATCTCCCCGTCAACGAAGTCACGGATGCCCATTTGGACAAAGCCAAACCCCTTCTGGCCAAATGGCTCCGCCAGATCAAAGCCTATGATTCCGATCATCCCGAATCGCTCCTCCAAAATAACGAGGTCGATATTGGCATTCTTCGCAGCGATTCCGCCGCCGCTCTCATGCAAGCAGATTCCCATTTTCAATGGGTCCTTCCCAAGGAAGGCAGCCACCTGGCGGTGGATAGCTTTTGCATCCCCCGGACCGCCACCCAGGTGGAGGCCGCGCTCGCCTTCATCAATTTCCTTCTTCGCCCCGATATCAGTGCGGAAATTTCCCGCACCATCGCGCGCATCAACCCCAATCTGGCGGCCAGAGAACTCCTTGCTTCCGAGCCCTCCGCCGCCCCGATCGCCTTTCCCCGCGCGGAAGAATTTTCCCGTTTGAAAACCTTCCGCGACATCGGCAATCAATCGCTCCGGGTCGAAGAAATTATCAACGGCCTCAAGGCCCCATAGCCACCCTCTGGAACCATGAACATGCGCAAAACAAAAATCATCTGCACGCTAGGTCCTGCCACCGAATCCCGGGAGAAACTTCGCGCCCTCATTGAGGCTGGGACAAATATTTTTCGGCTCAACATGAGCCACGCCACCCACGATTGGGTCCGCCATGTGGTCAAAAACATCCGCGAAGTATCGCATGAACTCAACATCATCACCGGCATCATGATGGACACCCAGGGGCCGGCGATTCGGACCGGCGACCTAGAAACCAAACTTGATCTCAAAGTTGGCGACACGCTTGATTTCAGCGTTCGGGGCGAAAAAAGCGAAGACGTCTATTCCGTCGATGTCAACTACCCCGGCCTGATCAATGACATTTCCGTCGGCGACACGGTCCTGGTCGATAATGGAGTTATTCATCTCAAGGTCCTCTCCAAAGACGACCCGCACATTCGCTGCGAGGTTCTCACGCCAGGTCTCCTTGGGTCCCGCCGCCACATCAATCTTCCAGGAGTCAAAGTCAACCTCCCTCCGTTGACCCAGAAAGACCTCGACGACATCGCCGTCGGAGTCGCCATCGGGGTCGACTTCTTTGCCCTGAGTTTTTGTCGCGAGGCTGCCGATATTTTAGAACTCCGTCGCGTCCTCGACGAAGCGGGCTCCACCGCCCGAACTATCGCCAAAATCGAAGACCAACACGCAGTCAGTGTCATTGACGAAATCATCGCCGCCTCAGACTGCATCATGGTCGCCCGAGGCGATCTGGGGATTGAATGCCCGATGGAGGAACTCCCCATCATCCAGCGCCGGATCGTCAAAAAATGCATCCGCGTCGGACGTCCCGTCATCGTCGCGACCCACATGCTGGAGTCCATGATTGAAAATCCTCTGCCGACCCGGGCCGAGATCACCGACGTGGCCAATGCTGTTTACGAAGAAGCCGATGCCATCATGCTGAGCGGAGAGACCACCGTCGGAAAGTACCCGGTGGAATGCGTCAATGTCTTCGTCCGCGTGGCCCGTCGCATTGAACGCAGCGGAGGACTCGGATTTGCCGATCAGGCTCAGGTGGAAACCATTCGTCACAAAACCGCCAGCGCGGCAGTGGCACTGGCTGACAGCCTTCCGCAGTCGAAGATTTTGGTTTTTACCAAGCGCGGGCTCTTGGCCAACTATTTCAGCCAAATGCGTCCTTTGAAGGCCCCCATCTTTGCTTTCACTCCATCCGGGGAAGTCGCTCGGGGATTAACCATCAATTGGGGCACCCATCCGCTGGTAATGAGCTTCGAGATTAATCCTGAACACACCATCGCCGGCGCCGAAAAACTTTTGCTCTCACGGGGACTTGTCAAAGCCGGCGACCAACTCATCATCCTGACCGACGTCCTCGCCGGAGGAGAGCGCTTCGATTCGGTCCAGGTGCGACATGTCGTCGATGAACGAACAAGTTAGATGGTGCCGTTGTTTCCAGTGCCTTAGCGCGGTCAAAGGCCGCCGATCTGGCGGGCTTCGGCCACATCACGGGCAATTTGTTCCTTGAGAGCATCGATGGAAGCGAATTTCTTCTCCGCACGCAGGTAGGAGATAAATCGCACCTCCATTTCTTCGCCGTAACAATCGTCGGTGTAATCAAAAATGTGGACTTCCAGGATCCGACCGGACTCACCGTCCACCGTCGGCCGGGTGCCGATATTGGCCACTCCACGATGAGTTTCTCCGCGAAGCCGGGCACTGACCGCATAGACCCCATCGGGCGGAAATTGCTCGTTGTGGGCCGCCAAATTCGCGGTCGGAAACCCAATTTTTCCACCCAATTGTGCCCCGTGTTGGACCGTGCCTAAAATCGTGTACTCGCGGCCTAGAAGTTCCTTCGCCCTAGAAAAATCTCCTTTTTCAATCGCCCTACGGATTCGGGTGCTGCTGATTGTTTCTCCCCCCTCGCAGACCGGTTCGATCTCGACGGTGGCAAATCTGAGGCTCTCGCCAAGCGTCCGGAGAAGATCGACGTTCCCGGCCCGTTGGCGGCCAAAGGCCCATTGGTGGCCGACACAGAGACAACGAAGAGCATTCTTGGGACGGGCCAGGGCTTCAATGAATGCCGTCGGCGATTGCGCGGCAAACTCGGCATCGAATTTGACCACCAACAAAACCGGACAGTCCAGCGCGGCAATGAGCCGTTCCTTGTGGGCTCTGGAGGTGAGCAACCGCGGGGCCCGATCGGGACGCAAAATGCGAGTGGGATGGGGATCAAAGGTCAGGACGACGGCAGTACCATGAACGGCCTTCGCTTCCGCGATCACGCGGTGGATCAAGGCTTCATGACCGCGATGGACGCCATCAAAGACCCCGATGGCCACACAAACCGGACCCGGGATATCCGCCAGTTCCTCGATAGTCGTAAGAATCCGCATTGGATTAGTCATCAGTCACTCGTCATTGGTCATTAGTCATTGGTTCAGCATTCTTAAATTTCCCCAACTTCGACGTTGAACGTTCTGCTTTTCCCCATCCCCTCTTCCTTCGCGACCTTTGCGGCCTTTGCGTGCGGCACTTCCCCATTCTTCGACGTTCAATATTGGACGTTCTGCTTTCTCTCAGGCTCCCCGCAGCCGCGACACGGCCGGCAGACTAAGGATGCGGGTCACCAGTTCCTCGCGGGGAGATTCTTTCAGTTCCGCCACAGTCACCGCTCCATCCACGCTAAAGCGACCGGATTTCGTGCGACGCAGGGCGCGCAAATGCGCCCCACAGCCCAACTCGGTTCCAATGTCCTGCGCATGGGTGCGCACGTAAAAGCCCTTACTGCAGACCACTCGAAAATCCACTTCCGGCAACCGGATCGCCTGAACCTCGCTCGCATAGACCCGCACAAAGCGTGGCTCGCGCTCGACCACTTTGCCCTGCCGGGCCAGCTTGTAGAGCGGCACCCCGTCTTTCTTGATCGCGCTCACCATGGGCGGGATTTGATAAAAATCTCCTTGAAACTTGGCAAAGGCCGCCTCGATTTCCGCGGCCGAAAATTCCGGCACTGGCTTAGTCTCCAACACCTCGCCATCCGCATCCTGGCTGTCGGTCGTTTCTCCCAGCCGAAGCGTGCCCACGTATTCCTTATCCTCGCTCATGATCAAGTCCTGGATCTTGGTGCCCCGACCTACGGTCAAAATCAAGAGCCCTGTCGCGAGGGGGTCCAAGGTGCCGCAATGCCCGATTTTTTTGGTATTGAGCGCCCGGCGAGTGATCGCCACGACGTCGTGGGAAGTCATCCCCGGAGCTTTATCCACCAACAATACGCCGTCGAGTTCACTGATTGATCGCATAACAAACCGCCTCCAAAAATTGTTTCTCTACTTCTTCCAGGGATCCCGCAATGCGAGCCCCCGCGGCGAGCGAATGTCCGCCCCCGCCAAATTGTCCACAAATCGCGCACACATCCACCTTCGGGTCCTTCGACCGGGCACTGACGCGCACTTTGCCTCCATCGAGCTCTTCGAAAAAGACTGCCGTGACGACACCCTCCACCGAACGCAAATGGTCGATGATCCCTTCGTTGTCTTCCGGCACCACGCCCAATTCCCGCACTTTCTCAAGGGAAAGATTGAAACTCGCCACCCGCTCGTTGCAGGTGAACTTCGCCTCGTTGAGCGCATGCCGGAGCAAGTTCAGTCGCCGGCGTGGAAAACAATCATACATCGCCCGAGACAACCCCGGCACATCCACGCCTGCAGCCACCAGCCCCGACACCGCGGCGAACGTTCGCTGGTTGGTTCCTTCGTATTGAAAAGACCCCGTATCGGTTGAGATGGCCGCGAAGAGACAAGTCGCCATGTCCTTAGTGATCTCAATGTCGCGATCCAAAAAGAATTCGTACAAAATTTGACCGGTCGCCGGTGCCGAGGGATCGACATAATTCCAGTCGCCATATCCCTGATTGCTGATGTGATGATCAATATTGATCACCTCCGCCACGGCTCCCACCCCATTCCAAACGGTTCCGAGTCGATTCCGAACCGAGTTGTCCACTGCCACCACCGCATCAAAAGCCCGCGGGGCGGTCTCAGGAACAGTGATCATTTGATGCCAAGGCAAATAATGAAACTTTTCCGGCATCCTGTCTTCATTCCAAGCCGTCACTTTTTTGCCCAAAGAACGCAGCCACAGGGCCACCGCAATGGTGGACCCAAGGGCGTCTCCGTCCGGACGCTGATGGCTGGCGACGAGGACTTCTTTGGTTCCTTCGAGCGCGGTGGCAATTTCGGCAAAGGTGGAATTATTCATCGGCCGGCTTTTCAACCTCCGGTTGTTCCTCATCCGGCTGTTCCACTTTCAATTCATCCAAAATGCCGAGCACGCGGGTACCACGTTCAATCGAGTCATCGAGATGGAAATACAAATGCGGGGTATACTTCATAGCCACCCGGCCCGCCAATTCCTTCTGCAGCATCGCCCGCCGGTCTTCCAGCATCACCATCGTCCGACGGCGTTCTCCGGGAGTGCCCAGGGCGCTGATGAAGACATGCGCTTGTTTCAGGTCGGGGGTGACGTCCACTCCGCTCACCGTGACCAGTGGGGACGGGAACGTCAATTCCCGGACCATCACCAGACCCAATTCGCGTTTGAGTACTTCACACACCCTTTCAATTCGGTGTTTCATGACAAATAAGACTCGGCAAGGTAACGTTTTCCACCCGACGGTCTAGCCCTTTTCACCTGAAAGAAGCCGCCCCATCAACTCGATCACCGCCATTCTCCACTCCGTCCACACCATCCCGCCGTCGAAATCAGCCGCTCTGGGGGACTTTTCTCCGCTCGCCGCGCCGTCCACTCCCGTTCGCCCATGAAGCCCAGGCATGAATTCCGCACCTCCGTGCGGGATCTGGTGGAATTCGTCCACCGCACCGGGGATCTCGCCGGCACCGGGGCCTTTCGCTCCCCCCAGCGCGCCGTGGCGGGCACCCATGGACACCGCCGGGTCCAACAATCCCGAGGGGAATCCTATCAGGCGGAAGTGGTCGTCGAGCGGATCATTGAACGCCCCGGACTCCGACTCCTCATCAGCGGGCGGGTGGACGGAATCATCCCGGACGCCGATCCGCCCTTCGTCGAGGAAATCAAAACCGTCACCGCCCACTGGGACGGCCACCCCGACCCAGTCCACCTCGCCCAGCTCCGCGCCTACGCCGCACTGCTCGCCGAGGAGAAATGCTGGACCTCCGTCCACCATCAACTCACCTACCTCAATCTCGACACCGACGAGGTCACCACCTTCAACGACACCGAGCCGCAGGAATCCCTCGGCGGCTTTCTCGATGAGACCCTTCGGGAATGGCTGGCCTGGCTCGAACCCCGGGTGCGGTGGCTGACGATCCGAGACACGTCCCTCGCGGCCCTCGAGTTTCCCTTTGGTCGCTTTCGAAGCGGGCAGCGGGAGTTGGCCCGGACCGTCTATCGCAGCGTTCGTGATGGTAAAAATCTTTTCCTCGAAGCTCCCACCGGCATGGGCAAAACGCTGGCGACCCTCTTTCCCGCCGTCAAAGCCCTCCCCCGTCTCGGCGACGGACAAATTTTTTATGTCACCGCCAAAACTCCGGGACGCCTCGCCGCCGCCGATGCCTTGGAAAAGATCCGTCAGTCCGGAGCCCGGGTGCGCAGCTTGATCTTGACGGCGAAAAAGAAGATTTGCTTCACCGACTCGCCCACCGGCTGCGATGTGCGGACCTGTCCCTATGCGCTCGGGTACCACGACCGGATCAAGCCCGCGGTGCGCGAACTTCTTACCCATGATCACCTCGACAGGGAAACCGTCGAGCGCGTCGCCAAAATCTACCAGGTCTGTCCGTTCGAACTTTCTCTCGATGCCTCCCTCTGGACCGACGTGATCGTAGGCGACTTCAACTATGTCTTTGATCCCACCGCCCGCTTGCAACGTCACTTCGGCGCAGGCCCCGCCCGCCATGTCGTCCTCATCGACGAAGCGCACAACCTCGTCGATCGCAGCCGGGAGATGCATTCCGCCTCCCTTCGGATCGAGGATCTTGCGGTGCGAGCCGGCACGCCCCGGATCCCAGGTGCCGCCAAGGCCCGCCGCGGATTGGATGAAGCTGCCCGAACCCTCAAGAATCTTCTCGATGCGGTCTCTCCCGAAGCCTCTCTCATTCCCCCCCGCCCCTACCACGATGGTGCCATGGCCATGTCCTCCCCACCGGAGGAACTTATTCTCGCGGTCCGGCAGGCCGCCCGGAGCTTGGAAGAACTTCTCGCCGCTCAGAAACCGGGACGAGACCTCTCCGGATGGCTGGAGCCCTGGTTTGCCATCATGGCCTTCAGCCGCGCCTGCGAGGTCGCCGATGCCAATTGCCGCTTTCTTCTTTCCCCCGCCGAGGGCCAGGCTCGCCTTTATTGCGCGGATCCGGCCAAACGATTGCACGAAGTTTTGGATCATCTCCGCTCGGCGATTTTCTTCTCCGCGACACTCACTCCTCTGGAATACTTCCGCGACCTCCTCGGGGGCAATCCGGACGAGGAAGTGGCCAGCTTTGCCTCCCCCTTCCGCCCCGATCAAATGAAGCTTTCCGTCGTCGGCTACGACGTGACCTACAAAGGCCGGGCCGATTCCCTCGCTGCCGTCGCCCAAACGGTGGCCGCTCATGTCCAGGCGCATCCCGGCAATCACCTCATTTTTTCTCCCTCGCTCCCTTATCAATCCGAGCTGGAAACCAAACTCGCCAAGCTGCTCGGCGACGAGGCGCTTTTCACCCAAACCTCTTTCATGGATGAATCCCAGCGAACCGCTTTCCTCGACCGGTTCAGAACCCGCTCCGCCAGTATCGGGCTGGCCGTTCTCGGGGGAATTTTTGCGGAAGGCGTGGACCTCCCCGGCGATCAACTCGTCGGGGTCACGGTCATCGGAGTCGGACTCCCCCGGCTCTCCCTGGAACGCGACCTCTTGCTCCAACACTTTGCCACCACCCGCGGCACCGGCTTTGACTACGCCTATCGCTTCCCCGGGATGCAACGCGTTTTGCAAGCCGTGGGCCGGTTAATTCGGACCGAAACCGATCAAGGCGCCGCGCTCCTCGTCGATCAGCGGTTTCGAGAATATCGCAACCGGATTCTCTTTCCCGATTGGTGGCCCACCCATGAATGATTCCGCTTGCATCCGCCGCGTCCGCCGGAAAGATAAACCCCAAATGATTCATTCCGCCCTTGCCCACGCCGATCGCTACGCCACTCTTCACCCGGCTTTTTCGTCCTGCCTCGCCTATTTGAAAGCGTTCGACCCGGCCACGCCCGTTGGCCGCTATGAGATCGAAGGAACCGACGCCTTCGCGCTGGTCCAGCAGTACGAGACCGCTCCGGCCACGACTAAGCCGATCGAGGCGCATCGAAAAATGATCGACATCCAGTTCCTCGCGGCCGGAAGCGAAATCATTCAAGTCACCCCGCCTCGCCGTCAGAATCCTTCGACCGAATATGAGATCGCGAGCGACTGCCAGCTCTTTGACACCACGGACGACATCTCCGACTGCATCCTCCAGGCCGGCGAACTGGCCATCTTCTTCCCCGAGGATTTGCATAAACCAGGATGCGTCAAAGGCGAGGCCGCCCGCCCCGTCGTCAAGGTCGTGGTGAAGGTCCCGGTCTGATCAAATTTACTTTTCCCCATTGTCAAAGCCCCCATCGGGCCTACCTTTTCGCGCATGCTCCGATTTTTCGCCTTCCTCCTCTGTGGGCTCCTCGGCCCGACGGTGCTTTCCGCGGCAGTCCCCACCCCCTCCCCCAAGGTGGCCGATGCCATGGTGCGCATCCAGGCAACCTCCCAGTCCCCGAATTATCGCATCCCCTGGAACTCAGGCGACGTCAGTGGCGGCGTCGGGGCCGGCTTCATGATCGGAAAGAACCGCATCATGACCAACGCCCACGTGGTCAGCAATGCCCGCTTCCTCGCCGTCTCCAAGGAGGGAGACCCCCAACCCTATCCCGCCCGGGTCCTCTTCATCGCCCATGATTGCGATCTCGCGCTTCTCACCGTCGATGATCCCAAATTCTTCAAGGACACGGTCGATCTGCCCTTCGGCGGAGTTCCTGAAATCGAGTCGTCCGTGTCGGTCTATGGCTACCCCATCGGAGGGGACCGGCTCTCAGTCACCCGCGGGATCGTCTCCCGGATTGACTTTCAACCCTATTCGCATTCCGGAGTGGATTCCCACCTAACGATTCAAATCGACGCCGCCATCAATCCCGGCAACAGCGGCGGCCCCGTGCTCCAGGATGGTCGTGTCGTCGGCGTCGCCTTCCAAGGCTACAGCGGCAATGTCGCTCAAAACGTCGGCTATATGATCCCGACTCCAGTCGTCAATCGCTTCCTCAAAGATGTCGAAGATGGCAGCTATGACAAATATGTGGACCTCACCATTAGCTACCATCCGCTCCACAATCCCGGGATGCGCAAAGCCCTCGGTTTGCCCGACGACGACATCGGCGTCTTTGTTGGCAGTGTCCACAACGGAGGCGTCTCCGAAGGAATCCTCCAGACCGGCGATGTCTTGCTCAGCATCGATGGTCTCCCCATTGCCAGCGACGGCAGCGTAAAGATCGACGAAGGCAACGTGGAAATGGCCGAAGTGGTGGAACGCAAGTTCCTTGGTGATTCCGTCGCCCTCGAAATTCTCCGCGACGGAAAGCCCAGCAAAGTCACCATTCCGCTCGATCACACCTGGCCGTTTACGCTTCAGGCCAATGCTTATGATGAAGCCCCCCGCTATGTCGTCTTTGGCGGCCTCGTTTTTCAACCCGTCGATGCCAACTTCATGAGCGAACACCGCCCCGAGGATCTTCGCCTCCGGCACGTCTTCGATCAATTTGTCGCCCAGGGCTTCTACACGGATCGGTCCGAAATCGTCACCCTCAGCGGTGTCCTCGCGGATCCCGTCAATGCCTATGCCGCTCCCTTCCGCTATCAAGTGGTGGACACCATCAATGGAGAAAAAATCACCCGCATCGACGACGTTGCCGCCGCCTTTGCCAAACCCTCCGACTACTACGCGATCCAAATGCTCGGACTCGGCCGTCCCTTGGTGCTTGAGCGCAAGGCCGTCGAATCCGCCCGGGAGCGTATCCAACAGCGCTACCGCCTGACCTCGGAAGAAAATCTCAAAAAATGAAATCGATCCTGACTCTTCTTTTCATCGCGGGAACGACGGCCCACGCCCTGGCTGGTGCCGCCATGTCCCCCCGCCAATCCTCCGCCATCCCGGTCGGCAACGAATCCCTCGTCCGCGTCAATGCCACCGCGCAGGCCTTTGATTTCTTTCGGCCCTGGGCGAAGAAGCCTCCGGCCATGCGCCGGGGACTCGGACCCGTGGTGGAAGATGGATTCATTCTCGTCACGGCCGAACTCGTCGCCAACCACACCTACATCGAACTCGAAAAATCCGGGACTGCGGAAAAATCCCCCGCCACCGTCGTCGCCGTCGATTACGACTGCAACCTCGCCCTCCTGCAACCCACCGACCCCGAGTTCCTTGCCTCTTCCCGTCCCCTGGCTCTCGATACCGGAGCCCGGGTCGGCGACCGCGCCGTCATCCTCCAGCTCGAATCCAACGACGATATTGCCGAAACCCCCGCCGCCATCAGCACGATCACCGTGGCCCCCTATCCGCTCGAACGCCTCGCCTTGCTTACTTATCGCTTGAGTGCTCCCCTCGCCAATCGCGAAGGCAGCTTCACCATGCCCGTCGTGCGCTCCGGCCGACTCCTTGGACTCCTCATGCGCTATGACGCCCGGACCCAAACTGCCAGCCTCATCCCCTCACCAGTCATCCGCCACTTTCTCGATGACGCCAAAGATCCGAGCCAAGGCGGCTTTCCCCGCGCCGGGGTGGCCTTTTCCTCCACCCGCGATCCGCAATTCCGCAACTTCATCAAACTGGAAGAAAACGGCGGCGTCTATGTCAACCACGTCTCCCCGAAAAGCCCGGCCGACCGAGCCGGCCTGCAAAAAAGCGACATTATCCTTGGCGTCAACGACCAGCCGATCGATCAAGATGGCAACCTCGACGACCCGGAATTTGGCAAGATCCCCTTTTCCCATCTCATCAGTACCCGCTCCCATCCCGGAGACACTCTCACCTTCAAAATCCAGCGCGATGGCGCGGTGAAGACCCTGCCCCTCACGCTTGGAAGCGACGCCGACGACTCGACCCCCACCGTCAGTGAGGCCTACCTCTTCGATGCCCAACCCCGCTACAACATTCTCGGCGGTCTCGTCTTTCAAGAACTCTCCCGCCCCTACCTCCAGGAGTGGGGCACCCGCTGGCAGACCGACGCCCCGCAGCGACTCGTCTATTTGGACGCCTACCAGGAAGAACTGCCTCCCGAAACCGGCAAGGTCGTTTTCCTTAGTCAAGTCCTCCCCTCCCCCGACACCCTCGGCTTCGCCAACCTCGCGCACCTCGTGGTCAAAAAGATCAACGGGATCGAAATCAAAAGCCTCGAAGACGTCTCCCGCGCCGCCGCTTCTCCCGAAAATGGATTTCACAAAATCACCTTCGAAGAAGACCCCGGCTTCATCCTCCTCGACGCCAAAGCGGCTGAAACCGGCCGAGACCGTCTCATGCAGGAATACGGAATCCCCGCCCCCGACAACTTGACCCCGACAAAGTAAAACCTCGTCGAGTCAGACTTTAGAGCGCCTTAGGCGCTGTAAATAAATAAAGGTGCCAAAGATGGCGCAGGAGTTTTGGGCTCTGGCAAGGCGCAACGAAGAAGCATAGCCCAAGCACTCTGTGACTGAGGAGCAACGCCGCCAGAGGCCAAAAGAACAAGCCAGATGGCGCCTTTATTTATTTACAGCGCCTTCGATTCAAGCAAGGGCCTTGGGATCCCTTGATTCAGGCCAAGGCAAGCTCCACCTTGCCCCGCATCAGGAAACCGCCGGGGGTGCAAGAGTGGGTTCTTCGGGAGCAAGACCGTAAAACTTTTCTCCCGGAGCAATCTTGGGCCGTCCGGAGGCGAGACGCCACTTATTGGTATCGCGAAGCGAATAAATGCAGCCGCAATATTCCTGCATATAGAATTGTTCGTCTTTGGAGATCTCGAGCATGCGGCTGGAGCCTCCCTTTTTACGCCAGTTGAAGGTCCAGTAGTGCATCCCCGGATACCGGGCCACGGCCCGTTCCCCACAACCGTTGATTTGCTCCATGTCTTTCCAGCGGGAAATCCCCAGACAACTGGTAATGACAGGAAACCCATGCTCGTGGGCATAGAGTGCGGTCCGCTCGAAGCGCATGTCGAAACACATCGTGCAGCGGGCTCCCCGCTCCGGCTCCCATTCCAGGCCTTTCACCCTCGCGAACCAATTCTCGGTGTCATAATCCGCATCGACAAAAGGAACTCCATGCTTCTCCGCGAAGCGGATGTTCTCGGCTTTGCGAAGTTCATATTCGTCCCGGGGATGGATGTTTGGGTTGTAAAAATAAATGGCGTACTCCATTCCCGAGGCTTGGATTGCCTCCATCACCTCGCCCGAACAAGGCGCGCAGCACGAGTGCAACAAGACCTTCCGGTGGCCGCCCGGCAACTCGAGTTGGGGCCGTTCAAGACCGCTTCTAGATTTTTCTTCCGACATAAAATCTATTTTTTCAGCACGATCATCTCGGAGTCAATGGCCGAGATTTCCACCACACTGCGGCGCACATAGCCCGGTTGGAAGATGGGAATCCAATTCGTGTAGGTTCGGCCCCCATCGTTATTCCGGCAGGAGACATAATTCTCGACCGGAATCCAATCCACTTGCGGCGGCACGTCGGTGAAAAATTCCTCCCGCCGCGTCTTGAGAGATTTGAGAATGACCGCATCGGCTCCGTTTTCACGGGCATTATAAATCATGCTCTTACGCAGGAAGGGCCACCCCAGATCGGTCGCAAAAGTCAATCGCCCGATCACCGTATAGCGTTCTTTGGGCGGCTGGTTCAGGATGGGAATGACAACGTCCTTCTCCTTCGGCGGATAGGTCGTGGTCGTCTCCGAGAGATAGTACTGGCTGGTCGAACTCACCGAGGCGCAACCGGTCAGCCCCAAAAAAAAGGCCCCGACGGCGATCCCGGCAATCATCCCGATTGATTTTCCTTCGATCATGAGCGTTGATCATAGCAGAAGAAGCCCTCCGATGAAAACCAAACTCATTCTTCCGGCCCTCCTCCTGGCCACCCAAGTCTTTCTGCCCGGATCGTTGCGGGCCGATGGCGTCCGATTGGGATTCGTCGTTGGTTTCCAAGGCGGTTGGGCCCCATCCCGGTTTTGCTCGCCGGCGGCCTCTGGCTGCTTTCTTCGTTTCTACGCTCCCTGGGCCTACACTCCGTGGGGATATTTCCCCGGCGTCCAAGGCGCAACCTCTTCCCCGGGATTCCGGACCGTTTCGACCGCTTTCGATCCCCCATCCGGGCCGGTCATCATTCGGGTGCCAGCACCGATTCTTCCCGTCCAGGCGGACATCGTCACGCCCACCGTCCCTTTTCGCTGGAAACGCTGATTTCCAATCGGAATGACATCCCGGTTGACAAATCGATCAAGAAAATCGGATTGTTCAGTTCTGAGCTTCACAAGCTCCGGAGGTTGAGGTTATTTTTAACTTTACCCCTCCATACAATGGTGGCCGTAGCTCAATGGTAGAGTCCCAGATTGTGATTCTGGTTGTTGCGGGTTCGAGTCCCGTCGGTCACCCTTTCGATTGCGGATTGTTGATTTGGAATTTCGGATTGTTTTCGTCGGCACTCACAGACGGGACGAGAACCTCGGTTCGACTGCCAGCGCGTTAGCGCAACTTAGAGCGAAGCCTCTCTCGCAGATCGCGGCCTGCCGCGATAATCCCGTCGGTCACCCCATTTTAGACGGGACGAGAACCTCGGTTCGACTGCCAGCGCGTTAGCGCAACTTAGAGCGAAGCCTCTCTCGCAGATCGCGCTTCAGCGCGATAATCCCGTCGGCCACCCCACTTCGATTGCGAACAGGCTGCACCAATTCACATGCGCCCTTCGTCCGCGTCGATATATTCGAACATGGTCTGGATGTCGTCACGGTTCTCAAAACCACTTTCTTTCTTTCGTGACGCCAGAATCTCGCTGACGGAATCCCGCCACCCGCATTTGCGGAGGAATTCGTTCCAGACCTCGATCTCTTCCTCGCCGGGTTGGCGGCCATGGGAAAAACACCACTGCAAGGCTTCGTCATCGGACAGGCCACCGTTCACCGCCTCGGACAAGGCCGCGCAGTCCACCCGGAGAAATTTCCAGCAGCGGGCATCAAATCCCCGGCCGAGATTCTTATGGAGATCCGGATGCAGGTCGCCCTGAGCCATTAGGCGAATTTTATCAATCATCCGGCCAAAATAAACAATGCCGCCGACCTGATCTTGGGGACTACGAGGGTAACTCATGCCGGGAAGAATGCCGATCCCCTCGTTCTTTGCCAACATTGTTTTGAGCTTGAAATTACCCCTTTCCCTGCGGCGCAATCGTGATCCGAAAGCGGCTCGTTTGCCTTCCACAAGCTCTTGCGAACGTCCCTAAAACGGAATTTTTCGCCCGGGCGGCACTTTCTCCCAATAAATTTCTGGCAGGAAGAGGCATTTTCGTCGTCAATGACCGGACACCATGATCGACACACTGCGAACTTTCACTGCCGGAAACGGGCAACCCGGCCAATATCACTCCCTGCCCGCTCTCGAAGAACTGGGCTGGGGAAAAATCTCCCGCCTGCCTGTCAGCATTCGCATTGTCCTCGAATCGGTTTTGCGCAATTGCGATGGCAACAAAGTCACCGAGGACGACGTCAAATCCCTCGCCGCCTGGAATGCCAAATCTCCCGCCCAGGAAGAAATCCCCTTCGTGGTCGCGCGCATCGTCCTTCAGGATTTCACCGGAGTGCCGCTCCTCGTTGATCTCGCCGCCATGCGGAGCGCGGTCAAGGATCTCGGTGGCAACCCCGGGATCATCGAGCCACTTGTGCCTGTCGATTTGGTCGTCGATCACTCGGTCCAGGTGGATTTTTTCGGTTCCGCCCAGGCTCTGAGTATGAATTTGGATCGCGAGTTCACCCGCAACCGCGAGCGTTACCAATTCCTCAAATGGGGCCAGCAGGCTTTTGATACCTTTGGCGTCGTGCCTCCCGGTATCGGCATCGTTCACCAAGTGAACCTCGAATATCTCGCCAAGGGCGTCCTCTCCTCCCCATCAACTAATAACGGTCAACCCTCAACGCTCTATTACCCCGACACCCTGGTCGGAACCGATTCCCACACCACCATGATCAACGGCCTCGGCGTCGTCGGCTGGGGCGTGGGCGGCATTGAAGCAGAAGCCGGCATGCTCGGCCAACCCGTCTATTTCCTCACCCCCGAAGTTGTCGGAGTGAACCTCACCGGATCGCTCCGGGAAGGCGTCACCGCCACCGACCTCGTCCTTCGGGTCACCGAATTGCTCCGCGCCCAGAAAGTGGTCGGAAAATTTGTCGAATTCTTCGGCGAGGGCACCGCCGCCCTCGGAGTGACCGACCGCGCCACTATCGCCAACATGGCCCCCGAATATGGCGCCACCATGGGATTCTTTGGTGTGGATGAGGAAACCCTCGCCTACATGAAAGGCACTGGCCGCAGCGACGAACTTTGTCAAACCTTCGAAGCCTACTACAAAGCTCAGGGCCTTTGGGGCATCCCCCGCAAGGGCGATGTCGACTACACCTCCGAGATCGACATCGATCTGGACTCGATTGTCCCCAGCGTGGCCGGACCAAAACGCCCCCAAGATCGGATCAACCTGCCCGATCTCAAAGAGACCTTCGAATCCCTCATCAGCCGTCCCGTCGCCGACGGCGGTTATGGCAAACCAGCCTCCGATCTCAAGGTCGCTATCCCGGTGCATATTGAAGGCTCCGGCCCCTGTGCCACCGACGACATGCCATCCACCGATGCGTTGGCCAATCATGCCGAAGAAGGTCTCGAACGCAACGAGAGCGAACTCGTCAGCAATCGTCCGACGCCCGACAACGGATTCCCCTCCCCTTACAAGACCGCCGATGTGGAACTCCGCAATGGCAGCGTCCTCATTGCCGCCATCACCAGTTGCACCAATACGTCCAATCCCAGCGTCATGCTCGGCGCGGCTCTCCTCGCCAAAAAAGCTGTCGAGAGAGGCCTCACCGTCAATCCCGCAGTGAAAACCTCGCTTGGACCAGGCTCCCGGGTGGTCACCGATTATCTGGAAAAAACCGGGCTGCAACCGTATTTCGACAAACTCGGATTCCAAACCGTGGGCTACGGCTGCACGACCTGCATCGGAAATTCCGGGCCTCTCGATGTCTCCCTGGAGGAAGCCATCACCGAACACGACATCGTCGCGGCGAGCGTCCTCTCGGGGAACCGCAACTTCGAGGCCCGTGTCCATCAAAATATCCGCGCCAACTTCCTCATGTCGCCGCCGCTGGTGGTCGCCTTTGCCCTCGCCGGCACAGTCGATATCAATCTGGAAAAAGAACCGCTCGGTACCGGATCCGATGGCACCGCCGTTTATCTGAAAGACATCTGGCCCAGCCTGACCGAAATCTGCGACGCCATGGCCTCGGCGCTCAAACCCGAAGTCTATCGCAAACTCTACACCGATTTCGCCGAACAAAATCCGAAGTGGAATGAGATCCCGGCCTCGGTCGGCGAAGTCTATGAATGGGACGCCCAGAGCACCTACATTCAGTTGCCGCCGTTCTTTACCGACTTCGGCATGGAGCCTGGCCCGATCGACGAAATCAAAGGCGCCCGCCCCCTCGGCATCTTCGGCGATAGTGTCACCACCGACCACATCAGCCCGGCCGGCGCGATCAAGCAAACCAGCCCCGCTGGCCGTTTCCTAGAAGAAAGCGGAGTCGCGGTGGAAGATTTCAATAGCTACGGCTCACGGCGTGGCAATGACCGGGTCATGACCCGGGGCACCTTCGCCAATGTCCGGATCAAGAATCTCATGGTTCCCGGAATCGAAGGCGGTTACACCCGCTACCACGGAGCCAAAGAAGTCCCGGTACCGGACAAAGAAATCCCCGCTGGCGAAGGTCAACCGACCTTCATTTACGATGCCTGCATGGCTTACAAAGCCGACCAGACCCCGCTAGTCATTTTGGCCGGGCAGGAATACGGCACCGGATCGAGCCGCGACTGGGCCGCCAAAGGCACCGCCCTTCTCGGAGTCAAAGCCGTCATCGCCGCCAGCTTCGAACGCATCCACCGCAGCAACCTTTGCGGCATGGGCGTCCTGCCCTTGCAGTTCCCAGACGGCGTCGACGCCAAGACCCTGGGACTCGATGGGACCGAGACGTACGACGTGCTCGGACTCTCCGATGAGATTGTCCCTCGTCAAGACGCCACCCTCCGCATCACCCGCAAGGATGGCAGCACCGTCGATCAGACCGTCAAACTCCGCATCGATACCCCGATCGAAGTCGACTACTACCGCCACGGCGGCATCCTGCCCTTCGTTCTTCGTCAGCTCATGAGCTGACGAAGACGCGGGCCGGCCCTTGGAAGTTTCCGAGCAAGTCGTTTGGAACTCGGGCTGGAGGGACTCGGCCCCGAGGAATTGCGAGGAGTCCATGTTGGAGACCGCCTTCAGGCGGCTCTGGATGCAGACCGGCTAAAGCCGGGACTCCAACGGTCCGATCGAGTCATCGGTTTTCATGACTCTATCTCCTGATCCGGGTGACTCAGAATGCCTAAGATTCATCTCCAAAACCCAAATAGCGGTTTTCCGCGTCATGAGCATGGCAAAGGTTGCGTTAACCGCCGTTAATGCCGCATTACTGCCAAAAAACTAATAAACCGCCATAAATGACGTATAACTTGACTTAGTAGCATTAATACGCCATATATGGCGCGCATGAAGATTACACAAACCATGAACGACAATGCCCTTCTGAAGGTGATCGGAAAGCGGCTTGCCGACCTGCGACTGGCGCGCAACCTCACCCAAGAGCACGTGGCCGAGCAGGCGGGGCTTGGTTTGCGGACGGTGCAACGACTGGAATTGGGAGCTGCTGCAACCCGTCTCTCGGGATTTTTCCGGGTCTGCAGAGTGATCGGGCTTATAGAGAACCTCGACACCTTCATCCCCGAGGTGGCGATGAGTCCAATGGTGCAACTGAAATTGCAGGGCCGCAGGCGGCAACGCGCCACCGGAGAGCCGACCATGCGGGGACAAAAAAAGAAATGGACTTGGGGTGAGCCGGTATGATCGCGGAAGTCCAACTTTGGGGTCGAACCATCGGAGCGGTTGCGCAGGATGAGGGCCGCGATTACGCCGCATTCCAATACGACCGGGAATTCGCCGCCAGCGGGATCGAGCTTTCACCGGTGATGATGCCGCTAAGCAAGCGGGTCTATGAATTTCCGGCCCTACCCAAAAATACATTTTATGGCCTACCGGGACTCATTGCGGACTCACTGCCGGACAAGTTTGGCACCGCCCTGATCGACGCATGGCTGGCGACGCAAGGACGCACGGCCGCGAGTTTCAGCGCCGTGGAGCGGCTCTGCTACACGGGTGCGCGAGGCATGGGCGCGCTGGAGTTTGCCCCGACCTTAGGGCCCACGCCGCGCAAGGCCACGAAGATCGAGATCGATGCGCTCGTACGGCTGGCGGGCGAGGTGTTGACGCATCGGGCGGATTTGCAGGGGCATTTTCACGCCACCGGAAAAGAGAAGATGCTCCGAGACATCCTGCGTGTCGGCACGTCCGCCGGCGGAGCGCGGGCCAAAGCCGTGATCGCGTGGAATCGCGAAACAAACGAGGTGCGCTCCGGTCAGATCGCGGCGGGCGATGGATTCAATTACTGGCTGCTGAAATTCGACGGCGTGGCGGGCAACAAGGACAAGGAACTGGAAGACCCGAAGGGATATGGGGCCATCGAGTATGCCTACCACCTCATGGCGAAGGCAGCGGGCATCACCATGACCGAGTGCCGGTTGCTGGAAGAAAACGGACGCCGTCACTTCATGACGCGACGCTTTGACCGACTGGCCCAAGGCGAGAAGCTGCACCTGCAGTCGCTCTGTGCCTTGGCCCATTTCGATTTCAACCAAGCCGGAGCTTACGCCTACGAACAGGCACTGCTGACGATCCTCCAGCTTAAGTTGCCCATGGCGGCCGTTGAAGAACAGTTCCGGCGGATGGTCTTCAATATCGTCGCCCGAAATCAGGACGATCACGTAAAGAACATCGCCTTCCTCATGAACAAGCAGGGCGAATGGTCGCTCGCACCTGCCTTCGACGTCACCTCCAGCTACAACCCCGCGGGCGCTTGGACGGCAACGCACCAAATGACCCTCAACGGAAAGCGGGATGGATTCGCGATGGCGGATTTTGAAGCCTGCGCTAAGGCAGCATCAATGAAGCGCGGCCGAGCCGCAACGATCCTCGAGGAAGTACGAGCCGCCGTGAACCGCTGGCCAGAATTCGCAACGGCGGCAAAACTCTCCAACGAATGGCGGGACAAGATTAAGAAAACCCACCGAATGTCTTTTCCAAAAACATGAGCGCCGAACCTTTGTCCCCGCTAGTCCCCCCGTCGCGGAAGTCCAACTTTGAGGACGAACCACTGGCGCCGCGCCACCCATAGAAGTAACTGTTGCGCGATCCCCCGGAATCCCGAAACAGCATTCCTCCCCCTACGCAGCCACGGCCGCCGAGCGCCCAAGCAGCCGCTCATACAAGCGGACATGATCCGCTGCCAACGAGGCCGGCGAAAAGCTTTTCTCCAAACAACGGCTTTGTAAAACCGCCCGTAACGCCGGCCCCGCCCAAATCCCGGTCGTCCGGCGACAGGCATCGACCAGGGCGTCTGCGGTCCCGACGTAAAAGACAAACCCATTCCCGAAACCACCAGCCGGATCCCAATCGCGAACCAACTGGAAGAGCCCCTCGCATTGCCGGGCCATGGGGACGCATCCATATCGGAGGGCTCGTCGGAGCCAAGTCGTCTGCGGCTCAACCACTCCGGGCAGAAGAAAAAGGTCGGACCCGGCTAAAACCGCCTTGGCTAGCTTATGAGCAAATTTCTCCCGCCAGACGAAACGTCCCCGGTGTTTACGGATGGCCGTTTCCAATCCTGTCCGGTGGGCACTCGTTCCCGAGGCTCCGAGTAAAACCACTCGATTCCCCGCCGCAATCATCCGATCGAGAGCCGCCAGTAAAACGTCAACTCCCCTCCCCGCTGTGGCTTCGGCCACGCAGGCTAAGATGGGCCCATCGCCCTTTAAGGAGAGCGCCTTTTGCAAAGCCAATCGGTCCCCGCCGCGATCATCGGAGGGCTCCCATCCCGCCAAGTCCGTATCGGTGGGAAATCCCATGAGTTTGTTTTGTTGTTCGCGCAGGACGGTGTCGAGACCACAGCCGTATTCGGCCGTCTGGACCGCTCCGACCATGCACTCGCTTGGAAAGACGACGGCGTCGGCAAAAATCAAGCCGGCCTTGAGGCAGTTCATGCTGCCGTAGTACTCGACCCCGCGAGCGGAAAACCAATCGTTGGGGAGGTTCATGAGGGCAAAGTCGTAACTCCAAAAGTTGCCCTGAAATTCCAGAGAATGCGGGGTCAGGACGGTGCGAACCTGAAGCTGACGGTGTCGAACCAGGGCAGGAACCATGGCGGTCTCCCAGCTGTTGAGATGCAAAATCTCTGGCGGCTTGTCCATCCGGGTTGCCAATTCGACCACACACTTGCTGAAAAAAATGAAACGGGCGGCATTGTCCTGGTAGTCGCGATCTTCGACGCCATAGATCCCGGAACGGTCAAAAAATTCATCGCGAACCACAAAAAAGACCCGTATCCCGCTCGCGGTCTCCGCTTCCCGGATTTCGCAGGGCAGGAGGTCCTCGCCGACTTCAACGGAGAAACGCATCCTCGCCCGCTTCATTTTCACCGAGGTGTCTTCCCGAATGTGACGGTAAAAAGGCAGGACCACACTGACGGCATGGCCGGATTTTTGCAGACCGCCGGCCAACTCGGCCAAGGCATCCGCCAGGGTGCCGGACTGTACAAAGGGGGTCATTTCCGCTGCGGCCAGAAGAACATTCATGGTGATTTTTCTAACAGGACCGCGGACGCCTGTCACTTGAGAGTTGAGCCTAACGAAACACCGGCGCAAACTCCGGACATGCCTTTTGCCCTCGTCACCTGTGGTCCCGCCCACGAGCCGATCGATGCCGTGCGCCGGATCACCAACCACGCCACCGGCGAAGTCGGAACCGTCCTCAGCACCGCCCTGCACGATGCCGGATTTGATGTCGTTTGCTTCCGGGGCGAGTCCGCCTCCCATCCTGCGCCGACCGCGGCCGAGGTGATCGCATTTTCCACCAACACGTCGCTGGCTGAAGCGCTGGAGGTTCTTCCGCATGCTCCGGAGGTGATTTTTCATGCTGCCGCTCTAGCCGACTTTTGTCTCAGTTCGATTTCTGGACTGACCGCGAACGAAGGCAAGATCCGGAGCGATGTGTCCGAGTTGGTCCTCACCCTCCGCCCCGCCGAAAAGATCCTCCCCCGTCTGCGGGCGCTCTTTCCCGAGGCGCTCATTGTCGGTTGGAAATATGAGGTCGAGGGTGAACAGGCGGATTGTCTACACTTGGCGCGGTCGCAAATCACCCGGGCCCGCACCGACGCCTGTGTCGCCAATGGCCCCGCCTATGGTCCCGGGTTCGGATTCCTCGATGCCGATGTGGAAACTGTCTGCCATCTGCCCGACAAAGCTGCGCTGGCCCGGCATCTTGTCGATTGGGCCCGCCTGAAGCTCGCTTGAAAGTTGGCAAGCGACGACATCTCACTCGTCACTCGGATCACAAGATGGAGCGAGGAAAACCGCCGACCCGCTCGGACCGTTGGCGTCCCGGCTTTAGCCGGTCCCCACCCCGAGCCGCCTAAAGGCGGAACTCCAACATCGACTTCTCCCAATTCCACGCATTCAGGACGCCACTCGCCTCCCCTTTCACTCGCGGCAAAGCGCGCGCCGCCTCAACCTCCGGTCAAAAGTCCCCAGAGGCTTTCTAATCCGGCTTTCCCGGCAAAGGCGATGAGGGCAAAATAGGCAGTCGCCAGCAGCGTCAGTCCATAGCCGATCAGGATCAGGACCCCATCTCGCTCACTCAACCCGAGAGAAAAAAACACGATCGCAAATCCCGGAATCGTATTGGTGAGCGGAAAGGGCGGCGGAATGGGCAAACTCAAAAGCAATCCCGCCCAGGCGACATTCAGTCCGATCAGCATCTGCATCCCCGGGCCTTCAAAAACAAATCCCCAACGCGCGCGGATGATTTTTTCCAACCGGGCATAGACGGCCTGGCCCACCCGGACCAAGCGTTCGAGGGCTTTGTTCGAAACCTGATGCCGCATGATAAATCCGGGCAACCAGGGTTGATGACCAAATCCAATTCGAAATCCGCAAACGAAAATGGCGAACCCAAAGGGAAGGGAAAGCCCGGGAATCGTCACCGGAGACAAAAATGGCAGGCACAACAACATGATCAGGACGTGCAAACCGCGGCCCTGCATCACCGCCACCATCTCATGGACGGCCAAGGCCCTCCCGTCAGCCACGGTCAGCAAGCGTTTTAAAGTCACCGTCAAACGCTCATTTTCGAGGGGTTCGGGAGGGGTTGCTGGCATGGGCGCTCAATAAAACATGATCCTTTCGGTCCCGCAACTGCTCTTGGCCCTTGCAGATCGGCGAATTTCATCTGAAAATGCGCAGACACAATGACTGAAGAAATCCAACAAGCCATCGAAACCGGAAAACTCTCCCCTCAAGCCGCCGAAACCATTGCCCTGCTCACACCGGGCGCATTTTGCCTGCATAAGAGCTGGGGATTCGGACAGGTGGCCGAGTGGACGCTCGTCACCGGTCAGATCCTGATCGATTTTGATTCCCGCAAAAAACACCCGATGCAGGCCGACTACGCCGCAGAGACCCTGCGTCCGATTCCCAACGAGCACATCCTCGCCCGGATCGCCTCCGACTCTGCCGCTGTCGCAGCCAGCGCCAAGGAAGACCCGGTCGGGCTCGTCCGCGACATCCTTCGCGATCATGGAGGCTCCGCGACCCTCACACAAATCACCAACGTGCTCAGCCCGGCCATCTTCACCACTCCCGCCTATAAAAAATGGTGGGATGCCACGAAGAAAAAACTCAAATCCGACGGCCACTTTCAACTTCCGATTAAGAAGACCGACCCGATCGTCCTGCTCGACGAAGCGGTCGCGCCCGGCAGCAGCTTGCTGGAAAAATTCCGCGGTGCCCGCCACCTCAAAGATCAAGTGGCCGCCCTCGATCAAGTCACGAAGGCTCTGGGGGATTTTGCCGACGAAGTGGAAGAACTCCGCTCGCTGGCCGCGCAAATCGAAGAAGCCGCCCACAAAGGACGCAAGCTTCAACCCGCCCAGGCGTTGGAACTCCTCCTCGCCCGGGACGAAATTCACGCCCGCCACGACTCGCTCCAACCCTCCGAAAATGCCCCGGCTGTGGCCGACATTCTCGTCGGCGAACAAAGCCGCTTGCCTGAACTCTTCTCCGCCCTCCCCGCGTCGAAACAACGCCGGGCGGTCGAACAATTTCCCGTCGCCTTCGGTGACGACTGGCTGAGGATTCTCTTCCGCCTGGCCAAAGAAGCTCCCGCCCGCCTCGTGGTCGATATCGCCCGCGTGGCCAAGAAAGAAGGGCACGAAGTCGAATTCTCCGCCGCTCTGGCACGCTGGATCAGCGAGCGTTCCGCTTCCTCCGAAATCCTCATCTGGCTCTGCAAGGAACGCGGTGCCGGCTTCGAAAACATCTTCGGTCCCGATTTGCTCAGTGCCGTCTTCAGCGCTCTCGAGCTCGATCAACTCAACGAAAAACGCGGCACCCGACTGCAGGACCTTCTCTTCGATGATCGTGAGCTTATCAGTGATTTCATCAAGGGCGCCAAACCCGACGAAGTGCGCGACCTCACCCGCCGCCTCATCATGAGCCCGGTCTTCGAAGAATTGAGCAAACGCTCGCTCCTCGCCCGGATCATCAAACTCCATCCCGAGATGCAAAGCCTTGTCAGCGGCGACAGCACCAGCCAAGCCGAGACCCTGACGGTCTCCTGGGCCAGCCTCGGAAAACGCAAGGAAGAGTTTGAAGACCTCATTGGCCGACAAATCCCCGAGAATCTTCGCGACATCACCATCGCCAAAGAAGAAGGCGATCTCCGAGAGAATTTCGGTTTCAAAGCCGCCAAGGAACAACAACGCGTCCTCCAACGGCGGCGGGCCGAAGGCGAACGTGATTTGGGGCTGGCCCGTGGAACCAATTTTGAAGATGCCGACACCAGCCAAGTTTCCATCGGAACCGCCGTGGCCCTCCGCAGTGCGGACGGCCAGGAAGAGACTTTCAACATTCTGGGAGCCTGGGACAGCGCCCCGGACCTCGGGATTGTTTCTTACAAAGCCGCCATCGGCCAAGCGCTGATGGGCCGCAAGCCCGGCGACAAAGTCGAACTTCCCGCTGAAGGTGGACCCCGCACGACCACGATTCAAAGCATCTCCCGCTTCACCGATATCGAACTCCTCACGACGAAAGTCCACAGCCTCAAGAATCCGGAAAAAGCCGAGGACTAAGAGCGCAGAAAACGGACGCACGCACGCCCCTCGACCTGGCCTCGCTGAAACTGGCCACGTTGAGATCGGCGTGCTCTTCTTCCGGCGTCGGCGTCCCATAAACGCTAACTCTAGACCCTAGACCTCCCTCTCCCTCGGCAGAGCGCAGAGTCCATCTTGGCGTACCGCCTTCAGGCGGCTCAGGGTTCGGTCCGGCTAAAGCCGGGACTCCAACGATTAAACCGGCCATCCGCGGTTTCCATTTCTGAATTCAGGCTTTCTAGGGTCACCGTCCCCGGCGACAGCCGACGACGCCAGACGCCGAGATTCTATCCGGATGACACTCGCGATTTCCGTCGCATCGCGGGATGAACCACCGCAAGAACATCGCGCAATTCGTGGGCAACGACAAAGTCGTCGGGACGACAAATATCGCTCAAGAGGTCGATTAATGGATCCCAAAACGGGAATCCCGCCTCGTTTTTCCGATTAAAGATCACCACGGGTTTGTCCGCCATGAGAGGGTTTTTCTGATGTTTGAAAATCATCAGGGCCAGCAATTCCTGCAACGTGCCAGCTCCCCCGGGGAAAATGACAAAGGCATCAGAATTTTCGATCATCACTTCCATCCGGGTGTAGATATCCGGGCGAAGCCAAAAACAAGAAAGCCCATCCGGGACACCCTCCAATTCGATAATGTGCGGGACATTTGATCCGGCCGCCCAGCCTCCCGCCTCGACCGCCCCCCGCACCACCGCTCCCATGATGCCGGAGCGACCGGCCCCCGAGATGCATCCCATTTTGTTTTCCGCCAGAAGGCGCCCAAGGGCCTCGCCATCCACCAAATAACGCGGATCTTCCAATGAGGCAGAACAAAAAACACAAACACTGCCGACATAGTCAGCCGGAAGTGGCGACTCCAGAGCCACCGGCTCCCGGGCTTCGATTTTCTCCCGGCCCGCATCCGGGAAACTCGCCCGATCGAAGGTCCCCAAGAGCTCCACAACCTCCTCAGGAGTAACGACCTGCAAAAAGAATTTTTCAAAATCCTGGGAAACCGCCCCCATCTTTCGCAAATGAGTAAGGACCGCGAAAAACGGGGTCCAGGAGGCATCTTCGTTGAGGATAATGGTCGGTTTTCCGGAGAGATTTTGATCGAGAGTTTGAAACCCGACAAAAATCGAAATGGCCTTAAACATATCCTCAAGGGTCGCCCCCGGAGTGAAAACGAAGGCATCCACTTCGATGATTTTTTTCTCGATATTGGAAAGGGTAATCTGCTGATCTCCATTGGAATTGTAAATATCCCATCCTCCGGCAAAAAGCAGGTAAAGCAGCCGGGCTCGGGAAGCTCGGTTCGGATCGTCGGGACCAGTTACCGTTCCAGAAAGTCTAATTTTCGCCATAAGAAGATAATTTTTTGAGCCCCCAGACCAGCAGGTTTCCGGCCAACTTTTTCTATTTTCGGAGGCTGCTCAATCGGCAAAAATCGCCGCATCCATGGTTCGAAGATCAGCCGCGATCTCTGGCAAAAATCCCATTTGGCTAACCACATCCCGCTCCAGATCCAAACCCGGCGCAATTTCGGTCAAAATCCATCCGGTCGGCCCGAGTCGAAAAACGCACCGTTCGGTCACGAGTTCCACCACCTGGCCACGAATCCGGGCTTGTTCGGCGCTGAAGGTGATTTGCCCGACAGTTTCCACAAATTTCTGCTGCTGACCCTCCGCCTGGATCTCTAACCGACCGTCGGCAAAGCTGCCCACAAACCCCTTCCCATTGAAACCGGAACAAAAGGTCACCCGCTGGGCCGATTGGGTAATATCCACAAATCCCCCGCATCCCACCGACCGACCGCCAAACTGACTGACGTTGACGTTTCCCGAAGCGTCGGTTTCCGCCATGCCCATAATAGCAACGTTGAGGTTCCCCCCGTGGTAGAGATCAAACATCCGGGTCTCGGAAATGCGGGACGAGGGCGAGTAGGCCACACCGAAATTTCGGGCACCAGCGCCCAGGCCTCCCACCACCCCGGATTCAAGCGTTGAGATCACTGCGGACAACAATCCACTCGCAGCCAAAGCGGCCGGGACCGCATCTCCGGGGAGTCCAATTCCCAGATTCAAGAGATCTCCCGGACGCACACTGTGCGCCGCTCGTCGTCCAATCCATTTTCGAGTCAGATCAAGCGGAGGCTTTTCTTCCGGCAAAGGCGCCGCGCCGGAATAAAGCGCCGGCTCAAAGGCAAGAGTCGCCGCATGGCGGTGATGCTTCTCCGGATCGTCCGAGACAATCACGGCATCGATGAGGAAGCCCGGGATATCAACTTCGTTGGCATCAAAATCACGATCCTCGATCTCGCGGACCTGACAGAAGACCCGCCCCTTATTCCTGCGGGTTGCCATAGCGATATCGCCCGCACACAAAAGAAGAGGTTCCTTTCGCATCGAAATATTCCCCCGTCGATCAGCCGACCAACCCCGGATGAAAGCAAAGTCCGGTTTCAATTTTTGGTAAAAAAGAGACTCATCATCTCCCTCACAAAGCGTAATCAGCGATCCCGCGGCCCGCGAGCGAGGGTTGACACACCCACCCAGTTGCCGAGGATCAATAAAGGTTCCCAAGCCGATTTTGCTCCGCAGCCCCTCTTCGCCCGAACCCGCGGCCCGAAAGGATCCGATGACAACTCCCTGCGGCCAGTTATGCATCTCCACCTCGTTGGCAGCCACAAGGCGTCGCACATTGGGCATCAACCCCCAATGTCCACCAATGATCCGGGCCAACAATCCGTGTTTGGCCAATAAATCCACCCCGATTTCCTCGGTGTGTCCCGCCGCATGAATGGCGGTGAGGTTTTTTGGTTCCCCGCTTTCGGCCTGGCGTTTCACCAAAGCCTCGCAGAGGGACTGGGCCACCCCGCTAATTCCAAACCCGGACAACGCAATCGTGGAACCACTCCAAATTTCGGCAGCGACTTGCGGGGAGGTCATCCGAGGAGGAACGGGGACAACCGACATATTTAGGCTGGGTATGTGTAAAAGCCTTGGCCGCTTTTCTTCCCCATCTTTCCCTCCGCCACCAAGCGGGGAAGATCCGTTCCACAGTCCACCGGACGCTTCATTCCAGCCGCCTGCGACTTGAGGCAATCTTGAATCGTATCGAGGCCCACTAGATCCATCAGTTCCATCGGACCCATGGGAAAATTCAGACCGAGGCGGACCGCGATATCAATCTCTGCATGGGGAACGCCCTCCTCATGGAGAGTGAGGGCTTCGCGGAGGAGCGCATCGAGCAAACGATTGACGATAAATCCCGGACGATCCGGAGCCCGCACCGGTGTTTTTCCCCAATGCCGCACCGAGGCGTCTGCCGTCAGCAAAGTGGCTTCCGCGGTGCGTTCACCCGCGATGATTTCCACCAACTTCATCCGCGGCACGGGATTGAAAAAATGCACACCCGCCAGACGTTCCGGATAGCGCATCGGCCGGGCGATCTCAGTGATCGAGATCATCGAAGTATTGGTCCAAAACAATGTCCCTGATGGCATCTTTTCTTCGAGTTCCCGAAAGAGGTCTTGTTTGACTGTGAGTTCCTCCCGAACGGCTTCCACAACCGCCTCGACCTCGCGGGCTTCGTCGATGCGTTCGATCGGACGAAGTCCCTTCACGGTGCGCTCGCGATCAGCGGCGGTCAGATAGCCTTTGGTTTCTGCTCTCCGGAGCGAGTCCTCGATGCGCTGACGGGCTTTGCTCGCAGCTCCCGGCACCAGATCGTAAAGATAAACCGTGGTTCCGGCGGCAGCTGCCACCTGGGCAATGCCGCCTCCCATGGTTCCTGTTCCCACGACAAGGAGAGTTTGGATTGTTGAATTTTCCGACATCGTCACCAGTCCTTAAAGAATTTCTATGATGGTGGCGGCCCCCATGCCCCCGCCCACGCAGAGGCTAGCCATGCCTCGGCGCAAACCGCGCCGGCGCAATTCATGGATGAGGGTAACTAAAATTCGGGCCCCGCTGCATCCCACCGGATGACCAAGGGCAATCGCCCCGCCGTTAACGTTTAGTTTTTCCGAAGGAATGGGAAACTCCCGCACCACGCCCAGCACCTGGGCGGCAAAGGCCTCGTTGACTTCGTAGAGGTCGATGTCGTCCGGTGACAGGCCCGCGCGCTTCAGGGCAATTTCCATCGAACGCACCGGCCCCAGCCCCATGACTTCGGGTTCAATCCCTGAGACCGCATGAGCGACAATCCGAGCCATCGGTTGCCAGCCCTTTTCCTTGGCCCGATCCTCCGAGGTCAGGAGGCAATAGGCGGCGGCATCATTAATTCCTGAGGAATTTCCTGCCGTGACCGTCCCCTCTTTATCGAAGGCCGCACGGAGTCCGCCCAACCGGTCCACCCCGGAAAGGCGGGGGTGTTCATCGGTATCAAAAACGGTGGATTCCCCCCGTTTTGCCGGGAACGTCAGCGGCACAATTTCCTCACGGAAACGCCCTTCCTTCATCGCGGCCGCCGCCTTCTCCTGACTCCAATGCGCAAATTCATCTTGTTCCTGCCGACCAATAGCATGACGCCGGGCCACATTTTCGGCCGTCACACCCATGGCCACACCAGTGGCGGGACAACTCAATCCGGTTTTCAACCAATCCTCCATCGCCGTATCCCCGTAGCGGGCTCCCCAACGGGTGCTGTGCGACAAATACGGCACCGCCGACATCTGCTCAGCACCACCTGCGGCAATCAAATCGACCTCCCCCAACTGGATCATCCGATGGGCTTGGTGGATCGCTACCATTCCAGAGGCACAAGCTTGATAGACGCTGCTCGAAACTGTCGAAGCTGGTAGCCCCGCTGCCAAGGTGATGGCCCGGGTATCGGATCCAAAACATTTTCCCGTCACCACCTGCTCGACCGCATCAGCCGGAGCGCCGGCGCTGTCCACGGCAGATCGAAGCACCTGCGAAGCCCAAGAGGTCAAAGGCTGATCTTTTAAGGTGCCTCCAAATTTTCCAATGGCAGAACGTCGGGCGGAAACAAAACAAGTGGGTGATTTCATCAAATAGTCCACAGGAATCTCTTCTATCGTCAGAAGAAACGATCCCGCAAGCGGAAACTGGAAAAAGCTCTCTTCACCCGAAAATGTTGACCAGAGGAAGCTGGGTTCGCATCAGACAATTTTTCATCCCATTTCCCCAGCGTTCAAGACCATTTTGATCGCCATCTCCTAGCGGAGAATCAATTCAAAAACGCCCGGCCGGTCTCGATCACTTCGATCCGGGCTCCTTCGACCGACTTCCCACTTTCGAACAATCCGAGAGGATAGAGTCCGGCCTGCCCTCCTTGGGGACCCCGGACGGAAAACCGCAACCCGGCTGGCGCATTGGGAAAAGAAACCCACTCGCCGCCAAATCCCTCTTCTGCGCTCTTTCGCAAGATTGGGGCCCCATAAATCACCGCCGCCTCGGCAATCGTCATACCCGGATAAACGCCCTCCACCGTAACCAGACTTCGATCCATGGCGCGAATGGTCACGATGGGACTTCCCGGGGTGTTGGGTTGGAGAAAATCATCGACTAGAAATTCCATTAGTTTTTGGCCGGAGCGATCCCTGACGACATGGAGTGCATTGATGACAATAAATGGCCGGTCGGGAGGATCGATCACCATCGCCTTGCCCCCCAAAGCCGTGCGGACCGCTTCAACGGTCATTCCCAATTGAACCTCCCCAACAGACTGGGCTGAAATGATTCGGGCCGGCAAACTCGCCGACAAAGAGGATTTTTCAGGTCCCGCCATGCAACCCGTCATGACCAGCCCAACCCAAAGGCATCCGATCCCGCCGGCCCATGTTGTGAAAGCAATTTTCATCTTCTCAGAACTAGGGCTCTCCCGGACAAAATCCAATGCCCAAAATCTCTCGGTCGAGCCGTTCCTTAAGCCAATGCTCTCGGATCCGTGACTCTGGCCGTATCCCTCCCCAGTCCTTTCGCCCCGATCAGCCAGAGCAAGCCTCCCACCAACATCGCCAACGAGACCACCACGAACCCTGCGGTCATACTCCAACGATCCGCGATGGCTCCAATGAGCGGCGGGGAAATCGCGTCGCCGAGGGCGTGGATGACAAAAATATTCAACGCATAGGCGGTGGACCGGACGCCTGGATTAGTCACATTGGCGATCGCGGTGTTGGACGGGCCGATGTTCATAAAGACAAAGAAGATGGCGAAAAAGCAAAAGACCCAAGCGAGAGGAAACGGAGCAAAAAGCATCGCCAAGGTACAGGGAAAAGCCATCAACATCCCTCCGGACGAAACCAGGAAATAGGCCCCGGGAAAACGCTTAACAAGCCGGTCCCCCAGCCAACCACCGAAGAGGGTCGCCAGCAAACCCGCCACGGCGGTAATTGCGCCAAAGGTGATATTCACCTGGGCCAGATCCGTCTGCCCGCGGGTGCCATGAAAGTAGGCCGGGGCCCAAAATGAAATTCCGCCAATAGCAAAAGTCATCGCGGTTTGCGCCCCCACATTAAAGACATAGGACGGAATCCGCAGCAGTCCCAAGTAATCCGACCATGAGGCATGCTTTCGGGCGGTGCCCGAGGGCGGCTTGCGGTCCTTAAAAAGCAAGCACATCGCGGCCAGGATCAACCCCGGGACGGCAGCATAATGGAAGGGGGCCCGCCACCCATACCAACCCGAAACCACACCTCCAAACATGTATCCCAAAGCGCTTCCCACTGGAATGGCGGCAAAAAACCAAGCCATCACGATCCCCCGCCGCTCCACGGGAAACATATCCGCTAGGATGGTCGGTGAAGCCGGGCCATAAGCGGCCTCCCCCGCCCCCACGAAGATGCGGGCCATGAGGAGCCACCCAAAGGTGGAAGCCCACCCGGACCCCAAAGTGGCCAAACTCCAAACCGCCACCCCAAAAGCAATAATCGCCCAGCGCGAGTGACGATCCGCCAACCAGCCAAACAGCGGGGACAGCACCATGTAACTGAGCAAAAAGGCCGTGGCGAGAAACCCGGTTTTGGCCATGGCATCGGGATCGTCAGCGGCAAAAAAAGCGGCCCGGATTTCCGGTTCCACCGCCGCCAAAATATAACGATCGAGGTAGCAGAGAAGATTCAGCCCCAGGAGCAGAGCAAGGGCCCGCCTGGCTCCCGGTTCCCTCATCGCCATGGGATTCCTAACGCTTCGGCTTCCAGAAGGTCTTCACCAAATAGGCAAGACCAATGGCAATAAAGAGTACCGGCCAAATGGGAAACCCGGTCTCGATGTGAAGTTTGCCCCAAAGCCCAATCACCCCCAGCACGAGCAGAATGGCAATCCCGATGATATTTTCGCCCAGATTTCCATCAATCATCGCGCTGACCAACATAGCCACTGCGAGGACAAACATGATTCCCGGCCACAGATCATCGAACATGGACACGATACCAAGTCCCACCATAAAAATGCCGGTAAACGCGTGATTGCCTACTTTAGATCTGGCCATGGCGGCGATCTGACACCATTCCGAGAGAACTGCCAAGCAGGAAGACAAGCCGTGCGTCCCGTGTAAACTCCGCTATCTTCCCGCCTCTTGGACACGACTCGAAACATCCCGCTCTTCATCGCCTTTCGGGTCCTCTTCAATGCCCGATTTTACTATCCGGTCATTGGCATCCTCTTCCTCGATCTCGGGCTGACCCTGGAACAATATTCTCTCCTCAATGTGGCCTGGGCGGTGGCCATTGTGACTCTAGAACTTCCCTCCGGCGCGCTCGCAGATGTCATTGGCCGCCGCCGTATGGTCGTTCTCGCTGCCATCCTCATGGTCGTTGAAATGCTTCTCTTTGCCTTTGCCCCCACGGGCCGTCCCGGCCTCCTCTTCGCCCTGCTCCTCCTCAACCGCATCCTCAGCGGCGCAGCCGAAGCCAGTGCCAGTGGGGCCGACGAAGCCCTCGCCTACGACTCCCTCCCCTCTGCGGGCCGCGAATCCGCTTGGCCTCGCGTCCTCGAGCGATTGATGCGTTGGCAGTCGGGGGCCTTCTTTTTCGCCATGATTCTGGGCTCTCTAGTTTACGATCCTACCGTGGTTGGGCAAGTCGCTGCCTTCTTTGGTGGGAATGGGGAGCCCGCGGCAGCCACCTTGGTCCGCTGGCCAGTTTATCTCACCCTAGGCACTTCCTTTCTTTGCTTGCTGGTCGCCCTCGGGTTGAAAGAACCCACTCCGTCGCGGACGGAATCCGGTTCCAGCCTCGCGGCGGCCCTTCGGGGAGCGTGGAAAAACATTCGCGCTGGAGGGCGGAGCGTTCTCACCAACCCAAAGATCCTTCTCGTTCTCCTGGCGGCACTTTCCTGCGACAGCTTGGTTCGGCTCTTCCTCACTTTTCAATCCAACTACCTCCGTCTCATCACGGTACCGGAATTTCTTTTCGGTGTCCTCGGTTCGGCCATGGCCCTGCTCGGATTTGTGGCCGCCCCGGTCGCGCGCCGCATGGTCAGCAACCAATCGGCCCCGATGAATTTCCTCATCGTGGCCACCCTCATTCTTATCGGCCTGATGGGGGCCGTCTTCGCACTCCCAGTTGTGGGCATTTGGGTCATTCTTCCCCTCGGCCTGGCCATGAACCTGACCGGATTTTTTGTCTCCCACTATCTGAACCTTTGGACTGCCGCCAACATCCGGGCGACCGTTCTCAGTTTTCGCGGCTTGGTCATAAATCTCACCTATGGCACCGCCGGCCTCCTCTTTGCCGGTCTGACCAATACCATCCGCAACTCCCAGCAGGGACAAAGCGAAAGCGCCATCTTCTCCCAGTCCCTCTTCTGGCTCCCCGTCGCTTTTGGAGCGATGATTCTCACTCTGGGAATTTTCGCCGCGGTCGCCTCCCGCTGGATCAAAAAGATCTAGTTGGCACTCTGCTCAATGAGCTTCTTTTTCTCGGCTTCCAAGTCGGCCTGCTTCCGGTTGATCTCATCCAGACGACCCAACTTTTCCTTCGATCCTTTGGACTCAGTATTCCCCTTCAGTTTTGGCCGGATTTCCTCAATTTCCCCCAGCATCTTACCTCGTTTTTCACAATACTCGGCGGCTTTCCTTTGAGCTCGTTCGGCCAAGCGCACTTGCTTCTTAGTATAAGCCACCGCACTCTTCTCCAACCATTCTGCCTCGTTCGCGGTCGCTTCGGCGTAGGTCTTGACGATTTTGGCCTCCTTGTCTTCCAACTTGATGGCAGCGGAATCCATAAACCTGGCCTCTTCCATCAAGGATTTTGCCAGCTTGTGATTTTCACGGGCCTTGGCTTCGGGGTCTTTTTTCTCCCAGTCCTCCGCGAGGAGCGGCAAGGTCAGGAAGGCAAACACGATTGGGAGGAACTTTTGCATAGAAGGATTATCGCCCGAGGTCCGGCAAATTCCAGCTTTAATTTTTTCCCATACTTCCTCTGGAACAGTTGCCTCCCATGATCGCTACACCGCGATGCCAACTGGGATCAAGCCACAATCCGATCGCGGGCCACGCGGGTTCTTCTCCGGGGGCGAGGCTTACGTTCGGCGCGATCCTGGCTCCGCTCCGAAATCTCGGACGGAGAGAGATCAAGTGCCTCCATGATCTTCAAAGCGGCGTAGGCATCATTGGCCGCATAGAGAAGCTGCCGTGGCGTCAATTGCTTCGCCGCCCAATTGCTTTTGGTCACCGTTTTGGATTTGGGAAAATTCAAGTGCAGCACGGCCCCCATAGCCGCGCGGACTCCCATTTGACCCCGATAACCCTTTTTTCGGAAAATATTGTCCAAGTCGAGAACCGGCTTGAGTTGAACCCCCAGTCGGCTGCGAATTTGCCCGTGATCGTTTTTCAATCCAAAGCCCACCTTCAGAACCTGGTCGGAGGCAATAAGGTCCCCCACCGTCTTGAGACAATCTTTGCCATGCAGTTGGAAAATAAAGGCCCGATCGGTGAGAGCAAACTGGACCACATGCGGGCCATTGCTTTTCTCCCCGACCTTGAAGGTTGGCTTGGCCTCCGTATCGAATCCGGCCACCCCGGCGGCAAGGATCTCTCGGGCGGCGGCTTCGCATTCTTCCCGAGATTGCGGGAGATGGATTTGGTCCTGGGACAGGCCACCGAACCGCGGCAAAAGGGCCGTTTCGTCCTTGGTCGGCGCGACCGGGTGGGTCTTGCCGCTAGGCGGATGACCTTCGGTTGGACTTTGAGTTCGTTTTCTGAGCAATCCTCCGACGGAACGCGCAATCCATGCCTTCAGGGAGGTGCCACGGATCGGGATCGTTCGAGTTGATGGCATCTTAAATACGGTCTCTGCGGAAAATTCTTGGCCACCTTGCCGGGTTCCGCGCCCACAATCAAGCGTCTCCAGCAGGGGGGTGGAAAACCACGGAAGAAAGTATTTCAACAATGGGTAAAAGGGTGGTTCACTAATGGGGCAATCGGCAATCAACCCAAGCCAGAAAGAGAATTATCATGTCCACCGAAGCCCAATGTCCCTTCAACCACACCGCCGCCACCGGAGGCAGCAACTCGAACCAAGACTGGTGGCCTAACCGCTTGAAAGTCGAATTGCTCCACCAGCATTCGACCAAGGCAGATCCGATGGGCACCGAATTTAACTACCCTGAGGAATTCAAGACCCTCGACCTCGCGGCGGTGAAGAAGGATCTCTCCGCGCTCATGACCGACTCGCAGGACTGGTGGCCGGCGGACTTTGGCCACTACGGCCCGCTCTTCATTCGGATGGCCTGGCACAGCTCAGGGACCTATCGCACCGGAGACGGCCGCGGCGGTGGCGGCCGGGGCCAGCAACGATTTTCTCCGCTCAACAGTTGGCCAGATAACGTCAGCCTCGACAAAGCCCGGCGGCTCCTCTGGCCGATTAAACAAAAATATGGCCGAAAAATTTCCTGGGCCGACTTGTTCATTCTCACCGGCAACGTCGCGTTGGAAACGATGGGATTTAAGACGTTTGGCTTCGCCGGCGGACGGGTGGACACCTGGGAGCCAGATCAGGATGTTTATTGGGGCTCTGAGACCACCTGGTTGGGTGGCGATAAACGCTACGCCCAAGGTTCGGAAGGCGTCACGGAAGACCGTGGCGTCCTCGTGTCCGACGACGATGCGGATGGGAAGACCCACAGCCGAATCTTGGAAAATCCGCTCGCAGCGGTCCAAATGGGTTTGATCTACGTGAACCCCGAAGGCCCGGACGGCAATCCCGATCCGCTCAAAGCGGCCTTCGACATTCGCGAAACCTTTGCCCGCATGGCCATGAACGACGAGGAAACCGTCGCCCTCATCGCCGGCGGCCACACCTTTGGCAAGACCCACGGGGCCGGCCCAGCGGACCATGTGGGAGCCGAGCCGGAATCGGCGGGACTCGAAGACCAAGGCCTCGGCTGGAAGAGCACTTTCGGCACCGGCAAAGGTGGGGATACCATTACTAGTGGTCTCGAGGTGACTTGGACGCAGGCACCCACCCAATGGAGTCACTTCTATTTCGAAAACCTCTTCAAATACGAGTGGGAACTGAGTAAGAGCCCGGCCGGCGCGCATCAGTGGGTAGCCCAAGGTGCCGAAGCGGTCATTCCCGACGCGCACGATCCCTCGAAGAAGCATCTCCCAACCATGCTGACAACCGACTTGTCGCTGCGCCTTGACCCGATTTACGAAAAAATCTCACGCCGTTTCCTCGAGCATCCCGAACAATTCGCCGATGCGTTTGCCCGGGCCTGGTTTAAGCTCACCCACCGCGACATGGGCCCAAAGGCGCTATATCTCGGGTCCGAGGTGCCGGCGGAAGAACTCATCTGGCAGGACCCGGTTCCTGCAGTTAATCACCCTCTCGTCGAGGGGCCCGATATCGCCACGCTGAAAGAAAAAATCCAGGCATCCGGACTCTCGGTCTCCCAACTCGTCTCCACGGCGTGGGCTTCGGCCTCAACCTTCCGGGGATCCGACAAACGCGGTGGCGCCAATGGAGCCCGGCTTCGGCTTGCTCCGCAGAAAGATTGGGCTGTCAACCAACCGGCGCAATTGGCCAAGGTGCTGACCGCTCTGGAAGGCATTCAGAAGGCATTCAACGAGGCGCAAAAAGACGGCAAGAAAGTCTCCCTGGCCGACCTGATTGTGTTGGCTGGTGGTGTGGGAATCGAGCAGGCGGCCCAAAAGGCCGGTCGCAATGTCACCGTGCCCTTCACACCGGGACGAACGGATGCCTCGCAAGATCAAACCGACGTGGAGTCCTTTGCCGTGCTCGAACCCATCGCCGACGGATTCCGCAATTACCTCCAAGGCAAATACACCGTTCCAGCGGAAGCGCTCCTGATCGACAAAGCCCAATTGCTCACCCTGACCGCTCCTGAAATGACGGTCCTCATCGGTGGCCTCCGCGTTCTTGGCCTCAACGCCGAGGGCGAATCCTCGGGCGTCTTGACCGATCGTCCCGGGTCGCTCAGCAATGACTTCTTTGTCAATCTGCTCGACATGGGCATCGAGTGGAAACAGGTCTCGCCTTGTGGAAATGCTTTCGCCGGCCTCGACCGCAAGACCGGCGCCTCCAAGTGGTCCGGCACGCGGGTCGATCTGGTTTTCGGTTCCAACGCGATCCTCCGTGCTCTGGCGGAAGTGTACGGATGCGCTGATGGAGAAGAAAAGTTCGTCCAAGATTTCATCGCTGCCTGGGACAAAGTGATGACCCTGGACCGCTTCGACCTCGCGTAACCTCCAGGTTATCCCACTGCGGGCTGCTGTTGGGTCAGGCAATGGAAGGCTCCCAGTCCCCAAATCAATTCCCGACAGTCAATCGGCACGATCTTCCGTCCGGGAAACGCTTCTTTCAAAACCGACTCGGCCCAAACGTCGCCCGTGTCCTGATAAGTCGGCAGGAGGACCACCTTATTGGCGATGTAGAAATTTGCGTAGCTGGCCGGAAGACGCTGGCCATTCCGCCGCATGGCGGAGGGCATGGGAAGTTTGAGCACCCGCAGCGGGGAACCATCGGTCAACTGCATTTCGCAAAGCCGCTGGAAATTGCGTTGGAGTGGTTCGTAGTTGGCGTCGCCTTCATCTTCCTCCATCACCGTAACCACGGTGTCGCGGCTGACGAAACGGGTGATATCGTCCACATGACCGTCGGTGTCATCCCCGGCGATGCCATCCCCGAGCCAGAGGATCTGACGAACACCCAAAAAGTCGCGCAGTTTTTTCTCAATCGCATCCCGCGAGAGTTTGGGGTTGCGGTTCGGATTGAGGAGGCAGGACTCGGTCGTGACAATGGTTCCGTCCCCATTGCCATCGATCGATCCCCCTTCAAAGACAAACTGCCCGCCATCGATCAACGGGACATTCACCGCCTTCGCGATCCGGGCGGCGGCATCATTGTCGTCATCGAAGGGCGTGAGCTTGAACCCCCAGGCATTAAAAATAAAATCGACCGCCGCGAGGCGGGGCTTTTCTTTCCGGGTTAGAAAAATTGGACCATGATCGCGGCACCAGGGTTCATTGGTGGGGACGCGAAAAAATTCCACCCGTTCCGGGGCCACGTCTTTGAGCAGGGCTTTGACGCGGGCTTCCTCCTTCGCATCGTCCACATTGATTCGAACCAGCTCGGACTCCGCCAACGCCTTCACCATGCGAACAAAGGTGGGGATGACCTTTTCGTAGGTGCCAGGGAAACTGGAGCCAGAAGGCTTCGGCCAAGAGATCCAGGTCGCTTCGTGAGGCTCCCATTCCGCGGGTAGAGAATAGCCTTGTTGGGCGGGTGTCGTGTTTGCCATTAGTCGCTCCACCTTCCACGCGACCCCTGGGGGAAAACAAGCGGATTCGCTCGAAAAGCAGAAAAGCGTTCTTCGATGGAGGAAGGCTGGAATATTTTTGCAAAGCAGATACTTTGATACTTTTCACCATGCCCAGCATTTACATCAAGACCTACGGCTGCCAAATGAACGAACGCGACTCCGAGCAGGTCGCCCGCTCGTTGACCGAACGTGGCCATCAAATGGTTTCGAGTGAGACCGAGGCCGATGTCATTCTCCTCAATACCTGCAGCGTCCGCGATATGGCCGAACAAAAAGCGATCGGGAAAATGGGGATGTTGCAGCGTCTGCGCGAAAATCGCCCAGAGCTCGTCTTTGGCTATCTCGGCTGCATGGCGCAAAGCCGGGGCGCGGAATTGCTGGAAGCTTCGCCCGGAGTCGATCTCGTCGTCGGCACCCAAAAATTCCATCGCGTGGCCGAATATGTCGAGGAGCTCCTCCGCCGTCGGATGGACGCCCGGATGGACAGCCAGACCCTTCCCATCGTGGACACGGCCGAAGAGGAGGATTCGCAGTCCACGATCCGCGACCATATCGCCAAGGACCATCAGGCCACCGCCTTCGTCTCCATCATGCAGGGCTGCAATATGCATTGCGCTTTTTGCATTGTGCCGGATACGCGGGGATCGGAACGCGGACGCCGCATCGCTGACATCGTAGCCGAAGTCGAAACTCTCGCCGCCCGCGGTGTCCGCGAAGTCACCCTTCTGGGACAAATCGTCAATCTCTACGGTCGCCATGAGTTTCCCAAGGTGGATGACAAAAGCCCGTTCGTACAGTTGCTCGAGGCGGTCTGCGGCGTCGAAGGCATCGCGCGGGTCCGGTTCACCTCCCCCCATCCCATCGGTTTTCGGGATGATCTCATCCAGGCTTTTGCTCGTCTGCCCGAACTGGTCGAGCATGTCCACTTCCCTCTCCAAAGCGGTTCCGACCGGATCCTCAAAATTATGCGGAGGGGATACACGGCGGACAAATATACTAATTTGATCGAGCGCCTGCGGGCCGTCCGTCCCGGCATAGCTATCACTACGGATATTATCGTGGGATTTCCCGGCGAGACCGAGGAGGACTACCAGAAAACCCGCGCCCTCGCTGAGGCGATCAGCTTCGACCATGCTTTTGTCTTTCGCTATTCGCCCCGGAAAGACACCCCCGCCGCCACCATGGAGGACCAGGTTACCGAAGAAATCCGGGAAGCCCGCAACAAAGACCTTCTCACCGTGATCAACCGCCACTCCCAAATTCGCCTCGACGCCTTGGTTGGCACCCAGGTGGAAATCCTCTGCGAAGGTCCAAGCAAGAATAACCCCGACCGACTCATGGGCCGCACTCGGACCAACAAGGTGGTCGTTTTTGAAGGAGAGGACCGTCATGTCGGAGAGATCTTTGAAGTCAAAATCATCTCCACTTCCACTTCCACGCTCTACGGGGACCCGGCCGTGTGCAACATTTGATTCCGTCTGTGAAAGAGCCGATCCCGCGAAAGACGGTTTACCGACTCTCTCTTTACAACCGATGCCTCGAGCAACTCGGCCTGGCGGGAAGAGGCACGGTCTCTTCGGAGGTCTTGTCAAAGATTGCCGGGGTCAAATCGCCCCAACTCCGCAAGGATCTCGCATATTGCGGACATGTGGGAAAACGCGGCCTCGGTTATGATGTCGCCTTGCTCCGCCAGCGACTGGCGGAAACGCTGGGCATTTCGCGCCTCCCCGGCGTGGTGCTCGTCGGCACCGGCAACCTCGGGTCGGCCCTGCTCCGCTATCAAGACGGCTTCGCCAAGGAAGGCTTCGAAATCACTGCCGCCTTCGACGCCCAGCCGCAAAAGCGGTCCGACGACATTTCCGTCCCCATTCTTCCAATGACGGAATTGCCCGACTTCATCTCCGCACGCGGGGTCAAAATGGCCATTCTCTGCGTTCCGGGCACAGCCGCCCAAGAGGTTTGCAATTTGCTTTTGGTCAATGGCATTCAAGCCATCCTCAACTTTGCCCCCGTCATCCTGCAAACCCCGCCCGGCGTCGCCGTCAATAATGTCAATCTCGCCATCGAGCTCGAAAATTTGAGCTATTTCATCAAATGACGGCCCCGAAGGATTTGACCACCCTGAGCGTCCGCGAGTTTGATCTCGGCCGCACCCTCGAGTGCGGCCAGATCTTTCATGCCATGCCACTTTCGAAGGGTCCCGACCGGGCCTGGCAGGTTTTGGTGGGCCGCCAACCGCTCTTCCTTTGCCAAAAGGGGGATTCCCTCGAAGTCACCGCCGGGCAGGAAGCCACGGCCCGCCACTACCTCTCCCTCGACCATCCCCTCGAATCCATTTACGCGGCGTTCCCCACCGATCCTTTTTGCCAGGCGGCGCTGACCGCCTGTCGTGGTCTCCGCATCCTCCGACAGCCCTTTTGGGAATGTTTAGCCACCTTCATCACCTCCCCGATGAAGCAAGTGGCACACATCCGGCAAATCTCGCTCCGACTGCGCGAACAATTTGGGCACCCGATCTGCGGTTCGCTCCTCAACGCCTACCCCACCCCGAAAGCCCTCGCCGCATGTTCCGAGGCCGATCTCCGCGCCTGTGGTCTCGGTTTCCGGGCTCCCGGCCTCCTCGCAACCGCTCGCGCCGTCGCCGGGGGAGCCTTTGACCCAGGGCAACTCGCTGGCCTGACCACCTCCGAAGCCCAAACCCGGCTGTGCCAACTTCCTGGGGTTGGTCGCAAGGTGGCCAATTGCGTTCTCCTCTTCGCCTGCGAGCGGCTGGATGCGGTACCCGTCGATGTTTGGATGGCCCGGATCCTCCAAGCCATGCGGCGGAAAAAATCCACCCCGCTGGAACTAGAACGTTTCTCGCAGCGCCGGTTCGGCGCCTACGCCGGCTATGTGCAGCAATACCTCTTTCATCATGCCCGCATGACGAAATCCCTGCCCACCCCATGAATCTCGCGACCACCAGACAAAGTCGCGGCAAGGAACGAAAGAAAACCGCGCGGGCCTTTCTGACCTCACTCGTCATTCACGTCCTTATCATCCTGTTTGCGGCGCTTATTCTCGCCTTCCGCCCGCCGGTCGAACCGGAGGCAGACGACAGCCCGGTGGAACTCACGCTCATCGCTCCCCCAGCTCCCCAGCCCATCATGGCCACCCTCGCCACGACCGAATCGCAACGCAGCGAGCAACCCCCGGAAAATGCTTTTTTTGAATCGGACAAAAACACCCAGGCCGCCGCTGAGCAAGCCGCCGCCGGAGACCTCCCGCTACCCACCCAGGAAGGCGAGAACGTGCCCGCCTTGGAATTTGAGAACCAGGAATACACCGCCGGCCGCGAAGCCCGGCCTTCGTCACCCGCCCTCCCGGAGCGCCCTCCGGTTCCACTCGAAGAGGCCGCCGAACGAAAAACCACCCAACTCGCCCTGCTCGAGCCACCCAAGCCGGCGCAATCCCCTCGGCCCAAATCCGCTCCGATCCAGCCCGAATCCCCACCCTCGCCTCAAAGCCCCCAACCCCCTGGATACCAACCCCAGACCCGGGTGACCCGGATTCGCGGCAATATTTCTAATCGCGGTCGCTCGGCCGCCAGCGCCGTGGCCACCCCGCTGGGTCGCTACAAAAAAATGCTCTCTGATGCGATTGGGTCGCGGTGGTATTTCGAAGTCAACCGCCAGATGGGACTTATCACCCCGGGCACGGTCGAACTCCGCTTTGTGGTCAACGCCGACGGAAAGGCTCAAAAAATCCAAGTGCTGCGAAACAGCTCCAATGAGAGTTTTGCAGCTTGCAGTGTCGGAGCGGTTATAGAAGCTGAAATCCCACCGATTCCGAAAGAACTCATCCCTATGCTCGAAAACGGTCGCATCGAAATCGAATACTCCTTCACTATCCTTTCAAACTAATGGAACTCCTCTCCGCATCCTTCCTCAATGGCATCCTTTTATTCTTCATCAAGGGAGGCATTTTCATGGCCGTTCTCATGGCCCTCTCGGTCGTCGCCGGGACGGTTATTATTATGCGAGCTACCGCCTTGCGCGAACGCAATGTCCTCCCCCCCCCGCTTTATGAGGAGATCGAAAGCCTTCAACCTGACCAGAATCTGGACAGACTCCACACCCTGATCGAAGAAAATCCCTCCGCCCTCGGACGCGTTCTGGAGATCCTCCTGGCCCATCTGACCTGGCCGCGGGCCGAGGTCATCGAAGCCGTGCAAACCAAGGCGCGCCAAGAAGTCGCTCGACTGGAAAAAGGACTCGTCATTCTAGAAATTGCCACCGGAGTGGCGCCCTTGCTGGGGCTTCTCGGCACCTTGTCCGGATTGGTCGGCATTTTCGACAGTATCGGCTCAGACCCCATCGCCGTCGCCCGGGGAATTGCCGAAGCCCTCAATACCACCATCGTCGGTCTGGCGGTGGCCGCTCCCTGCCTGACGGCCCACAATTATTTTCAACGCCGGGTGGAAGTCATGGCGATTGAAATGGAGTCTCTCGTGGCCGATCTGATCGCCAAATGCTATCCAGAGGGAGCCGCTCCCACGATTGAGAAGATCTCCAAATGAGATTCCACACCCGCAAGCGGCGCAATCCCACGATCATCATTGTCTCGTTGATCGACATCCTGGCGATCTTGCTCATCTTTTTCATCGTCACGACGACGTTTCGGAAAAACCAGCCTCAGCTGCAAATCAACCTCCCGGAATCCAAAACCGCCGAACAGGCTCCGGCAGAATCGACCGCCCCCTTAGTCCTACGCGTAAAAGGTCCCGATGCCATCACCCTGGATGAAAAACCCGTCACCCTGCAAAACCTCGCCAGTTCGCTCAACGCCCTTCAGGCGCAATTCCCCAACCGTCCCATCGCCATGCAAGCCGACAGGGAAGCTGCCTTCGGGGTGGTCGTCAAAGTCCTCGACAGCCTCAAAGAGGCCGGGGTGAAGAACATTCCCACCTTCACCCAGCCTCCGGAAAAGGATTCTCCAGAGTAAGCCGCAGCGCAAATCGGGCGCATCTTCACGGGAGCGTGGGCGTCTCGCCCGCTTTCCGAACCAAGCGGGCGGGACGCCCACGCTCCTTTGGTTTGCACTTTTCGGAGATGCGCCCCGCAAATCACGCTGGCTATTTCCTTGTCAGGGCCACGAACTCGTCCACGGTTTGACCGCTGGACCGGATCAGGCTGCGCAAGGTGCCCTTGGCGAACACTTTGACGACATCGCGGCCGCTGAGCGTCGGCAGCGACGCCATCAGACGGCGACCTCGACTTGCTGCATCTCGACGGTCAAAGGCAAGCCGCGTTCAGCCCGCACTTCCAGACAGGCGGCGATGGCTTCACGGATATTAGCAAGAGCCTCATCGCGAGTGTCTCCCTGACTAACGCAGCCGGGAATGGACGGACATTCGGCAATCCAAACGCCATCCTCATCCCGCTCCAGTGTGGTCACGAACTTCATACGCACGACCTTACCCTTCTTTCCCGTCTTTGAAAAGCGATCCGTTTTTCATCCATGCAGGCCGCATGAGTCACGAAGCAAAGATGGCTTCAATTTCGTCCCGACTTGCGACCACTCCCTTGCAGGGCGCGGCCTGCCCATTTTCCGGATCGAGAAGGTCGCTTTGTGTCTTGACCGTGAACTTGAAATGATAGATCATCTATCATATGAAAACGGCAACCGTTGCAGATTTAAGGAACAATTTCGCCACCGTTTCAAAGTGGATTCATGCAGGCGCGGAAGTCACGATTACGAAGCGCGGGCTTCCCTTCGCAACCCTCACCCCCTCACCCTTGCGGCCATCCCCCCCGGCTATTGACCGTATGGCGCGGCTTCACCGTCTTTTTCCCGCCGGCCCAGCAAAAGGCGACGTTCAAAACGTGATTAATTATGACCGGGGAAACACATGACGCGCACCTACATTGACACTTCAATTTTCGTGAAATCCTTTGTCCTTGAACCGGATTCACGGGAGGCGGTTGCCATCATTGAGGCAGCCGGAGAACCCTTCGCTTTCTCTCATCTGCATGAGATCGAAATCCCGAATGCAATCCGCTTGAAACGCTTTCGCAGGGAGATCACGCGAGCAGAGGAAACGGCGGCCTTGCGAGCTTTCGAGGCGGACGTTTCATCGGGGAGATTTGCCCGGCCTGCATACGACCTTGACGCGGTTTTCATCCGAGCGGAGCAACTTTCCGGTCGGCACTCCGGGGACATCGGAACCCGAAGCCTTGACCTTTTGCACGTTGCGACAGCTCTGGAAGCCGGTTGCACCGCTCTGGCATCCTTTGATGAACGGCAACGCAAGGCGGCGGCTCTCTCCGGGCTGAAACTCATTCCAAGCGCACCGGTCCGCAAAGCCACAACCAAGAAGAAATGAGTCTCCAGATGCTTCGAACCACATCCTTCTTGCGATCCCTCCCGTCATGAGATATCAATATATCATAATGAAAACCGCCAGCGTCGCCAACCTCCGCAATGAATTCCCCAAGGTCTTCGCCTGGATCGAGTCGGGGGAAGAGGTCGCCATCACCAAACGCGGTCGCGTTGTGGCCAATCTTGTCCCGCCCAAGCCGCAAAAACGCAACAAGCCCGATTGGGCAGCGCGACTCGCCTCTCGAAAACCCATCGGCCGTCCATTGAATCAGCAGGAAACAGACGCTTTTTGGTCCGCTCTCCGTGATTGAATGGCACACACGCTCTACCCCGACTCAAGTTTTCTGGTGTCACTACTTCGCAGGGACATCAACCACGATTCGGCCGCAGCCTATATGGCGAAAAATACCGCCGCCTTGATATTCGATCCGCTGCATCGCGCCGAGGTACGGAACGCACTGCGATGGGCCGAGACCCTTGGCTCCATCACCCGCACCGAACGCATGGCGGCTTTTCGTAGCATCGAAGACGATTTACGCGAGGGCCTCCTCATTCCCACTTCCTTTTCCTGGACGGATGCCCTTCGCCGCGCTGACAAATTGAGCGAAATGCATCGCGAGAAAGACGGCCAACGCACGCTCGATCTCCTCCACGTCGCCATCGCACTGGAAGTTCGAACCTCAATTTTTCTCACCTTCGACAAACGCCAACGCCGCCTCGCCTGCGCGGCCGGCTTGCAGGTCGGGCCTTGAACATCCCGCTTACTGTCCTATAAGTTCCTCCTCTGATCCGCGTCCTTCGCGGTTAAATTTATTCTGTTCAACTGCGCTTAGAAAATGATCCTCGAAATCGTCAAATATGGACATCCCGCCCTCCGGGCCAAAGGCCGTCGCATCGAAGCCATCGACGCGGAGATCCGCCAACTGGCCGAAGACATGATCGACACGATGATCGACGCGGACGGGGTCGGCCTGGCCGCCCAACAAGTCGGGCTCCCCCTCCAGATGTGCGTGGTGGATGTGACCGGTGTAAGCAATCGTCCCAGCACCATGTCCATCGACGGTCAGCCAATGGATCCGGAGGAACACATGCCCCTGATTTTGATCAACCCCGAAATCGAACCCTTCGGCAAAGCCCGTTCCGCCGTGGAGGGGTGTCTCAGCTTTCCCGGGGTCAGCACCGACATCACGCGCACAAGTTCGGTTCGGGTCCAAGCCCAAACCCTCGACGGCAGCGTCGTCTTCGAAGCCAGCGGACTCCTCGCCCGGGCCATCCAGCACGAGCACGACCATCTGCAAGGCATTCTTTTCATCGACCGGATGGAAGCCGAGCAACGTCGAGAGTTGGAACAGGAAATCGAAGCGATTCGCCATGCCTGAAGACAGCGCGCTCCCGATCCTGAAACGCAGGTTAATTTGGATCCCCCTTTTGGCGATCGTCTTCACCTGGGCAATACTCTACCTGCCCCACCTCCGTACCAGTCCCCGCTGGTACGGCGACGAAACCTTCACCCTCTCAGTCGGAAAGGCAATTTTTGCCGGGGCCGCAGCTGATCGCGCCCTCAAAATCAGTTTTTGGCACCCGAGCTATACCTATCAACCCGGCTATGCCTGGGTCGTCGGAGCCGCAGCCGCCGTTACTGGGGGCGATATCGTGGGGGCCCGTTTCCTCAATGTGTGCCTTGCCCTGACGATTGCCTTGGTTTTATTTTTCTTTGGACGCAAACGACTCGGGTATTGGCCGGCGCTCTTCGCTGCCCTTCTCTTTCTCAGCTATGATCAGACGGTCATTCACTTTCGCTGGATTTATCCGCACAACGCCGTCGCCTTGGGATTTCTGATTTGCGTCCTCGCCTTAACGCGTTCCTCGTCGTCGCGTGCCGATTGGACGGCCGGAGCCGGCCTTGGCTTGGCTGCTTTTTGCCACCCCCTCTTTGCCCATGGAGCCATTGCCGCGTGGCTTTGCCGCCTAAAACGTCCGTGGTCCTGGATCCGCATGGCGATTATCCCCGGACTCGTGTTGGCCGCGAGTTTTCTTGGCGCCATCTGGCGCTATTGGCCGGAGAACTGGCTCTTCAACGATCTCAGCGAATTGCAGGCGTTTTATCGGATCTCCAGCAGTGAATCCGGGTCCGGCATTCAGCCCTTCCTTAATTTTTATTATTTTTTTACCCAGGATTTATTTCAAATCGGCGCCTTGATCGGCGGCCTGATCTGCCTGACCCGGCGGCGCCTCTATCCGATTGGATTGTTTCTTCTCATCGTCTCAGGTCTCCTCCTCCAAAATCGTCGCAACATTCCGCTTTTCTACTACCAGGCCGTCACCATGCTTCCCATCATGGCCCTGGCCTGGGCAGGAGGACTCCGGGTCGTCTTGATTTGGATCCGAAAAATCTCCGGGCATGCCCGGCCGGCACGGCTCCTGGCGATGGGATGTTTCCTTCTTCCCGCATTCCTCTTCGCCCGCATTCTTCCTGCGGCGATTTCCGGAAATCTGGTTTCCCGCAACGACGTCTGGGTGACCCAAAATACCGACGAAGTCACGCAGGCGGCGGAATGGCTCAAGGCCCGCCTTCAACCAGACGATCTCGTCATTTGTGGCACCAACATTGGCTGGATGCTTCCCGGTCGCCAGGCGGATCTTTTTCAGGCCGCCGCCTGGGAAGGCTACAAAACATTCACCTTTGAGTTCCCGGTCGACCACAAAAAATTCCTCCACCCCGCGGACCTCTCCCAAGCCCGCTATGTCGTCATCAGCGATCTCGACCAAAGATGGACCTTTGCTCAACCCAATATCCTCCAAGTCGCCGCCCGGATCGAAACCGAAAAATGGCCCATTGTCTGGAAAGGCTCCAACTACCTGATTGTCGAAAACCCCCGTCTGGCCGCACCTCCTTCTCCCTGATTCTCATGCCCACTCCAATCACCCAATGCCGAATCTGCGGCAACTCCCAACTCGAACCGATTCTCGAACTGGGCGACCAAAAACTCACCGGAGTCTTTCCAGAAACAGCCCATGAGAAAATTCTCGGCGGCCCCTTGGATCTGGTACGCTGCGAGCCGTCGGACACGGGGTGCGGGCTGCTCCAATTAAGGCATTCCTATCCTCTTGAGGCCATGTACGGCGACAACTATGGATATCGTTCCGGGCTCAATTCCTCCATGGTTCGTCACCTCGAAAAAAAATCCGGCGCCCTCATACAGCTCAGCCAGGCCAAGCCCGGCGACCTCGTGGTTGATATCGGGTGTAATGACGGCACGCTCCTCAAGTCCTACCCCGCGTACCTTGAGCGGATCGGCATCGACCCGGTCGCGAAGAAATTCCTCAACTTCTATCCTCCGGAAATTCGTGTCCTAACCGAGTTCTTCAATGCGGAAATTTGGAGCCGTCACCTAGCCGGCCGTCAGGCGCAAATCATCACCTCCATCGCGATGTTCTATGATATCGAGAGACCGATGGACTTCATGCAGGCCATCCGCGACGCTTTGGCCCCGGAAGGCATCTGGCATTTCGAGCAAAGTTACATGCCGCTCATGCTGGAACATTGCGCGTATGACACCATTTGCCACGAGCACATCGAGTACTATGCGCTTCGACAAATCCAGTGGATGGCCCGACGCAGCGGGCTGAAGATCATCGAACTCAAAACCAGCAACACCAACGGCGGAAGCCTGGCGGTCACCGCCGCCCGTAGCGATTCGTCCCATCGGGAAGCCACCGCCGACCTGGCTCGACTGACGGCGGCAGAATCCGCCGCGGGCTTTGACACCATGCTTCCCTTTCAAGATTTTCGCGACCGGGTCTTCCGTCACCGGGATGCCCTCAGAGAGGAAGTTGCCGCCTGCCTGAAAGCGGGAAAAACCGTGGGCGGCTACGGGGCGTCGACCAAAGGGAATGTCTTATTGCAATTCTGCAGTTTTACTCCGAGCGAGATTCCCTTCATCGCCGAAGTCAATCCGGAGAAATTTGGCCACTTCACGCCCGGGACCGGCATTCCGATCATCTCTGAAGCTGAGATGAAGCTCCGATCCCCCGAGATCCTCATGGTTCTCCCCTGGCATTTTCGGGAGAACATCATTGAGCGGGAATCTGCTTTTCTGGCCCACGGAGGACGCCTCTTATTTCCGCTCCCGCAACTCGAATACCATCCCCGGTGAATCCGCTTGTCATCATTCCGACCTACAACGAGCGGAACAACATCACGCCCCTGCTCGAAAAGCTGGCCGCGCTCACCATCCCGCTGGAACTGCTTTTCGTCGATGACAATTCCCCGGATGGAACCGGCGACCTTCTGAGGGAACGCGCCGCCCATCAAGATAACCTCAACGTCCTCCATCGTCCCAAGAAGGAAGGCATCGGCGCCGCCCACCTCGCCGGGCTCGCCTGGGCGGCTGACAAAGGCTACGCCTGCGTCATCACCATGGATTGTGATCTGACCCATTCTCCGGAAGATATCCCGGCCCTTTTGGCGGCGAGCGAAACTTCCGATGTGGTGGTCGGTTCCCGCTACCTCCGCCGCGGCAGCCTGGAAGGCTGGAACTGGCGAAGAAAGCTTCTCACCCACCTAGCGCACTGGCTCACCCGCACCTTGCTGGCCCTTCCTTACGACAGCACGGGAGCCTTTCGGGTCTATCGTCTCGATCAACTTCCGCTGGGCCTTTTCGGTACTGTCCGTTCGATGACTTATCCGTTCTTTTTTGAAAGCCTCCTCGTTCTCCATCTCAATGGGTCCGTTATCACTGAAGTCCCCATTAACCTCCCCCCCCGCACGTATGGCAGTTCCAAGATGTCTCCAACCGAACCTGTTCGCGGGATCTTCCATCTGCTCGAAACCGCCATCCGTCGCCTCGCCAATCCCGAATCTTTCCGGGTGCCGAATCGAGCCATCGCCCGCAATCCGGCCCTGAAAGATGCCCAAGGATGGGACGACTATTGGCGGCAGGCCTCTCAAAGCGGCAACCTCGCCTACAAAGTCATCGCCACCATTTACCGCCGCCTCATCATCGCGAGAAACCTCCATGCCGACATCATCGGCACGTTCCCTCCGCAGGCCCGCCTCCTTCATGCCGGCTGCGGGAGCGGCCAGGTCGATGTCGGATTTCAAAAGACGATGCGGCTTACCGCGGTCGACACCTCCCATTGCGCTTTGGAAACCTATGTCCGCGCGGTTCCCGGAGCCGAAGAGATCCAACACGCCTCTATCTTTGCCCTTCCCTTTGACGACGACACTTTCGACGGGATTTATAATCTCGGAGTGATGGAACATTTTCCCGCCGAAGAAATCACCGCCATTCTCCAGGAATTCCGCCGGGTGCTCAAACCGGATGGCCGCCTCCTCATATTCTGGCCCCACTCCCGCGCCACCAGCGTGGCCGTCCTCGGACTCTGGCAAACGGCCCGAAGAAAAATCTTTGGCTCCACCCAGCTTCTCCACCCGGCTGAAGTTTCCCTCGTCCGTTCCCGCTCCTGGATGAATAACCTCCTCAAAACCGGAGGATTCACCCTGGATACCTATCGCTTCGACGGTCGTGATTTCTGGGTCCAAGTTGTCGTCACCGCCCGACCAATTTCAGATCAGAACGAACCATTTCCTCGACCAATTCCTTGAAATTGATCTCCGGCGCCCATCCCAGCTTCGTCCGGGCCTTTCCCGCATCGCCGCAACGCGGGTAAAAATAATCAGCCCGAAAGAAAGCGGGATCTTCCCGCACATATTGCCGCCAGTCCATTCCCGCCGAGGCAAAGGCGATTTCGCAAAAGGTTTCCACCGAATGATGTTCCCCCGAAGCCAAAACAAATTCCTCTGGCTCGGTCGCCTCCAGAATCAATCGAAAAGCCCGGGCAAAATCCGCCGCATGACTCCAATCCCGCCGGGCCGCTAAATTGCCCAACGACAATTTTTTTTGTTTCCCGGACGCGATCCCAGCCACGCCTTGGGTGATGCGCCGGGTGACAAAATCCAGAGTCCGCAAGGGCGACTCATGGTTGAACAAAATGCCCGTGCTGGCAAAAACACCCTTCGAACGCCGAAAGGCGGCCCCAAGTTCCTGGCCGGCCAATTTTGCGACCGCGTAGGCGTTCGCGGGCTGGGTGGTGGTGGCTTCACTCTGCGGGGTCGCCACCGGGTCGCCGTAGACCTCGGTGGACCCGGCAAAAAAGAATCGCGTGGTGGGCGAACGCTCCGCGATCCAGCGAAGAAAGGTCAGCGTCGTTCCGACACTGATGGCGAAAATCTCCTGCTCATAATCAAAGGTATCTCGAATGCAACTGGGCGAGGCCAGGTGATAAATCTCATCGGGTTGGATGGCGTCGAGTTGCTCCCAGAAGGCCTCCGCATCGCTGTAGTCCACGCTGACCAACCGATCCCCATCCGCCGCCCCCCGAGTGAACCCAAAGACCTCCCGACCATGCGCGCGGAGTTCCTTGGCCAGATAAGTTCCGTCTTGGCCACGAATTCCGGTGATGAGAGCTCTCACGTGCTCGCCTCCGAAGGCTGGGGCTCCACTTCTTCCAACGCCCCACTCACCCAGCGATAAACCCTAACATCGCCGGAAGGGCGTTCGCTGGTTCCCGCAAAAATACCCAGAATCTGCCCCAGTGCATAGAGGAGCGGAAGGGAAGGAGCCTGGAGCGCGACCGCCAGCGGAATCTTCGGACCGCAGGTCGGAGCCAGCCGTACCGCCCCGGCGTATCCCAACCATCCCAAAAGCCCGGTCAGAACCGTCAACCGCGGACGAACCAAAAATGCCAGCACGAAAAGCAAAATCCCCGCGGCCGGCATGTGTCGCCGGGAATCCCAGCGTCCGCTCACCTGGGATTGGCGGGTCCGCCCCCGCCCGTAACCCATCATGGTGCAGGCAAATTCCCGCCAGCTTTTTCGTTGCGGCCGGTGTACAGCCAGATCGGGATCATACCAGAGAACATGGTGATCGGCCTGCAAGCGGACCATCCATTCATTTTCTTCATTGGGATAGAGCCGCTCATCAAAGCCCCCGGAAGTAAGAAATTTTTCCCGCCATACCGCCATGTTACATAAGATAAGGTCTGTATCGGAGCTCTTCCGCAGTTTTCCCACCGATCGGTACCTGGCACTGCACGGCCCGGTCACTAGAGGATGGGAAAACAAACTTTGGAACACCGTTTCCTTAGCGGTGGCCGGAAGGTGCAGGAGCACAGGACCTCCGAGAAACTCCCGACCCGCTTTGACATGATCGTCAATTCGATGGAAATACTCTTCCTTGACCCGGCAGTCCGAATCGAGAAAAATAAGAATATCTCCTCGTGCCAGCGCCACGGCGAGATTCCTCTGCCGCGACGGATTGGAACCGGTAGCCACGAGGATTTCCACGTCATTTCTCCGAGCCACGATCGTGGTTAAATCCTTGAGAACCGGACTGGGCGGCATCAATCCCGGCGCAGGAACGATGACGGAAAACCGAAAACAATCCTCCCGTCCAGTCGCATCCGTCTGTTCGCCGTCACCGGCGGGCTCTTGTTCCGTCATAGGCCGCGCGATTGAAAGACAAAGATTGTCCGCTGCGGGAACCTTGGATTGCGAATTCCCCGGATATGGTGGGATGCGGAAGCCATACGATGCATGCTGCCGAGGAGTTAACCGCTATTGGCAAAGAGGTCAAACCTTGCTGCTTTCGGAAAGGGTCAATCCGCGGGCTAATGACCCGCCGCTCCGACGACAGCCTCCTGCGATTCATCGCAACGCCGACCGTGCGCCCCCGGAAGCTCGACGAGCGCAATCACTCGCCACTCACGGCCATCCAAAGGAAAACTTGCGCCAGTTCGGGAGGCGGCTAGAACTTTTACGCTCATGTCGCGCCCATTCCTCGCCCTTTTGCTGACGACGATTTTGTTCGTCAGCCTTGTCGGCTCGGCGTGGCTCGGGCAGCCAGTCTCCAATCAGGAATTACTCGCAAATTACGCCAAGGCCCAAGACTACGCCAACTGCGCCGTGGCCGTTGGAGGCCTCCCCTGGTGGTCGCCAAATTTCATGATGGGCGGTTCGCTCGCATTTCAATCGCTCTGGGCCTTATCCGATCTCAGTGTCTATCTGGGATCCCTTCTGGCGGGACCTTTTCTTGGCCCCAAGCTGGCGGCTTTGGGGATTCTGTTCCTCTGTCCTTTGACGATGTATTGTTTCATCCGAAAGCTCTGCCCGGACGACCCTTGGGCCGCCTTCTCCTGCGGTTTAGCTTACCTTTTCGCCCCGCCCCTTCTCTTTCGCCTCGGAGCGATCGAGCATGTCAATATCGTCCTCAGCCTCGCCCTCATGCCACTCGCTTTTCGGGGAGCCCTGGTTTTCATCGAGAACCGCACTCTCGCGGATGCCCTTAAATGTGCGGTTTGTGGAGCCCTGCTCGTTCTTGCCTATGCCAAGCCCGCCGTTCTTGTGCTGCCCCTCATGTTGGTCTTTTCGCTCTGGGCCTGGGGAAACCGGGCCCAACTTTCCCTCCCCAGTTGGCGGGCGATGGCGCTCTGTGCTGCCGGATTTGCCGTGCTCGCCATTTTGCCCAATCTTCCCACCTTGCGGGAAATGCGATTGACCGGCGGGTTTGACTTTGGACCTTTTGCCGGTTGGCAAACTGCGTATTCCTCCCGATCTCCGATCTCCTGGTTGGATTGGGGGGGACGGCTCAGCGGCACTCAGGCCTCGGCCCAGAGCTTGGTTCGAACCCCCTCCACCTATCTCGGCCTGGTTGCGATGGCCTCCATCATTGCGGTCTTCTTCCTTCGGGGGCGAAATTTCTGGAATTCCCAAGTGGCGATGGTTTTCCGACTTTTTGTCGCCCTCGCCCTTGTCGCCCAATGGTTCGGCTTTGGAGTTCACAATGCCGTCACCGCCCAATTTGCCTTTCTGCAGGCAAGTCAAAATGCCCCCGACTTTGCTATTGCCCTGTCGTGGGGGCTTTTTGTGCTCCAGGGTGTTGCCATTTTCATGATCACCCCAGGGTCCCTGCCGGGAAGACGCTGGTGGAGCGCCGCCGCCATCCTTGTCTATTTTCTCGTGCCAGGATTTCGGTTCATCGAGCATTTTCCTTTCTTCAATGACATTCGCGCCCCTCATGATTTTTTTGAAATTGGCGGAGCCTTCTGCGTGGCGGTGGCGGCCGGAATCGCCGCGTTTCTCCTGGTGGCCGAGTTGAACAAGCGGCTGCGCTTCCTGGCCGTCCTTGGACTCATGGCCCTGGCCGCCTTGGACCCTCTCAGCGCCATCCCCTCGTATTTTCAATCCAAAGTGACCAGAGAAACATTCGACAATTTTCTCGCCGCTCAGAATTTTCTCAAAACCTCTCCCGTTCCAGGTCGGGTTCTGCCCTTCTCCGGCCGTTATTTTTATCTTCTCACCCCTCTTCTTTCCGGGCGGGCCCTCGCCACGGAGGCCTTCAACAATTATTTGACCCTTCGCCCGATTGCCGAATTGCAGCAAGCGTCGCTGGCCTCAGACCTCGCCTACCAAAATTATCTCGCGACGGCAGGAATTTCATTCCTCCTCATCGATCAAACCGACCCCGATGTGCCTAAGCCGTTGCAAGAGATGCTTAAAAAGTTTGGCCCTCCGGTTTTTGAAAATGCTCACTTTCTTATTTTGCAGATTGCCAATTCATGGGCCCCGGCAGCTTTCGCGAAAAACTTCACCCTTCTAGAAGAAGCAGAGGATGCGCAAACGCCCGAAAAGATTAATGATCGTGCCATGAGAGCCGCCAACCGAGGGTTGGCCGCTATCAGCCACCGCACCGTGTATGGCGACAACGAAGGTCAGGTCGAATGGACAGCGGAAGACACCACCGCATCCCAATCACCGATCAAGCTCAAACCAGAAGCCGTCCAACGGCAGACTCCAGAGCGGCTCGTGATCACGCCCCCGGCGGAAACCGGCTGGCTCCTCATCCCCGAGGCATTCCATCCCGACTGGCGGGCGTCTCAGAGCGGACAGCCCTTGGAAATCGCGCGTGCCTTTCGCGGCCTCATCGGCATCCGACTGGCAGCAAGTTCGGAGCCCGTCGTCCTCGCCTTTCGAGCCCCATGGTGGTATCCGGCCTGCGTTTGGACCAGCTTGGTCGGTTGGATCTTCGTCGGTGCGCTTCTCGCCGGAGATCGCCTCGGCTTCCTTCCCTCGCGACTGAAAAACCTGCTCCGACGCGGCCCGGCCCGGCTCGCCCCAATCACCCGGTCCCCGACCGACTCCCTCCATCCCCGCAAGGCCATCCAGCGGTTCCTTGTCATTATCCCCACCTATAACGAAGCCAGCGGGTTGGCAGAAACTCTCAACCGCACCCTGGCCGCCTCTCCCGAAGGCGGAGAAGTGCTCGTCATCGACGACGCTTCTCCCGACGGGACCGCCGAAATCGTTCGCCGGCACGAGAGCTTCGGCCAACGACTCCACCTGCTGGAACGTGCAGGCAAACTCGGATTGGGAACCGCCTACCGGGAAGGCTTTTCCTGGGCTCTGGAGCGGGACTTCGATGCCTGTCTCGAAATGGATGCCGACCGCTCCCATGATCCCGCTGACATCCCCGCCCTCCTGGCCGCCCTGGAAAAAGGCGCGGACGCCGCCATCGGCTCCCGCTATCGGGACGGAGTCCGGGTCATGAACTGGCCGCAGGATCGCCTCTTCCTCAGTCTTGGTGCGTCAAAATTCGTACGCCTCTTGACCAAACTTCCCCTCACCGACGCCACCAGCGGTTTCAAAGCGATCCGCAGCGAGGCCCTCCGCCGCCTCGATTGGACCGTTTTCAAAGCCGGCGGCTATGGGTTCCAAGTCGAACTCCATTATTTCCTCTGGAAATCCGGAGCCAGCCTCGTCGAGGTGCCCATCGTATTCACCGAACGCCAAGAGGGTGCCACCAAAATGTCCCCCGCTATCGCCGTGGAGGCCTTCCTGCGGGTCATTGAACTGGGAGTCCGCGGCAAATGAAATCACGACTAACCTGGTCCCGCCTGGACATCGTCGTCGGCCTGATCGCCGCCGCCCTCAGCTTTGCCTTGTACGCTTGGTCGGCCGCCCCCAATGTCACCCTCCTCGATTCGGGGGAATTCCTCGTCGCGGCCCAACATTTCGGAGTCCCCCACCCGACCGGCTATCCGCTCTGGACCCTTCTTTCCTGGATTTTCCAGCTCCTTCCTCTTGGCAACGCCGCCTGGGAAATCAATCTCTTCAGCGGAGTCTGCGCGGCCCTCGCCGTCGGCCTGTGCGCGGCGATGCTCTCCAACCTCCAGACCTGGGGTCTCGGCGTCACCCTGACGGGTCGGATGCGTTTCATTCCGCCCCTCGTTGCCTTGGCCTTTGCCCTCATGCTCGCCTTCAGCCAGTCCCTCTGGTCGCAGGCCGTCATTGCCGAAGTCTATGCACTCCACGCGCTGATTATTGCCACCTTTCTGATCGTTTCCTACGCTTGGGTGCGAAATCCCGCCAACGATTTCCTCATGTTTGGCGCTTTCTTTCTTCTGGCGCTTTCATTCAGCAACCACCAACTCACCTTGGTTTTTGGGCCGCTTCCTTATTTGCTCATTCTCCTTCTCCGCCGACGTTGTTTTCTCGATTGGATGTTTGCTGGACTCCTCACCCTCCTGCTCGTCTATCTCGGATTTGCCATCATTTCCCGCGACCCCAACGTCTTGAAAACCGCGCTGCGGTTTTTCTACTGCGTGATGCTGGCCTTTGGGGTCTTCGTGGGGATGCGCCGCTTCCGGATCCGCTGGCGTATCGTGGCTTATCTACCGATCGCGGTGGCTCTCGGCTTACTCCCTTACGCTTACATGCCCTTGGCCTCGTCCACCAACCCTCCCATGAACTGGGGATATGCCCGCGAAATGGATGGCTTTTACTTTTCCTTCAACCGCTCCCAATACCCCGGCAGCCTCTCGGAAATGACGGTCAAGTCCCTCGGGCGTCTCACCGGAGTCAGCCCGGCCCAAAAAACCGATCCCACCCCTGACAAACCGAAGGTCTTTAGCGATTTGGAGATGGTCCAACGTTGGGTCGGCTTTTTCTGGCAAAAACTGTCCGCCGCCTTCACTCCCATCGCTTTGATCGGCTATTTTGCCTCAATTTTATTTGTCCTCCGCCTTCCTCTCGAACGTCGCACGTGGATCTACTTCCTCCACATCGCCTTTGTCCTCGCTGCGTTTCTTCAACCGGTGATGTCCGAGACCAAAATTGACAATTCCGATTGGTGGACCCAAATGCCTTTCCACGGATACACCAACCTGATCTACGCACTTCTGGCCGGCTTCGGTCTCGGTCTCGGGATTGTCAAACTGACCCGCCGATATCCCCGAGCCTTCTGGTGCGCGCCCGCCTTGTTGATCCTTCCCGTCTTTACTTTCATCGGCAGCGAACCCTCCTGCAACCAACGCGACCATTGGTTCGGCTGGGAATATGGTCATGACATGCTTAAGGACCTTCCCGCCGATAGCATTATGATCGGAGGAACCGACGCCGGGCGTTTTGTTCCCACCTACATGATCTTTGGCGAGAGTCCCCAGGCTCCACACCTGAAACGCGATCCCGACTTCGATCGGCGGGATCTCACCATCATCACCCAAAACGCGCTCGGAGAACCCAACTACATGAAATATCTGCGCGACCATTATACCGACTCGCGCCCCAAGGCCCGCAACAGCTTCGAGCGCTGGCTCGGTCGCGACGAAACTTATCCCGAGAAGACGATTGAACTTCCGGACGAAAAGCAAATCGCGGAAGCGGTCAAATCCGAGCTCGAATCCAAGAAGGACATCGCCAGCCCTCCGGAAGACCAAGCTTTGGTTGTCTTCAGTTCCGTCCTCAAATGGATCTGGGAAAAAAATCGTGACGAACACGAATTCTTCATCGAGGAAAGCTTCCCCCTCGCCTGGACCTACGACTACGCCATTCCTCACGGCCTCGTTTATCAACTGAACAAAACCAAAGTGAAATCGCTCACCCCGGAGGTGGTCGAGGAGGATTTTCGTTTCTGGAAAGAATACAAAGCCCGCTTGCTCAACAACCCTCTCTACCGAAAGGACGTGGATGCCCAACGTTCCTTCTCAAAATTGCGTCAAACCATCGGCAACATTTACCGACATCGCGAAATGACCCCGGAGGCCAAGCATGCCTATGAGGAAGCGCTTGAACTCTGGCCTGAAAATGTCGAAGTCCTCGTCTCGCTCATGAGCATCCTCTGGACGGAAAAGAACTTCGAAGCCCCGATCCAACTCTACAAGCAAGCCCTCGAACATGATCCGGAGAACTATGACCTCTGGCGCCTGCGCTACTTGGCGGAAAAACGCCGCGACGCCCAGGACGAAATCAGCGAACTCACCGCCACGCTCGCGGCCCAACCCAAAAGCCGCGACACCCTGCGAAAACTCCTGACTTTATACGGGAAAGTGGGCGATACCAATGGTGCCAGTCCCCTCATTGATCGCGCCCTGACGGATTTCCCCAACGATGCCGACATGCTCCGCGACATCATCGCGCTCCGCGAGCAATACCAACAATTCGGAGAAACCGCCGCAGCGGCCAAACAGTTGACCCGGATCGAAAGCACCAATATCGACAATTACCTGCTCCTCGCCCGGGCCTACTTTTATCAAAACAAAAAGAAGGAATTTTATCACACGGCGGAAGAAGCCGTGGCGCTCGGTGGTGAGGATGTGAAAGAAGGCTTCCGCTCAGAGCCGATCTTTGCCGCCTGGACGAACGATCCGGAGTATCAAGTCCTGGTCAAACCCAGTCCGCTCGCCCAGCCGTAAGTTTCAGGTTACTATCCCGCTATTTCACTCTCCCCATGGCCCGCAAAGCATCTCAAAAGTCCGACGCATCCTCCGCCCACCTCGATTTCGAGGACAAATTGTGGATCGCTGCCGATCAATTTCGCACCCTCGCCACCCTGCGCGACACGCTGCTGCCGAAGCTGCTGAGTGGGAAGTTGAGCGTGGCGGCGGCAGACTTGTAACCCCACACACCAACCCTTAAAATGCCCGCATAATTTATGATAAACAGAATCGAACTCAAAAACTTCGGCCCGCTCACCAAGGTCGATTGGAAAAAGCTGTCGCAGATCAATTTGGTCATCGGTGGCAACGGTAGCGGGAAAACCTTTCTACTGAAGGCAATGTATAGCGCCATTCGAACGCTGGAGGAATATAAACGCGGCGATGTGCAGCGCACGGCAGCCGAGATTTTGGTCGATAAGCTCCAGTGGACTTTTCAGGCCGACAAGATCGGCGACTTGGTAACCAAGGGGGCCGAAGGCCAACTGGATTTCAAACTTACGTTTGGCGGCGACGCGTTTGGTTACACGTTCGGGAAGGATACCGCCAAGCAGATTCTGTCCTTGGAAAATCATGTTCCTCCACGCAGCAGTAACTCGATTTTCCTACCGGCCAAGGAGGTGCTTTCCTTGCACGACATCATCTTGAAATCCCGAGAGGTTGATAAGGTTTTTGGCTTCGACGATACCTATCTCGATCTCGCCCGCGCCCTGCGGCAGGCTGGAAAAGGCGGGAGAAACTATGACGCGTTCGCCAAGTCACGGCAGAATCTGGAGGATATTCTGGGCGGTAAGGTTGAGGATGTCGACGGCAACGGAAAATGGCTTTTCAAAAAAGGGAAGCATCGGTTCCCACTCGGTGTGACGGCTGAAGGCGTTAAGAAAATCGCGATTCTCGATACCCTGCTCAGCAATCGCTACCTCGACCCTCAGTCGATTGTTTTCATCGACGAGGTGGAGTCGGCACTGCACCCGGTAGCGATTTCAAAGCTTCTGGACATCGTCGCAGCGCTCGCCGAATGCGGAATCCAATTTGTCCTCGCGAGTCATTCCTACTTCGTGGTGAAGAAGCTATTTCTCATCGCACAGGAGAAAGGCATCTCCATTCCAGTCATCGCCGGTGACGGGACTGACTGGCGTTATTCCGATTTGAAAGACGGGATGCCGGAGAACGCTATCATTGATGAGTCTATCCGGCTCTATGAACAAGAAGTTAACTTGTCGCTCGGAAGCAAATGATCACGATCACTGAATCAGGAATGACGTTCGGACCTTTTGCCGATACTCATTGCTTTCAGATTGAGGGCAGCACGCTCCACGAATCGGCACAACCGGGCATTCAGATTGCCGAGTTCCTTCTGGTCCGAGATGGGCAAGTCAACTCACCGCCGCAGGTCTGGATAGTCGAAGCAAAATCTAGCACCCCCGACCCCGGCTCACCGCTTCCGGGCGCAGCCGAAACCTTCTCAGCCTTCATCGAAGAAATGCGCGATAAGCTGCTGAATGCTCTCACTCTGGGAGTGACGGCATGTATTGATCGGCACGCGAATTCGGGGCAGGTGCTTCCAAATGCCTTCAAAGGCTTGCCGTTGAATCAGACGCTTTTCCGTCTCGTCTTGGTCGTCAACGGCCACAAGGCAGAGTGGCTGCCGCCTCTACAAGATGCTTTAACACAGGCATTGCGGGTTACTTCTCGCACCTGGGACTTGGGAGCAGGCAGCGTTGTCGTAATTAACGATGCTTTGGCTCGCCAGCGAGGGCTTGTTGCATAGTTCATGTCCCTCAACGAATCCATCGTCGAAGACGCCGCCCTGACAACGCCGGGGGCATCCCTCACTTGGCCTCTTCCACGGGGAGAGGAGAGGGAGTTGGCCGTGACGGCGCTCGAATCAGGTCCCGGTAAGAGTTCCGTAGTGAAGGATTCTTTACCACTGCCGCTGATGCCAGAAGCGAAGGGACGCAGGTTTTCTACCGATTTGAAAGGAGCACCGCGTGAGCGACGAACCTTTGCCCCAGTCCGAAATTATTCTCTATCAAACCGAGGACGGTCGCACTCGGGTGCAGTGTCGTTTCGAGAACGAGACGCTGTGGCTGACGCAAGTCCAAATTGCCGAGCTGTTCCAGACGACGGTGCCGAACATCAACCTGCATTTGAAGGCGATCTACGCGGAGGGCGAGTTGGCGACGGCAACTATTAAGTCCCACTTAATGGTTCGATTGGAAGGTTCCCGACAGGTTTCCCGCCCGGGCGAGGACGCAGCTTTCATGAAACCAGTCTGTTCAGCTGGTCTGTTCCATCAAGGGGATTCGATTTGAGAATGGGTGAGCACCGGACACCGTCAGCCGGCAAAATCCTCCACCGGCGGACAGGTGCAGAAGATATTGCGGTCCCCGTGGACATTGTCGACGCGGGCGACGGCGGGCCAAAATTTGTGCTCTTTCAACCACGCCGCAGGAAAGGCGGCT